>SWCA01001329.1_pt1 | contig 77981 bp, 73 predicted proteins | sample 4692961 | NCBI WGS metagenome assembly SWCA01 (sample SAMN10267275, study PRJNA491770) | bioreactor metagenome | isolation source: DHS bioreactor inoculated with | place: Japan: off Shimokita Peninsula | reverse complement strand
AAATAAAATAATTCAAACATTCTTTCTAAAAGTTGCTATTTTCTAGGTAACTTTTAATTTGTCATCTAGAAACCACAGCATAACAAATATATAACTTTGTCAATTTATTAATCAGAGTAATCAATATCAACTTATTATTTATGGAATAAATTAATGAATAAAAGTTATTATTTTGAAGAAAAAAACGATTTGATTATGGTTAGGTTAATATTGAAAAAAGAATAAATGTGTGTTAAATCTTAGATAAGTTCTAAGAGGGAGTAGCTGTGACACAGGCATAAATAAAATTAACATAATGGAGAAATCCTGGTTTTATTTGTTTTAGGAATATCTTAAACAAGCGAGACTTTTAGATTAGTAAGCTATATATTGATGGTTTATTAATCTATTTGTCTCGTTTTTTATTTTAGAATTAAATTTAAAGAGGAGGATAGTAGATGCTATTGGATTAACCAGAGATAGTGTTATAGGTTATTGTAGAAGAAATGGTTTAGATGGATATGGAAAAAAGTTAGCCAAAGAGCATAAGAAGTAATTGAAGAAGAATTTTTGTTTATGCTTTGTCGTAATCGTGGTTCATTACTTGAACAGAATAAACTTGGACGCAGGAGTAAATATTGCTTAATGAAATGTAAAAGAGAATGGAGCAAACCCATCGTAAAACATATATCTTTCATTGTGAGTACTGCGGAAAAGAATTTAAATCACTAGGAACTAAGATAAGAAAATACTGTAATCAAGAATGTTATGCTAAAGACAGGCTCAGGAGAGAAGAAGATGCGAAAGAGGTTGTAATGAAAATCTTAGAGTTAAAAAAAGTTAACCATTTACCCAAATAGCTTAAGGATCTACTTATCTCAGATAGTGAAAAATAGAGAATTATAAGGGGTATCTGTAGATTGATAAAGGGTATATGACATTCTTCAAAAGGCGAAGTGGGTATGGGTAAAAAGATTCAAGTGGGTGTATATATATTTGCAAAAAATATATATCTGTAAAAATTACGCTTAAGAAAATTAATCGTATTTCATGAGAATATACAGTTTAAGACACCGGGGGCTAAAAAGAGACCTACAATAAATATAAAATGTTGCTGCCAAAAACTATCATCATTCTACCAAGACACATCAAGTATAAGGAAACATATTCAATAGAATTAAAGTACTAATCTTTTATAAATCCTATAGTAACAAAATAGATACAGCAAGTTTAGCAGTTTAGTAATACAAGATAATACTATAATGATGAACAATTTAGCATCTGAGGTTGCATTAGCAGTCCAGGATACAATTAAAAATATAAGGGCATCTGAGATAAGAGTACCCTTAGGAAATATATTTGGGAGTCAACTTTTAGCCCAGTATGGTCCAACAATTAGGATAAATGTTACTCCAATAGGTAGAGTAAATGTTGACTTCTTTACTCAATTTGAACAGTCAGGTATAAAACAAACAAGGTATAAAATTTATTTAGTAGTTAAGACACAGGTTAAAACAATAGTCCCCTTTTCATCCACTACAATACCAGTAGAGTCTACCGTTCCCATTGCTGAAACGATAATAGTTGGAAAAGTACCTGATAATTATATCAATGTACCTAAGGATGATTTTATGAACGTTGTGCCTACAGAGTAAGAATATTGACTGAGTAGATTATAATAATAGAATAAATTATTAATTAGGTAGCCTAGGTATAATATATCTAGGCTATAATATCTTTAATCAATAAAAATGGGAATAAAGAGGCAACCTATGGATATGAGGTCTGAATAAAATTATCTAAAGACAATACATGATTTTAGTATATAGCCATGGCTATATACTATTATAGGAAGGTTGAGACTAATGATTACTGCAAAAACATATAAGTTCATAATAGCAATACTGATAATAGGTATATTAGGTATGGGCTGGTATATATATGATACTATTGATGAATATGAAAGTATAAATAAAATCTATCAAGATCAAATGTATATAAGGCTGCTTGGAATGAGGAGTAACCTTAGAAGCACAGATAGAAGTCTTGCTAATATATTGGTTACTTTAGACATGGGCAGTCAATTTTCTTCTATAGTAGATGCACAGAACCAAATAACTTTAATGATTCACAATGATTTAAACTCAGTATTGTTTTGGAATATTAATTACTTAGAGACTTGGAGCGAAGCAAAAAAATACTTAGATTATCTACTAACTAAAGAGGAGCTATTAAATGATATTGAAAGAGAAAACTTAAGTATAATAAGACAGAGATTAAATATTATTATTCCTGGATTCAACAGTATAGTAGATGTTGCTAAAGAAAAAGACTGGAATAAGTATTTCCAAAATAATGAAAGGGTAAAAAGTATTTTAGAAGAAATGGATTCTAACCTGAAGAAGCTTCCTAATATAGGAGAAAATGATGAAGCATATAAACAAAGTAAATATAAGTATATTGGCTACTATCCACGGGAGGTATTTAAAACAGAAAGGGTATTTAATGAAGAAGAACTATCAAAGTTAGCTAGAAACTTTATGGGTAAGCTTTGGAATAATGACCTTAATATAACTAAAGGTGGGGGAGGACATGGCCCTGTCTTTGGAAGCTACATATCCTTTAATGGAACTCAAAATAATAGATTAGTTGGCTCATATGAAGTTAAGATTAGTAAATTAGGTGGACATATTCTTTCAGCTCAATCCCAAGATGACTATGAATTTAAGGATGATTTTAATCAAGAAGAGGATATTACACTTGGAGAAATGTCTAATGAAGAAGCTATAGAGTATGGCAAAGAATTAATCAAAAGATGGAATGAAGAAGATTTAGAACTTTATAACGTAGAACAAAAACAAACTAATCTAATAATGACATTTGTACCTCTAAGGAACAACATAGCATTATTAAACAGAAGAGTAGAGATTGTAATAAATCCTACCATTGGAAAACTTTTAAGATTTAATGCAGATAGATATTTCACTTACTATGGAAAGGAAGCTCCAGCGGAATACGAGCTATCAAAGGAACAAGTTATAAATCTCTTAGATGGTAGGGTTGAGATTATTGGTGAACCAAAATTAGAAGCTATGAACGGAATATCAGGTTCAGATATAATAGTGTATACAGTTACAGTCAAGGGAATTGATAAAGTGAGTAGGCTACATATTAATGCTATAAATGCTAGAAATGAAGGCATTGTATATGATTAGAAAATTATTAAAGATTAAAGAAGGTATATTATTACTACAAAGCGGTATGTACATTATTATTATCCTTTATTGGATTATTACCAGGTGTGGCTGAAGGACTTATTGACAGTGAGGCATCAAATAATGGTTTAACTGGTGGAGTTTTAATTCCATTATTATCTTTAGGGATACCATATGGTATCTTTTTTTATTGAATAGAAATAGGAATAGAAATTTTGTATTTAATAAAAAAGGGTGAAGTCTCCTATGATTGTTAGAAATTTAATTTTAAAGAATAAATTATTATGCAAATCATACAGTGATTCAGTTTTATTTAGTACATTGAAAACATGTTAAATGGTTGACATATATGCTAACATAATATTTATTCGTCATTTTATGCTGTACAAATCAGCATAGAAACAGAACAAGGTATGGGTATATCACTAATCCCATTAATATCGCTATTGCAAATATTAAGCACAAAAAAGAGACTGTATGATAAAGAAATTATAAAGTTTGAAATTACCCCTTAAAGGAAAACGGTATCCTTTCGAGAGATAAGCTCAGCTGAATAGTTTTATAAAGGAGAGTATAATATGTTAGATAATTTTTTGTTTAGTGTTAGCATTGCTATGCCAATATTTTTGGTGATGTGTATCGGCTATATTTTAAAAAGAAAAGGCTTCATAGATGATAATTTTATAAAAACTTCTAGTAAAGTGATTTTTAATATAGCGCTACCGATTAAAATATTTCATGATGTATTAACGACATCTCTACACCAACACCTTGATGTACAATTCATAGCATTTATCATTATAGGGACTATATTAAGTGTTATAGCTGCATGGGGACTAGGATTAATAGTTACTAATAAAGAAAAATCTCAGTTAGGAGCTTTTATTCAAGGATGTTTTAGAGGTAACTTCTTATATGTTGGTTTGTCCTTGATGGAAAATATAACTGGTTCGATTGGATTAAAGGCGCCTTTGGCAATCATATTCTATGTACCGCTATACAATATTCTAGCAGTAATTATTCTAACGTTAACGAATGTAAATAAATCTGAGAAAATTAATATTAAAAATATTTTAATGAGCATAGTAAAGAATCCTTTAATTATAGCTACTTTATTAGGAGTTGCTGTATCTTATATAGACATAAACTTACCAGTTGTTGCTTTTAGGACTATGGGTTATTTTAGAGAAGTAGTAACACCGTTAGCCTTATTAACTATTGGAGCCTCTTTTGGTATTAATAAGTCTTCTAAAAGTGGTGTAGTCTCTTTAGTAGCTAGCCTTTATAAGTTAATTATATTACCACTAGCAGCTGTTCTTATAGCTGTTGTCTTAAAGTTTAGCAACGAAGATATTTTATTAATTTATGTATTTTTCGGTGTACCAACATCCACAGTATCATATGTTATGGCTGCAGCAATGAATGGCGATAAAGACCTTGCCGCAAATATAATTATGACAACAACACTCTTATCAGTCTTAACAATGACCCTATTTATTTTTGCATGTAAAACAATAGGGATAGTAAGTTAAATAATATTAAAGGTTACTTTTGCCTCCAATAAAGTAAAATTATCCTTTTATAGTATGTAATAAAGAGGTAAAATTGTAATATAGGAAGTATATATTTATTTTTCCACTTAAATTAGGAGGCAGCTAAGTATGAAAACAATAAATACATATTATAAGGACAAGTCTACTCTTAAGAAATTCATAAAAAAGTATGAAAACATTTTATTTGCCCAAAAGGCTAGTGTGTTTGTACAGGTTTTTAGTGGCTTATGTGAATTGAAATATATAAAAAAATTGTCTTTAGAGATAATGCAAACGATTCCACATGCTCATATTATAGGGACAACAACTGCTGGAGAAATAATGAATGGAGCAGTAAGTGGTCTAAAAACAGTCCTTTCTTTTTCAGTGTTTCAACATACAGATATTCGAAGCACCTTAATTTTTAAAAGTAGTGAAAATGACTATCAACTGGGTCAATCCATTGCATCTTACCTAAATAGCGATAAGTCTAAGGTCATGATATTGTTTGCTACAGGATTAGTAGTTAATGTAAAGGATATGCTTTCTGGAATTCAATCTATTAACCCCATATTACCAGTTGTAGGTGGTAATGCTGGAGATAACGCTTCCATGCAGAAAACATTTGTATTTGACAATAAAAACATTACAGATTGTGGAGTAGTAGGGGCAGTCTTAGAAAGTAATCAATTATACGTTGGCCGTTATTGGCATCTTGGCTGGCAGCCCATTGGTAAAGAAATGACAGTAACAAAAGCTGATGATTTAAAAGTCTATACTATAGATAATATGCCTGCCTATAAAGCCTACCAAACTTATCTAGGGTTAGATGATATTAGTAGTTTCCAAAATGCTATGGAGTACCCTCTAGTGATAAAGCGTAATGGGATCACAATGGCACGAACACCCATGGACCGATACGAAGATGACTCGCTGGGTTTTATATTAGATATTAATGAAGGAGAGAAAGTCCGTTTCAGTTATGGCCATATTGGAATTATTTTAGAAAAGATAGAGAATATTTGTCAAGAAATAAAGTCAAAACCTGCGGAAGGGATTTTTATCTATTCTTGTAGCTCCCGAAGAGGTTTTTTACAGGACAATACTGAGATAGAAACAATGCCACTGCAGAAGATAGCACCATCATCTGGGTTCTTTACATATGGAGAGTATTTTCATACAAATGATACCAATCAACTGTTAAATGGGGCAATGACAGTCTTAGTCTTATCAGAATCTGAAAAGATAGATAATAAAGGCTTATATGATTCAGTTACGTGTGAAGCTAATCTAAATCAGGACTTTTTAAAAAAAGATAATGTATCTGAGAAAAGTATCGGAACTCTAAAGGCACTGACTCATCTAGTAAATACAGTAACCGATGAACTTGTTGAAGCGAATAAAAAGCTTGAATATTTAAGTTTACATGATGCCCTTACAGGACTTTATAATCGTGCTTATTTCGAGCAGGAAATGAAGAAATCTGATGATTATGAAGGTACAGTGGGGATAATTATCTGTGACATTGATTGCCTTAAACTCGTTAATGACTTATTAGGTCATAGTTGTGGTGATGAAATTATTTCTATGACTGCCGAATGTTTAACTTCGTCATGTCGTCCTCAAGATATTATATCAAGAATTGGAGGAGATGAATTTGCTATTTTGGTGCCTGATGCTGAAAAACCTTTGCTTATAGAAATTTGTAATCGCATTATAAGTGCGATTGAAGATAAAAGAGATACGAAATCTAATCAAGTTTTGCATATATCATTGGGTTTTGCTCTTAAAGGAGAAAATGGAGAAGATACCATGATTGAAGCTTTCAAATCGGCTGACTTTCATATGTATCGTAAGAAAGCAGTTCAAGCTACTAAAGTACAAGAAATAATAGTTAGAATATGTCAAGAGGGCGGTTTAAAGTCCGCAAATAATTTATAAATAAAGTTTTTATATAGGGAATTTTGAAATAGTTAATAATAAAACCCTAAATTTACCTTGAATTTATAGCTCTTTATTCTCAAAAATAATAGTGAGAAGAGAGGTGAATTCAATTGGTAAATAGACCAGTAGATCCTAATGCTAAGGAAGCTTTAAAAAGAATGAAAATCGAAGTGGCTAATGAGTTAGGAATAAGAGAAAATCCAGTAGCAGACAAAGGAAATTTGACATCTAAAACAAATGGGTCCTTGGGTGGGAATTTAGGTGGAACCATGACTAGAAAGCTTATTGAAATGGGTGAAAGACAATTAATGGATAGAGAAAAAAGGCTATAGTTATCGTTACTAGTTTAAAATCTATAAGAATTTAATTAAACCGATAAAATCAAAAAAATCTCTAAATATATTAATCCAACAAAGACTTTTAAAGGGGGACAATTGCCATAATGAGTAAATATTATTATAATTTATATGAAGAAGACGGGGTCGATGTCGTTAAACTTGGTGTAAAAGATGATGATACGGATTTTGTTGTTAAAATAGCCCCAAAGGAAGGGAATAATCTTTTTGGATTGTGCGTAAATGGTAATGAGATTATTTATCATGATAAATCTAGTAAGCTATCTTCCTTTACCACAGGTTCACCAATTTTATTTCCTTTTCCCAATAGAATTGAAGATGCAATGTGGGAATGGGAAGAAAAAAGTTATATACATAAAAAACATGGTGTTCCAAGACAACTACATTCTCTTTTATTTGATGAGAGAGAGTGGGAATATGATATGCCCAAAATCTATGAAAGTTGTGTTGTATTTAACACAAGATTAGAAGTTAATAAAAATCATCCAATATACAGAGGCTATCCCTTTACATTTTTATTACATATCACATATACATTAAAAAAGAATGGTCTTACAATAACCTATGAGTTATTTAATAAAGGAAATAGAGCTATGCCCTATGGTTTTGGATTACATCCATATTTTAATAGACTATCAGGCAATGATAAAACTAAAATTAAAATGCCCTGTAAATATTTTTACGACACGAGAGAAGATGTTGATGAAAAATATTTAACCTATAATGGTATGGAATTTGAAATGACACCAAATATTTTGCCCACAGGTAAATTGCTTGAAAGTATAGGTAGTAAAGCTGATTTGTTGGATTATAAGTCTGTAGGGGATTTGGATTTAGACCATGTGTTTACGGATAGAAAGTCTAATCCTCCAGCTATTATAGATTATGAGGACCAAAGAACTAGACTTATAATAAGTCAATCTCAAGAATTTACTCACTATGTAATTTATACACCTGAAGATAAAGATTTTTTTGCATTAGAGCCTCAAACCTGCTCAACAGATGCGATTAATCTCTATGCAAGAGGAAATACTGATTGTAATTTATTGATTTTAGGACCAAATGAGAAAAGCGAGGGGAAGATAAATTTTTTGTTTGAGACTTATTAGAAAAAGATAGTGACTTTATATAACAAATAGATAATAAAATATCATACTATAAAAATAACTCATCTATATTAGTTTTTTTACATATCTATATAATATAAAAAACTAGAGGTGAGTTTATGATAATATATGATGTTAAGCCTGGAGATGCATTATGGTCCATAGCACAAAGGTTCAATGTTCCAATACAATCGATTATAGATATAAATGGATTAGTTAGACCCGGAGATTTAATTATTGGAATGGATTTAGTTATACCTACGGAAATCACAGAAAATTATATAACCTATACCGTTAGTCCAGGAGATATGCTTTGGGAGATTGCTAGACGGTTTAATGTAAATTATTTAGATATTGCAAGGCTAAATAACTTAAGATATCCCTATACGTTATTTATAGGTCAAAGGTTACAAATACCAATAGAAGGGATTACATATACAGTTAAACCTGGGGATTATCTTTGGTCAATAGCGTCAAGATATAATGTTCCTATTAATAGGATAATAACTTTAAATAATTTAAGATACCCTTACTCAATTTATCCTGGTCAAACCTTAGTTATTTCTATAGAGGAAGATAACGACATTGATAAGCCTATTATAGAAACTCTAGGATATTATAATCCATATAACGTTGAAGATAAAACTTTTATAATAGATACTCTAGGTCAGTACCTTACTTACCTTGGTATATTTGATTTCCCATTTATTGAAACTGGTGATGTAATTGGAACGATAGATGAAGAGATTTTAGAAGCTGCAAGGAGAGAGAATGTGTTAGTTATGCCTGTTATTACTAATTTGGTACAAGGAAGTTTCAGTAATGAATTGGGCAGAATTGTCTTATCTGATACTGAAAGACGTAATAACCTTATAGACAATATCTTGTTTCTGCTTAGAAGATATAACCTACAAGGGGTAATAATAGATATAGAAAATCTATACCCTGAAGATCGAGATATATTTACGGAGTTTATTGCGGAGCTTTCACAAAGGCTACATGATAATAATAAAATACTTATATTAAATATGCCTCCCAAATGGGAAGAATGGCCTGAAAGGGAATGGGTTGGATTCTTTGATTATAATGCCCTAGGTCCTTTGATAGATATTGCAGCTATAATGACCTATGAATGGGGATGGAGGGAGGGACCACCAAGGGCAACTACTCCTCTAGAATATGTTAGAAGAGCCTTAGATTATGCCATCGAAAATAATATACCTCCAGAGAAAATCCTTATGGGAATGACCCTCTATGGATATGACTGGACTTTACCCGATACACCACAAAATCTAGCTAGGGCTAGAACCCTGCCACAGATATGGGACTTAGCTAGAAGATATAATGCTAGTATCGAGTTTGACAACAATGTAAAGCAGCCCTATATGGACTATATGACCTATGAAGACATTTACCATAGAGTATGGTTTGTAAATGCATTAAGTCACTATTATAAATATGGGCTTATAAAAGAATATGGACTTAGGGGAGTATTTTACTGGATTTTAAATCAACCATTACCTGCAACATGGTATATCTTATCTAATTTATTTACAATAAAGAAGCCTTAGAACTAAAATGATCTTCTAACCTATGCATATCAATAAATTTATTGGAAGTCATCATATAAATCCACATATAGATCACCAGCTTGATCAACCTGTGCAAACATAACGTTAGATAAATCACTTACACCCTGAGAACTAAGATTACTTAAAACCCAAGAACGGGTAAGATTACATTTGTGCAACTGTTCTTCTAAAATTTGACCTTCTTCAATGATTATAGTTCCTAAGCCATTGGATTTGGGGGATATTCCTAAATCCGATGGTGTAACAGTTTCTTTATCGGATTTTTTCATAACACTTATCTTGCCATCATTTTCTAATATAGCAAATTCAACGTCTGCTAATCTAAAAACTTTCTTTTCCCTTAATTTAGATATAAGCTCATCGGAGTTAAGTCTAGCCTTAGTTAAATTCTTTTCAAGAATATTTCCGTTTTTTATTAATATAGTAGGTTTTCCATCGACAAATTTTCTGAATTTAGTGCTTTTTAAAGAAAAGTATGAGATTATAATTTGAAAGGCAGCAAAAACTAATAACGCAGGTAAAATACTTACTAATGGTTTACTTGTATCTACTGCCATTGACCCGGTTAGTGTACCGATAGTGATACCAACAACATAGTCAAAAAAAGATAGCTGCGATATTTCCCTCTTACCCATGACTCTTGTTAAGATAAATAACGTGATATATGCTAATATTGCTCTTATTGAGATTTCAATATACTGTGGCATAAACAATCTCTCCCTAAATAAATAATCAATTAAAATATTTTTTATTAGGTTTGGTAAAATGCAGTTATTTATTCAAAAAATTTTGATTTCCAAAATAAATTTATTTATTGTGATGTCCTATGATGTAGATATATATAAGTCTACATCATAGGGTATTTTTTATTTAACATTAAGAAATTATTAAGATTTGTGCTATGAGTTTATTAAGAGTTCATTGTTATCATTATATTATAGTAAATATAAAGGGGTGTGCTATAATATGATATGCAAATTTATATATCGGGGTGGTTGGTGTTGAATATATTAGTATGTGACGATGACAAGGAAATATTAGATGCAATAAAGATTTATTTAGCAAGTGAAGGATACGATGTACTTAAAGCCTCTAATGGATTAGAAGCCCTTAAAATAATAGAAGAAAAAGAAATTCATCTTATTATTATGGATATCATGATGCCTAAAATGGATGGATTAAGAGCAACAATGAAAATAAGAGAAGATAAAAATATACCTGTAATAATGCTTTCAGCAAAAGCTGAAGATACGGACAAGATAATGGGACTTAATATGGGAGCCGATGATTACATAACTAAACCCTTTAATCCCTTGGAATTAATTGCAAGGGTTAAGTCTCAGCTTAGAAGATATACAAAGCTAGGAAGTCTTGAAACAAAAAGTAACGTATTTACAACGGGAGGACTTTCGATAGATGATGAAAGTAAGCAGGTAACTGTGGATGGAGAAGAAGTTCAGCTGACTCCTGTACAATACAATATATTAAAGCTACTTACAGCAAATGTAGGTAGGGTGTACTCCATAGATGAGATATATGAAAAGGTATGGAATGAGGTTCCCATAAATCCCGAGAATACAGTTGCTGTTCATATTAGAAAGATAAGAGAAAAAATTGAAATAAATCCAAAGGAGCCAAAATATTTGAAGGTGGTGTGGGGAATTGGATACAAAGTGGAAAAACTTTAGTCATTCAAATGTCGCAAAGTTTATTGTTTTTATAATTGTAATAATCTGTTTTACAGGTGCAGTAACCTCATTTGTAAATATAGTGGAATCTAATAATGGCGATATTAATATAGCCTTTGAAGACAACTATTATAAAAGTAAAAATTTTATAGAGGAAAGTGAAAAGATTGTAAATACCCTCATAACTCTGCTGCTAGAATATAAAAGCGAAGAAAATATTTTAGCTGGTGAGACTATTACAAAGGATGAAATTGAAAGAGAAGAAAACAATTTATATTCAAACTTCCAAGAGAACTCAAAGAATTATAACCCTAATTTAAATTATGATGAAAATTATAAAGTATTCAAAGAAATATATGCCGATGAAATTGCAAAGGCAATAAATGAAATGATAGAAGAAGATTTAAGAGAGTATAATCTATATCTAAAAAAATTAGTGGAATATAATGACCTTATATATTATGCAAATAATGGTAAAGATGTATTCTCAAGTAATATGAATACAAATATTAGTTACATTAAATCTTTACCCTCGTATATGATATTCGATGGATTTGATGAACAGGTATATCCAAAGGAAATTAAAGATAATGAGTATTTTTATTGGATTAAGTCAAATATTGATAAATTAGATCAGCGAAATAGTATCATATATTTGGGTTTTTCCAATGAGTTTTTAAAACCAAGGATTGAAGAATGGAAAGAAAATAAAGTTATTGTTACTAATAGTTTATATAAAGTGTTCTATTTTCTTATAAGCTTAGTAATTTCCTTTATATATTTGATAATAGTTACAGGTAAAAAATCATTTCAGGATAAAAAGGTGTATTTAAACTCCTTTGATAGATTATATATTGATATTAATTTAGGATTATGTCTAGGGACTATAGCTGTGTGGTTTGCACTTATACAATCTGTGGACTTTCGTAATGTATATAAAATTATTATTCCCGTAACTATGCCATTGGCTATAGTTGGATTGGTTCTAGTACTATCTGTAGTTAGACATATAAAAAACAAAACAATTATAAGGCATACACTGATATTTACAATATTTTATAAATTTTATACATTTTTAAGGGATATTTATGATAATGGAAGTGTTGCAGTAAAGGTTATATCCATAGTAATTTTATATCCAATAATAGTTGCTTCTACCTTCTTTATCTTTCCAATAACCATAGGATTAGGGGCATGGTTTGCTCTAAAAAAAATCAAGGAATATAATGCAATTAAAGAAGGGGTAGAGAAAATAAAAAATGGAGAAATCCATCATAAAGTTAATATCAAGGGGGATGGAGAGTTCAGTAATCTAGCTAATAATATTAATACTTTAGCTGATGGGTTAAACAAAGCAGTAGAGAATGAAATTAAAAGTGAACGTCTAAAGGCAGAGCTCATTACTAATGTATCCCATGATATAAGAACTCCCTTAACATCTATTATCACATATGTCGATTTACTTAAACAAGAAAAGGATAGCACAGACCAAGATAAATATATAGAAATAATAGAGCAAAAAGCCCATAGATTAAAAAATTTAACCGATGATTTATTTGAAGCCTCTAAGGCCTCTAGTGGTAATATTCCCGTAAACTATGAAAAAATAGATATTATATCTTTGATAACCCAAGGGCTAGGTGAACTTAATGATAAAATCGAAGAGTCAAAGCTAGACTTCAAACTAAACTATCCTAAGGAAAAGGTATATATTAAAGCCGATGGAAGATTGTTATGGAGAACAATAGAGAATTTACTATCTAATATATTTAAATATGCTCTGAAGGGTTCAAGGGTTTATATAGACATTGATAATATAGGCAATGAAATAATGATTACAATTAAAAATATTTCAGCTAATGAATTAAATATATCCTCTGATGAATTAATGGAACGCTTTAAAAGGGGAGATGAAGCGAGAAGTAGTGAAGGTAGTGGCTTAGGACTATCCATAGCGAAAAGTCTTATAGATATTCAAAATGGTGATTTTAATATAGAAATAGACGGAGACTTATTTAAAGCTATTATTAAAATTCCTAAATATAATGAATAGATATAATGCATGATTGTTTTATAGATAATGAGTAAGGGAGATTGCAATATATAAAATAATGAAGGAATAATATAAGTGGGCTAGAAGTAATAAGTTATAGATTTAGTATTATAGATAGAATTTATATAAGAATATAATTTCATCAGTTATCAAGGAGGAATTAATTTGAATTTTGACCCACTTCAATATAATTATTCATCAAGAAGAAACCTGGTCTATGCAAGAAGGGGTATGGTTGTAACATCCCAGCCCCTTGCTGCTCAGGCTGGTTTAGATATTTTAAAAAAGGGTGGAAATGCCATCGATGCAGCAATAGCTACTGCTGCTTGTTTAACAGTTGTTGAACCAACCTCCAATGGTATAGGTGGCGATGCCTTTGCCCTTGTTTGGACAAAGGGAAAACTCCATGGACTAAATGCCAGTGGACCTGCACCACAAAATATATCTATTGATATCTTAAAGCAAGCTGGCTATAATGAAATTCCTAAGCTCGGATGGGTGCCGGTTACTGTTCCAGGGGCTCCTTCGGCTTGGGCAGAGCTTTCTGATAGATTTGGAAAGCTATCACTAACGGAAGTACTCCAGCCAGCAATTGGATATGCTATGGAAGGATTTCCTATTTCACCTAATGTTGCTAAACTATGGAGTAAGGCATTTAATCTATATAGAGATAATCTCCAGGGAGAAGAATTCAAATATTGGTTTGAAACCTTTACGCCAAATGGAAGAGCACCAAGAGTAGGTGAGGTATGGAAGTCTCAAAATCATGCTGAAACTCTTAAAATTATTGCAGAAACAAAGGCTGAAGCCTTCTATAGTGGAGAACTTGCCGATAAAATTGATGAGTTTTCTAGAAAAACCGGTGGATATATTAGAAAAGAAGATTTAGAAAAATATAGACCTGAATGGGTAAAGCCCATAAGTATTAATTATAAAGGCTATGATGCTTGGGAAATACCACCAAATGGACATGGAATAGTTGCACTAATTGCACTAAGTATTCTTAAAGGTTTTGAATTTAGTACAAAGGAAACCGTAGAAACATATCATAAACAAATTGAAGCGATGAAGTTGGCCTTTGCAGACGGACAAAGATATGTAGCTGATTCAAATAACATGAGTGTTGGAGCTACAGAGCTTTTATCAGAAAATTATGCTAGTAGTAGAAGAACTTTAATTGGAGATAGAGCCTTGATACCTAAGGCTGGCCAACCTGCTAAAGGTGGTACGGTTTATCTTGCAACTGCCGATAATGAAGGAAATATGGTATCATTTATTCAAAGTAATTATATGGGTTTTGGTTCAGGGATTGTGATTCCAAATACAGGCATTAGTCTCCATAACCGTGGAAACAACTTTAAGTTTGACCCCAATCATGATAATTGTTTAGCACCTGGTAAAAAACCTTATCACACAATAATCCCGGGCTTTTTGACCAAAGATAATAAGGCGATTGGACCCTTTGGAGTCATGGGTGGATTTATGCAGCCCCAGGGTCATGTTCAACTAATAATGAATACAATTGATTTCCACCTAAATCCACAGGATGCCTTAGATGCCCCTAGATGGCAATGGATAAAGGATAAAACTATACATATAGAGCCTAATTTTCCGAATAATATAGCGAAAGCTCTAGAAAGAATGGGACACGATATAAAGGTTGAGGTTGATACAATAGATTTTGGTAGAGGTCAAATCATTTGGAAAATGGAGGATGAAACTTTAGTAGGAGGTACTGAACCTAGGACCGATGGGACAATTGCAGCTTGGTAAACTAGAAACACTAAACAATAATATAATACAATTATAATAGGAATTATGTAATATATTACTATGTATAGATAATAATTAGGAGAAGATTATTGATGAAAAAGAAGAATATTAAATTTGCCTGTTCCTATGATTGCTTTGATAATTGTTCTATGAGAGCAACTATTGAAAATGGGAGGATTATAAAGATAGAGGGAGATAAAGATCATCCTTTAACCCAGGGCTTTGTATGCAATAAGGGCAAAAGGCATTTAGAAAGGTTATATCACCCTAAAAGGTTACTAAATCCAAAAAGAAAGATCAATGGTAAATGGATTGATATTAGTTATAATGAAGCTTTAACTGAAATTGCTGATAAACTTAAATATTATAAAGAAATATATGGATCGGAGTCTATCCTACATTTTGCAGGTGGAGGATATAGTGGAATAAGTAAGACTGTAGATAAAATGTTCTTTAACTATTATGGGGGAGTAACGACTTCCGTTGGTAGTCTATGTCTAGGTGCAGGTAAGGAGGCACAAAAAATTGATTTTGGTTCTAATAAAGCCCATGCTCCTAGAGATATACTAAATGCTAAAACCATTATTGTTTGGGGAAGAAATCCTGCTGATACAAATATTCATCTTATGAAATATTTAGTAGAGGCAAAGAAAAAAGGAGCATTTATTTATGTAATAGACCCAATAAGAAATAATACTGCAAAAATAGCTTCTAAATTTATTAGGATAAATCCAGGGACCGATGGGGCATTAGCATTGGGATTAGCTAATTATATTATTGAAAATAATTTAGCCGATGAACCATATATCAATGAACATATTATCGGATATGAAGATTACAAGAAATATGTAAAAAAATTCAATTTAAATTATGTTGAAGAAATTACTAATGTTCCTAAAGAAGAAATTGTTAATATGGCAGAATGCTACACTAAGAATAAACCATCAACTATATTTATTGGATACGGATTACAAAGATATAGAAATGGTGGTAATAATGTAAGGGCAATAGATGCATTAGGAGCTATTACAGGAAATATTGGGAGTAGCGGAGGTGGAGTTAATTATTATAATAAGCTAATAGGTAAATATGTTTTTAGCGAGGTAGATAAAAGTGATACTTATCCATCTAAGGGAAGAACTTTCATTATAGGAAAGTTTGCAGATTTTATATTACAAGCTAATGATCCACCGATAAAATGTCTATTTATCACTAAAGCTAACCCAATGGTTCAGGTAGGAAATATAAATAAAATAATTCAGGCTTTTAAAAGCGTAGATTTTAAAGTTGTTATTGATCTCTTCATGACTGATACTGCAGAACATGCGGATTTAGTTTTACCCGCTACTAGTATCTTGGAGGAAGAGGACTTTATTTATGGAGGAATGTACTCCCCTTATATTAACTATTCTCAAAGAGTCATTAAACCTCTTAATAATATTATTGGGGAATATGATCTCTTTAGAATACTTGCGAAGAAAATGGGCTTAAGGGAATATCCAGATATAGATAGAGAGACATTCCTTAAAACAGCATTAGAACCTTTAATGAAAAAACTTAATGTAACCTATGAAGACTTGAAGAACCATAACTATACTATTGAGGAGGAAAATATACCATGGGAGGATGGTGTATTTGATACAGCTTCCGGAAAGTATGAATTATATTCAGGAGTAGCAGAAAAACTAGGCTTAAGCCCTATACCAACCTATATACCTGTAATAGATAAGGATGAAAAATATCCACTGAGACTATTAACACCACATCCTAAGAATTCTCTACATACACAGCATTTTCTATCTGTGGACAGTAAACCTATAGCATATATTAATAATAATACTATAAACGAATTAGGTTTTTTAAAAAATCAATTAGTTAAAATAAAATCAGAAAATGGTGAAATTAAGGCTTATCTTGAAATAAGTGATGATATTGGTGATGATACTGTAATGATCTATGAAGGCTGGTGGCATAGAAGTGGGTCAGTAAATATCTTAACAACAGATGATGTAAGTGATATTGGAAGTCAGGCTACATACTATGAAAGTTTCTGTAGAATAGAAAATATTAATAGTATTCAAGATTGAAAAATACCTTCTTTTTATAAGAATTATTAATATTCAATATAAAAAGAAGGTATTTTAATTTTAATGATATATATATTTAATCAGTGAATGTTTCCTGAAGTTTTGAAGCCATAGCTCTTCCAATCTCCTTACAACTTTCTATATCCTTATCGGAGGCTGAAGAATGGGCTTCGATTGGTTCTCCAACTGTTTGCCATTTAATTGCTTCAGAGAATTTAACTAAATTATTTACTCCACCGCCACTCCAACTACAGGTTCCAAAGATACCTAATATTCTATCCTTTACACCTAAATGAAGCATCTTTGTAGTTAGTTGTTCTATAGGTGGGAATAGATGAGCATTGTAGGCACAACTACCTATAATTAAACCCTTATACTTCCATATATCCCTTAAAATATAAGAAATATGGGTTTTAGATGCATCATAAAGTTTTATATCCTTGATTCCTTCCTCTGCAAGAGTTCTAGCTATTGTTTCTGCCATCTGTCCAGTATTTCCATACATAGTACCATAAACTATAACTACGCCTTCATCGGTTTCACCCTTACTCCATTTATCATATAAGGAAATTACCCAATCTATTTCTTCCTTCCATATAGGACCATGGGTAGCGCAAATTGTATTTATTTCTAAACCAGAAAGCTTGGCTAGTGCTTTTTGAACCATCATGCCATATTTGCCAACGATGTTAGAGTAATATCTTCTCATTTCCTCTTCAAAAAGGTCTAAATCAACTTCGTAATCAAATATACCTCCATCTAAAGCTCCAAAGCTACCAAAAGCATCACCGGAAAATAACACCTTATTATTCATTTCATAGGTAACCATTGTTTCAGGCCAATGAACCATAGGTGCCATAAAGAATTTTAGTTTATGACTACCAAGATCTAGTTCGTCGCCTTCTTCTACAGGATGTAAGTTTTCTGTTATATCAAAGAAATCCTTAATCATGCCAAATGTTTTTTTATTTCCTACAATTTTAATATCAGGATAATGAGCAACAACTGTTTTTAATAATCCAGAATGGTCTGGTTCCATATGATTTACAATTATGTAATCAACTTTTTTATCTTTGCCTATGATGCTTTGAATTTTACTAATGTATTCAGTACAGTTACTTCCTTCTACTGAATCAATTAAAGCAATTTTTTCATCTACTATTAAATATGAATTATAGGCTACACCGTGCTCAAGGGGCCAAAGATTTTCAAATAATGCTAATCTTCTATCATTCATACCTACCCAGTATATGTCCTTAGTAATATTTACTGAATTAAACATACATAATGCCTCCTCTTATCTATATTATTACAATAACATTTTAACAATCTATTAATAAAATACCAAGTATTTTATTAAATAAACACTAAAAATACGCTTTTGAAATAATAGATGATTTATTTTATATTTGATATTTGATATTATTAATGATAGTACAGAGACTGAAGTAAGAAAATACTTAGAGAGACTATATAAGTAAAACTAGAATTCTATATTTTAATAATACGAGTTTAATAATTGGTTTTATAGGTAAATATATAAAGAATCTATATAGTTATAGAATAAATATTACAGTAAATATAAAATATGGAAATTAAAAACTTAAAGGATGATAGGCCAATGATAAAAAAGAAAGTATTGATATTGTTTTTAACTCTAATAATGTTTTTGACAGTGGCATGTGGAAATAAGGATAGCCAGACATTAGAATCAAATAACAATGCAGAAAGAATACAAGTATATGCTAGTATATATCCAATGTATGACTTCGCTAAAAAGATAGGAAAAGATAAAATCGATTTAGAACTTATGGTTCCACCTGGAGCAGAGCCCCATGATTGGGAACCAACAGCGAAGTTAATGGCAGGACTAGAAAATGCTGAGGTGCTAATTTATAATGGTGCTGATATGGAAATGTGGATTGATAAAGTGACAGGTTCAATAGCAAATAAAGATCTACTAAGAGTTGAGGCCTCAGAGGGGATAGAGTTAATAGAATTTAAGGAAGAAGACCATGATCATGAAGAAGAACATCATGAAGAAGAGCATGGTATATATGACCCTCATATATGGTTAGACCCTATAAGGGCCATGAAGCAAGCGGAAAATATTAAGAATGCACTAATTCAAGCCGATGAAAAGAATAAAGACTTCTATGAGAAGAACTATAATGAATTTGCTGATAACTTAGAAAAATTAGATCAAAAATATCAGAAGGAATTAAAAGATAGAAAATCAAATAAAATAGTAGTTGCCCACGCAGCCTTTGGATATCTAGCTGATAGATATGGACTTGAACAAATAAGTATATCTGGATTAACTCCCCAGGCAGAGCCAAGTTCTGGAAAAATGGCTAGAATATCTGAACTAGTGAATAGAGAGAAAATTAAATATATTTTTTTCGAAGCATTGACAAGTCCACGATTAGCAGAGGTATTAGCAGAAGAGACAGGTGCCCAAACGGCCGTACTCAATCCTATTGGTGGATTAACTGCAGATGACATTGAAACTGGAAAGGACTACATATCAGTAATGGAAGAAAATTTAACGAGTTTAAAAAAGGCAATAGAATAAACTATACTTTTAAATTATTTTTATTATCTGTAAGACCAATTTTTGGTCTTCTTTTTTATAATTAAATTTCTTTGAATTTAGATATAGCTAATATAGGATTCCAGTTTAATATTAGATATTAGATAAATATGATAGGTATAAGAGAATAGAATATTCTAAAAAATTATACTTAAAACTGTTTTGTGTTTAACTACGGAAGGTATAAATATAAAACAAGGGTAAAAATTTATTATTATTTTTATATCTAAATAATGATTTATAATATAATTACTGATATAATGAAAATAGTACTCAATATGAAGTTTGATATATTATCAAAATAGAAATTCTTGTGAATATATAATAAATTTTTGCGATTGGATGGTAAATTTTTGTGCATGTTCATTTAGCACAAGCATATATATTTTAAAATATTATCCTTGAAAATCCAAACATAGAGTTTAAAAGCAAAACAAGCATAGAGAATCAACAAAAAATAAAAGGATTTATGGATAATTAATAGAATGTTATTAATTATTATACAAATCTATGGGAGGAAAGATTATGAAGAATATGTTTCATCTTCGTGACTTCATAGATATAGACATACTGCAGGAAATACAAGATAAATTTGCAGAAGCTACTGGTTTTGCTGCTGTTACCGTAGATTTCAAAGGAAATCCTGTAACAAAGTATAGTAATTTTTCCAAATTCTGCAAATTGATTAGAAAAAACAGAAAGTGTGAAGAAGCCTGCCAACAATCCGATGCCCATGGAGGACTAGAGGCGGCAAGAACTGGTGAGCCATATATCTATAAATGTCATACTGGTTTAATTGATTTTGCTGTACCAATTATTATCAAAGGAAATTATGTAGGCGCAATAATGGCAGGTCAGGTGAAAGTATCCGATGATAAGAATGTCAATTTAGAAAAAATAGTTAAAGAAGTACCCAATTGGAAAAACAAAAAAGAAGTTATTGTAGCCTATGAAGAAATAGTGCCAATACCCTATGAGAAAATTATAGCTGCAGCCCATATGATGTTTTTAATTTCTAATTATATTGGAGAAAAGGGTGCAGTTGGATTAATTCAAGAAGAATTAAATAAAAAGAATCTGAAGCTTATGGATGAAATGAAAGCCCGTGCCGAATTAGAACAGACTGTAAAAAACTCGCAGATTAAGGCGTTACAGTCCCAAATAAACCCCCATTTTTTATTCAATGTGTTAAATACAATTGGTAGACTTGCATTAATAGAAAGTGCTAGCAGAACTCAGGAAATCGTTTTTCTCCTGTCTGAGATGTTACGATATACACTGCAAAAAAGTACAAACCAGCTTGTTAGTCTAGGGGAGGAAATACTCCATGTAGAAAGATACTTAAAGATACAATCCGTAAGATTAGGTAATAGATTAGAATATCATTTAAACATTCCAGAAGATTTAAAAGAAATAAAAACTCCTTTTATGATAATTCAGCCCTTTATTGAAAATTCAATAAAACATGGAATAGAGCTAAAAGAAGGTGGTGGAAAAGTAGAAGTAGACATATATTCTGAAAAGGATAATATAATTATACAAATAACTGATGATGGAATAGGAATTAACGAAGATAAATTGAATACAATTAATAATAATGATATAACTGATACTTCTGAGGGTATAGGAATAAATAATGTAAATCAAAGACTTACTCTCTATTTTGGAAAGGATTACAAGGTCAAGGTTGCTAGTAAGTTAGGACAAGGTACAATTGTTAGCATCAAAATACCAAACTATATTAATCTAAGGAGAGCTGTTAATGTGTAAAATACTCCTAGTGGACGATGAGTATTTAGAAAGAGAAGCTCTAAGAATAATTATTAATAAAGGTTATAAAGATGCAGAAATAGTAGGTGAAACAGGGCTAGGGAAGCAAGCAATAGAGCTAAGTGAGAGTCTAAATCCCGATATAATTTTTATGGATATAAAAATGCCAGGAATAGATGGAATAGAAGCTAGTAGAATAATAAAAGAGAAAAACAAAGATAGGATTATTATAGTATTGACTGCCTACGAAGAATTTGAATTTGCCCACAGGGCGATACGAGCCAAGGTCGATGATTATATATTAAAGCCTGCTAGACCAGAAAATATAATCCAATCTATTAAGAGACATTTTAATGATAAAAATGAAATTTCCAATGAACAAAACAATATTGATACCTTGCTTGATGCAATTAATAATTGCAATTATAAAAAGTCAAAGGAAGCATTAAATAAATTAATTGACATATCACTTCAAGTCCATGACAATGATACAAAAAAAATAAAAGAGTTTATTAAAGTTGTATGTGATAGTATGATTAAAGTATCTAAAGAAATGGATTTAAATATAGATGAATTAATAATGAAACGAATAAACAATTCACAAATGTCGTTGGTGGATTATTATTCCATAAGAACGGACCTTTATAAATTGCTAGAAAAAATATTTGATAAGATAATAAAGGAAAAACTGTATGATTCTCAAAGTGAAATGGAAATGGTACTAAATTATATAGAAAAAAATATTTGTGAGGGAGTTGGACTTGAAGAAGTCGCAGACTATGTAAATTTAAGTCCCTACTATTTAAGCAAATTATTTAAAAAAGAATTTGGCATTAACTTTATAAACTATGTTACAAATAGAAAGATTGAAGAAGCTAAAGAGTTATTAGAAAAAACGGACCTTCCCATTATTAATATTTCACTGGAGTTATCCTTTAATGAACCTAATTATTTTAGCAAAGTATTTAAGAAGGTAGTAGGAGTTACTCCATCTCAATATAGAGAAAAGAAAAAAAGCTATAAAGCAAAACATAGCAATCAAAATCTTTTATCCAAAAATGTTACTATAGCTAACTCAAGGTGGTATATATAAAAAACAATGGATTACTGTCCATTGTTTTTTCGTCCATATAGTATAAGTTTACAAATTAGAATATAATATAAATGAAGATACTATATAAAAACAAATCTAATAAAGTGGTGATAAGATGATAATAAATGAAAATAATGAAATAACTGAATATGAACAAAGAGCTATTTTAGTTGGTATTGACATAGGAAAGAGTGAAATTTCAATAGAAAGATCAATGGCGGAATTAAAGGAATTATCAAAGGCCGCAGGCGCAGAGGTGCTTGAGACCGTTGTTCAAAAGAAATCTAGTATCGACTCTAAGTATTTCATTGGAAAAGGAAAGGTAGAAGAAATAAAAATGATGGCTACCGCCTTAGATGCAAATACGATTATATTTAATGATGAGCTTTCACCTTCTCAAATTAGAAACTTAGAGGAAAAGCTTGAAATTGCCATCATAGATAGAACTACTCTCATACTTGATATATTTGCACAAAGAGCAATCACAAGGGAAGCAAAGCTACAGGTTGAGATGGCTCAGCTAAGATATAGACTACCTAGATTAGTGGGGCTTGGGAGGTCTCTATCTAGAACTGGTGGAGGTATCGGTACAAGGGGACCTGGAGAGCAAAAACTTGAGCTCGATAGAAGAAGAATTCTTGATAGAATAAGTGACATTAAAAAGTCTGTTAAGGAAGTAAAAAAGAATAGAGAGGTTCAAAGAGCACAGAGAAATAGAAATAATATACCAGTGGTTGCATTAGTAGGATATACAAATGCAGGGAAATCTACACTAATGAATAGACTAATAAATATGAGTAAAAATGATTCAGACCATAAACAAGTTTATTCTGAAGACATGTTATTTGCCACACTAGATACTTTTCATAGGAAAATAATATTAGAAGATAATAAGGAATTCGTTTTAATAGATACAGTAGGATTTGTTAGTAAACTACCCCATCATTTAATAGAAGCCTTTAAAGCTACCTTGGAAGAAGTAGTTGAAGCAGATTTACTTATTCATGTTGTAGATATATCAAATGATAATTATGATATGCAAATCAAAGTTACAAATGAAGTTTTAAAGAATCTAGGAGCAAATAATAAATCAACTATATATTGTTTAAACAAGTTTGATAAAACAGACGAAGGATTTATTGCATTTGATGAAGAACATATATACATATCTGCCCTAAATGGTTATGGGATTGATAAACTTATAGATAAAATAACTACAAAGATATTTAAAGGTTTTAGAAAAGTAAATATGCTTATACCATATAATAAAGGAGAAATATACTCTCATCTATGTGATAAATGCAATGTAATAAATATGGAGTATAAAGATGATGGGACTTTTTTACAAGTTGAATTAGATGAGATATTATATAATAAATATAACCAATACATAATTAATGAATAGATAAATTAGAAAATAAGGATGGACCTAAGATGACTAATGAAAAAATATCATGGGATAATATCGAATACATTGATAAACTATCGGACTCTATAATTACCTATCTACTCTATAAAGAAGGTAAAAATATTGATATAATAAGTCGAATTAGGAATATTTCCAGGGAAAGTGTTGAGAAGGATTTGATAGAGGCTAAAATAATCATTAGAGAACTAAAGGAATCTTCGGATAAAACTCCATTAGATATAATGTTAGAAGCCCCTAAGGATAAGAGATTAGAAATTTTAAACGCTAAGACAAGTGATTATTTAGGAAAGTTAGAAAAAGAAATAAAGAATAGATATAAACTATTTAAAAATCCAGAGGATAAAATGATTCTTATATGGATAGCTGGAGAACTTAAGGCTAGAAGCTTAGTTCCTAATATCTCTAAAGATATTTACCATTACAATGGTAATGTCCGAAGAATGGTATGTTCTGCCCTAGGAAAGATCCGTGACCCTAGGGCAGTGCCAATACTTCATAGAGGTTTAAATGATAAGAAACCCCAGGTAAGACAATATGCTGCTAAGGCATTATCTCATCTAGGGAATAAAGAATCTCTTGAAATATTATCTAAAAAATTACAGATGACAGAAGAAAGGGATTATGTTAAATCAGCATGTATAAATGCTATAAATATAATCACGCAAAAAATTAATGAAGAGAATACTTAGTATGTTTAACAATATTTGATATCCTATTATAGGAATACAGTGTAGCTTTAGATACTAGAGGTCTCCCCACTCTAACTTGATTTAATTTCCTTGATAATAATGACCCTGTCTTCATTAAATTATTGACACAGGATTGAGTATTTACTAAAAGAAGTTCTTTTCGATTCTGTTCCACTGCTTTCCATACATCGATGAGGGTCGGTAATAATATATGGGGTATATATTTTCTGCTTAAGGTATAAACCTTATTTCCAAACTCATCAATCCCACGATATATAATCTTGCCTCTATCGGTTTCATTGAGACTATCAAAAAATGGTACGTTCATTATATCGTGATAACTTGGTTTCTCATCCATGGGTAGCATATTTAAATGTATTGCTGCTGCAGTAGATGAAGCATGACAACCATCAACACAATGGTATATGATATGCATTTAATCACCTTCCATAGTTTATAGTATAAGTCTATAGCTGAGATAATAACTTTTAAAGTCATAAAACTAATTTAATATATAAAAATTCATACTGTTTATTTATAGTATTTGATAAAATTAGTATAAATATAATTTCAAGTAGGTGAAACTATGACAAAGGATTATAAGACTATATTAGAATATGGCGAAGCAGAAGAAATTATCAATAAATCAAAATTTATTGGATATGCTATGCCCATTGATTCTGAAGAAGAGGCAACAAAATTTGTAGAAACAATTAAGAAGAAACATAAGGATGCAACCCATAATGTACCTGCCTATGTAATAGGTGTTAATAATGAGGTTCAAAGATATAGCGACGATGGTGAGCCATCAGGAACAGCGGGAGTACCAATATTAGATATGCTTAAGAAGGAAGAAATAAAAAATACTGTGGTCGTGGTGACGAGATACTTTGGAGGAATAAAGTTAGGCACGGGAGGGTTAGTTAGAGCATATACTAATGTTGCAAAGCTTGCAGTAAATCAATCAAAGGTAGTTGAGAAATCTTTACATAATTTATACTTAATTAGAATAGATTATACCCTTCATGGAAAAATACAGAATGAACTAATGAATGATGAGTATATCATTAAGGAAACAATATATGATGATAAAGTAAATATGTATGTCTATTGCAAACCTGAGAAAAGTGAAGAGTTTATTAAAATGATAATTGAATTAACAAGTGATAATGCTCTCATTGAAAAAAAGGAATCAACGTTTTTAACAATACTAAATGGAAAAATAATAGATTGAAGTTGATAGTTTATACACAAAAGGGGTATAAACTAAATGTATTACATATGTGTAGATAAAGATTAAAAGGGAGTGGATTTTAATATGGATATGGAAAAACTAAAGAAAGAAATGTTGGATAAGAAGATTTGGGCTGTTGTAGGTGCAACTCCAAATGAAGATAAATTTGGATATAAGATTTATAAAAAGCTAAAAAATAGAGGATATGAAGTATACGCCGTGAATCCAAGGTATGATGAAGTAGATTCAGATAAATGCTATCATAGTCTATCTGATTTACCTGTAAAACCAAATTGTGTTGATATGGTAGTACCACCACAGGTAACCAATAAGACCTTAGAAGAAATTAAAGCAAATAATATTGAATATGTATGGTTTCAACCAGGAACATTCACTGAAAAGACTATTAATTTAGCTGATGAAAAGGGATTAAAATCTGTATATTATGATTGTGTGTTAGTAGCCCTTGGTTAAAAGAAGCCGCATTAATTCGGCTTCTTTTCCTTACCCTTGTAAAAAAATTGATAAATTGCCATTGTAAACAAAAATATTCCAAACATTTTTTTAAGTAAATTAGATGGAAGGTTGACTGCTAGCTTTGAGCCTATAATGGCACCAATTATACCTGTTACAGTTAAAGGAACCCAAAGTTTAATGTCAATATTTTTATTTTTTATATGGGTAATTATAGCCACCAAAGAAACCGGAATAAAAGTAAAAAGATTTACTCCTTGAGCTTGTTGTTGACTTAGTTCTGTAAAAAAAAAGAGAGCTGGTATTAAAACAGTTCCACCACCTATACCCATTCCACTAATTATTCCAGATAATAGACCTATTAAGGAAAGCAAAATCAGAACACCATCCTAAATGCAGCAATCATCATAAAAACTGCGAAAATCTTTCTTAAAATATTACTTGGAACTTTATTTAGAAATTTTGCTCCTAAATAACCACCTATAACTCCTCCCAGGGCTACTTGGAAGGTGATATTTAATGAAACGATACCGGATTTGTAGTATATAAATGTACTAACAATGGCAAGGGGGAGTATTATTGAAATAGTTGTTGCATGGGCCCGATGATCTTCAATATCAAGAAAGAAAATCATACCAGGTACTAATAATGTTCCACCACCAGAACCAAATAAACCGTTAACTAGTCCAGTACAAATACCAAGTAATCCTATTTTCAGTATATTTTTCTTCAAAATAATCCATCCTAATAGAATAATATTAGAGTTCATGTATTAATCTAACCTTTTTATAAGGTTTAAATTCACATTTGGCAAATATTCTGTTTAATTGAGTTGACATAGGGTAAATAATGGTATAAAATAAAACCATAAAATCATATAAGAATACTATGGTATAGGAGGCGTCTTATGAAAATAGCAAATAATATTACTGAATTAATTGGAAATACACCAATAGTTAAACTTAATAAAATAGCTCCGAACAATGGTGCTGATATTTTTCTAAAACTTGAATTCTATAATCCAGGTAGTAGTGTTAAGGATAGAATAGCCCTTAATATGATTGAATCTGCAGAAAAAGAAGGTTTATTAAATGAAGGCGGTACTATAGTTGAACCAACCAGTGGAAATACTGGGATAGGATTAGCAATGATAGGTGCGGCAAAGGGATATAATGTGATATTAGTTATGCCAGATACTATGAGCATAGAGCGTAGAAAGCTTCTTAAAGCCTTTGGAGCAGATTTAGTTCTTACTGAAGGCGCTTTAGGTATGAAGGGTGCCATAGAGAAGGCAGAAGAACTAGCAAATGAAAATCCAACATATTATATGCCCCAGCAATTTAAAAATAAAGCGAACCCTGATATCCATAGGAAGACTACAGCTTTAGAAATACTTGAGCAGATGGATAATGATGTGGATATGTTTATAGCTGGAGTAGGGACTGGTGGTACAATTACAGGGGCTGGAGACGTAATCAAGCAAAAAGTTAAAAAAGCTAAAATAGTAGCTATAGAGCCTAAAAGCTCAGCTGTACTTTCAGGTGATAAACCAGGACCCCACAAAATCCAAGGCATCGGTGCAGGATTTATACCTGATGTATTAAATACAGATGTAATCGATGAAGTGTATAAAGTTGAAGATGAAGATGCCTTTGAAACTGCAAGAAATTTAGCTTCTAAAGAAGGGATTTTAGTTGGTATTTCTTCAGGTGCGGCAGTTTATGCTGCTATTGAAAAGGCTAAGGAACTTGGTAAAGGTAAAAAAATAGTGGTAATCATTCCGAGTTATGGTGAAAGATATTTAAGTACTCCGTTATATAATCTTGATTAAGAATACAAAAGAGCAGTTTTAAACTGCTCTTTTTTTGTGATATTATAAATAATAAAATATGTTATAATATTTCTATTAAAATTATTGGGGGGAAAGAAAACATGAAAGATATTGAACAAAAGGTTGAACAAGTTGTACAGTGGTTGAGAGAACAAGTGAAGACATCGGGTGCAAAGGGAATTCTAGTAGGGCTTTCGGGAGGGATAGATTCATCCGTAGTTGGATTTCTTATTAAAAAGGCCTTTCCTGAAAATTCTCTGGGCGTAATAATGCCATGTAAAAGCAATGAAAAGGATAAGTGCGATGCAATGGAGACAGCAAAGGCTGCAGGTATAGAACATATAGTTGTGGATTTATCAAATGAGCAGGATTCTTTGCTTAAGAAAGTTAATGCAGAGCTTGACAGCAAAGGAAAAGATACTTCAGATGCCAAGAGATTAACCGATGCAAATCTAAGAGCAAGAATGAGAATGAGTACGCTTTATGCTGTTGCAAACTCTTTGAATTATCTTGTTGCAGGAACAGATAATGCAGCAGAGCTTTATACTGGTTACTTTACCAAATATGGTGATGGCGGAGTAGATATACTTCCAATAGCTAACTTACCCAAAAGAGAAGTATATGAATGGGGTAAGTATCTTGGGGTGCCGCAAAGTGTGATTGATAGACCACCTTCTGCTGGTCTTTGGGAAGGACAAACCGATGAAAGTGAAATGGGAACTACATATAAGATGATTGATGATTTCTTAGAAGGTAAGGATATTCCTGAGAAGGACAGAAAGATAATTGAAGAAATGCATAAAAAGACAGAACATAAAAGAGTAATGCCACCTTTACCTCCAAATTCCTAGTATTTACTTAAATTATAATTTGAGATAAAATAACTCATATATATTATATTTTAGACTAGTATTTATAGCATAAAATTTATCACCTAAACAAGATAATTTTATTTTTATGAGGAGTGGAATAATGGGGCGTATACACAATATAGAAGGTAGAAAGAACAAACAAGATGCTCAAAGAGCAAAAATATTTACTAAGCTTGGAAGATATATAATGGTTGCGGCTAGGGAGGGTGGATCAGACCCTGAATATAATGCAGCTCTAAAGACTGCTATAGAAAAGGCTAAGGCTGCAAATATGCCAAATGATAATATTGATAGAGCCATTAAAAAAGGTGCTGGCGAATTAGAAGGAATGGAATTCACAGAACTAAACTATGAAGGTTATGGTCCAGGTGGAGTAGCAGTACTAGTAGAATGTCTTACCGATAACATCAATAGAACAGCAGGAGAGGTAAGAAGCTACTTCGTAAAGGGTAAGGGTAATCTAGGGACCAATGGTTGTGTATCCTTTATGTTTGATCATAAAGGAGTTATTGTTATTGATAAAAAAGATGGCATTGATGATGAAGAATTAGAACTTCAGGTTATAGAAGCGGGAGCTGAAGATTTCTCTGTTGAAGAAACTCACTTCGAAATTTATACAGCTATAGAAGACTTTGGTGCTGTAAGGAATGATCTTGCAGAAGCAGGCTACGAGTTCTCCATGGCCGAGCTTAGATATCTACCTCAGACAATGACAAATCTAACAGATGACGAAGATATAAAGTACATGAACAAGCTAATAGATTTACTTGAGGACAATGACGATGTTCAGAATGTGTATCATAACTGGGATATGGATTAAAAGCAAGTAATCTCAATGACTGTAGCTTTTAGAGGTTTAGAAAAATCTTAAAAAATGCTTGGGCTATGATATGCATTTATACACCAATAGAATAGAACATAGGTTATAATAACGTCTCCATCTTTAAAGATGGGGGCGTTTTTGCGATTATCTATGGATTTGCTGGGTATCGTATAAAGAATAAGAGTATTATTCTGTCATAATGATATCAAAAGCTTAGAATGTAAGAGCGCAAATAAGAATAGAAATTAAGTAAGCTTTATAAAAAATGAGAAACAAGATTCATATATGTTCTTCATGACAAACTAGAAGCAATGACTATGGGAGTAAGGATAATTATTAAGATTGATGGAATATTACAACAGATGGATGCTTGTATTATGAGATGAAGGATGGGATTAACATGAATATAATAAAAAAAATGGATTATTGGTTTCAAATAAAAAGTAGTGAAAGAGTTTTAAATATACTATTTTATAGTGATAGTATTGTAAGGTTTGTATACGATGAAGATTTAGGTAGTACACCAGCTGTTTTGGAAAGACCGTTAAATGGTCTAGGTAAAATATTAGGTGATTCCATAGCGACTAACGAACTTGTTATTAAAATTGATAGTAACAGTTTACAGGTAGAAGTTTATAATAGTTCTGGTGAACTTATTAATAAAGATATATCTGTGGATATTCCTAAAATAGAGATTAGGAAAGAAATATTATGGGAAAGGGGTTTCTATGGCTCCGGAGAAAGGTATTGGTACCTAAATCAGAAAGGCAGAAGAATGTCCAACTGGAATAGTGATTTAATAGGTTTATATGATTTGCATAATGTAACTATTAAAGAAATGCATACATCTATACCATTTTATATTGGATTAGATAAAGAGAAGTGTTATGGGATATATTTTGATAATAGTTTTAGAACATGTTTTGATTATGGAAAAACTTATAATAATGCCGTTTCCTTTAAATCAAGTGGTGGGAAAATAGATTATTATTTAATTTATGATAGAGATATAAAAGGTATTATTGAGAAATATAGCTTTCTAACAGGAAGAATGAATCTTCCAAGTATCCCCTTCCTGGGATATCAACAAAGCAGATATAGCTATAAGAACAGTAAAGAAGTGATGAATATTGCTAAGAGAATGAGAAATGAAAAAATACCTTGTGATGTATTGTATCTAGACATTCACTATATGGAAAATTATAAGGTTTTCACTATAGATTCTAAAGAATTTAGAGACTTTAAAAAGATGTTAAAAGAATTAAAAAGTATGGGTTTTAAGGTAGTTTTAATAATTGATCCAGGTATAAAAGTAGAAAAGGGATATAAAGTCTTTGAAGAAGGTAAGAAAGGTGATTACTACGTAAAAGATAGCTACGGACTAGATTATGTTGGTGAAGTGTGGCCAGGTGAAGCTGTTTTTCCTGATTTTTTAAGAACTGAAGTTAGAAAATGGTGGGGAGACTTGCATGCCTCATTAATTAAAGATGGAGTAGATGGTATATGGAATGATATGAATGAACCATCTAATTTTATTACTAAAAGCAAAACATTGCCTGAGGACTGCTTACATATAGATGATCTTGGAGACGAGAAGACACATTCTGAGATACATAATTTATATGGATTGTTGGAGGCAAAAGCCACATATAAGGGTTTAAAGAAGTATTTAAATAATAAAAGACCCTTCCTATTAACCAGGGCAGCTTTTGCAGGAATACAAAGGTATTCAGCCCTATGGACGGGGGATAATACGAGCGTATGGGAACATCTAGAAATGAGTATTCCAATGTTCTTAAATATAGGATTAAGTGGGATACCCTTTGTTGGATCTGATGTAGGTGGCTTTTTAGAGGATTCAGATGAAGAATTATTATGTAGATGGACTCAGTTAGGTGTTTTTACTCCTTTTTTTAGAAATCATAGCAATTTAGATACTATATATCAAGAACCTTGGCAGTTTGGAGAAGATACTTTAGATAATGTAAGAAAGTTTATCAATATCAGATATAGCCTATTGACATATCTATATAATTTAATGAAAGTAAGTTCGGAAAAAGGGCACCCCATCATGCGACCTTTACTTTATCATTATCAAGATGACGAAAAGACCCTAAACATTTATGATGAATTTTTATTTGGAGAAAATATGTTGGTTGCACCTATATACAGACCGGGAATTGATGAAAGATTGGTATATTTACCAGAAGGCAACTGGTATGATTTTTGGACTGATGAAAAGAAGAAAGGAAAAAGATTTTTAGCCCAGTATAGTCCTATTGATAAAATTCCTGTCTGCATAAAGGAAGGAAGTATTATACCAAGGGATAAAATAATGAATTATTTTGGGGAATTAGAAAATGAAATAACACTTCATTTCTATACAGGAAAGTCATGTGAATATGAATTATATATAGATGATGGTATAACCTTTGATTATGAGAAGGATATTTTTTCATTAGTTAAAATACATACTGTAGAATCTTCTAATACTCTGATAATAGGTTCTAAAACAGCATATAAAAACTATGAAATACCTAAAATTAAAATAAATTTACATGGATTAGATAATATAAAAGAAGTAATTATAGATGGAGAAAAAATTGACGTTAATAATCTAGATAAAATCCTCTTTAACTTAAATGAAAGAGAATTAGATATTCAAGTAGTAAAATGTTGATAATAGGTATTAAAAATCTAAAATAATAAAGGGCTATATGTATATAAAGTAATGCTTCAGCATATACTTAATAAAATAATATATGCGGTAAAAGGAGGAAAATATGAAAAGAATATTATCCTTTTTAGGAAGCAAAAAAGAATTTGATGCATACTTAAAAGCCCTTCAACAAATTGCTATCTTAAATAAAGATAAATAAACTAAGAACCTATTGAGGTTCTTAGTTTGTTTTTTGAACAAAAAAATAACCCCTTTAAGGGGTCATGAGAAAAAATAAATTGTTAGACATATTCATAAATTAATATTACACATTATGACAAGAGTTGTCAATATATTTATGCTAAAAATAATATTTTGTCGATAAAAAATTATTTTCTATAACAATTATTCAATTAGTAAATAATACAATGTTTTTTGTATAAAAAATATTAGATTGGCTAAAATACTAAATAGCCTACATCTTAAGGTTTTTTCATAAATTCCTGAGCAAATTATTAGGGAGGAATTTTAATGTATTATAGAAGAAGGAAAAGTAAAAAACGTTTGATAGTTATGTTTAGTGGAGTTTTATTATTTATAGCTTTATTATATGGATATATGTCTAATAATAAACCATTAGAGAGACCAGAAAATGTTGAAGGTAAGATACACGAAAGAAAAGTGGCTGAGGAAAACTCTAAGAATAATTTAATAGAAAACACTAAGGAAGTAGATAATCAAGATATAGAAGAAAGAGGAAATGAAGGTAATGAAAATGAAGGTGATGAAGAAAATAATACAATTGAAGATAATAATGATAATCAAGATTATACTCCCCTTGTAACAGAAAATACAGAAATAATATTTGATACACTATACACACAAACTGGGGAAATAGAAAGAAATAGAGTAAAGGCTCCTGTAACTCTTGTGGGTACTGACCTAAGTGATTTTAAAGAATATATTGAAAATAACTATTCTAGCTGGAAGATAAAGAACATTTCAACAAAATCCGTTGCATTATATAGAGAAAAGGAAGGTCTAACTCCAAATACATATATTTTAAAGGATAAGGACGGATATATTGTAGTATATAAAATAAATTCAAGTGGCAAAGAAGAATTGGTTGAAGAGACGGACATTTCTACAACTAATTTGCCCGAGGCCGATAAAGCTAAATTGAATAAAGGCATGAAGGTAAAAACCTTAGATGAAGTGGAAAGTCTTATTCAAGACTATAGTAGTTAAGATGTATATATAATTATACATCTTTTTTTTATTGCATAGGAACTCAAACTTTTTTCCCAAATACCTATACAATAAAAATGGGGGTGCAGGGGGATTCCCCTGCTGTATTCAGGAAGGTGCTCAGACCGTAAGGTCGTCGAAGGAAACCTAAGGTTTCCTAGCGAAAGCAGCTTTACTGCTTTTTTACTTTATATAAAGATGTAAATATAATAAATTATATTAATTTTGAAGGAAAAGGGTAGGGTGTTATCGAATATATGTTTGTATACAAAGTTGATGGAGGTTAGTTAATGATTATTTTAGGTATTGATCCAGGAATTGCAATAGTAGGTTATGGTATAGTAGAATATAGTGGTAGTTCATTTAAAACAATAGATTATGGTGCAATAGAAACAAGCGCAAAAACTATAATGCCTGAAAGACTTAAGATAGTATATGATGAATTAGATAAGCTCATAAATAGATATGAGCCAGATGTAGTTGCCATAGAAGAGCTTTTCTTTAATAAGAATGTTAAAACTGCCATAAAGGTTGGACAAGCTAGAGGGGTAGCAATTTTAGCAGCTGCCCAAAATCAAAAGGAAGTATTTGAATATACTCCCCTTCAAGTCAAGCAGGGAGTAGTTGGTTATGGAAGGGCAGAAAAAAAACAAGTGCAGATTATGGTTAAAACATTCCTTAATCTGAAATCCATACCGAAGCCTGATGATGTAGCAGATGCCTTGGCAGTAGCCATATGTCATGCACACTCTGGACGTATGGCGAATTTATTTAAGTTATATTAACTTATTATTAATGGGGTGATTATTTTGATAGATTATATTAAGGGTTCAATAGAATTTATTGGGGAAGATTATATAGTTATCGAAAATAATGGTATTGGATATAGGATTTATACATCTGCATATTCTATAGCTAAATTAAATGAAAATACAGATAATATAATTATATATACTCAAATGGTGGTTAGGGAAGATGATATAAGTTTATGTGGATTTGCCGATAGAAGTGAATTGAAAATATTTGAGCTTTTAAAAACAGTTAAAGGTGTGGGAACAAAGGTTGCATTGGGTATACTCTCTGGTATCCCCTTTGAACAATTAGCAAATGTATTGATATCAGGGGATGTAAATAGCTTAACTAAAGCACCTGGAATCGGTCAAAAGACTGCACAAAGAATTATACTAGAACTAAAGGATAAAGTTGAAAAGAGCATAAAAACCAATGATATTCCAAGGAATATTGCAGTTAGTGACTTTATGATAAAAAGTGATATGAACGATGAAGTGATTGAAGCATTAATGGCATTGGGATATAGTAAAGGCGAAGCACAGAATGTAATTAATAAGCTAGATGATGATTTATCTATAGAGGATAAGATAAAAGATGCACTTAAACTATTGATGAAGTAGGCAGAAATAGGTAGAAAGAGGGATTGTAATGGATAATCAAATAGATAATAATAGAATTGTGAGCCCTAGCTTGAAGGAAGATGACCATGAATCTGAAGGTAGCCTTAGGCCTCGGTCGCTAAATGAATATATTGGACAAGATAAGGTAAAAAACAATCTAAAGATATTTATAGATGCGGCTAAGATGAGAGATGAGGCATTAGACCATGTATTATTATATGGACCTCCAGGACTAGGTAAAACAACCTTATCAAGTATCATAGCCAATGAAATGGGGGTAAATATAAGAATCACCTCAGGACCAGCCATTGAAAGACCAGGAGATCTAGCAGCAATACTTACTAATCTTATGGAAAATGATGTTTTATTTATTGATGAAATCCATAGGTTAAGTAGGAGTGTAGAGGAAGTGCTATATCCATCCATGGAGGACTATGCATTAGATATTATCATTGGTAAAGGTCCAAGTGCAAGATCCGTTAGAATAGATTTACCACGTTTTACCCTAATAGGAGCAACAACTAGAGCGGGGTTATTAACATCTCCCCTTCGTGATAGATTTGGGGTCATATGCAAATTAGATTTATATAAAATAAAGGATTTAAAATTAATTGTTATAAGATCTGCAGAAATTTTAAATGTATCAATTGATGAAGAAGCTGCCATTGAGATATCAAAACGAAGTAGAGGAACCCCTAGGATAGTAAATAGGATACTAAAAAGGGTAAGAGATTTTGCGCAAGTCATAGGGAATGGAGAGATTAATCTAGAAATTGCTCAAAAAGCACTTGAAATGTTAGAAATAGATGAGTTAGGACTAGACGGTGTTGATAGGAAGATTTTAATGACGATAATAGAAAAATTTGATGGAGGACCTGTGGGACTAGATACTTTAGCTGCATCTACCAATGAAGAAAAAAATACAATTGAAGATGTATATGAGCCCTTTTTACTCCAAATAGGATTTATCAAAAGAACTCCTAGAGGCAGAATTTTAACTAGAAAGGCCTATGAGCATTTAGGATTAAGCTATAATAATAAGGATGATGGAGTGATGTTATGGAATCTTTTGGAAGAATGATAATTATTATGGGAGCATTACTTCTTATATTTGGATTAGTTATAACATTCGGAGGAAGGTTTGGTTTAGGACGTTTGCCAGGAGATATCTTTATTAAAAAGGGGAATTTCACATTTTACTTCCCCATTTTAACAAGTATTATCATAAGTATTGTATTAACAATCATTGCAAATATAATATTTAGAAAATAAAGGGGAATGAAAATGAAAAAGAAGTTGATGCTGAGAATAATTACCATGATTATAGTACTACTTCTATGTAATACTTCATGGGCCTCGGGAGAAAGTTATACTCCAGAATATATTAAAATAGGTCTTCGTTATGGAAGCCAGGCCACTTCAGTAGCTCATCTGCATTCCGATAGTGGATTTCAAATTGGTTGGTATAATAATAATTTATTTAATGAGCTTTATGGTCTTGTTGAGTATGAAGACCTAATTGTAAGAAAGGATAGTTATTTTATAGAACTTAATAATTCATATGTCGAAGTACCATCGGATTATGGAGGAAATATACAAGGGCCTTATCATGTACAGATAGGATCAAATTACGCATCTAAAGAAGAAATGATGAATGACCTTGAAAATTTAGAAGATAAATTTAGGGATGTTTATCCTGTCTTTGATAATGGATGGAAAATTTGGACAGGCCTCTTTTCTTCTTCACAGAAAGCTTCAGAATTTGTTAGTGATAATGGAGAAATGAATGATAAAAATTTACAAATTGTACAACCTAATAATGAAATAGTTCAAGTATTAGATAATAAGGGTAATGTATTGTTTATGTATAATAGTTCTAGAGAAGATTTTCATTTTAAGTCTTTCCTTGAAAAGGATAGTAATGATATTATAAAACTTGATGGCAAAAACTTTCGTGGAGAGATTATAATCCAAAGGTATGGTGGGAGTGATTTGACAGTCATCAATTATATAAGCTTACAGGAATACTTATATGGAGTTTTACCTAAGGAAATGTCGGGAAGTTGGCCCATAGAGGCTCTTAAAGCACAAGCAGTTGCCGCACGAAATTTCGCAATAGCAAATATGGGGAAGCATAGCAGTTACGGTTTTGATTTATGTGCTACCATAGACTGTCAAGTTTATGGGGGACATGATGTTGAACATGAAAGAAGTAATAAGGCTGTGGATGACACAATAGGTAAAGTTTTAACATATGAAGGAAATATTGTAAATGCTTATTTTCATTCAAGTAGTGGTGGATATACAGAGGATAGTGAAAATGTTTGGGGAATGAAAATACCTTATATAAGAGGTGTAGAGGATGAATTCTCCCTAGATGCTCCTAATAATAGTTGGGCTTTAGTATATACTGCTGATGATATTGAAAATGCAATGAAATCAGCAGGTATGGATGTTGGAGAAGTTTTGGATGTTTATGTGCAAGAATATTCAAATCATGATAGAGTGATTAAGTTGAAGATAAAGGGAACCAGGGGAGAAGAGATTCTTGAAAGAGAAAAACCACGGGCTATATTTGGATATAGTACTTTAAAAAGCATGAAATTCACCATGAACTCCAATGGTGATTTATATGTGAAACATGAAGATGGTAATACTAAATTACAAATGAATAATATATACATAAAAAGCAAAAATAAAGTATCTAAAGTTTCGAAGAATAATTTTTCAGTCTATAATGGTAGATCCTATAGGACTACTAACTCAGGAGAATCAGGAAAATACATATTCAATGGAAGTGGATGGGGACATGGGCTGGGTATGAGTCAATGGGGAGCTAAAAAGATGGCTGAGCTAGGTTATACCTATGATCAAATACTCACCCACTATTATAGAGGAACTATACTAAATTAGGAGTTTTGATAATGAAGACTAGTGATTTCAACTTTGAATTACCAGAGGACCTAATAGCACAAGTGCCTATTAAGAATAGGGATAAGTCAAGACTAATGGTGCTTAATAAAAAAACTGGAGAAATAAACCATAGAATATTTAAAGATATAGTAGAGTACCTAGAAGAGGGTGACTGTTTAGTATTAAATAATACTAGAGTTATTCCAGCAAGACTTTTTGGAACTAAAGATACAGGAGCCAGTGTAGAATTTTTACTACTTAAGAGAATAGACAATAATAAATGGCAAACTTTAGTTAAACCAGGTAAAAGAGCAAAGGTTGGGTCAAATTTTATTTTTGGAAATGGCGAGCTAAAGGGAAAAATAATTGATTTAGCTGAAGAAGGAACTAGGGTTATTGAGTTTGAGTATGATGGAATATTTGAAGAAGTTTTAGATAAACTGGGGACTATGCCACTACCACCATATATAACAGAAACCTTAGATGATAAGGAAAGATATCAAACTGTATATTCGAAACATAGAGGCTCAGCGGCAGCACCTACTGCTGGACTTCACTTCACAAAGGATTTGCTTGAAACCATTGAAAGTAGAGGAATTAATATTGCATACATTACCCTGCATGTTGGCTTAGGAACCTTTAGACCTGTTAAGGTAGATGATATTATGAATCATGAGATGCATTCTGAGTTCTATACAGTTAATAAAGAAGCTGCTGATAAAATAAATAGTACAATAGAAAATGGAGGTAGGATAATATCCGTAGGTACAACTGCAACGAGAACCTTAGAAACTGTTGCAGAAAAAAAAGGATTTGTAAAAGAAGGAAATGGATGGACGGATATATTCATATATCCAGGATATAAATTTAAAGTAATAGATGCCCTAATAACTAATTTTCATCTTCCAGAGTCTACCCTCATAATGTTGGTGAGTGCACTAGCTGGTAGAGATAAGGTCTTAAAGGCATATAATGATGCTATTAAGGAAAGATATAGATTTTTTAGTTTTGGAGATGCAATGCTCATTATCTAGGAGGAATATTAATGGCAATAAGTTACGAGCTTATAAAAGAATGTAAGGAAACTAATGCTAGACTTGGGAAATTACATACTCCCCATGGTGTTATTGAAACCCCGATATTTATGCCTGTGGGAACTCAGGCAACAGTTAAGACAATGACACCCGAAGAATTAAAGGAGATTAATTCCCAAATTATTTTAAGTAATACATACCACCTTTATTTAAGACCAGGGCATGAGCTTATTGATAAGGCAGGTGGTTTACATAACTTTATGAATTGGGATAGACCAATTTTAACAGACAGTGGTGGATTTCAAGTTTTTAGTCTTGGAGATTTGAGGAAAATATCGGAGGAAGGGGTAGAGTTTAGATCTCATTTAGATGGATCAAAGCACTTTATTAGTCCAGAAAAAGCTATAGAAATACAAAATGCATTGGGTTCAGATATCATGATGGCCTTTGATGAATGTGCACCCTACCCTGCAGATAGAGAATATGTAAAAAGCTCCTTAGAAAGAACAACGAGATGGGCTAAAAGATGTAAAGAAGCCCATAAAAACAAAGACAATCAAGCACTTTTTGGAATAATACAGGGTGGAATGTATAAGGAGCTTAGGGAACAAAGTGCCAGTGAAATCATAGACCTTGATTTTCCAGGATATTCAATAGGTGGATTAAGTGTTGGTGAGCCTAAACCCCTTATGTATGAAGTCTTAGAATATACAACGCCACTTATGCCTAAAAACAAACCAAGATATTTGATGGGAGTTGGAAGTCCTGATTGTCTTATAGAAGGTGTTATTAGAGGGGTAGATATGTTTGATTGTGTACTACCTACTAGAATTGCTAGGAATGGTACAGCTATGACAAGTAGTGGTAGAGTAGTAATTAAACAAGCAAAATATTTTGATGACTTTTCTCCATTGGATTCAGAATGTAGCTGCTATACTTGCAAAAATTATTCTAAGGCATATCTTAGACATTTATTTAAGGCAAACGAAATATTATCAGCTAGATTAATTACATATCATAACCTATACTTCCTACTAAAGTTAATGGAAAATGTACGGGAAGCAATAAGACAAGATAGGTTGTTGGAGTACAGAAAAGAATTTTTTAATAAATATGGATATGAAAACCAAAATAAATAAAGGAATTAGCTTTTTTACGTTGAATATAGATATTTGACGATAAATATAACCATTTCAAGAAGGGAGGAATAGTAATGAATACAGCATCTTTATCACCAATATTAATGTCTTTAGTCTTTTTGGGTATTTTTTATTTTCTAATGATAAGACCACAACAAAAGAAAAATAAACAAATACAAGAAATGAGAAAAAATCTAGAAATAGGTGACAATATAACTACTATAGGTGGCATTTATGGAAAGATAATTAAAACTAAGGATGATTTAATAACAATTGAAGTTGGAGCAGACAAAGTAAAATTACAAATAGCTAAATGGGCAGTTGGAGCTAAGAATACTGATAATGAATAATAATATCTAAGAGAATGGAGGTACCATTCTCTTTTTGTTCTAAATAAAGGACCTTGACATATATTTTATTAAGAGAATAATGTGGAGGTGCTTTATTTTATGGCAAATATTAAAGGAATGCAGCAACCGGGTAATATGCCTGTATTAACATACTTTAAAAGTATATTCAAAGCAATGGTTATTACCTTAATTATTTTTGGAATTATTGCTGTTATTGCAACATTTACAAAGTTATCTGAAAATGTTTTATCAATAACTTCTTCAGTTTTTATGATTTTAAGTATAGCCTATAGTGGATTATTGACAGCCATGAGAAGAGAAAAAAATGGTTTTCTCCATGGATTAATCACTGGACTAGTTTATGTTATATTAATAATATTTCTATGCTGGGTTTTAGTAAAGGATTTCAGTATTGATAAGTATATAATTATAAAAGCTATATTAGGTATCATTTCCGGTGGAATAGGTGGTATGATTGGTGTAAATTTAAAATAAATTACTTTAATTACTTATTTCAATATGCTATAATTTAAATGGAATTTAATGATAGGAGGTATAACTGATGAAGCATATCAAAACATTAAGCTTTGGTTCATTAAAGGCATCAGCAGCTAAGGGTGGATGCGGAGAATGTCAAACATCTTGTCAATCTGCATGTAAAACATCCTGTACTGTAGCAAATCAAGAATGTGAAAATAAATAGGGCTTACATATTCTATGGGCAGCTTTGAGGCTGCTTTTTCTATGTTTTTTATTGAATAATACTACGTAATAGAATAGGATAAAGTTTGTTTAAAAATATAAATTATTGTGATATTATAGAATCTAGGTATAATTGTTTCTAACATAAAATGGTTTTCATGGCTTAAGGAGGAAAGAAATGATACATAAGTTTAATATAGATGATATCCATATAGTAGTTGATGTAAACAGTGGGTCAGTTCATGTGGTTGATAGTATAGTTTATGAAATATTAGATTACTATAAAGATATGAAAAATGAAGAAATAATGGATAAATTAAAGAATAGGTACGATGAAAAATCAATAACCGAAGCGATTGGTGAAATCGTTGAATTGGAAATGAATGACCTTTTATTTAGTGACGATACTTATATATTAGATACTGACATCAAAAATAGAAATCCAGTTGTTAAAGCATTGTGTCTGCATATAGCCCATGATTGTAACATTAGATGTAGCTATTGTTTTGCTTCTCAAGGTGACTTTAAAGGTGATAGAAGCTTGATGAGTGAAGAAGTAGGAAAAAAAGCCCTCGACTTTCTAATTGAAAGTTCTGGAAATAGAAAGAATCTTGAGGTAGACTTTTTTGGTGGAGAACCTCTATTGAATTTTGATGTGGTTAAAAAGTTAGTTGATTATGGAAGAAAAAGAGAAAAGGAGTTTGGGAAAAACTTTAGATTTACTCTTACTACCAATGGAGTTTTATTAGATGAAGAAAAAATTAGATATATAAATGAGAATATGGAGAACATAGTATTAAGTATAGATGGTAGAAAAAATATTAATGATAAAATGAGATATACTATAAATGGTGAAGGAACCTATGATATTATTCTTCCTAAAATCAAGAAAATGGTAAATACCCGTGGAGATAAAAGTTATTATGTGAGGGGAACCTTTACTAAGCACAACTTAGATTTTGCTAAGGACGTACTTCATCTTGCAGATCAAGGGTTTAAAAATACATCAGTTGAGCCTGTTGTTGCTGAGCCTGGTAAACACTATGAGATAACTGAAGAGGATTTACCAACCATATTTAATCAATATGAAGAGCTTGCGAGAGAAATAATTAATAGAGAAAAATCTAATGAGTCCTTTAATTTCTTTCATTTCATGATAGATCTTAATCAAGGGCCCTGTGCTATCAAAAGATTAGTTGGCTGTGGTGCAGGTTCAGAGTACCTTGCCATAACTCCTCAAGGAGAAATATATCCCTGCCATCAGTTTGTAGGTAATGATGATTTTAATATGGGAAGTGTATTTACAGGATTAAAGGATATGAAAGTCGATGTAGATTTCAGTAATGTCCATGTTTATTCTAAGGATGAATGTAGGGATTGTTGGGCTAAGTTCTATTGTAGTGGTGGATGCCATGCCAATGCCTATAATTTTAATGAAGATATTACTAAACCCTATGAAGTAGGATGTGAGATGGAAAGGAAGAGAGTGGAATGTTCTCTTTACATAAAGGCTAAACTAAACACATAGAAAATAGACTATAAGTAAAAACAATAACTATTGCTAAAAAAATGTTTGCAAAAGACAAATGCAATTTATATTCTCAAAAAGCCTATAGATTCCGATCAAAGGCTTTCCTAGGAATATAAGAACAATTAAGGAGGCATAGAAATGAAGGTCAAAAATACTGTGATTTTTTTATTGGTACTGGCTTTATTAGCGGGAGGTGTTTACACCGCACTTAGTGGATTAAAGATAGGTGAATATAGTATTAAGTCAATAGGTGAATCTATGAAACTGGGCTTAGATATTAAAGGTGGGGTTTTTGTAGTACTGGAGGCTGATACTGATGCAGATGGTGAAGAACTAGAGAAAATTATGGATCAAGCTACAGAAGTAATAAGAAAACGTGTAGATGCAATGGGGCTAACTGAACCTAATATAGTTAGAGAAGGGGACAAAAGAATTAGAATCGAGCTTCCAGGTGTAAATAATGCTGAAGAAGCCATAGAGCAAATAGGACAAACTGCTCAGCTACAATTTGTTAAGGGTGATGGCGAAGTAGTATTAACAGGTAAAGATGTTAAGAATTCTGAACTAGGTTTTCATCCACAAACTAATGAACCCATCGTAACTTTGGAATTAAATAAAGAGGGAACTGAAGCCTTCCGTGTTGCAACGGGAGAAGTAGCTAAGCTTCCAAGTGGCGATCCTAATAAGAGAATTTATATTTTCTTAGACGAAGAGATGCTTTCGGCACCTGAGGCTGACCAAGAGATACCTAATGGACAAGCATTTATAACTGGACAGTTCACCGTTGAAAGTGCAACCACTTTGGCAGCACTTATACGAGGTGGAGCTTTACCGGTAGATTTGATAGAAGTACAAACATCGGCTCAAGGGCCTACATTAGGTTTAGATTCTCTTAAAACAAGTGTTGATGCTGCTACTATTGGGATTGCATTAGTTCTGCTATTTATGCTTGTTTACTATAGAATTCCAGGGCTAGTAGCAAGTATAGCTTTAATAATATACACATTAATAGTTTTATATTCTCTAGTAGGATTGAATGCAACTTTAACTTTACCTGGAGTTGCAGGCTTGATTTTATCTATTGGTATGGCTGTTGACGCAAATGTTATTATATTTGAAAGGTTTAAGGAAGAGCTTAGAAATGGAAAAACCATTAGATCAGCAATGGAATCAGGGTTTTCTAAGGCACTTAGAACTATATTGGATTCAAATATAACTACCTTTATAGCTGCAATAGTACTATATAATTTTGGCTTAGGACCAATAAAGGGCTTTGCAATAACATTAATGATAGGTATCGTGGCAAGTATGCTTACTGCCGTGTTAATTACAAAATTCTTACTTAGACTTATTATAAATATGAATATATTTAAAAATTCTAAACTATTTGGAGCATAGAAGGGAGCGATATAATGAAGATATCAGAGAATTATAAAATATGGTTTGGAATATCTTTAGCCATAATGCTCATTGGTTTAATTATGGCATTAACATCAGGAATGAATCTTGGAATAGATTTTACAGGTGGTACAATGATGCAGTTTAATCTGGGACAAGATTTCACTACTGATGAGGTAAGAGAACTCATTAAGGAATATGAGTTAGATCCACAAATAGTTCATGTAGGGACTAATAAACAGGAAGTTCAAATAAAAACAAAAAAAGATTTGCCTAATGACACAAGATTGGAAATCAAAAAACTCTTTGAAGATAAGTATGGATTAACTGAAGAAGATTTCAGACAATCTCAACAGTTTGGACCAACTATGGGAAAAGAAATACAGAATAAGGCACTGATATCAATATTAATTGCATCCTTAGGCATGTTATTATATATAACCTTTAGATTTGAGTTCAAATTTGGAGTAGCTTCTATTATTGCATTAATCCATGATGTACTTATAGTTCTTGCGGTATATGCAATATTAAGGGTGCCTGTTAACAGTTCATTTATAGCAGCAATATTAACCATAGTGGGTTATTCAATTAATGATACTATAGTTGTATTTGATAGATTAAGGGAAAATGTAAAATATAAAAAGAAAGAATCTTATTTCGAACTTGCTGATAGAAGTATATACCAAACACTAACTAGATCATTAAATACTTCATTAACTACTTTATTAGTTATATCTTGTCTTTATTTTCTAGGTGTTGAATCAATAAAGGAATTCGCCTTACCTTTATTAGCAGGAGTTTTGACAGGAACCTATTCATCAATATTTATTGCCAGTCCTGTTTGGGCATTACTTAAAAAGTCTTAATTTTTCAAAGTAAAATTTTATATTAAGCAATAGATGGTAATAATATCTACTAAGATATTATTACCATTTTTTTCTTTTTGGGGTGAATTTATGAGACCTAAATTAAGTAGGGGATATAAGAACGTTAAAAGATATAAAGAAATTGCTAAAGTATTAGTAAAGTATGGATTTGGTTTTTTTGTTAAAAAACTTTATGAAAATAATCTTGTGCCCTCGTATATATTAAATAGAAGAAAAACTAATCTTGATTTAAGCACAGGTAAAAGAATAAGACTGATGTGTGAGGAATTAGGCCCAACATTTATTAAATTAGGACAAATAGCAAGTACTAGGTCGGATTTACTGTCAGATGAAATAATAGAAGAATTAATGAAGCTCCAAGATAATGTAAAAGAAGTTCCCTTTGAAGAGCTTGATGAAGTATTTAAAAATGAATTTAAGGTATCTACTGAGATTGCCTTTAGTGAATTTGATGAAGCCCCTCTAGCTGCGGCATCCATAGGACAAGTACATAGGGCTATTCTAAAAACAGGAGAAAGGGTAATTGTAAAAATCCAAAGACCAAATATAAAAAGAAGAGTTAAGACTGATATAAGCATATTATTATCAATGAGTAAAAATTTCGATGAGTATTTTAAAGATATGTTTCCAGTAAATCTATATGAAATAATGCTAGAATTAACAAATTCTATCAAGTATGAACTAGACTATACTAAGGAGGCAAGGAATACAGAAAGGTTTATAGAGAATTATAAGAATAATAATAAAGTATATATACCCAAGGTGTATTGGGAATATACCTCAGAAAAAGTTCTTACACAAGAGTGGATTGAAGGAATAAAGGTATCAAATATAAGGCTAATAAAAGAAAAAGGATGGGATACATCAAAAATTGCTAATATAGGTGCTAGATTATTTTTAAAACAGGTATTTATAGATGGGTTCTTCCATGGGGATCCTCATCCAGGTAATATTTTAGTAATAAGTGAAAACAAAATAGCCTTTATCGATTTTGGCTTATGTGGATATTTTGACGAGAAAACTGTCTCTTTAATAACTAATTTATTTATAGCTGGAGCTAAGAAAGATATTGATAAGATTATTGATTTATTAATGCAAATTGAATCTATTACAAATAAAACTAATATAAATAGATTAAAGGAGGATTTAGTATATTTAATAAGTCATTATTATAATATGCCACTGAAAAAAATAAATATTAGCAAGATGGTATCAGAGCTTATGATTATTATATATGAAAATAAAATTAAACTACCTTCACAATTTACACTACTATTTAAAGCACTAATAACTTTAGAAGGGACAGGGAGATTGTTAAATCCAGAGTTTAGTATTTCCTCAATATTAACAGAGTTTTCCAAAGAAGTATTGAGACATAAGTATAATTTGAATAGTATTTTTAAAAATCTAGCTAATCTTTTTGAGGAATTGTTATACGACCTTAAATCCTATCCTAGACAATTAAAAAATATAATAAAGATGCTTGAAAAAAATAAGATAAAAATTTCACTGGATTTAATAGGTTTTGATAGACTTGAAGAAATATTTAAAAATTCCTTTAATAGACTAAGCCTAAGCTTAATTATATCATCATTAATAATAGGGTCTTCACTAACAGTAGATTTAGATATTGAACCTAAAATATTTAATATACCATTTTTTAGTTTTATAGGATATATAACTGCCTTTATACTTTGTTGTATTCTAGTTTTTTCAATATTTAAAGATAAAGAGAAAAAATAAGAACTTTAGAAGGATAAATATATATTTTGTTGAATTATATTAATTATTGGAATATTTTATAAAACTAGGAGTGATTTTAATGCAAATTTTATTTGTTTTCTCATTGTTATTTGCGATTTTAGTGGCTGTTTTTGCTGTGATGAATTCAGATCCAGTTACCATAAAATTATTATGGAAACAATATCAATCCTCTCAGGCAATAGTTATTTTAGGCTCCGCTGCTGTAGGAGCAATTATAGTTGCCTTCTTGGGTATATTTAGCAAAGTGAAATCTAGTCTGAAGATTAGAGAGCTTCAGAATAAAATTAAAAAATTAGAAAAAAATTTAGCTGAACTTAAAATTGATGATAATATCAATGATGAAATGCCAATAATAAAGGAAGAAGCTGAGGAATCTGAAGCAGAAGAATTAAATGAGGTATCAGTGATTGATGTCGTAGAAAATAGTGAAGATGAAAAATAATTGATGGAAGTCATAATTTATCATATAATGTAAAAGTGAATTTCTAATCACTTTCTTTAATCTACTACTTCTTGTTTTAACAGGTGATAATGATGATGCTACATGATAAATTATGGATAATTAAACAAAACAATTCTAAGATGATACAAAACTTTGTAACGTCGCTAGGCATTAATAAGGTTATTGCCAATATATTAATTAATAGAGGAATAGAATCTATTGAAGAGGCAAAGGAATTCCTATATAAGGGTATTTTATCTCCAATAGATAACACTATAAAGAAACCTATTAATACTCTTGAAATAGATATGGTTCTTAGTAGTCCTGATATAAGTTTTGAATTGATAGATGAACTAAAAGTATTAGAACCCTTTGACGAGAATAATCCTAAACCATTATTTGTTTATAAGAACTTAACAATAGAGTCATTGGAATATATAGGAGTAGATAGAAATCAATTAAAAATGATAGTACAGGCTCAAAACAGAGTATTTGATTGTATTGGTTTTAATTTTAATGAAAATAATATGAAGTTATCCAAGGGGCAAAAAGTAGATTTAGCTTTTACTTTAGAAAAGAACAATTTTAAGGGAATCGAAACTATCCAGTTTGTTTTAGAAGATATAAGGAGATTACATAGTGTCTTTTATGAATCAGAGGAAATAATGAAGGATTTCTATGGATCCTTCAATAATTTATTTGATTATTCTAAAAATCAATATAAAAATTCCGATGCAAGAATTGATTCAAAATTATTTGATAAAAGAAACTTAAAAAACAGATTAGATTTTATAATTAAACATATTGATAGTAATGATTCTAATTTAGTTCTTATTAATAATCCGGATAGTTTAGTGGAACTATTATTTGAGTTAAGCGATAGAAACAGAATAGATTTAGCTAATAAAATTAGTTTTAATAAGCTAAAGGATAAAAGTAATATAGTAATAAACCCTATTCTTAGCTCTATAAACCTTTTAAATTATGATAATGTTTATCTTTATGATATGCCATTAAGCAGCGAAAGATTGCACCAAGTATATAGGGAAAGTAAAAATCTATACCTGTTATACAATCGAGCGGATATTAAGAAGATAGAAACTTTTTTAGAAAAAGTTATACCTAGTAGAGATGATTTAGTTAATGTTTATAAGTTTTTGCTTAAATCCACTGAAATTAGGGAATATGAAACATTATACTTATGTAATAATATTACCAATATGAATATATCTAAGCTTGAATTTTCCTTAGATATACTTAAAAGCGCTAAGCTTATAAGTATAGAAAAAAGTGAGAAAAAGTTAGATATAGACCTATTACCTACACCTGAAAAAAAATTAAATATTACTTCAACTGAGCTTTATAAAAAGCTAAGTAGTATAAAGACAGATTTTAAAGAGTTTAAAGTAGATGCATTTAAAGATATTGATAAATTATTTAAGGAGGATTTTTAATGGATTTAAAAAGTAAAATAAGAGTAATAGAGGATTTCCCTAAGGAAGGAATTAGCTTTAAAGATATTACTACTGTTCTTCAAGACGGACAGGCATATAAGTATGCAATTGATAAATGTATAGAAGAAGCAAAGAAACTAAACTTTGATATTATTGTTGGACCAGAAGCTAGAGGATTCCTTATAGGTGCTCCCATGTCCTATGGATTAGGCAAGGGCTTTGTACCTGTTAGAAAACCAGGGAAATTGCCCTATGAAACTATTAAACATGTATATGAGCTTGAATATGGAACCGATATATTGGAAATGCATAAGGATGCTATAAAACCAGGTCAAAAAGTATTGGTAGTTGATGACTTATTAGCCACAGGAGGAACAACTCTATCAACCATAAAGTTAATTGAAGAATTAGGCGGAGAAGTAGTGGGCGTATTATTTTTAATTGAATTATCGTTTTTAAATGGAAGAGATACTTTAAAGGATTATAATGTTATATCTATAATTGCGGATTAGTGAATGGGAACCCATTCACCTTTTTTTATCATATGAATTAATAATTTCATGTAGATTTTTGATGATAAAACTCTAATGAAGTAGTATATACTACTTCATTAGTTGTTCTAAATTTTTTTTTAGTATATAATATATTTAATTTATAATATATTATAAACTACATTTTCACGTTAGAGGATGAATAATATGCTCGAGACCTATATAGAAAAATTAAAACAATATAATCCTCACTATGACTTAACAAGGATTATAAAGGCCTATAACTTTTCAGAAGATGCCCATCAAGGACAACTACGAAAGTCTGGTGAAAAGTATTTCATACACCCTATAAATGTATCTTTGATTTTAGCAGAACTAGAATTGGATGAAGATACAGTTATAGCAGGGCTGCTTCATGATGTTATTGAAGATACTAAGTATACCTTTGAAGATATTAAAAAGGAATTCGGTGAAGAAACTGCCTTGTTAGTGGATGGAGTTACCAAGCTTGGTAAATTCAACTATGAAACAAAAGAAGAAAGACAAGCAGAGAATCTTAGAAAAATGTTTTTAGCTATGGCAAAGGATATAAGGGTAATTTTGATTAAGCTAGCTGATAGACTTCATAATATGCGAACTTTAAAATTTATGAATGAAAACAAGAAGAAGGAAAAGGCTATTGAAACTATCGAAATCTATGCACCTATTGCCCATAGATTAGGGATTTCTAAGATAAAGTGGGAACTCGAAGATATTAGTCTTAGGTATTTAGATCCAGAGGGGTATTATGATTTAGTAGAAAAGGTAGCTAAAAAAAGAAAAGCCCGTGAAGACTATATTAATTCTATTATGACAGATCTTAAAAATCATTTAGACAAACTGAATATCGATTATGATATATATGGTCGACCCAAGCATTTTTATAGTATCTATAAAAAAATGGTCTATCAACATAAAAGCTTTGAGGAAATATTTGATTTAACTGCCATAAGAGTAATTGTAGATAATGTTAAGGACTGTTATGGGGTTTTAGGTATAGTTCATACAATGTGGAAGCCGATACCTGGAAGATTTAAGGATTACATTGCTATGCCTAAGCCAAACATGTATCAATCTTTGCATACAACGGTTATAGGCCCTAAGGGAGAACCCTTTGAAATACAGATTAGAACCTGGGAAATGCATAGAATAGCCGAATATGGTATTGCGGCCCATTGGAAATATAAAGAAGACAAGGTAGAGGAAGAAAAACTTGATACAAAGCTTTCTTGGTTGAGACAACTTATTGAATGGCATAGAGAATTAAAGGATCCAAAGGAATTTATGGAGTCCTTAAAAATAGATTTATTTACAAATCAAGTTTTTGTATTTACACCTAAGGGAGATGTCATAGAGTTACCCTTTGGTTCAACGCCAATCGATTTTGCATACAAAATACATTCAGCAGTAGGTAACAAATGTATTGGGGCCAAGGTTGATGGTAGGATAGTTCCTTTGGATTATAAATTAAAGACGGGAAATATTGTGGAGGTAATAACTTCAAATAACAGTAATGGTCCAACTAGAGATTGGCTGAAGTTTGTAAAGAGTACCCAGGCAAAAAATAAGATTAGACAATGGTTTAAAAAAGAGCGAAAAGAAGAAAATATTGAAAGAGGTAGAGAGCTATTAGAAAAGGAAGTTAGGAGACAGGGATATAGCTTAAAGGAAATATTAAAGGTTGACTATCTTACAAAAGTAGTAAATAAATTAAGAATTAATACTATAGATGATTTATATGCCTCAATTGGATATGGCGGCATAGCTTTAAATCAAGTAGTGCCAGAACTTAGGGGAATGCATAGAAAGGAACATAAAGACGAAAAGACTGAACAGGACAACAAGAGTATTGAAGAAAGAATACCTAAAACTAAACCAACGAATCGTACAGACCAAGGCGTTAAGGTTAAAGGAATTGATGATATACTTGTAAGATTTGCTAAGTGCTGCAATCCTGTGCCAGGTGATGAAATCGTTGGATATATTACACGTGGAAGAGGTATAACAGTTCATAGACAGGATTGTCCCAACATAGTAAATGAAAGCAATAGTGTGGATAGGCTAATTGAAGTAAATTGGAATAAGGCTAAGGAGACTACTTACCAAACTGAAATTCAGATTGTGGCTCCTGATAGAAAGGGCCTTTTAGCTGAAATAACAAATATCATATCTGATTTCAAACTTATGGTTACAGCTGTAAATGCTAAGACCACAAAGGAAAGACTTGCTATAATCAATCTTAAAATAGAAATAACAAATACTGACCAATTGGTAAAGATAATGAATAAATTTAAAAACATTCAAGGTATTATAGATGTGAAGAGGGTAACATCTTAAAGGAGGTAAAGTTTTGAGGGCTGTGATTCAAAGAGTAAATAATGCCAATGTTAAGGTGAATGATAAAATTACCGGTGAGATTGGAAAGGGACTTTTGGTTTTACTAGGAGTAGAAGAAGGAGATACTAATAAGGATCTAGATTATATGGTAGATAAGATTGTGAATCTTAGAATATTTGAAGACGACAACGAAAAAATGAATCTTTCATTAATAGATACAGAAGGCGAACTACTTGTAGTTTCCCAATTTACATTGCTTGGGGATTGTAGAAAGGGAAGAAGACCTAATTTTATGCAAGCTGCTAAGCCAGATGATGCTAACAATCTTTATGAAAGGTTTGTGGAGAAAGTAAAGAGTAAGGGTATAAAAACAAAAACAGGTGTCTTTCAAGAACATATGATGGTAAATCTAACTAATGATGGTCCTGTAACTATCCTTGTAGATAGTAACAAGAATTTTTAAGGAGTGAAGTTTGATGTATTTAGAAAGAATGCCAGTGGGCATGTTGGCAGCTAATTGCTACTTAATAGCCTGCGAAAAAACAAATAATGCTGCTATTGTCGACCCTGGTGGAGATTTAGAAAAGATAATGAATAAAGTAAATTCTAATAACTTTGAAGTGAAGTATATTATATTAACCCATGGACATGGAGATCACATAGGTGCCACAGAGGGTATAAAAGAATTAACAGGAGCAGAAATTTTAATTCATAAAAAAGATAATAGTCTAATAAAAGACCCTAGAAAGAATCTGTCAAGTTCAATAAACGGTCCGAACATATCCTTTTCTGCTGATAAGCTAGTGGAAGATGGAGATATAATTAAACTAGGAGAACTCTCCCTAGAGATTATTCATACGCCTGGGCATACACCTGGAGGTATATGTATTAAAGTGGAGAATACGATCCTTTCAGGGGACACACTTTTTGCAAACTCAATAGGAAGAACTGATTTTGAGGGTGGTTCCTTTGAAGAAATAGCAAATTCTATTAAAAATAAATTATATGTTTTTGATGATTCAATAAAAGTTTTCCCAGGTCATGGACCTGCAACTACTTTAGGCATAGAAAAAACTACGAATCCTTTTGTAAAAGCATAGTTTTTTGAATACCTTTTATATGATATGGAGAAAATATTTTTAGACTATATCATATAGGAGGGTTAATATGAAAAAAAGAAAAAAAATATTTTCAAGAGAAACCCAAACGAATAACTTTTTGGATGTGGACTTTCATGAATTTATGGAGCTTGTAGACCATGGATATAATACACAGGAAATAGCCTCTGAATTAGGAGTATCAGAAAAAGAGGTTATTAATCTTAGAAATGAGATAAATAAGGAGTTTTAAATAATAAAATGTTAAATGTTTTCTTAAAGGGTCATAACTATGAATACGAAGTAAGTACACTAATAAAAACCTTTGGATACTCAAATCTTAAATTTGTTAATAATTTAGATGAAGCCAACAAGGAAGAATTATTAATAAATGAAATTATCCAATTTAAAGAAAAGTATATAATAAAATCACTTTTCTTTAAAAATGGTGAATCAATTTCCTTTGAAGAGACAGAAATTTCTACGGCAAATATAGACGATGATATTACAAAAAGAAAAATTATTAAAAGGAATATTAAATTAATAATTTTTGATACTCTGAAGAAAATAATACCAGTTAATATTCCCTGGGGAATATTAACTGGTATTAGACCTACAAAGATAGTCCATGAACTCATTGACAGAAATAAATCCAGTGAAGGAATTAGAACTATCTTAAAGGATGATTATAGATTAGCTGAAAATAAAGCTAATCTTTTACTTAATGTGGCCTATCGTGAAAGAAAGTTCATTTATCCAATTAGGGAAGACTTAGTTAGTATTTATATAGGTATACCCTTTTGCCCAACTAGATGTGTATATTGTTCTTTCCCAGCTAACACAGTCCATAAAAATGAAAACAAGATAGAAAACTACATAAATAGTCTTTTAAAGGAAATTAATGACACGGATGGGGTCTTAAGATCTCTAGGTAAAAGCGTGCAGAGCATATACATAGGTGGAGGTACACCAACGACTTTATCCCCTTATCAACTAGAAAGACTTTGTGATACCGCCTTAAAAAGTTTTGGATCCTCTGAGCTTAAAGAGTTTACAGTGGAAGCTGGTAGACCTGATACAATTGATATTGATAAGCTTAGGGGCATGAAGAAATATAATGTTGATAGAATTAGCATTAATCCTCAAAGCATGAACCAGAAAACCCTCGACACTATAGGGCGTAATCATACCGTAGATGACATTAAAAAAAGTTATTTCGATGCTAAAAACATAGGATTTAAAACAATAAATATGGACATTATATTAGGTCTTCCAGGAGAAGGTATGAATGAAGTTGAGAAAACCTTGAAATCTATATCTGAGCTATCTCCAGAAAATTTAACCATACATACTTTAGCTGTAAAACGAAGTTCAAAATTAAATAAAGATATTAATGAATATCCTTTGATAAAGGATGGATTAGCCAATGAAATGCTTGATTATACACAAAATCATGCAAATAAAATGGATTATCATCCCTACTATATGTATAGACAAAAACATATGGTTGGAAATCTAGAGAATATTGGATATGCGAAGGAAGGTCATGAATGCATATATAATATGCAAATCATGGAGGAAAAACAATCTATTATAGCATTGGGTGCCGGTGCTGCTTCCAAAATTGTATATCCAAAGGAAAATAGACTTGAGAGAGTAGCTAATGTAAAAAATGTAGATGAATATATAAATAGAGTTGATGAAATGGTGGAAAGAAAGCGAAAGGAATTATTTAGGTGATCATTAATAAATAATCTGATAGTTAAAGTGAAAATTTTATGTCCTTGACATAATACATAATAGTGGATTATAATAAATGAAAACTTGATAATGGAAATACTATGAAGAGGAAGAGTAGTTTTGGTAATTCTCTTAGCGAGTTAGGGATGGTGAAAGCCTAATAGTCATTACTATAATGAAGGCACCTTGGAGTTTACTATCTTATAGATTAGGATGGTACGTAAATAGGCGTTAACTAACCAAGTGGGATTAACCAATTAGGGTGGCACCGCGGGATATAAACTCTCGTCCCTTATTCATTAGGGACTATGGGTTTTTTTTGTTTTTATAATGAAGTTAGATTAGGAGGTAGTATTATGTCAATTAAGGCACCAAGAGGGACAAATGATGTATTACCATCGGATATTTATAAATGGAACTACGTTGAAGAGGAGTTTAAAAAAATATGTAGTTTTTTTGGTTATAGAGAAATAAGGACACCGGTTTTTGAACATACTGATTTATTCAAAAGGGGTGTGGGAGAAACTACGGATATAGTACAAAAAGAAATGTACACCTTTGAGGATAATGGTGGAAGAAGTATTACATTAAAGCCAGAAGGGACTGCACCTGTAGTGAGGGCTTTTATTGAAAACAAGCTTTACGCCGATGCACAGCCCACAAAACTATTTTATATAACTCCTTGTTTTAGATATGAAAGACCTCAAGCTGGACGGCTTAGGGCATTTCATCAGTTTGGAGTTGAGGTTTTTGGAGCGCAGAATCCTTCGGTAGATGCTGAAGTTATTTCCATAGCTATGACTTTTTTTAATAAATTAGGATTAAATAATTTAGATCTAAAGATTAATAGCATAGGCTGTCCTAAGTGTAGGGAAGAATACAATAGGGTTTTAAGGGAATACCTAGGTAAAAAGATAGACAAGCTCTGCAAAACATGTAATTCAAGATTTGAAAAAAATCCAATGAGGATAATTGATTGTAAAAATGATAGCTGCAAGGAAGAATTGATGGATGTTCCTTTGATTATTGATTATATCTGTGATGAATGTAAAGATCATTTTACTAAACTACAAAACCATTTAAAAGTAATGGGATTAGAATATGAAATAGACCCAACAATAGTTAGAGGATTAGATTATTATAATAAGACTGCCTTTGAAATAATATCTGAGGATATAGGCTCACAAAGCACCGTATGTGGCGGTGGAAGATATGATGGATTAATTGAAGAAATAGGAGGCCCATCTACTCCAGGAGTTGGATTTGGATTAGGAATAGAGAGACTATTGCTAACTTTAGAGAATAATGATATTGATATACCTAAACCAAGGGGAATTGATGTATTTATTGTCACAATGGGGGATAGAGCCTATGAAAAAGCCTTAGAGTTATCCTATAAGTTGAGACAGAACTCTATTTCAGTGGATGTAGATCATATAGATAGAAGTGTTAAGGCACAATTTAAATATGCTAATAAAGTTAACTCAGATTATACAGTGGTTATAGGAGATAATGAAATAGAAAATGATATTGTATCATTGAAAAATATGGAAACTGGCAATCAAGTCGAAATAAAATTAAGCAATATAGTGGAAGACTTAATAAATAGATTATCTTAAGGAGGATGTAAAGGTGGCAGAGCTTTTAGAAGGAATGAAGAGAACCTATATGTGCGGTAATTTAGGGGAAGAGCATATAGGTGAAGAAGTAACACTGATGGGATGGATTCAAAAAAGAAGAGATCTTGGTGGACTTATATTTGTAGATCTAAGGGATAGGGAAGGTATAGTTCAGATAGTTTTTGATAAGGATGTATCTGAAGAGGCTTTCCAAAAGGCAAACAAGTTAAGGGGAGAATTTGTCATAGCCATAACTGGAGATGTTAGAAAAAGGGAATCAATAAATGAAAATCTTAAAACAGGATATATTGAAGTTTTTGTTAAAGACCTTAAGATATTAGCGGAGTCTGAGATTCCACCTATACATATAACCGACGAAGATGATGCAGGTGAGAGATTAAGATTAAAATACAGATATCTAGATCTGAGAAAACCTAAAATGCAAAAAAACTTAATTTTCAGACACAATGTTTCTAAAGTTGTTAGAAATTTCTTAAGTGATAATGGATTTATTGAGATTGAAACACCTATGCTTACTAAACCAACTCCCGAAGGAGCAAGGGATTATTTAGTACCTAGTAGAGTAAGTCCAGGGATGTTCTATGCATTACCTCAATCGCCACAGATTTTCAAACAGCTTACTATGGTTTCAGGATTAGATAGATATTTCCAAATTGTAAAGTGCTTTAGGGATGAAGATCTTAGGGCTGATAGACAGCCCGAATTTACTCAGATAGATATAGAAATGTCTTTTGTCGATGTTGAAGATATAATAGCCATAAATGAAAAGTTAATAGCAAAAATATTTAAGGACACTCTTAATGTAGATATAGAGCTCCCATTGCCTAGATTGACATACAAAGAAGCCATGGAAAGATATGGATCGGATAAACCAGATATTAGATTTGGATTCGAATTGGTAAGTTTAAATGATATATTAGAGAATTGTGGTTTTAAGGTATTTAGTTCAGCAATAAAGAGTGGTGGAGATGTGAGAGCCATAAATATTAAATCCCATGCTGATGACTTTAGTAGAAAAGACATATCAAAACTTGAGGATTTTGTAAAAACATATGGTGCCAAGGGTCTCGCTTGGATGAAACTAAATGAAGATGGTGTTTCTTCACCTATAGCCAAATTTTTTGATGAAGAGGAAATAAACTTAATAGTTGAACGACTAGAAGCAAAGACAGGAGATCTACTATTATTTGTTGCAGACAAGCCTAAGGTTGTTTTTGATGCATTAGGAAGTCTAAGGGTAGAGGTGGCAAAGAGATTGAATATTCTTGAAAAGAATGCTTATAAGCTTCTTTGGGTTACTGAATTCCCTTTATTTGAATATGACGAAGAAGAGAATAGATATGTCGCTGTTCATCATCCCTTTACATCTCCTATGGACGAAGATATAGAGCTTTTAGAAACTAGTCCAGATAAAGTTCGAGCTAAGGCCTATGATCTTGCATTAAATGGAGTAGAATTAGGCGGAGGAAGTATTAGAATTCACAGTAGTGAACTTCAAGAAAAAATGTTTAATATTCTTGGATTTAGTAAAGAAGAGGCTGATAATAAATTTGGCTTTTTATTGGAAGCTTTCAAATATGGAACACCACCCCATGGTGGTATAGCCTATGGTCTAGATAGACTTATTATGCTTCTTACCGGTAATGACACCATTAGAGAAGTAATTGCATTTCCGAAAACTCAAGATGCTAGATCCTTAATGACAAAAGCACCCTCTGTAGCAGATAGTAAACAGTTAGATGAGCTTTGTATACAAATTACAAAGAAAGATTAATATACCCTACAGGTTATGAGAGGTGATTAAATGGTTTCCTATTCAGATGATAAAGAAGCTATCCTAAAAAGATTAAAAAGAATAGAAGGTCAGGTTAAAGGCATATATAAAATGGTTGATGAAGGTAGATACTGTAATGATATACTTACTCAGATTGCAGCAGTTAGGTCAGCAATAAATAAGGTTGGGGGAATAGTTTTAGAAAATCATCTTAAGGGTTGTGTTAAAGATTCAATAAGCAGAAACGAGGACGAAGTTATTGATGAATTAATAGACACCATGATAAAATTTATAAAGTAATATAAAGCAGGTGATTTCTATGAATAGACAAGGAAAAGTTATAAAAATAGATAAAAATAAGGCATTGGTAAAGCTGATGAAGCATTCAGCATGTGGAGATTGTGGAGCTTGTCATTTAGGTGAGGAAAATATGGATATTACCATAGAAGCTATCAATGACTTAGGTGCAAATATTGGAGATAAGGTTGAGGTGAATATGGCGGCTCCCAATGTTTTGAGGGCAGCCTTTATTGGATATGGAATTCCATTAATATCCTTAATTTTAGGAATTCTCTTGGGAAAGATTTTTTTAGATACTATTGGTTTTGGTGGAAACATAGAACTTTTTTCATTTTTAATCGGGATCATATTCTTAGCAATTACATATTTAGTTATAAGAATTAATGAGGATAATTTCAAGAAGAGTGAAAAATATGTATCTAAAATAATAAATATTATAAGCTAATTGTGCATTATGCATTAATTAATAATAAGGGGAGTGGAGAAAATGCAATTAAATAATGTAAAGGAAGTGGATAGCGAAATCCACAGCATTATCGAAAAAGAACTAGACAGACAAAGAAATGGTATAGAGCTTATTGCATCAGAGAACTTTGTAAGTGATGCAGTTCTAGAAGCAATGGGTACTGTGCTCACTAACAAATACGCTGAAGGATATCCAGATAAAAGATATTACGGTGGATGTCATGTTGTAGATGAGGCGGAAACTTTAGCCATTGAAAGATTAAAAAAGCTTTTTAATGCAGAACATGCAAATGTTCAGCCCCACTCAGGAGCAAATGCTAATTTAGCTGTTTATTTTGCTCTTATAAATGCTGGAGATACTGTATTAGGTATGAATCTTTCCCATGGTGGTCATCTTACCCATGGAAGTCCTGTAAATTTTTCAGGTAAGCTTTATAATTTTATTAGCTATGGAGTTGGACAAGATACAGGAATGATTGATTATGATGAAGTAGAGAGTCTAGCTAAGGAGCATAAGCCAAGACTTATTGTTGCAGGAGCCAGTGCACATCCCCGTATACTAGATTTCAAGAGATTTAAAGAAATAGCAGATAGTGTTGGTGCATACTTAATGGTAGATATGGCACATATTGCAGGACTAGTTGCAGCTGGATTACATCCAAATCCTTGTGAATATGCAGATGTTGTTACCACAACTACCCATAAAACATTAAGGGGACCAAGAGGAGGCGCTATTCTCTGTAAAGAGGAGTTTGCTAAGAAAATTGATAAAGCTATATTCCCAGGAAGTCAAGGTGGCCCATTAATGCATATTATAGCGGCGAAGGCAATTAGTTTTAAGGAAGCGTTGAGCGATGATTTTAAAGATTATCAACGCAAGGTTATAGATAATGCAGCTTCATTAGCTGAAGAATTAAAAAATAGAGGGTTTAAACTAGTTTCAGATGGTACAGATAATCATCTGATGTTAATTGATTTAAGAAATAAAAATGTAACTGGAAAAGAAGCTGAAGAGATGCTAGATGAGGTAGGTATTACTGTTAACAAAAATGCTATTCCCTTTGACCCAGAAAGTCCATTTGTAACTAGTGGCATAAGAATTGGAACTCCTGCAGTTACCACAAGGGGTATGGGTAAGGATGAAATGGCTGTAATTGCAGAAGTAATTGAGAAAGCTATAGGTAAAGTAGAAGACAAAGAGACTATTAGGCAAAAAGTTAAAGAACTATGTGACGATTTCCCACTATACTAGTTCTGAGTGGAACTTTAAAATCTATTAAAGAATATACTATATTAACTAAACTGAATCAAAGGGTTGATATAGTGGAAAATAGATTGTATTATTTAATTGTTTTTAATTCTAAGAATCATGCTTTTTTTCTAGAAAGTATATTAAAGAAATTAGGCTATAGAGTTGAACTTTTTCAAGCTCCTAAATATTTGACCAAGAGTTGCAATATGGCAATAAAATTATATCGGGATTCACTGGATATAGCTAGAGAAAAAATTACATCTAAGGGACTAGATGTATACAGGATTTATAAGTATTATATTCAAGATAACAAACAAATATATGAAATTCTAAAAAAGAGTTAGATAAAATTATCTAGCTCTTTTAATGTTGCTTGGAGATGAATATTTCATTTATATTATTTAGCGTTCTTAAAACCAATAAAAGATATAGAAGGATTATATGTTCCGAATGTGGTATTGAGTTTAAAGTTAGTGATATCTTTAGAATAATTAGATCTAAAATTATATCTTATAAAACTTGAATCTAAACTTTTGGAATCTATCTTAGGAGAGCTCCATTTATTACCATTATCTAACGAATGACAATAATACAGTTTATTCATCTGTAACCACACAATCCATAGAGTTTTATTTGTCTTAATGATAGTTGGAAATGTACAATTGGATGGATCAGATAAACTAATAGAGTGCTGTAAGGTAGAATCATCATTATTTATATCAAATTTCTTATATTTTACTACTAAATTCTCGTTAACAAATTCTGACCATGTCAAATGGTAAATACCAGATACATCCCCTAATATATCTAGATATAATTTCCTGTTCTTTGTAAAAGTAATTTGTTTCTTATTAATCCAATTTAATGTTGCACTATCAAATTCTTTTTGAATTATTTCTTCAATTTCATCAAATTTTTTAATATAAAATATGGTAGTAAGCCCCTTTTGATCATCGATACAAAAAGGATTGATGACTGGATTAGAGGTTATTATATCTATCCTGCTTTGATGCCACTCATTACCATCAAAATAATGATTGATTATTGCCCATATATTTTCACTACTAGTATCCTGTAAGTAGTAAGTTAAATGAATTTTTTTACCTGATTTTAGTATTTTAGGGTATATTATTTGATATTTATCCTTATTGAATTCAAAAAGCATTTTTTTATTTAAACTTCCATTCTCTGAAAATATATAGAAAACTTCTCCATTTACATTACTTGCAATTCCATAAATTAAATCACTACTATCTAGATTGATATTGAATTTATTCTTAGAAGTATTTTTAAATAATAGTTGTGGTTTAGTCCATCCTTCTTTAGTTATAAATTTTCTAAAAAATAAGGACTCATTTTTAATATAAAAATTTAATACATTACCATTAGATTTTCTTATAATCGTTTCAACACTATTTTTAAAGCCCATTAACAACCACCCCATAAAACACTTGTTAATGATAAATATATGCAATAGATTTTTCTTTAATACTATTATATGTAACAGTTAAAATCAGTGAATCATATACTAAAGTAGGTGAAGGAATAAATAATATACTATATGTAATAATATAGCAACTAAAAAATTTCACTAAATATCATTAGACAAACACTTAACTGAGTCCCAAACATATAATACAAGTAGATAGCAAATATTATCAAAAATTATTATAGTATTTTTAATGAATTATTATTATAAGGAGGAAAGGTAAGATATGGGCAAAAATGTGTATACAAGATCTGGATTAAGTATTGAACAGACAGATAGTTGTTGTACAGCTAATAGTGGTTGTGTAACTCCACCTGTTTATTCCCCAGAGGATATAATTGCTGAATGTATATTTACAGATAAAGTATATGATGCGATTTTAATAAGAGAAGAAGCAGACCAATGTAAAACAGTATTCTTTGATATACCTGACAATGTTCCAGAAGGAACTGAAATAATAAACGCGACAATTACATGTAGTGTTAAACCTAATGGTGGAAGTTCAGGAGTAGTAATTGAACCTAAAATCAATAGTATAAATGGACACGGATGTCCAAGTGCACCAACACCTATTGGAAGTGGAGCAGATAGAATACCTCTAGATTTTATTGATACTTCTGAATGTGATGCAGAGGGCAGAGGTACTCCAATAGTAGTTGATCAAGAAATAGATGTTTATGGAGAAGTTCTAATAACTATTTCAGGTACTGCTAGCTTACCAAATGGAAATACAAGAGATTTTACAGTTAAAAAAGTTGTAAGAATTGATGACTTTATGATTAAAAGATTTGCAAGATTATGTATCCCATCAACATTTGCAGCGCAAAAACCATATTTGACAGAATTCTGTGCTGTATTATGCGATGCAATCCTTCCATTAGGATTAGATAGTCTTGAAATTGTAAATAGAGATGGAAATCTTGCTCTTAAAGCTAATTTAGTATTACTATTCTGCATAGTATGTGAGAAGAAAATAATTGTACCTGTACAGTTATGTGTTCTTTCAACAGGATTCTGCCAACCTGAGGAACAAGAGGGTGGACTTTGTGTAGAATTCCCAAGATTATTCCCAGAACAAGTAAATGTCAGAATTATTGGCGAAGAATAAAAAGAATTTTAATAAATAGAAACGAGACCAGTTGGTCTCGTTTCTATTTATGATATTATTTTCTCTCAATAAACATTACGGATATTACATTCATACCACTAGAGTTTTTGGTAATTCCAATACCTACATGGTTAAATTTAGCGGTTAAAATTGCTCTTCTGTGAAGACCAGAATTCATAAAATTTTTGTGGGCACTCTCTACACTATAAGCCTTAGCGATATTCTCACCTGCAATATAATAGTTAATTCCTGCATTCTTTATCATATCATGAATAGTACCATAATGGGGTGAGGTATGGGAGAAGTAATTTGATCTAACCATATCATCGGATTTGAGTTGAGCAACAGATGTAAGGTTAGTATCTAGTGAAAGAGTATTTAAACCATTACTAGATCGTTCTTTATTAATTAAATCTAACATTCTATCTACTGAAGAGCTTATATTAGAGCTATTAGAAGTTTGTTTAGTTTCAGTTTTATTTGACATAGATTCATTGTTTGAAGATACATTATTAATACTTTCGTTAGAAGCTAAATTTCTTGAACTATTTGAACTGCCTGTACCATAATATCTTGTTATTGTGCCGCTTGTAGATCTATAGCTCGTGTTTTGGTTGCTAGTGCTGTTATAATTATTTGTGTAAGTTCTGTTTTGAGTATTTGTATTGCGGGGAGTTGTAGTATTCTTATACAATGAGGTTGTTTTAGCACTATTGTTAGTAGAAGGGGTTCCATAGGATCTAGTTATTGTATTGCCTGTTCTAGAAACTGTTCCATATTGATTGTAGGAATAGGCTTGACTATCTGATAAAGATAAGCCAAAGAGTGAAGTAGTAAGAATAGTGATTGAAGCAATCCTGGCTACAATTCTTTTTGATTGCATAATATACCTCCAAGTTTTATTTACATATTAATTTTATCAAAATACTTATAATAATTCTACAAATTTCGACATGCAAATCTTGCCATAATGGTTCAAAAAAATAGGACACCTATAATTAGATGTCTTTAATTAGCTAAAATAAAGTTTTGTTACCTAAAATATTTCAAAATTTTCTCTATAAAGGGTTCAGGTTTTTGGTCCTTGGATTGGGTATCATTATCATATGAGGATTCTTTATTATAGACTTGAGAAGTTTTACTATTATCTTTTGAAATTTTTTCCTCAATATCATTTGTAGAATAATCAATGGGTAAATCTTTATTGAGTGGTTGTTCAGATTTAATAAATTCATCATTTTTAATATTCAAATTATCGCTTTGTTCATTTTCAAGGTTTAGATTATTATTGTTTTCTGACTGTTCCTTAACAGTCTCTGCTTCTTCATCATTTGATTTATATGATTGTTCAGGAAGCTTACTCTCATTTATACCGACTAAATAGATTCCTCTTTTGTCAATAGAAGAAAATGTATTAATAATATTAGAAAAAGGTACTTGCATATATGTATTACCTACAAGTTTAATTTCTTTAAAGTGTTCATATCCTTCGGAATAAGGTTGACTCCAACTATTACCATAATCTTCTGATACCATATAGTTTATATGATTATTTTCAAGCCAATTAATAATTAATTTGCTATTAAATTCAAATAAGTTATACTTAATATCTTTATTTTCATCGCAACAAATTTGATTATTTAAATTATTATCCCTTTCAATATGATCTAGATTCTTGATAGTATGATATGTGAATCGGATATCGTCTTTGTTTTTATAAATAATATGAATATTTGATTTTGAGTCAGTATAAAGAGTTAATATCTTTATTGTCTTAGCTGATAAATCAATCTTTTTAGTTCCTTTCCAATTTAAATTAATATCTAATAATATATTATAATTTAGTTCTAGCTTACTATCCGTAGTAACCGAATAAAAGAATAATAATTCATCATTTTTAGTACTATTTATAAAGAACTGTATCTTCTTATTTATGTCTAAAAGGGATGCTAAATATCTATATCGCCATTTTTGACCATTATTATATAGATGAACTAAATATAGTTTATTAGGAGTACAATTTTTATTAACAAAAGAGTATTTAAAGGAGTAAAATATATGGATATCTTTTTTCAGAGTAATAATTTTTAGAAATTCAATTTTATCCGTTGAAGTATTTATTGCTTTAAGTAATTCTTTTTTCCAATTTTTCTTTTGATCTTTTAAATAATAGAGTTCCCCTTGATTCGTTAAATATATTATGTGAATATTATTATTGTTATCCACAGCTATATCAAAACTATCTATATCTTTAACAAGTTCTTGTTTTTCAATGACTTTGTTACCATCAAGTAGCTCATAGAATATAGAATCTCCATAGACATATATATGCCATGATTGATTTAATGATTTACTAAGCAAAAAACTATGGCTTTTAAATACATTAATCACAGTTTTCCCTCCCAATTATTAATTCATTAATACATACATATGCGAGTCTTAATATTAAAAGACATTTATTTAGATATTTTGTATGTATAGGAAGAAATTTATGAGACTGTTAATTTTATAAATAATTATAAAAAAGGAGAATTATAGATGTCCAAGGTGAGTGTTATAATACCAACATATAATTATGAGAATTTTATTTGTGATGCAGTTGATAGTGTGTTGGAACAAAATTATAATGATTATGAAATAATTATTATCGATGATGGATCAACTGATGGAACCTATGAAAAACTTGAGAAGTACAATAATAGAATTCAATATTTTTTTCAAAAAAATAAAGGTCCTGCTGCAGCAAGAAACTTTGGTATAAACCAATCCAGTGGGGAGTATATATGTTTTTTAGATGCCGATGACATTTTTTTACCCAATAAATTAAAGATTCAAATAAATATACTTGAGAGTCAACTAGAAAAAGATGTAGGTTTAGTATATTCAGATTTTTTGTGTATTGATGAGTATAACATTGATATATTAAAATACTATAAATCTAAAGATTTTTCATCACAATTTGAAGCAATAAACTATTTGATGAAATTTAACTATATAAATACTTCAACAGTAATGATAAGAAAGAAATGTCTAGAGGATATCGGTTTATTTAATGAAGAATATGAATACCTAGAAGATTTAGATTTGTGGATAAGAATAGGCAAAGCTTATAGATTCATATATGTAAACAAACCCCTAGTTAAAACTAGGAGTCATCCTAATAGCCTAAGAAATAAGGTCAGCAGGCTAAATAAGGTCAAATGCTATAACAACATAATAAAAAGTCATTTACAATCTTAATTTTTTGAACTCTTATCATATAATAAAAGGGTGTATAGATTCATTTCAAATTCTCAAAGTCCTTAAGAATATCTTCGATTTTTTCATATAGAGAGATGTGTTGACTTCTTATTTTAAATAAAGAGTTGTACAGCATAAGTTCTTTGTTTTTTAGTTCCTCTATTTCATAATATAAATCTATAAGTTTTTTTGTAAATTTATTCATATCTAAATCATTATTTGTAATAGTATTTTTTTTGTTAACAGTAAATCTTTTAAAATGTTCAGGCAATAGTTTGGAAAAATTTGAATTGTCTTTAAAATACATGTTGACAGATTCAATATATTTATCAAATTCACCTTTGGATATATCTTTATCTTTCTTTGAATTAAAATTATTCATATTTTCTAATTGAGTATCTAATCCCAATAAACTTATATCATCTTTATTGCACCAATAATAGGTATAGGGAACTTTAACAAACTTATAATCTTTATATCTTTCTCCTATAAATGATACAGGCTTTAGTTCTAGGGTATTAAGCTCACCAATTTTCTGAACAACTGTCCAATTATCTTCATCAATCTTTGTTTTAGTAAAATTAAATTTATTGTTATCTTTCCAAATTAGAATAATATAATCATTATATTGAAAAAGAATTGGATCTATGAAATTGGAGTTATTAGCTGATAAGGACTTAGATTTTTTCCAACTATAGGAATTTGCAGAAGATATTTTTTTTCTAGAATGATTCATTATAATATCTTTATTCTTTAGTTCTGACCAAGAAGTATTAACGTAGTTATTAGAATCACATAATATATTGATATTAGATAGTTTGGAGTTGGAGCAAATTCTTTCTGGATAATTCCACTTGCTTGTATCTATTGAATACATTCTATAAAAGAGAGTATATTTATCATTGAATTTTGATTTGTATAATAAATGTATATTTCCCTTACTATCCATATCTGCCTTTATAATTGCATCATGCTTTTCTGCAAAGAATTTATCAAGAATTTTACTAGACCAACGATTCCTTTTAATAAAAAACTGAATTATACTCCAAAGATTATTGTTTTTTTCGCTATATATTATAAAAATTATACTAATATTTAAAGGATCATTAGGGCAGATGTATATATTTAAATCCTTTACCAAAGAGGGTTTTAAATTTGTATACTCAATTTTTCTTTTTTTCCATTCATTATTTTCATTAAATATATGAAAAAGTCTACCAGTAGAATCAATAATTGCAATATGAATTACTCCATTAATATCTTTATTAACTACATAATTGGTTACCTCTCTATGTATTACTTCAGGTTCCTCGCCTTTGTTATTCAAGGTATCACAATAAAGGATATAATTATTTAGGTAAAAAAACCTATAGGTTACGCCTTCTACAATATAATTGAGTTTATCTGAAATCATCCCATCACCGCCAAAAATTATAATTTAATTAATTTATATTCATAAAAAATAAAAATAGTAACCAACTTAATAAGTTGATTACTATTTGACATTAAATCAGTTTATAATGAATTATTTATATATCTAGTAAAATTGTAAACATTTCTTCCAATAATTTCACAATTTACAAGAATATCATCTTCGCTTTCTTGCCAAGTATGATTTTGTGTTGGATTTGGATGTCGTAGGGCAGTGTAGTTATACCGATCTGTAGAATATATCTTGAAACCATTTTTGACACAGTCTTTTTCGAACTCTATAGTTTCACCTACACCCTTAATCTTAGGAAATTTAATTTTTTCAAAAACTTTACGGGTAATAACCATACTTGAATCTACTATATGATTAACATACTGGTTTTCAGCATTTTTCATTGTATTATGATATACGGCTAAAAGTTTACTTGCTTCAAAATATATATAAAAGGATGATTTTCCTACTATGTCACAGTCATGCTCACCGAAGGCATATAAGGTTTGTGTGAGAAAATTAGAACCATAGTAATCATCATCATCGAAAAAAGCAATATGGTCATAATTAACATGTTTAAATGCAAAGTTTTTACATTCACCTAGGGTAATACCCTGGTCTAGTTGAAAAACTTTTATGTTGTTTAATTGTTTTGAGAATTTATTATAATTATTAATATTCATATTATTATTGTTTAAAATAACTATCATTTCTTTTTTACTATGATTTTGTCTTGAGTAATTTTTGAAAATATTATTTATATAATTAGGTCTATTTGTACATGTGATGATAGAAATCCCTTGATTTATAGACTTCATATTCTGTATAACATTATTTGATTCATAATGTCTAAGATTGTCTTTTTTTCTATATATTACAGCTATTTTCTTCACCCCCAAAGATTTATGGTTTTATCATCTAAGAACATAATTCTTATAGTCATCAATATTCTTAGCTATAATTTTAGAATAGCTTAATATTTGTTCATCCTTTGCTTTCCAATCATGGTTCTTATCTGGATCAGGATGTCTATGAACTACATAATTATATTTTTCTGCGGAATAAATTTTATAACCCTTTTCAAAACATAATCTTTGAAATTCGCTGTCCTGCTCCATAGGAGTTACGGGAAAGTCTATATCATCTAATAACTTTCTTTTAAATACCATACTTGAATCAGCCACGTGATATACATATCTATTTTCTTTTCCTACAGCAGATAAAGCTAAGGTTTTTGTTTTTTCAAAATATACATAAAAGCTCTTTTTACCTACTATATCGCATTTAAGCTTATTGAAAGTATCAACAGCATCCTTTAAAAAGTTAGGACCATAATAGTCATCATCATCGAAAAAAGAGATTTTATTATATTTTATGTGATTAAAGGCGAATCTTTTACATTCTCCTAATGATTTATTTTCATCGACTTTAAATACCTTTATTTGATCTTTGTTTTTAATTCTATTTTCGTATACCTTTTTATCGATATTATTGTTGTTTATTATAACTATTAACTCTTTTTTATGATAGGTTTGATTTAAGAAATTAGAGAAAACTTGGTCTATATTATTGGGTCTATTAGTACATGTGATTACAGATATACCGGATAAATATTTTTCTGATGCATTATTTTCGTCTGTATCATTGTTACGTTTATATATAATTGTCAATAAAACACCTCCTAAAATTGAATTATATATTTTTAGTGAAAACTATACAAAGTTATTGATTCCTTTTATTTGTTCTAAATTTGTGTTGGGAATGTATCTAGATAAAACTAGTATTTCTTTAATAGGTAAAGTTTTTAACAATTTTATAAAAATTGGGTCATTAAAATAAACTTGAAATTGTTTTTTCATGGTTAAATAAGTTTTATTGTTACTTTTTTCATTTTCATATTTTTCAGAAAAATAGTATCCATCTCTTATCTTATTTTCATGTGTAGCACAGCCTAAATGGAATCCATGATGGGGACGATAATTTTTTTTGTTAATATCACCAAAACCTATAGTATTTCCTACCAGACCATAAAAGAATTCTTCTTCTCGACTTGATTTATTTATAGCTTTATAAAGCTCATCGGTATTACTTAAATAATAATCGATAAGGGGACCTATTTTAGAATAATAGTCTTTTACAATGAAAAAATGAAGACCGGATAATCGTTTTGTTCCTGGACGTATTCTATTACTATAAGGAAGATTAATTTTTTTACAATGGTCTAAATGACCTTCTATCAAAGAAGGTTTTTCTTTAATAATTAAAAAGTCAACATCACCAATATATCCATATTTAAAATTATTGAATTCTTTTTTAGGTATGAGCCATCTTAATGTTTTAGTAGCCTGACCTTTGGTTTTCATTTCAGGTAAATCGATTGTATTAAAGTAATTTTCTTTCACTTCAAAATTATTTGAAAGATTATTTTTTAATATATTCAAACATTTTCTTTCCATATGATTTAATTGTTCTCGAACTAATATTTTAACATAATAATCTGGATAACTCTTAAGAATACTATAAATATAATATGGAATAAATTTTGTATAGCTTCCGTATACGTAAGTTGATATGCATATTGATTTCATTTTATAGCACCACCATATAAATTATTTTTGTTTCATGTTCTTTCTATTTTATCTAATTATATTAAAGTAAGCTTCTATATATTTTTTAGTAATAAATTCTCGAGAAAAATTTTCTATTATTCTTTTTCTATTATAATCACCACTTTTATTCCTAAGGTTTGGGTCAACGATCATTTTAATTAAAGAATTACACAATGCATTGTAATCATTTGGAGGTATAATGATACTTGGGTTATTAGGCCCTAGGAGTTCTGAAACTCCACCGACGTTAGTAGCTATTACTGGAAGACCACAAGACATTGCTTCCATCAAAGAATTGGGAAAATTTTCATATCTTGATGGAAATACAAATAAGTCAAGAGATTGATAATATTCTATTAACTTTTTTCTATCCACTTTTTTATATATTTTCATACGATTTTTTATTTCATCAGGTAATGATTGAGTTAATAAATCGGTGTATAATAGTTTCTTGTTTTTATAATATTTTTGATTGCCAATTAAAGAAAGTTCGATATTTGGATAATGATCTGCAATTTCTGAAAATGATCTAATTAAGATATCTGTACCTTTAGGATCTCTAATTTTACCGGCATAGCCAATCTTTAAATACTCACTATTATTTTCGTTTTTTTTAGGTTTAAAATATTCGTGATTGATTGAATTAGGTATATAAATTGAATTAGAAATATTTTTTATATTCATTGTAGATATCACCTTTTTCAAATTGTTTTCACTTGGATATATTAAAAGATCGCAGCGCTCAATAGATAATTTTTCCATATCCATAATTATCTTGTCTTTCGCACTTAAAATATTATTTAATTTTCTATAAGGCTTTGTAGAACTATGGATTCTAACGACAGTTTTAATTGAATTATTTAGTATCCCATTTTTGTTTTCTTTGAAAAAATAGTAACCTTCTCCATTGAGTTCTGGAAATTGTACTATGTCAAAAGATGCTTTTGATAATGTATAGAAAACTTTTTTTGCAACATTTTTACTTCTACATTGTACATGCTCTGCGTTCTTCCAGTTTTCACTAAGACCATCATAGGAGTCGATTCTCCAGACATAATAGTTATTTTCCCTATAAAAATCTTCTTTATCGCCATGAGTAAGAACTAATACATCATGCCCTAAATCTGCAAGACCATTGGCCAGCTCGTAATAAACTGTTGAAACACCTCCACCACGGGTTGAACCAGTTTTATCTGGAAATTCGAAACTCACTAATAGTATTGATAGCTTATTTTGATCTTTTGAAATTGAGTTCATATTTTTAAAATATAAATTTATAATGTTTTTGGAGTTATTGTCACTCTTATAAATCACTGTCATTATGTTTATTACCTCCTAAGGATTGGTTTATAAAAAAGTATTAGTTATTAACAAATTTCTGATATTTAACAATATTGTTTTTTATGATTGTACATTGTTTTAATAAATCATTATCTTTAATTTGCCATGTATGTTCATGTTTTGACTCATTATGCCTGTGAATCACATAATTAAAATAATCAGTACAATAGATCTTGTAACCCTGATCAGAACATATTTTTTGGAACTTTGAGTCCATTCCTGATTTTTCTGTAGTAGGAAACTTTATATTTTCAAGTACATCTCTTTTGATAACCATACTTGAGTCTGAGACCTTATCAACATAAATATTTGTTTTCTTTCTAGCTAAAAGAGCTAAAGTCTTGAGGCTTTCAAAATATATATAACACCCTTTTTTACCAACTATATCTGCTTTGGTATTATTAAAAGCATTTATCGCCTGTGTAAGATAATTTGGACCATAATAGTCATCGTCATCAAAAAAAGCAATGTAGTCATGTTTAGAATGGTTAAATGCAAAGTTTTTACATTCACTGGTAAATTTATTTTCATCTAATTTAAAAACTCGTATATTTTCATACTGAGTGGCTTTTTTAAAATAATTATCTATGTTCATGCTATTATTATTTAGTATTATTATTAACTCTTTTGTTTTATAGTTTTGACGCAAATAATTATTAAAGATTGAATCTAAATAGTCTATACGATTGGTACATGTAATAACTGATACACCAGCAGTTTTTTTTCTTTGATATATAATCGCCAAGGTATTCACCTCCAAATATCTTGTCTCACTACTTTACCTAATATATATATATGAAACCTTAAGTATATGGTTAATAATATTTTGTAACAGAAATAAATGGACAACATACAATGTAACAAAAGAAAATAGAATGCTTTTGGAGGTGAAAAAATGAGTCATATAGACGTAGATTTACCTAAGAATACTAAATTCTTAGTTACTGGAGGGGCTGGCTTTATAGGAGCAAATCTTGTAGAAAAGCTACTTGAAATAGGATGTTGGGTAAGAGTTATAGATGATTTTTCTACTGGAAAAGAATCAAATATTGGAGAGTTTAATAAATTAGATAATTTTGAGCTCATAGAAGGCGATATTAGAAATTTAAATACATGTAATAAAGCTTGTCAAAATATTGACTATGTACTACACCAAGCAGCCTTAGGATCTGTACCAAGATCAATTAAGTACCCTGAAAGTACCAACGAAGTAAATATTACAGGTACATTAAATATGTTAATTGCTGCAAAGGAAAATAATATACAGAGATTTATATATGCATCTTCTTCATCAGTTTATGGAGATGAAGAAACATTACCTAAAATAGAAGAAAAAATAGGAAAACCATTATCTCCATATGCTGTTAGTAAATATACAAATGAACTATATGCATACAATTTTTATAAAATATATGGATTAGAAACTATCGGTCTTAGATATTTTAATGTGTATGGTAGAAAACAGGATCCAAATTCCATATATGCAGCGGTAATACCTAACTTCATTAGCAAACTACTGAAGAATGATAGACCCATTATCTATGGAGATGGAACTCAATCAAGGGATTTCACATATATTGATGATGTCATACAGGCAAATATAAAGGCATGTATAGCTAAAAAAGAGGTATCAGGAGAAGTTTTTAATATTGCTAATGGAAAGAAAACTACAATTAATAGTTTATATGATATTATATGTGATTTATTAAATATAGAAGTTGACCCAATTTACGAATCAGCTAGAAAAGGAGATGTAAAACACAGTCTTGCAGATATCAGCAAAGCTGTCAATCTTTTAGATTATAATCCAAAGTTTGAAATAATAGAGGGGCTTAGAAATTGTATAGAGTGGTATCAAGAGAATCTCTAAACAACGATATTATACTTGATTATTAATTAAGAAAATTGAATATGAAAATTAGTTAGGAGGTTTCCGAATGAGTATAATAGAACAAGATAATGAGTCAAATAAAAAAGTAAGTATTATAGGGTTAGGGTATGTTGGTTTACCTCTAGCAGTTAATATAGCTGATAATGGACATGAAGTTTATGGAATAGATAAATCAGAAGAAAAGATAGAAGCTTTGTTAACAGGAGAGTCATATATTCTAGATATTTCAGATGATTTAATTTCTAAAATAATTAATAAAAATTTCTTCGTTGATAGTAATTACTCTGCTGTATCTGATTCGGATGCAGTAATTATTTGTGTACCAACTCCCTTGAACGAAAATAAAGAGCCGGATTTAAGTTATATAAACAATGTTATGAATGAATTAGTAAAATATTTGACAAAAGATACATTAATCATACTGGAGAGTACTGTTTATCCTGGAGCTACAAGGGAATTAATTGTAAATAATATAAGGAAGAAACTCGATTTTGAAGTTGGAAAAGATATATTTGTATGCTTTTCACCAGAAAGAATTGATCCAGGGAATAAAGATTATGGCATAAAAAATACTCCTAAAATAATAGGTGGATATACTAAAAGCTGTTTAGAAGAAGGAGCAAAGCTATATGGAAGTTTTATAGATAGCATTGTAAAGGTTAGTTCATTAGAGGCGGCAGAAATGTCAAAATTACTCGAAAATACCTTTAGGACTATAAATATTGCCTTTATAAATGAAATCACTATGATGTGTGATACAATGGATATAAATATTTGGGAAGTAATTAATGCAGCATCTACTAAACCCTATGGCTATACCCCCTTTTATCCAGGGGTAGGGGTTGGAGGTCATTGTCTTCCAATAGATCCAATATATTTATCATGGAGGGCTAAAAAGTTTAAACATTATAACAGCTTTATCGAACGTTCAACAAATATTAACGAAAACATGCCGAAGTATGTAGTAAATAACATATCATATATTTTAAATAGTATTGGTAAACCTATTAAAGATTCAAATATATTAATATTAGGAATAACCTACAAAAGGGATTGTCCAGATTTACGGGAATCACCTTCCATGGAAGTAATGAAATTATTATCTAGTTATGGTGCAAATATTGAATATCATGATCCCTATGTGCCTAATTGTGTAATGGAGAATAAGGCTAAAAGTTCCATTGATTTAAACGAAGTTTTAATTGATGAATTTGACTTAATAGTTATAACTACAGACCATACTAATGTAGATTATGATATCATTTTTAATAGTAATACAATAATTTATGACACTAAAAATGTAGAAAATTATAACAAAAAGGATAATGTGATTTTATTAGGTAATCATAAAATAAATTTAAGTTAATAAGTTAAGGTTTGAAGATAAAAGGATTAATCAATCAATAAATTTATTTAAGTAGTACGAGGATATAAGAATAAGGGAGAATCAATCTATGGATTGGTTCTCTTTGTATATTTAGTAAGAAATGTACTATTAGTTAGTCTAAGAAGAAAGGATGTTAGTATCTGAGTATTAATAGAATATTTAAGAGAGTAATATAAAGTGATATAATCATATATACAGATATCCTAACCCTATGATCACATCTAATTCAAATTAGAATTTCTATAAAGAAAGTTTGGTGATTAAGATGAATAAACCATTAGCTGATAAAATAAGACCTGAAAAATTGGAAGACGTATTTGGTCAAAACCATATATTGGGTAAAGGAAAGATACTCAATAGAGTTTTAGAGTCTGGACGAATTACAAATATGATCTTTTATGGCCCACCCGGTGTAGGTAAAACTACGGTAGCAAACATTATCGCTAAAATGACAAATAAAAAATTTTATAAGCTAAATGCTACAAATGCTGGGGTGAAGGATATAAAGAATATCATAGATAATTTAGATACACTGTTTTCAATTGGAGGAGTTCTGCTATATCTTGATGAGATACAAAACTTTAATAAAAAGCAGCAACAATCACTATTGGAATACATTGAAAATGGAAAGATAACATTAATTGCCAGTACAACCGAAAATCCATATCACTATGTATATAAAGCCATACTCAGCAGATCCACAATTTTTGAATTTGAATTATTAAATAAAGATGATATAATTGAAGGGTTAAAAAGAACTATGGAAATTGTTAACAGTGAATTTGATGATAAAAGAATTGAGTATGATGAAAGAGCCCTTGAGTATATTGCAGAGGTTAGTAATGGAGATTTAAGAAAAGCTATTAACTCAATAGAAATAGCTATTTATTCAACTCAGTCAAACAAAGAAGGTAATATTTATATAAATGAAGATATAGCTGTGGAGTGTACTCAAAAGAAAATAATGCTTTATGACAAATTTGGAGATAGCCATTATGATATTTTAAGTGCATTTCAAAAATCAATTCGAGGTAGTGATTCAGATGCGTCTATACACTATCTTGCAAGACTAATTAAAGCTGGAGACCTTATCTCCATTTGTAGAAGATTATTAGTTATTGCGTCGGAGGATATAGGACTAGCCTATCCAAATGCTATTACCATTGTAAAGAGCTGCACCGATTCTGCAATGCAGCTTGGGTTTCCTGAGGCTAGAATACCGCTAACTCAGGCTACTATACTTTTAGCAACATCGCCTAAATCAAACTCAGCTATAATGGCTATAGATGCCGCATTAAATGATATAGATACAAAGAATATTGGAGATATACCAATTCATTTAAAGGATGCTCACTATGGAGGAGCAACAAAGCTCGGTAGAGGAATCCACTATAAATATCCCCATAACCATCCAAATAACTATGTAGAACAGGATTATTTACCTAACAAATTAAGAAGTGTAGAGTATTATAAACCGGGTAATAATAGAATAGAAAATAAAATAGATAATTATCTAAAAAAATTAAGGAAGAATAAGGAATTTTAATGTTGACAAAAACACTTGGGTATAATATACTTAAAATAAATTCCTAGCATTTTACTTGGTATTGTTGGAGGAGTGACGATATGAAACTATCCACAAAGGGAAGATATGGATTAAAGGCTATGTTTGATTTAGCTATAAATTATGGTGAGGGACCTATTGCCTTAAATAATATTGCTGAAAGACAAAACATATCTGTACATTATTTAGAACAACTAATATCACCCCTCAGAAAGTCAGGCTTAGTAAAGAGTGTGAGGGGAGCACAAGGCGGTTACATGCTTTCAGACAAACCTGGAAATATTACTGTTGGAGATGTGATAAGAACCCTAGAGGGACCAATAGCACCGGCAGACTGTGTCATGAACGATGAAGAAAGTGACTGTTCTAGGGCTGATCAGTGTATAACTAAAACAATTTGGGAAAAGATTAAATATAGCATAGATAATGTTATAGATTCTATAACATTACAAAATATGGTCGATGATTATAAAAAAATGCATGAAGGTGACTCATATATGTATTATATTTAAATAATTTAGTCAGAATTAATTTAGGAGTTGATATTATGAATAAAAAAGTATATTTAGATTATTCCGCTACTACTCCAGTGAAAAAGGAAGTATTAGATGCTATGATTCCATATTTCAGTGAGAATTTTGGAAATCCATCCAGTATATATTCCTTTGGTAGAGAAGCAAAGAAAGCCCTTGATCTATCTAGGGACACTATAGCCAAGTACATAGGAGCAGATTCTAAGGAACTTTTCTTTACAAGTGGAGGGTCTGAAGCCGATAACTGGGCTATAAAAGGTGTAGCCTTGGCAAATAAAGAGAAAGGCAATCATATTATTACAACTAAGATAGAGCATCATGCTGTACTTCATGTTTGTGAATATCTTGAAAAGCATGGATTTGATATAACCTATTTAGATGTAGATGAATATGGGATGATTGATTTAAAAGAATTGGAAGATGCTATAACAGATAAGACTATACTTATATCTATCATGTTTGTTAATAATGAGATAGGTACAATACAACCTATAAAAGAAATAGGTAAAATCGCTAAAGATAAGGGAGTATATTTCCATACTGATGCCGTACAGGCTTTAGGTAATATTCCTATAGATGTTAATGATTTAAATGTTGACCTAATAAACTTTTCTGCTCATAAAATATATGGACCAAAGGGAATTGGAGCACTTTATGTACGAAAAGGTGTTAAAATTCATCCCCTTATTCATGGTGGCGCCCAAGAAAGAAGAAGAAGAGCAGGGACAGAGAATGTGGCCAGTGCAGTAGGATTTGCAAAGGCCGTTGAATTGGCAGAAAAAAATATTGATAGTCACAGAGAACATCTAATTAGCTTAAGAGATAAGTTAATTAAAGGTGTTATGGAAAATATAGACTATGTAAAATTAAATGGACATCCAGAAAAGAGACATCCTGGAAATGCAAACTTCTGTTTTGAATTCATAGAAGGCGAATCATTATTATTAAGTCTTGATATGGTTGGTATAGCAGGTTCAAGTGGCTCAGCATGTACTTCAGGATCCCTTGATCCATCCCATGTACTTATGGCCATTGGATTACCCCATGAAATAGCCCATGGTTCTCTTAGACTTACTATAGGAGATTTTACGAAAGAAGAGGATGTAGATTATACTATAGAAAATCTAGTCAAGATTGTTGATAGGTTGAGACAAATGTCTCCACTATATGAAAAGGTAAAGGGAGGACAAAAAAA
>SWCA01004917.1_pt1 | contig 79798 bp, 76 predicted proteins | sample 4692961 | NCBI WGS metagenome assembly SWCA01 (sample SAMN10267275, study PRJNA491770) | bioreactor metagenome | isolation source: DHS bioreactor inoculated with | place: Japan: off Shimokita Peninsula | reverse complement strand
TTCAGCATGTGCTCAAGCGCTGCGAGCTGTTGCGCTGTGGGGGCGGGGCCGCCCTTGGTGGTGGCGCCAGCGGCGGGCGCGGTGGCAGCGCGGCGCGGCTGCGGCGCGCCGGCAGGGCCGCCGCGCAACCCGGCCGGGGCCGCGACCGGGCGGGCGCCGGGGATCAGCCCGGCACCGAGCGCGCCTCCTTGCATCGTGCCGCCGGGGCGGGGCGCGGCGCCGGGCGCGCCGAGCGCCGCCAGCCCCTTGCGGGCGCTGGCATTGCCGGGAAACTTCGCCAGGATCTCGCGGTAGAGCGCCGCCGCACCGGCGCGATTTCCCGCCTTGGCGAGCTTCGCCGCCCGGCGCAATGTGCTGTCGATCGACATCCCGACCCCCTTGAATTGACTGTGCGTCTTTTCTCACGTCACCGGCGCAAAGGCCAGCGGCAGGTGGCGGCTAGCGGGCGTAGCGCGCCACGAAATTGCGCAGCACCAACTCGGGAAAGCGCACGTCTTCGCCCCGCACCCTGGCAATCAGCGCATCGGCGGTTTCGGGCGGAAAATAGCCCTTGTGCTTGTAGATGTGAATGCGCGTCTCGAAGCCGTCGGCATCGGCCTCGGGGTGAAACTGGGTGGCATAGACATTGGCGCCGAAGCGCAGCATCTGGAACGGGGTGGGGCCGGAGCTGACAAGGTTCACGCTGCCCGGCGGCAACGCCTGCACCGCTTCCTTGTGGCCGACAAAGGCGTGGAAGCTGTCGGGCACGCCTGCCAGCAGCGGATCGGCGCGACCGTCTTCGGTAAGGTTGCACTCCACTGCGCCCACCGGCTCGCCGTATTTCTCCTTCGACACGATCCCGCGCTCGAGGTGATGGCCGAGAATACCGATCCCGTAGCAGCAGCCCAGATAGGGAATGTCGCGGCCACAGATCTCCGGCATCAGCGCCATGATCTGTTCTTCGATACGCTTCTCCACCGGGTCCTTTTCGTCTTCGGGGTCCGACACGCAGCCGGGCCCGCCGCCGACGATCACCCCTGCATAGGCGTCCAGATCGAGATCGGGCGGCAGGTCTTCGAGGTCGAGCCGGATGCGCTGCACCTGTGCGGCGTCCAGCCCGCCCTTGGCCAGAAACGCCGCGAACTCGTTGTCGGCGGCCTCGGTCTCGGGACGCAACTGGAGGATCAGGAACGGTTTCATGCGCCCTGCGCTACAGCCTCGCCCCGATCCGGTCAAGCGCGGGGGCATCCTGCGGAACGCTGCCGGAACGTGGCGATAGCGGGGTCGTGAGGGCTATCCCTGCGTCAATTGGTGCTCTCGATTCAGCAGCGGCGCGGCGTCACATAATGAAACTGGAATATTCACCGGCCGCGGTCGGATGGGAGGACAGATCATGATCCAGATGCTGCGTTCGGCGGCACTGGCGCTTGGCTTCGGGCTTGCCGTTGGCGCCGCCGCATGGGCCGAAACCGAAGCGCCGGCCACGCCGACACCGCCACCGGCGCCGATGAGCGCGCCCAACACGACCACGGCGGATCACTCGAAATTCGAGATCCTTCAGCAGCAATTCGCCTCCGGTCCGGATGTCACGGCCGCCTGTCTGAGCTGTCACACCGAAGCCGACGACCAGATGATGCATTCGATCCACTTCAACTGGGAATACGAAAGCTCGTCGGGCCAGCTTCTGGGCAAGAGCCACGTGATCAACGCCTTCTGCGGCAACGTTGCCGGTAACGAGCCGCGCTGCACCTCGTGCCACGCCGGCTATGGCTGGGACGACATGAGCGCCCCGCCGCCGCAGCAATCCAATGCCGTCGATTGCCTCGCCTGCCATGATCGGTCGGGGCAATACACCAAGTCGGCCGCAGGCGCGGGCCATCCGCCGCTCGATCCGGTCAAGCCCGGCACCACCACGATCACCGGCGCGCCGGCCTGGGCCGTCGATCTGAGCAAGGCGGCGCAAAGCGTCGGAATGCCGGGGCGCGAGAATTGCGGCAACTGCCACTTCTACGGCGGCGGCGGCGACAACGTGAAGCACGGCGATCTGTCGTCGGTGCTCTATAACCCGCCGCTGGCGGTGGACGTGCACATGTCGCCCGAGGGCGAGAACTTCACCTGTTCGAGCTGCCACGTCTCCGACCAGCACCAATGGGCCGGATCGCGCTATGACGTTCACGCCTCCGACCCGGAGGGGATCGGCAAACCGGGTGAGCGGCGCGACGTGGCGACCTGCGAGAGCTGCCACTCCAACGACCCGCACCCGATCACGTTGCAGGGCATGAAACTGAACGACCACGTCGATGTGGTCGCCTGCCAGACCTGCCATATCCCCGAATTCGCCCGTGGTGGCGTGGCGACCAAGACGATGTGGGACTGGTCCACCGCCGGACGGCTCGATGCCGATGGCAAGCCGATCCACGAAGACAATTTCATCCAGTCCGACGGCACGGCGCTGCATACCTACCTGTCGACCAAGGGCGATTTCGAATGGGGCGAGAACGTCGAGCCGCTCTATGCCTGGTTCGACGGCCAGGTGGAATATACCACCGGCGACCAGACCATTGATCCCAACGAAGTGGTCGAGGTCAACCGCATCCACGGCAACGCCGAGGATGGCAAGAGCCGGATCTGGCCGTTCAAGCGGATGGAAGGCCGTCAGGCCTATGACAGCGGCAACAACCGGCTCGCCTACAGCCATGTCTGGGGCCCGACCACCGACACCGCCTTCTGGACCAATTTCGACTGGGCCAAGGCGATCGACGCCGGGATGAAGGCGGCGGGGGTGGAGTATTCCGGCGAGTTCGGCTTTGTCGATACCCACATGTATTGGCCGATCACCCACATGGTGGCCCCGGCCGAAGGCGCAATGGACTGCGCCGAATGCCACGCCGAAGAGGGCCGCCTTGTCGGGCTGGCCGGGATCTACATGCCCGGCAGCGACAGCATGTCGTGGATCGGCATTCTCGGTCGGCTGATGGTGCTCGCGGTGGCGCTCGGCGTGATCGGCCACGGGCTGATCCGGCTCGTGACCCGCAAGAAGGGAGGCTCTCATGAGTAAGCGCCAGGTCAAGGTTTACCCGCGCTTCGAACGGCTCTGGCACTGGACCCAGATGACGCTGATCGTCGTGCTGATCGTCACCGGCTTCGGGCTGAACGGGGTGCATGGTCTGATTCCGTTCGGACCGGCGGTGATGCTGCATACAATCGCGGCGCTGGTGCTGCTTGGGGTGTGGATCTTCGCCACCTTCTGGTTGTTCACCACCGGCACGTGGCGGCAGTTCCTGCCCCGGATCGAGGGTTTGCTCGCGGTTGGCCGCTACTACGCCTGGGGCGTGTTCAAGGGCGAAGAGCACCCCTATGAAAAGAACTACTGGCGCAAGCACAACCCGCTTCAGGCTGCCACCTATTTCGTGCTGAAATGGGCGGTGTTCCCGGCGATCTGGAGCACCGGCATCCTCTACCTGACCTATAATTTCTGGGAAGCGGCGCCGAATTCGGGCTTCTGGATCGCGATCATCGCCAACCTGCACCTGCTGGCGGCCTATGTCGTGGTGTCCTTCGTGATCATCCACGTCTATCTGCTGACGGTCGGCCACGGCTTTCGCCAGCACGTCAAGCCGATGGTGTCTGGCTTCGACGAGGTCGAGCTGACGCCCGAACAGGAAGCCTATCTCGAACAGAACGAGCCCTGGCGGCTCAAGCACTGAAACCGGATTGATAACTGCCAAGGGCCGGCGCCGCGAGGGGCCGGCCTTTCTGCTGGCGCGGTGTCACAGCCCGGTGAGCGAGCCGGGCTGTGCTTGAATTCGGCGCCGGGGCGCGGGAGGGTAGAGGCCGACGAGCCACGTAGCAACGAAAGGCCCCTCATGACCCTCACTCCACAGCAGGACGCGCTTTGCCGCGACAACAAACAGGATTTCAGCGGCCTCAGCGCGCTTTTCATCAACACCTCGCTGAAGCGCGACCCCGACGAGAGCCATACCCGGCTGCTCATGGGCGTTTCGGCGACGATCATGGAGCGCAACGGCGTGCAGGTGGATCATCTGCACATGCTCTCGCACCAGGTGCCGCCCGGCGTATATCCCGACATGACCGACCATGGCTGGGAGCGCGATGACTGGCCGGCGCTCTGGGAGCAGGTGAAGGCCGCCGATATCCTCGTCGTCGGCACACCGCTCTGGCTGGGCGAGGAAAGCAGCGTCTGCCGCGTGCTGATCGAGCGCCTCTATGGCATGTCGGGCCTGCTCAACGACAAGGGCCAGTCGATCTTTTACGGCAAGGTTGGCGGCAGCGTCATCACCGGCAACGAGGACGGGATGAAACACGCGGCGATGACGATCGGCTACGCGCTGTCGCATCTGGGCTATACGATCCCGCCGCAGGCCGATTGCGGCTGGATTGGCGAGGCCGGGCCGGGGCCGTCTTACGGTGACGTGGCCGACGGCGAGCCGGTGGGGTTCGACAACGAGTTCACCCAGCGCAATACCACGATCATGACCTGGAACCTGCTGCACCTCGCGCGGATGCTCAAGGATGCGGGCGGCTATCCCAACCATGGCAACGACCGCACCGCCTGGAGCGCGGGCTGCCGGTTCGACTTCGCCAATCCGGAATATCGCCGGTAGCAACGCCGCGATTTAGCCGCCCGGCACAAACAAAAACCCCCGACGCAGGGCCGGGGGCAAAGCAAGTGACAATTGGAACGGGTCAGCTGCCCCAGGTGCGGACCACGCCGCAATCCATGTGGACGAAATTGGAGCCGGAATACTTGCCGACGCCACCAGCATTGCAGGCCGACGCGGCCTTGAACATCTGGCCGACCGAGCGGTTCTTCAGCCGCAGATCGGCGGCCTGGCCCTTGATGTGAAGCGAATTCTTGGCCACGCCGCGCGAGCGCGAACGCAGCATCGCGTTGGTCGCCGCAGAGCGGTAGCCCGACAGCAGCATATAGGGCTCGTTCACGTCGAGCAGCGAATGCGCGGCAGCCATGATGTCAACGGTGCGGGTGTCGATGGTGGTCGATTCATCGACCCGCCAGTCGCGCATGAAGTAGTTGATCTCCTTCATCACCTCTTTGATGTACTGGCCTTCGATCCAGTAAATCGTATCGAGAGACTCGCCGGTCCGGCCCGAATACATCGCGATGCGGCGGATATCGCCACCACCGCGCAGGAACCCGGCTGCATTGGCGAAGGTTGGGGCGGCGCTAACGGCTGTTGCCGCGAAAGCACCCAGCAGAGCGCGACGGCTCAGCCCGTTGGAGCTTATTTCTGTCATCTGTCCCAGTTCGTCCCGTAGTCTGCTTCTCAGAGCGGCACGCGTGGCATCGCGCTGCGTCCGTGTTGCACCTTGTCCCCAGGCACGCGGACGTTATTACACACAACGAATCGTCGGCCAAGTGTGTTTTCGTCGCGCCCGGATTCGCAAAGCGAAATCGGCGAGAATTTGCTGAAAACCCTGAAGACCCGGTTAAACGTGACCCCTTTACCGCAGCCGGGCGCGCATCTGCGGCAATTGCCGCGGCTGGCGCGTTTGTGAATGGACAGTGAAATCAGGCATGTCACACTCTTTCAGAATGGGAAAATCTGCTCTATTTCAAGTCGGATAACCGGGGAAACGGGATCTTATCACATGTCGCTGCCGCGCTTTCGCAAGACCTTTGTCTATTCCATCGCCGTTGCCGCCCTGCTGGGGCTGGCCGCGCCCGCCGGGGCGGCAGACACCGATCTGAAGTTCCCCGCCTTTGCGCAGGCGGTTGCCGAGGCCGCGCTTGGCGCCGATGAAGTGGGCGCGTTCTATCGCTCGAACGGCTACCAGCCGATCTGGACCGGGGCGAGCGCCGAAGAGCGTGCCCGGCTTCAGGCGCTGCTGAAAGCGATCCTCTCGGCGGAAGACCACGGGCTGCCGGTGGCCGCCTACGACACCCGTGATCTGACTGCGATGATGCGCGACATCTCCAGCCCGCGCGAGCGTGGCCGGGTCGAGGTGGCGCTGACCAACCTGTTCCTGACCTATGCCCACCAGATCCAGACCGGGATTCTGACTCCGAGCGATATTGATCCGGGGATGACCCGCGATCCGCACCGGCGCGACGGCACCGAGCTGCTCAATGCCTTCGTGTCGGCCGAAAGCCCCGAGGCCTTCATGCATTCGCTGGTGCCGACTTCCGACGAATATGCCCGGCTGATGCACAAGAAATTCGAGCTGGAGCGGCTGCTCGCGAATGGCGGTTGGGGCCAGACGGTGCAGGCCGGCGCGTTGCGTCCGGGCGAAAGCGGCCTTGCCGTGGTGCAATTGCGCAACCGTCTGGTGGCGATGGGCTATCTCGACCGCTCGGCCACGATCACCTATGACGCCGAGATCCAGCGTGCGGTGCAGCTCTTCCAGGAAAACGCCGGGCTGAACCCCGATGGTGTGGCCGGGGATGCGACGATCCGGGCGATCAACGTGCCCGCCAGCGAGCGGCTCAAGTCGATCATCGTGGCGATGGAGCGTGAGCGCTGGCTCTCGATCGACCGCTCGAAGCGCTACATCTGGGTGAACCTCACCGATTTCACTGCCCGGGTGGTGGACGCTGGCAGCATCACCTTCGAGACCCGTTCGGTCGTCGGGCAGAACCGCGGCGATACCCGCACGCCGGAATTCTCCGACATGATGGAGCACATGGTGGTCAACCCGAGCTGGTATGTGCCGCGCTCGATCTCGGTCAACGAATACCTGCCCGGCATGATCGCCTCCGGCGGCGGCGGGGCGGGGCATCTGCAACTGATCGACGGTGCTGGTCGCGTGGTCCCGCGCGAGGCGGTCAACTGGGCGGCCTACACCCCGGCCAATTTCCCCTTCGATCTCAAACAGCCGCCGTCCGGGGGCAATGCGCTGGGGCTGGTAAAGTTCATGTTCCCCAACAGGCATAACGTCTATCTGCATGATACACCTACGAAATATCTGTTCGAACGCGAAGAGCGGGCATTCTCGCATGGCTGTGTCCGTCTGCAAAAACCCTTCGAGTTCGCCTATACGCTGCTCGCGGCGCAGGAGGCCGATCCGCAGGCGGCATTCCATGCTGTCCTGAACACCGGGCGCGAAACCCAGGTCAATCTGGTCGAGCCGGTGCCGGTGCACCTTGTCTATCGCACCGCGTTTTCGGACCTGCGTGGCAAGATGAGCTACCGGGCTGACATTTACGGGCGCGATGCCAAGATCTGGGCGGCGCTGGAGGCGGCGGGTGTTCATCTGCCGGGCTTCGAGAGCTGACCGACCGCGCCGGCCCCGGCCCCGGCCCAGCCGGGGCCGGGCTGCCGTCATTATTCTGTTTCCATGAGCCGCCAAAACGACTAAACGGGCGTCGCCCGTGGCATAGCTTGGGGAGGTGAAATGGCGCAGGATATCCAGACCCGGATCATCGAAATCATCGCCGAACAGGCCGTTCTCGAACCTGGTGACGTGTCGCCGGAACAGACGCTGGACGATCTCGGGATCGACAGCCTCGGCCTCGTTGAAGCGATTTTTGCGATCGAGGAAAGCTTCGATATTTCCGTGCCTTTCAATGCCAATGATCCCACTGAAAGTGGGTTCGACATCTCGTCGGTGCAGGCCATCGTCGATGCTGTAGCCGGGCTGGTCGCCGAGCAGAAAGGGTGAGCCCGGTGCGGCGTGTGGTGATCACTGGCGCGGGCACGATCAACGCGCTCGGATCGGACGTTGCCAGCACCATGGCGGCAATGAAAGAGGGCCGCTGCGGCATCGGCCCGCTCGACTTTCCCGATGTCGACCGGCTCACCATCCGCATCGGCGCCCAGATCCACGATTACGAGCCGGAAACGCATTTCAATCGCCAGCAGATCGCGCTCTATGATCGTTTCACCCAGTTTGCCCTTCTGGCCGCGCGCGAAGCGCTGGGGCAGGCGGGCCTGAGCTTTTCGGGGGTGCTGGCCGACCGCTCGGGGGTAATCCTGGGCAATTCCGGCGGCGGGCTGAACACGCTCGACGACAATTATCGCACCGTCTACGCCGAGGGGAAGAACCGCGTTCATCCCTTCGTGGTGCCCAAGCTGATGAACAATGCCGCCGCCTCACAGGTGTCGATGGCCTATAACCTGCGCGGCCCCAGCTTTACCGTGGCCTCCGCCTGTGCGTCGTCGAACCACGCGATGGGGCAGGCGATGCTGATGATCCGCGCCGGGTTGGCCGACGTCATGGTCTCCGGCGGCTCCGAGGCGATGCTGTGCTTTGGCGGGATCAAGGCCTGGGAAGGGCTGCGGGTGATGTCGAAAGACGCCTGCCGCCCGTTTTCAGCCACCCGCAGCGGCATGGTGCAGGGCGAAGGCGCGGCGGTGTTCGTGTTCGAGGATTACGAGCACGCCAAGGCACGCGGCGCCGAGATTCTTGCCGAGGTGGCCGGATTTTCGATGACGGCGGATGCCGCCGATATCGTCATGCCCTCGCGCCAGGGCGCGGCACGGGCGATCCGGGGGGCGATGCGCGATGCCGGGCTGAACCCCGAGGATGTGGGCTATATAAATGCCCATGGCACCGGCACCGCGGCAAATGACAAGACCGAAAGCGCGGCGGTGGCCGATGCCTTCGGCCACCACGCCGACCGGGTGATGATCTCGTCCACCAAGTCGATGCATGGCCATATCATCGGCGGCACCGGCGCGGTGGAGCTGGTGGCGGCGCTGATGGCGCTGCGCGAGGGGGTGATCGCGCCCACCATCGGCTACGAGGAACCCGACCCGGAATGTGCGCTCGATGTGGTGCCCAACGTGGCACGCGAGGCAAAGGTGAGCGCCGTGCTTTCCAACGCCTTCGCCTTCGGCGGGCTCAACGCCGTGATCGCGCTGACCAAAGCGCCCTGACGCGGCGGCGTTGCGGACCTGCCCGGCGCCCGGATCCACCACCTGCCAAAACAAAACCGCCGCGCGAAGCTCGCGCGGCGGTAGTGATGTCGGCGGCGTGTGGGTCTGGCGTTTACTCCGCGGCGGCGTCCGCCGCAGGCAGCTCGGGCACGCTCAGCGCATCATAGGCCTTGGTGAACCCCTTCAGCGATACCGGGATGGTGATCCGCGTGGCCTGCCGTTCGGGGGGCAGGAAGGCGACAAGGCCGAGCCGCATCAACGTGCCGGCCTTGAAGGCCTGGATATCGTCGGCGTTGAACAGCAGCCGTGCGGTGCAGCCGGTGGCGAGGCAGAGGTAGAAATCATACTGCTTGCTCAGCCCCTCATCGACGCCCAGCGAAATGCCCTGCGGCAACAGGATTCCAAGATCGACCGGAAGCGCCACTTCGGCCGAGGCCACGGCGGCGCTGCCGTCGGGCTGGCGGCCGAGCGCGATCTTGCCAACCGGCTTGCCATCGGCGTCTTTCACGATCTGGACCATGCGGCAGGGATCGCCACCCTCGGTGCCCTCGGGCATCCGCAGGCATTCGCGCTGCCAGTCGTCATACTGCTCGTCGATATAGGTCTCGATCCCGGCATTGGCGACGGCGGCGGGCGCTTCGGCGTCGGGGGCGGCCTCGGGTGCGGCTTCGGCCGCAGGGGCGTCGGCGGCGGGCGCGTCGGTGCTGTCCTGCGCCATCGCCGGGGCGGCGAAGGCGACAAGCGCGGCGAGGCTGAGCGATTTGAGAAAATCTGCCATGATCGGTATCCCGTTTCAGTTGTCGGTCAAGCGGCTGCTTAACATGGGGGCGGCGGCCTGTCAGGGCGAAATCGCCTGCGCCCGGCGCGGTTGGGGATTATCGCCGATCCGCCGATTGCGCTGGGACTGCCACAAAAAAAGGGCCCGCCTTGCGGGCCCTTTCCGCGGGGTTAACCCCGTTGAATTTTCGCTCCCCGTCGGACCAGCCGACATATTGCGCGCAGGCTACGACAGAAGGTCGCAGGGGTCAACTATCGAGAAATAACCTTGCGTCACATTTTTTTCCCGCCGATTGGACGCAGCGTCCGGGAATGGCGCAAAAAAGCCGCGCCGAAGCGGCGCGGCCAGTCTGACAGGGAGGAAATGACCCGGCGAAAATGGAACGCCGCCGGGATGGTTTCACACTGGCATGAAAACGTTAAATTTGTATTGTCGTTGCAACGGGTTTCGCGGGGGGAGCGCAGGCGTATGCAAGATCGGGTCTTCATCGGGGGCGGGGGCGAGAACTACGGCGTCAAGCAGGGCTTGCTGCTGAAATACGCCAACCGGCACGGTCTGGTCGCGGGCGCGACCGGCACCGGCAAGTCGGTTACCCTGCAAATTCTGGCGGAGGGCTTTTCCAGCGCGGGCGTGCCGGTGTTCCTGTCGGATGTGAAGGGCGACCTGTCGGGGCTGGCGGATGCGGGCAGCGCCGGTTTCAAGCTGCATGACGCCTTCACCGAGCGCGCCGCCAAGATCGGCTTTGACGATTACAGCTACAGCGCCTTTCCGGTCACCTTCTGGGATCTCTACGGTGCTCAGGGCCACCCGATCCGCACCACTGTCGCCGAGATGGGGCCGCTGCTGCTGTCGCGGTTGCTGGAACTGACCGAGGCGCAGGAGGGGGTGCTCAACATCGCTTTCCGGGTGGCCGACGAACAGGGCCTGCCGCTGCTCGACCTTGCCGATCTGCGCGCGCTGCTGCTCTGGGTCGGGCAGAATGCCGACGATCTCAGCCTGACATACGGCAATGTCGCCACCGCGTCGGTCGGAGCGATCCAGCGCGCGCTGCTGGTGCTGGAAAACCAGGGCGGCGAAAACCTGTTCGGCGAACCGGCGCTGGAGCTGGCCGATATCATGCGCACCGATCCCGACGGGCGCGGGCGGATTTCGATCCTCGCCGCCGATGTGCTGATGTCGTCGCCCCGGCTCTATGCCACGTTCCTGCTCTGGCTGCTTTCGGAGCTGTTCGAGGAACTGCCCGAGGTGGGCGACCCCGACAAGCCGAAGCTGGTCTTTTTCTTCGACGAGGCGCATCTGCTGTTTGATGACGCTCCCAAGGCGCTGATCAACAAGGTCGAGCAGGTGGCGCGGTTGATCCGCTCCAAGGGGGTGGGGGTCTATTTCATCACCCAGAACCCGACCGACGTGCCCGAGGATATTCTCGGCCAGCTTGGCAACCGGGTGCAGCACGCGCTGCGCGCCTTCACCGCGCGCGACCGCAAGGCGCTGCGACAGGCCGCCGAGACCTACCGCGACAATCCCCGCCTCAACATCGAAGACGCGATCCGCGAGGTTGGCGTGGGCGAGGCCGTGACCTCGATGCTCGAGGCCAAGGGCGCGCCGGGCATGGCCGAGCAGACGCTGATCCGCCCGCCCTCGTCGCGTCTTGGCCCGGTCGATACGGCCCTGCGACGCCAGGTGATCGACACCTCGCCGATCGCCGGAAAATACGAGGCCAAGATCGACCGCGAGAGCGCGCAGGAGATTCTGGCAAAGCGCGCCGCGGAGGCCGCTGCCGCCGCCGAAGCGGCCGAGCAGCGCGAGGAAGCGGGCGATGCGGCCGCGCGTGAGTTCAACGCCGGGCGGCGCTTCAGCGCGGGCGAGCGCGGCACCGCCAGCGCCAGCCGCCGGGTGTCGCGGTCGTCAAAGAAGGATGACACCCTCGGCAGCGCGATGACCGACGCGGTGATCAAGGAGCTCAAAGGCACCACCGGGCGGCGCATCGTGCGCGGCATCCTCGGCACCATCTTCAAGGCACGCTGATCCGGCGCGGGCGTTACAGCCCGGCCTCGAACTCGTCGATCAGGTGGCGCACGACGGCGCGCAATGCCTCGTCGACGGGCATGTCGGCCCCGATCGCATCCCGGTAGACCAGTCTCTGCCGGTCGGCCGAGGTGCCATGCGCCACGATCTCGCGGGCATGTTCCACCTCCGCGAGGCAGCCAAGCGCCTCGGCATCTTCCGCCACCAGCGCGATCATTTCCTCGATCAACTCGTCGAACGGGATCAACCGGCGCTGGCCCAGATCAATCAGCCCGTTGCTCACGCCATAGCGCATCGCGTGCCAGCGGTTCTCGGCGACGAGAAAATTGTCATAGATCCGCCAGCGCCGGTTCTGGCCCTTGAGCCGCCACAGAAAGCGGGTGAGCGACTGGATCAGGGCGGCCAGCGTCAGCGTGGTCTCGATCCGGGGCGAGACATCGCAGATCCGGGCTTCGAGCGTGGGAAAGCGGGCGGAGGGGCGCAGATCCCACCAGATCTTCGAGGCATCCTCGATCAGCCCGAGCCCGACAATGGCCGACACCGAGCGCTGGTATTCCGCCCAGGAGCCGAAATGCGGCGGCAACCCGGTGCGCGGCAGGTTGTCGAAGATCGTCAGCCGGTAGGAGGCCAGCCCGGTATCCTCGCCCTGCCAGAACGGCGACGACGCCGACAGTGCCAGCAGGTGCGGCAGGAAATAGGTGAGCTGGTTCATGATGTCGATGCGGTCTTCCTCGTCGGGAAGGCCGACATGCACATGCATTCCGGAAATGAGCAGCCGCCGCGCCACCCCGCCAAGATCGCGGCGCAGATCGTTGTAGCGGTCGCGGTCGGTATGGTGCTGGTCGCGCCACGCCGAAAACGGATGGCAGGAGGCGGCAATGGGGGCGAGGCCGCGCGCATTGGCCTGCTTGGCGACGGTCTTGCGCAGCTTGACAAGATCGGCGCGCGCCTCGGCCACCGAGCCGCAGACATGGGTGCCGATTTCGATCTGGCATTGCAGGAATTCGGGGCTGACCTGATCCTCAAGCTCGGCCTTGCAGGCTTCCATCAGCCCGTCCGGGGCCTCGACCAGCGCCAGCGTTTCGCGGTCGACGAGCAGGTATTCCTCTTCGATGCCGATGGTGAACCGTGGGTTCGTCGCGCTGGCCATCCTGTTCCCCTCGGTCCCGATAAGGTCAGGGCGAGCGTGGCAGGAAAGCCGGGATCGGGCAAGTCCGCGCCGCGCCGCTCACCCCGGTCAGGCTGATTGCAGAAGTTCGCTGAAGCTTTGCTCGGGCTGGCCAAGCACGGCAAGCGCCTCGGCCTCGGAGGTGAGGATGAGCGGCACCACCGCCGGCACGTCTTCCCATGAGCGCAGCACCATCCCGGCGATTTCGCGGGTGGCGCGGCTCGGCGCGTAATAGACAAACAGGGTTTCGTGCCAGGGCGGCAGGATCGCCCCGGCCTTTTTCGCCTGCAACGCCATCAGGCGGGGATAGTCGGGCTCCCAGCCGGTGACGGCGCCAAGGTCGATCAGTTGCTTCTGACCGGGATGGAAGTCCGGGTGCCTGGCATAGCTTTCAAACGCCCCGGCACTGTCCGAAACAACGATCGTTCCCTCGTAGCGAACATAGACCAGCCCACGACGCGGCAAAATCCGAAACTCGATACCCACCGTATCCCCCCAAAAATGCACTCCCGGCAAAAAAAGCGCCGGGGTGGAGAGGATAACGGTGTCTGGGCATCTGTCCAGTTGGCAATTTGCGCAGCGGGCCCGCCGGTCGGTCAGATCAGCCGCACCTGGGTGCCGATCGGGGCGAGGCCGAACAGTTCGGCGATCTTCTCGTTGTAGAGTCCGATACAGCCGTCCGAGCTGCGCCGTCCGATCTTGCGGGTGTCATGGGTGCCGTGGATCAGGTAGGCGGGCCACGACAGGTAGAGCGCATGGGTGCCGAGCGGGTTTTCGGGGCCGGCAGGCAACACGTCGGGCAGGTCGGGGAAGCGTTCGTGCATCGAGGCGGTGGGGGTCCAGGTCGGGCCGACCTTCTTGCGCACGATCTCGGTATAACCGCGCTTGGTCAACTCGTCGGAACGCGGCACCGAGGTGGGGTAGAGCTTGTAGGTTTCGCCATCGGCGGCCCAGAAGTGCAGCGCGCGGCTGATCGTGTCGGCGACGATGGCACCCTTGCCGAGAGTCTCGAAATGGTCCTGCCACTGCATCGTCTGGAACGACGAGATGTTGCGGCGCACCACCTCGTCGGCCACGATCTCGGGCGCGGCGGTTTCGGCGCGCAGCAGGGCGGGGGTGAAGAGGGGCAGGGCGGCGGCGGCGGTGACAAAACCGCGCCGGGTGAGCTTGGAGGTTTTCATGATCATGCCTGTTCGCTTGGTTTCGTTGCCTCTGCGATAGCATCGCGCCCGGCGGGCCGCTATAGGCGCAACCATTCTCTCTCGTGAATGTGAGCAGGCGTGACGCCGCGTCAGGCGGTGCTGCCGACAGCGGTGAGCAGGGCCGCGATGCTCGGTTCCGGCTGGCCGAGAAAGGCAAGCACCTCGGCCTCGTCCTCGTGGATCAGGATGACCATGTGCTCGACCTGCGCCCAGCCGCGCTGCGCCAGCAGCGCCATCTCGCGCGCCGTGTCGTTGGGGGCGAGGCAGCCGATGAGCTGGTCGTGGCCGGTGCGGGCAAACAGCTCGACCATCTGGCTTTGCATCTGGAAGAATCTGACGAAATCCTTTTCATGCCCGGTCACATCGGTGGAATCGAACAGGAACTTCTGGTCGGGGCGAAAGTCAGGATGGGCCATGTATTGCCCGGCCACGACAAGCGAATCGTCGATGGTGACGAAGCCCGAATAGGTGACAATCGTCAGATCGCGTTCGGGCACGATCCGGAACTGAACCGGCATGTGTTCTCCTCAACCCGTAACATGGAAAAAGCCCGGTTGTGCCCGGGCCTTTTCGTTATCTTACAGCGCTGCGCCGGTCAGTCCATGGGCTTGAAGGCGGTTTCGGCGCCATGCCCGATATGCTGGAACCAGCGCTCCGTCACCGTCTTGGTGCGGGTGTAGAAGCGGAAGGCGTCGGGGCCATACTGGTTGAGATCGCCGAAGGCCGACTTCTTCCAGCCGCCGAAAGTGAAGTAGCTCAGCGGCACCGGGATCGGGAAGTTGATGCCGACCATCCCGACATTGACGCGGGAAGCGAAATCGCGCGCGGTGTCGCCGTCGCTGGTGTAGATCGCGGTGCCGTTGCCATACTGGTTGTCCATCACCAGCTTGAGCGCTTCCTCGTAGCTGTCGGTGCGGACCTGGCTCAGCACCGGCCCGAAGATCTCTTCCTTGTAGATGTCCATCTCCGGAGTGACGTTGTCAAACAGCGTCGGGCCGACGAAAAAGCCGGTTTCGTAGCCCTGGAGCGAGAAGTCGCGGCCATCGGCAAGCAGGGTCGCGCCCTGGTCGATGCCCGAAGTGATCAGGCCCTTCACCCGCTCCATCGCCTGGCCGGTGATCAGCGGGCCGTAGTCGAGATCGTCGCCGGCGGTATAGGGGCCGACTTTCAGCTTCTCGACGCGCGGCACCAGCAGTTCCACCAGCTTGTCGGCGGTCTCCGCGCCCACCGGCACCGCGACCGAGATCGCCATGCAGCGTTCGCCAGCGGCACCGTAGCCTGCGCCCACCAGCGCGTCGGCGGCTTTCTCAAGGTCGGCGTCGGGCATGATGATCATGTGGTTCTTGGCACCGCCGAAGCACTGCGCGCGCTTGCCGTTGGCAGCGGCACGGCCATAGATATATTGCGCGATCGGCGTCGAGCCGACGAAGCCCACGGCCTGCACGGTCTCGTTGTCGAGGATCGCGTCCACCGCTTCCTTGTCGCCATGCACCACTTGCAGCACGCCATCGGGCAGACCTGCTTCCTGCAGCAATTCGGCCAGCATCAGCGAGGTCGAGGGGGTGCGTTCTGAGGGCTTGAGCACCATGGCGTTGCCGGCGGTGATTGCCGGGGCGAGCTTCCACAGCGGGATCATCGCCGGGAAGTTGAACGGGGTGATGCCCGCGACCACGCCAAGCGGCTGGCGCATCGAGTAGAGGTCGATCCCCGGCCCGCCGGAATCCATGAACTCGCCCTTGAGCATATGCGGCGCGCCCATGCAGACCTCGACCACTTCAAGGCCGCGCTGGATATCGCCGCGCGCGTCTGGCAGGGTCTTGCCATGCTCGCGGCTCAGGGTTTCGGCGAGCTTGTCCATGTCGCGGTGGATGAGATCGCCGAACTTCATCATCACCCGGGCGCGGCGCTGCGGGTTGGTCGCGGCCCAGCCCGTTTGCGCCTCGGCGGCCTTGGCGACGGCATCGTCAAGCTCGGCCACGGAAGCCAGCGCCACCTTGCCCTGCACCTCGCCGGTGGCGGGGTTGAAAATTTCGGCGTAGCGGCCCGAGCCGCCTTTCACCCGTTTGCCGTTGATCCAGTGTTCGACTTCATACATCGGAGTCCTCCCGGTTGCGGTTTTGGGGCACAGTATCCTTGCAAATTTGCTTGAGAAAGCGGCAAGATTTCAAAAGCGTTTTGCAATATTGCAGGATCAAACGAGTCGGAGGCAGGCCGGATGGAGCCGGATTGGGACGATCTGAGGGTGTTCCTCGCCGTGGCGCGGGGCGAAAGCCTGTCGGCCGCGGGCAAGGTGCTCAAGCGCGATCCGGCCACCGTGGGCCGCCGCATCGCCCGGCTGGAACAGGCGATGGGGGCGGCGCTGTTCGTGCGTGCGCCCACCGGCTACGGGCTGACCGAGGCGGGCGGGCGGCTTTTGGCCCATGCCGAGGAAGCCGAAAGCGCGGTGGCGCGCGGCGCCGAGGCGCTGCGCGGCGAAGCGGCGGGGCTGAGCGGGCAGGTGCGCATCGGCGCGCCGGATGGTTGCGCCAACTACCTGCTGCCACGGGTCTGCGCCGCGATCCAGGCCGAGAATCCGGGGCTGGAGATGCAGATCGTGGCGCTGCCGCGGGTGGTCAACCTGTCGCGGCGCGAGGCCGATTTTGCCGTCACCGTCTCGCCGCCGGGAACCGGGCGGCTGACGGTGCAGAAGATCACCGACTACCACCTGCACCTCGTCGCGCATCGCTCATATCTCGAAAACGCGCCCCGGATCAGCGTGTTGAGCGACGTGGCCCAGCACCGGATCGTCGGCTACATCCCCGACATGATCTTCGACGAAGAGCTCGATTACCTCGCCGAGACCGGCGCCGAGGTCGTGGCGCTGGCCTCCAACGCGGTCTCGGTGCAGCTTGGGTTTCTGCGCGAGGGGGCGGGGCTTGGCATCGCCCACGATTTCTCGCTGCCCTTCGTGCCGGGGCTGGAAAAAGTGCTGCCCGATGCGCTCTCGCTCACCCGTAGTTACTACCTTGTGCGCCACGCCGATAATGCCCGGATCGAGCGGCTGGCGCGGGTGGGCGACATGCTGGTGGCCGGGCTACGTTCCGAGGTGGCACGGCTCGAAGCACTGACTTGACAAGATGTTGCGCCCCGAGCAACGCTTGATCTCCGGACGATCCAGGGAGGACATGCGATGCTCATCAGCCAGATTCTGAAAGACAAACCCACCCAGGGCGTGCTTACCGTCACCCCCGGCACCTCGGTGGGCGAGGCGGCCAATACCATGTCTGCCAAGGGCATCGGCGGGCTTGTCGTGTCGGAGGATGGCAGCCGCCCGCTGGGCATCATCACCGAGCGCGACGTGGTGCGTGAACTGGGCAAACGCGGGTCCGTCTGCCTCGAGGACAAGGTGGACGAGATGATGACGGTCAAGCTCATCACCTGCGTGCCCGGCGACCGCGCGATCAAGGTCTTGCAAATGATGACCGAACACCGCTTTCGCCACATGCCGGTGATGGATGGCGACGAGATGGTCGGCCTTGTCTCGATCGGCGACGTGGTCAAAGCGCGGCTCGACGAGCTGTCGCACCAGGCCGAATCGCTCAAGAACATGATCATGGGCTACTAGGCACGCTGCGGCGCGGAAAACCCTTGCGCTTCAAGGCGTAATATTGTTGCGTTCACGCCAAGCGAGGAGAGTTCCCATGCGCATCGGCCTGTATCCCGGCACCTTCGACCCGATCACATACGGGCATCTTGACATCATCCAGCGCGGTTGCGCGCTGGTCGACCGGCTGGTGATCGGCGTTGCGATCAACCGCGACAAGCGCCCGCTGTTTTCGCTCGAAGAGCGGGTGGAAATGGTGGAAACCGAATGCGCCGCGCTCGCCCGCGAAACCGGTTGCGAGATCGTCGCCCATCCGTTCGAAAACCTACTGATCGACTGCGCCCACGATGTCGGGGCGCAGATCATCGTGCGCGGTCTGCGCGCGGTGGCCGATTTCGAATACGAATACCAGATGGTGGGCATGAACCGGGCGCTCGACAGCTCGGTGGAGACCGTGTTCCTGATGGCGGAGGCGAAGTATCAACCGATCGCCTCGAAACTGGTCAAGGAAATCGCCCGGCTTGGCGGCGACGTGTCCAAATTCGTGCCGCCCGGCGTGCGCGCGCGGCTGCACCGTCAACTCGATCTCTGATTTTTTGCGGGAAGCGGGGGCACGGCGCTCTGCCGTGACGCCAACGGGCCGGAGTTTGTCCGGCCCGTCAGGTTTGGTGTCGTGGTGTGACCGGCGCGCCGGACCCGGTTCTGTGTGACATCGCTCAGTTGCCGTAAACGGCGGCGCGGGCGATGGCTTTGGCGTCATAGGGGTTGATGCCCATGTCTTCGATCGCAAGCTCGGCCGGAATGGCTTCGATCTCGCGGATGGTGCGGTGGTAGGCGGCCCGTTTGGCGAGGGCGTCGCGGAGGGTTTCAACAGCAGTCATGACATATCCTTTCAAGGCTTGGTCATTTCGTCTGCCCTGAATCTAGCCCTGCTGCGCCGCAGCACAACGTCGCGTTAGCGATAACGGGATTGCGTCTGGTGCATGGCAGTCAAAGCCATGAAAACAAAAGAAAAAGGCCGCCCATAGGGGGCGGCCTTTATGCAACAGCGCTCACTTCAGCGTGAGATCAGAGCAGTTTTCCCATCACCACGGCGGTGTCGAGCATCCGGTTGGAGAAGCCCCATTCGTTGTCATACCAGGTCAGGATACGCACGAAATTGCCGTCCATCACCTTGGTCTGGTCGGTGTGGAAGGTCGAGGAATGCGGGTCGTGGTTGAAGTCGGACGAGACCAGCTTCTTGTCGGTATAGCCGAGAATGCCCTTGAGCGGGCCGGACGCGGCAGCGGCGCGGATCGCGTCGTTGATCTCTTCGGGCGTGGTGTCGCGGCCGGCCTCGAAGGTGAGGTCGACGACCGAGACGTTCGGCGTCGGCACCCGGATCGCCACGCCGTCGAGCAGCCCGTTGAGCTCGGGCAGAACCAGGCCCACGGCCTTGGCGGCCCCGGTCGAGGTCGGGATCATGCTCATCGCCGCGGCACGGGCGCGGTAGAGATCCTTGTGCATGGTGTCGAGCGTCGGCTGGTCGCCGGTATAGGAGTGGATCGTGGTCATGAAGCCGCGCTTGATGCCGACGGTATCGTTGAGCACCTTGGCCACCGGGGCGAGGCAGTTGGTGGTGCAGGACGCGTTCGACACGATCAGGTCTTCGGCGGTCAGCGAGTCATGGTTCACACCGTAGACGATGGTCTTGTCCGCGCCCGCCGAGGGGGCCGAAACGAGCACCCGGCTGGCGCCGTTCTCAAGGTGGATCTGCGCCTTTTCCTTGGCGGTGAAGATGCCGGTGCATTCGAGCACGATATCGACATCGCCCCAGGGCAGTTCATCGGGGTTGCGCATCGCCGTCACTTCGATCGGTCCGGAGCCCGCATCGATGGTGTTGCCCTTGACCTTCACTTCCTTTGGAAAGCGGCCATGGACGCTGTCGTATTGCAGCAGGTGCGCATTGGTCTCGACCGGGCCAAGGTCGTTGATGGCGACCACCTCGATATCTTTGCGCCCGCTCTCTTCGAGCGCCCGCAGCACGTTGCGACCGATACGTCCGAAACCGTTGATGGCTACCTTGACCGTCATGTTTTCAATCCTTGGGTTAGATTTGGCGCCTCGGGCCGGACCCGTGGCGCACGGAAATACGCGAAGATAACCTTTGGGATGGAGCCGCCAGTGTCAAGGCATGGCGGCCATGCGATGGCTGCATCACCGCCAGAACGCCAGCCATTCGAGGAAGGTCAACATTTTCTTGCCGAGGAAGACCGGCAAGGTCCCGCCATAGGCGAAACTGTCGACCACGAAAACGCCGACAATCAGGATCCCGAGGGCAATGGCGAGCTTGTTTGTCATGGCCCGGCTTTTGCGGCATCGGGCGGGGCCGGGCAAGAAAAATCGGCACCTTCCCTGCGCCGGGGCGGGGCGGCCCGCATGTAACTTGCCCTTGTGCCCCGGAGCGCAGCGCTTACCTTGGGCGCAGGTTTTTTAGCGAGGATGACATGAGCGGACTTCTGGCCCTACTCGACGACGTGGCGGGTATCGCCAAGGTGGCGGCGGCATCGGTCGACGATATCGCGGGCCAGGCGGCCAAGGCGGGCGCCAAGGCGGCGGGGGCGGTGATCGACGACGCCGCCGTCACACCCAAATACGTCCACGGCTTTGCCGCCAACCGCGAATTGCCCATCGTCGGCAAGATCGCGCTGGGGTCGATCCGCAACAAGCTGATCGTGCTGTTGCCGGCGGGGCTGTTGCTGTCGGCCTTCGCGCCCTGGCTGATCACGCCGCTGTTGATGCTGGGCGGGGCCTATCTGTGCTTCGAGGGGGCGGAGAAGGTCTGGCACACGCTGTTTCCGCATGACACCGTGATCGACCCGACCAGCCATGACGTCGGCGACCCGCTGCGGCTGGAAAAGGAAAAGGTGGCCGGGGCGATCAAGACCGACTTCATCCTGTCGGCCGAGATCATGACCATCGCCCTCGCCGCGATCCCGCCATCGAATGTCTGGATGCAGGGCGCGACGCTGGCCATCGTCGCCGTCGGGATCACCATCGTGGTCTATGGCTCGGTGGCAATCCTGGTGAAGATGGACGATGTCGGCCTGGCCATGGCCGAACGTGGCCGGCTGGCGTTGACCCGGTCGGGGGGGACATGGCTGGTCAAGGCGATGCCGGTGCTGATGAAGATGCTCACCACGATCGGCACCGCGGCGATGCTCTGGGTCGGGGGCAATATCATCGTCCATGGCCTGCACACGCTGGGCTGGCATCCGATCTACGATTTCATCCATCATTGGTCCGAGCTGGCCGCGCAGGCGGTGCCCGCCGGTTGGGCCGGGACCGTGGGCTGGAGCGTCACGGCGGCGATGGACGGGGTGTTCGGGCTGATCCTCGGGGTGCTGTTGATCCCGCCGGCGACGCGGGTGATCGGCCCGGCCATCGCGGCCATTACCGGCGGTGGCAAAGCCGCGCATTGACGCAAAACCCCCGCCGGGCCTGAGCCGGGCGGGGGTGGTTGTCTGGCGGCCAGCGCCGGGTGGGGAGATGGCCCGTCAGCCGAGCAGCGCCTTGACCTTTTCGGCCACCTTCGCAGCGGTGATGCCGAACTCTTCGTAGAGGCGCGGGGCCGGGGCGGAGGCGCCGAAGCTCTCCATCCCGACAAAGCCCGCCTTGGCCTCGCGGCCACGCTCGCCGAGCAGCCAGCGGTCCCAGCCCCCGGCGCGCAGGCCGGCCTCGACGGCCACCCGCACCGGACCGGCGGGCAGCACCTTGCGGCGATAGCTCTCATCCTGCGCGGCGAACAGCTCCATCGACGGCATCGAGACCACGCGGGTGCCGATGCCCTCTTCCTGAAGCATCTCGCGCGCCGCCATCGCAATCTCGACCTCGGAGCCGGTGGCGATCAGGATCGCGCGCCGCTTGCCGGTTGCCTCGGCCAGCACGTAAGCGCCCTGCGCGGTGAGGTTCTTGACCTTGTGCTCGCGGCGCAGCGTCGGCAGGTTCTGACGGCTGAGCGCCAGCACGCTCGGCGTCGATGTCGAGGTCAGCGCCAGTTCCCAGGCTTCCGCCGTCTCGACGGTGTCGCAGGGCCGGAACGTCCAGCTGTTGGGCGTGGCGCGGCAGATCGCCAGATGCTCCACCGGCTGATGGGTCGGGCCGTCTTCGCCCAGGCCGATGCTGTCATGGGTCATCACGTAGACCGTCGGCACGCCCATCAATGCCGAGAGCCGCATGGCGCCGCGGGCATAGTCGACGAAGGCCATGAAGGTGCCGCCATAGGGGCGGATGCCGCCATGCAGCGCCATGCCGTTCATCGCCGCCGCCATGCCGTGCTCACGGATACCGAAATGCACGTAGCGGCCCTTGCGGTTGTCGGCGTCGAACACGCCCAGATCGCCGGTGCGGGTGTTGTTGGAGCCGGTCAGGTCGGCCGAGCCGCCGATGGTTTCGGGCATGATCGGGTTGATCACCTCCAGCACCATTTCCGACGATTTGCGGGTCGCCACCTTCTGGCCTTCGTCGCTGATCTGCTTTTTCAGCGCCTTGATCGTGGCCGAGAGCTTGCGCGGTGCCGCGCCCTCGAACACCCGGGTCATCTCTTTCTGGCGCTGCTCGCTGAGCGCGGCAAAGCGCGCCTCCCAGGCGGTGCGCGCCTCGGCCCCGCGCGCGCCGACACCGGCCCACCACGCGGCGATGTCTTCGGGGATCACGAAGGGCGGATGCGGCCAGCCATAGGTCTCGCGAAGGGCCGCGATGTTGTCGTCGCCCAGCGGCGAGCCATGGGCCTTGGCGCTGTCCTGCACCGCCGAGCCGAGGCCGATATGGGTCTTGCAATCAATCAGCGTGGGCTTGTTCGCGGATTTCGCGGCGGTGATCGCGCGGTCGATGTCGTCGGGGTCGTGGCCATCGCAGGCCAGCACATGCCAACCGGCGGCGGCGAAACGCTTGCGCTGGTCGGTCACGTCCGACAGCGAGATCTCGCCGTCGATGGAGATGTTGTTGTTGTCCCACAGCACGATCAGCCGCCCGAGCTTCTGCATCCCGGCAAGCCCGATCGCCTCGTGGCTGATGCCTTCCATCAGGCAGCCATCGCCGGCGATCACGTAAGTGTAGTGATCCTGTGCCTTCTTGCCGAAGCGCGCCCGCAGCGCCTCTTCGGCCATCGCCATGCCGACGGCGGTGGCGAGGCCCTGCCCGAGCGGGCCGGTGGTGGTCTCGACCCCGGTGGCGTGGCCATATTCCGGGTGCCCGGCGGTGATCGCGCCCCATTGCCGGAAATTGCGGATCTGCTCGATCGTCATGTCTTCGTAGCCGGTCAGATGCAGCAGCGCGTAGAGCAGCATCGAGCCATGCCCGGCCGACAGCACGAAGCGGTCGCGGTCATACCAGTCGGGCGCCTTGGGATCGAACTTCAGGTGTTTGGAAAACAGCACCGTGGCCACGTCGGCCATGCCCATCGGCATCCCCGGATGTCCGGAATTGGCGGCCTGAACCGCGTCGACGGCCAGCATCCGCACGGCAGCCGCGCGCATCCAGTGGTCGGGGTGAGTTTCACGAAGCGTTGCGATGTCCACGGCGGGGCTCCAATTCCTGCGATTGCGATCCTGCGAATGTGCATAGCAGCCGGGGCGGCAAGATCAAGCGCGGCTCCCAAGTGCTTGGAAGCAAAGGGGGCGCATTTCGCGCGGGCATTGGCTAAACTCGCGATTGCCGGGCCTGCGTGCGATTCGCTTGAAGCGCGGGCGGCGGTCTGACAAGTATGACGAGCACAACAGCCAGATGACGGGCAGAACATGACGGATATTTCCGATCTCCAGGCCAGGATCACCGCGGCGCTTGACCGGATCGGTTCCGGGCTTGAGGCGCTGGAGCGCCCCGCCGGGACGGATGCGGCGCCGGACACCGACGACAGCGGCGAGGTTGCGCGCCTCACCATCGCGCTTGAAGACGAACGCACCGCCAATGCGCAGCTTGAAGAGCGGGTGCGCGCGATCAAGACCAAGCAGGACAGCGCCGTTCTGGCGCTGGAAGGCGAGGTCGAGCGCCTGCGCGGCCTGCTCGCCAACGAGGAAAGCGCCGTCGCCCGGCTGGGCCGGGTCAACGCCGAGTTGCGCGCCAACAACGCCGCCCTGCGCGAGGCCATCGCCGCCGGGCTGGCCGAGCCGCACCTGGTGAACAAGTCGATGATGTCGGAACTGGAAGCCTTGCGCGCCGCCCAGGGCGCCGACCGGGCCGAGCTTGATGCGGTGCTGGGCGAGCTTGCGCCGCTGATCGCCGAGGTCGAGGCCCGCGCCGCAGACGCAGAGGAGGCCGCAGATGCCTGATGTGAAGATCAAGATCGGCGACCGCGAGTTCGATGTTGCCTGCCAGGAAGGCGAAGAGCACTTCCTGCGCTCCGCCGCGCAGATGCTCGATACCGAAGCCCAGACGCTGCTGAGCCAGATCCGCCACCTGACCGAAAGCCGGATGCTGCTGATGGCCGGGCTGATGCTGGCCGACAAGACCGCCGGGCTCGACGATCAGCTCAAGCTCGCCGAACAGCGCATCATCGAGCTGGAATCGGCGTTGAACACCGCCCGTGCGGCGGCCGGCAATGCCGAGGTGCCGGCGGCGGTCAGCGATACCATGGCCGAGATCGCGGCGCGGGCGGAAGCCATCGCCATGCTGGTCGAGGCCAAGGCGGCAAGCTGATCCTGCGCCACCGCCGGGTTGCCGGAGATGAAAACGCCGCCCCGTGGGGGCGGCGTTCTTGTTACGACGATACCAAAGCGATCAGGCGTTGGCTTCACGGATCTTGTCGGCCGCCTCTTTCGAATAGGCGATGCCCTTGTCTTCGAAGAGCTTGTCGAGTTCGCCCGACAGGGTCATCTCGGTGATGATGTCCGAGCCGCCGACGAATTCGCCCTTCACATAGAGCTGCGGGATCGTCGGCCAGTCGGAGTAATCCTTGATGCCCTGGCGGATCTGTTCGTCGGCCAGCACGTTCACATCCTGAAATTCGATGCCCATGAAGGTCAGCACCCCCGCCACGCGGGAGGAAAACCCGCATTGCGGCATTTCCTTGGTGCCCTTCATGTAGAGCACCACGTCATTGCTGGTCACGGTCTCACGGATCTTGTCTTCAACGCTCATCTTTGTGTTCCTTCCTGTTCGCGTGTCTGTGTGGTCACGGGGCCTTGGTGGTCAGCGCCAGCGCGTGCAGGGCGCCGTTGGGGCCGTCCATCTTGCCTTTGAGCGAGGCATAGACAGCGCGTTGCTGCTGCACCCGGTTCATCCCGCGAAAGCTCTCGTCGATCACTTCCGCTGCCCAGTGATTGCCGTCTCCGGCGGTGTCGGTGATGGTGATCTTGGCGTCCGGGAAAGCGGCCCGGATCAACGCTTCGATCTCGTGTTCTTCAATCGCCATGCGCGCGTCTCCCTGATGACGGTTTCTGACAGAAATAGGCGGGTAAGCGTCTGCTCGCAAGGGGCGGGCTGTCACACCCAGTCGCGCAGGCGCGGCAGGAAGGCGGCCAGCGCGGCGGGCGCCTCGCCCGCGACGAAGGCGGCAAGACTGTCTTCGGTCCACGCCTCGGGCATATAGGCCTCGAGCAGATCCTCGCGCTCGGCTTCCAGCGACGACGGCAGATCGAGTCGCCCGGCGGCGAGCAAGAGCCCGATCCCGTCATGCACCATGCGCATCGCCGCGAAGGCGGCGATCATCGGCCGGGCAAGGTCGGGCTCGTCGCGCCAGTTGCGCCCGTCGAACAGCTCCTGTGTCACCCGCTGGCCGGCGCCGTGGCATTCATACAGGGCGCAGCCCTTGAAACCCTCGGCCTCCAGCCGACCATAGACCGAACAGCCCAGATCGGCGTCGAGATTGGGGCAGGGCAGGCCCGCCGGCTTGTCGATGGCGAAATCCTCGCCCGCGTCGAAGGCAAGCGCCATGCAGCACAGCGCGGCGCAGGATTGGCAATCGGCGCGGAGATCGGGATACTGGCTCATCCCCGCTAGATGCCCGTGGATGCGGCGAAGCGCAAGGGCTGCCCCGGGCGGTCGCGATCCGGCCCCTTCTTTGGTCGGCAAATACCTTCGGGGGGTCCGGGGGGCAGACGGCCCCCCGGCCTCGATCACGTCGCCTTGGCTTCGAAACTGGTGCGGAAGATCTCGGCCAGCTCGCTCAGCGGCGCTTCGGAGCCGCCGAAATCTACAGCGTCGCCGCCGAACCGGCCCACCGCGTCGATCGTCACCCCGGCCTTGCCGGCGGCGACCATCAGGGCTTCGGCCTCGTCGAAATTGCAAGCAACGAGGTAGCGCGCCTGGTCTTCGCCAAACAGCGTCGGGGTGTCGCGGGCGTCGAGATGCACGCCGACGCCCGCGGCCTCCGCCATCTCGAAAGCGGCCAGCGCCAGCCCGCCATCGGAGAGGTCGGTGCAGGCCTTGATCAGCGTCCGGTTGGCGCGGATGAAGTCGCCGTTGCGCTTCTCGGCCACCAGGTCGACCTGCGGCGCGTCGCCATCCTCGCGGTGGAACACTTCCGCCAGCAGGGCGGATTGGCCGAGATGGCCACGGGTCTCGCCGATCACCAGCGCCACGTGGCCGTCGCGCGCCAGCCCGGCGATCAGGTCGGTATCGAGATTGCGGATCAGGCCGACCGCGCCGATGGTGGGGGTGGGCAGGATGCCTTCCCCGTCGGTCTCGTTGTAGAGCGAAACGTTGCCCGACACGATCGGCATGTCGAGGGCGGCCACCGCCGCGCCGATGCCTTTGATCGCGCCGACGAACTGGCCCATGATCTCGGGCTTTTCGGGATTGCCGAAATTGAGGTTGTCGGTGGTGGCCAGCGGCGTCGCGCCCACGGCGGTGAGGTTGCGAAAGGCTTCCGCCACCGCCTGTTTGCCGCCCTCGACCGGGTTGGCCTTGACGTAGCGCGGGGTCACGTCGGAGGTGAAGGCGATGGCCTTGTTGGTGCCATGCACCCGCACCACGCCGGCGCCAAGGCCGGGCGCGCGCACCGTGTCGGCCATGACCATGTGGTCGTATTGCTCGTAGACCCATTGCTTGGCGGCGTAATTGGGCGAAGAGATCAGCGCCTGCAAGCCGTCGATCGGGTCGATCTCGGGCACGTCGTCGAGCGGATCGGCAGGCGCGGTCGCCTCCCAGGGCCGGTCGTATTCCGGAGCGTTGCCCGACAGCGCGCGCAGCGGCAGATCGGCCATGCATTCGCCCCGGTGCATGATGATGAAGCGGTCTTCCTGAAGGGTCTCGCCGACGATGGCGAAGTCGAGATCCCATTTCTCGAACACTGCGCGCGCCTCGGCTTCCTTCTCGGGGTTGAGCACCATGAGCATCCGCTCCTGGCTTTCCGACAGCATCATCTCGTAGGCGGTCATCTGCGCCTCGCGTTGCGGCACCGCGTCAAGATCGAGCCGGATGCCCAGCTCGCCCTTGTCGCCCATTTCGACCGCCGAGCAGGTCAGCCCCGCCGCGCCCATATCCTGGATCGAGATCACCGCACCGGTGGCCATCAGTTCGAGCGTGGCCTCCATCAGCCGCTTTTCGGTGAACGGGTCGCCGACCTGCACGGTGGGGCGCTTTTCCTCAATGGTATCGTCGAATTCGGCGCTGGCCATGGTCGCGCCGCCAACCCCGTCGCGCCCGGTCTTGGCGCCGAGATAGACCACCGGCATGCCGACGCCGGAGGCGGCGGAATAGAAGATCTTGTCGGTGTCGATCAGCCCGGCGGCGAAAGCGTTGACCAGGCAGTTGCCGTTATAGGCGGGGTGAAAGCGCACCTCGCCGCCGATGGTCGGCACCCCGAAGCAGTTGCCATAGCCGCCGATGCCCTCGACCACGCCATGCACAAGCCGCCTGGTCTTGGGGTGGCTTACCTCGCCGAAACTGAGCGAGTTCATCGCCGCAATCGGCCGTGCGCCCATGGTGAACACGTCGCGCAGGATGCCGCCCACGCCGGTGGCGGCGCCCTGGTAGGGCTCGATATAGGACGGGTGGTTGTGGCTCTCCATCTTGAATACCAGCGCCTGGCCGTCGCCGATATCGACGATGCCGGCATTCTCGCCCGGCCCGCAGATCACCTGCGGCCCCTCGGTCGGCAGGGTGCGCAGCCATTTCTTCGACGACTTGTAGGAGCAATGCTCGTTCCACATCGCCGAGAAGATGCCCAACTCGGTGAAGTTCGGTGCGCGGTTCAGGATCCGGAGGATTTCGGCGTATTCGTCGGGCTTGATCCCATGGGCGGCGATCAGGTCTTCGGTGATTTCGGGCTCCAGGCTCACGGCGCATTCCCTCCGGCAGCTTCGTTGCCGGTGTCATACGGGATGGAGCGGGGCTGGGAAAGGGTCTAAGCGACGCGGGTGACGCTCTCGCGCCGGTCGAACATGGTGCGCCGGTTGAGCGCCACCACCACGGCGGCCACGACCACATAGGCCAGCATGTCCCAGGGCTGGCCATCGGGCCACAGCGGGTTGTTGAGCTGGAAATGAAACAGCGCCGCCCACAACAGACTGCCATGTGCTGCGTTGAACATCGCGGTGAGGATCACGCTGACCGAGACCGCGCCAACAAGGAACGTCACAAAGCCCCAGTCGCTCTGCGGCGTGCCGGGGGCGAAAAATGCCGGCAGGTGCCAGACACCCCAGATCAGCCCGAGCAGCAGGCCAGCCCAGACCGGGGCCATGTGACGCTGTAGCAGCGGCAGTGCCACACCGCGCCAGCCGAATTCCTCAATTGGCCCGAGCACCAGCATGAAGGCGAGCGCGCCCAGCAGCGGACCGATTCCGTTGTCGAGCCCGGCAAACCCGACCGGGCCGCCTTTCAACGCCGCGCCTGCAAAGGGCAAAGCGGGGATGACGACGAGGATGAACGCGATCCAGACCCAAGGGAGCCGCCAAAGCAACAAGCGCTTCAGGAAGCGCCCGAGTGCCGCCCGCCCGCCATAGCCAAGCACCACGACCAGCGCCGCGATCGCCGGCGCATAAACCGCGAGAATGAAAATCGGGTTGGTGGCGCTTGGCGGCCCGAACACCGCGTCGATGGTTTCGGGCATCACCGCGAACAGGGCGAAAAGCCCCCACGCCAATCCGAAGGCAATGGCGAAAAAAATCGTGAGCGCACGGCTGGGAATCACTTGAGCGGGCATCACCACCCCTCCGATCTGCTGCGCAGACAATCACCGTGATGCAGGGGGCGCCATGACCCTGATCAAGTGCGCCGCGCTGTGACGTGGCTGGCACGATCTGGCCAAGGGACCGGACAAAAAAAGACCGGGCACAAGGCCCGGCCTGAGTCCAACAGGGAGGTAAAAGCAAATCAGAATGTCTTCAACGATCTGCTTTGAGCTCCATTTATGGGCAGGATGCCCAAGCTTCAAGCAAAAATGCTGCAATGCAGCTATGCGATCCATGCATGGCTCGGGATCAGCCCTGATCATCGCGCAGAATTTTCGCCAGCCTGTCGGCCCTGAGCTGCGCCCGCGCGGCCTTGTCGGCGACGAGGGCGGCAAATTCCGGCGCACGCTCTTTCAGCGCCGCGATCTCGCCACTGTCGAGCCATGCGGCCGGATCGAGCGGCATCTGTTCGGCCACCGCTCCGTCAACCGCCTGGTCGAGTGCTTCCTGCAACAGCGGCTTTCCACCGAACCATGCGGCATCGACGGCGGCGGCATCGGCCTGGAAATTGCGCCGCATCCGCTCGGCCAGGGCCTTGTCCGCGCGCAGCGGGGTGGCGCTGCCGCCGGGGGGCCGGAGCATTTCGATATTGTCGGCCAAATGCCAACCAAGGCGAAGATGTTGCTGGCGATCGAGGTGAGGCAGCGCCGTGTGAACTACATGTAAGCGCATCAAATCTTCGACCGGCAGGCTTACATTGCTCCCGCGATTATGAGTAACGGTAGCGCGATTAGGACCAAGCGCGGTTGTCATCAGGTCATCGAGCACGGCGCCGCCGACGAGTTCGGACCGGATCATCGGCCGGACATGGTAGGCCGCGCCGAATACCTCGCGCCAGGCGGTGGTGCGCGGGGCATAGCGCCGCCGCACACGTGCGATCATCTCGACGCCCTGCCACGGGTTCTGGTTGGCCCAGCCGATCTTGATTCGCTCGGCGAGGCCGGAGATGAGGCGCGGCGTATGCGGGCGCAGGTAGGTGACGATCGTCAACTGGCCCGGTGCGGTGGGCAGGTGCTGGGCAAGGGCGGCGGCAAGCCGGCGCGGATCGACCGATTCCAGGTTTTCGGCAGACAGAACGGTCAGATCGGCCTGTGCCCGGCGCGCGCGCCGGGCAAATTGCGCAAAGGCCTCTTCGCGGGGCTTCGACGATGTAAGCTGGTTGAGGACCTTGGCAACAAGAGTGCCACGGCGCTTCCCCGGCTTGCGGGTAAAGATGCCGTTGTGGTTGAACTGCCCGTTGCCGAGCGGATAGGCGATGCTGCCTTCGGCAAGCGTCACGTCGCCGCGCGTCAGCCCTTCCTGGATCGCGGTCGATCCGGCCTTGTGGTCGCCGGTATGGATCAGAAGCTGGCCAGCAAGTGGCTGGTGAGCCTTTTTCACGATTGTGCCCTCCGGTCCGGCCTGGCGTCAAGCGTTGGCCCGCCGCCGGAATTCAAAGATTTCCTCGGTCACGAAATCGCGGAATGCCGCGATGCGCTTGGAATGGCGCAACTCTTCCGGATAGGCAAGGAAAACGGGGATTTCGTTCGACTCGCTGTCGGGCAGAACCCGCTCGAGATCGGGAAAATCGTGCACCACGTAGTCGGGCAGCACGCCGATGCCCAGCCCGTTCAGCACCGCCTGCAAGACGCCGAAATAGTTGTTTACCGTCAGCAGCGAGCGAACATCGTAGGTCAGCAGTTCCTGCACATAGCTGGCCCCGGCCGAAACCTGCGCCGAGGTGGTGTTCATGCAGATCAGCCGGTGTTCATGCAGGTCCGACATCCGTGTCGGCCGGCCATGGGCATCGAGATAGCCCGGCATGGCGTAGAGCCGCATGTTGACGCTCATCAGCCGCTTGCGCACCAGGTCGGCCTGGCTCGGCTCCTTCATGCGGATCGCCACGTCGGCCTCGCGCATCGGCAGATCGAGCACACGCTCTTCCAGCATCAGGTCGATCTTGAGGTCGGGATGTGCCTCGTAGAGCTTGGGCAGGCGCGGCGCCAGCCAGAGCGAGCCGAAGCCGGTGGTGGTGGTCACCCGCAGCTCTCCAAACACCTCTTCCTTCGAATCGCGTATGCGCGCCTCGGCTGCTTCCAGCCGCTGGCTCATCGCCCGGGTGGCGTCGAACAGAAGCTCGCCCTGCTCGGTCAGGATCAACCCGCGCGCATGGCGATGGAACAGGGTGGCGTTCAGGCTTTCCTCGAGCGCGCGGATCTGGCGCGACACCGCCGACTGGCTGAGGTTAAGGGTATCGCCCGCATGCGTGAGAGACCCCGCATCCGCCACCGCGTGAAAAATCCTGAGCTTGTCCCAATCCATTGTGCTGCCGGGGAGTTGTTGTCGTGAACATTCGTATACCACGAATATGTGTGCGTCATGTGAAAAGCCAATGAACGCTTCGTTATGTCGTTTTGCGGACACGGTTTTCCGCGAAGTCCGGCCCTCCGGCCGGGGCGAATTCGGGTTTGCACGGGGTGCGGCGCGTTCTAGACTCGCTCAAAGCCTCTTTGACCGGCGACAGATGACAAAGCCCGACCATAGCCTCGAACAGCGGTTCGACCTTGCCGCCAGCCCGGTGCTGATCACCGGCACCCAGGCGCTGGTGCGGCTGGTGCTGATGCAGCAGGCGCGCGACCGGGCGGCGGGGCTGGCCACGGCTGGTTATGTCACCGGCTATCGCGGCTCGCCGCTGGGCAGCGTCGATAGCTGGATGACGCGCCAGCAGGCGGCGCTCGAGGCCGCCGACATCCTGTTTCAGCCCGCCCTCAACGAAGACCTCGCGGCCACCGCGCTGTGGGGCACGCAACAGGCGGAATTGCGCGGCGAAGGGCGCTTCGATGGCGTCTTTGGCCTGTGGTATGGCAAGGGGCCGGGAGTCGATCGTTCGGGCGACGTGATGCGCCACGTCAACATGGCCGGCACCAGCCCGCATGGCGGCGTGGTCATGGCGATGGGCGACGATCACACCGGCGAAAGCTCGACCGTCGTCCATGCCTCCGACGCCGCGGCGATGGATGCCGGGATGCCGGTGCTCAGCCCCGCCGGGGTGCAGGAAGTGCTCGATTACGGTCTCTATGGCTGGGCGCTGTCGCGGTTTTGCGGGCTCTGGGTCGGGCTGAAGCTGATCAAAGACACGGTTGAGAGCACCGCCGTCGTCGACGCGCGGCCTGAGCGGATGAGTTTCGTGCTGCCGCAGGTCGAGATGCCCGAGGGCGGGCTCAACATCCGCCTGATCGACGACCGGGTGCCGCAGGAGCCGCGTCTGCACCGCTACAAGATTCCCGCCGCCGAGGCCTTTGCCCGCGCCAACCGGATCGACGCGCGCAAGCTTGGCGCGGCGGGGGCGAAGATCGGCTTCGTTGCCGCCGGCAAGTCGTGGCTCGATCTCGCCCATGCGCTGGAGCTGCTGGGGATCGACGACGCCGAGGCGCGGCGCCTCGGGGTGACGGCCTACAAGGTCGGGCAGGTCTGGCCGCTCGACCGGCTCAGCTTTGCCGACTGGGCCGAGGGGCTGGAGTTGATCGTCATCGTCGAGGAAAAGCGCAAGCTGATCGAGGGGCAGGTGAAAGACCTGTTGTTCGGCCGCTCCGGCCTGCGGGTTCTGGGCGCGCGCGACGGGCAGGACGTAGAGCTGTTCCCCGCCCACGGCGTGCTCGACCCGGTGATGATCGCGCAGAAACTGGGCGCGTTGATCGCGGCGGAGGGGCGCGGCTCCGACCGGCTCGCCGCCGCCCGCGCCGACCTTGCCGCCACAACTTTGGCCGACAACGCCCCGGCGCTGGCCGCCCGGTTGCCCTATTTCTGCTCCGGCTGCCCGCATAACACCTCGACCAAACTGCCCGAGGGCAGCCGCGCCTATGCCGGGATCGGCTGCCACTACCTGGTGCAGCACATGGACCGCGAAACCCTGGGCTTTACCCAGATGGGCGGCGAAGGCGCGAACTGGATCGGCGAGGCGCCGTTTTCGACCACCCGGCATGTCTTCGTGAATATCGGCGATGGCACCTATAACCATTCCGGGCTGATGGCGATCCGCGCCGCCATCGCGGCGTGCACCACGGTGACCTACAAGATCCTCTACAACGACGCCGTGGCGATGACCGGCGGGCAGGGCAACGATGGCGGGCTGGACGCGCCGAAGATCGCCCGCGAAATGCTCGCGGCGGGGGCGGCGAAGGTGGTGCTGGTCCACGATCCGAACGAAGCGATCGACCTTGCCGCCTTTCCCCGCGAGGTGGCGCGCTACAGTCGTGACAAGCTGATCGAGGTGGAAAAGGAGCTACGCGAAATCAAAGGCGTAACGGTGCTTCTTTATGTCCAGACCTGTGCCGCCGAGAAACGCCGCCGGCGCAAGCGCGGCAGCTTTCCCGATCCCGACCGGCGGGTGTTCATCAACACCGATATCTGCGAGGGCTGCGGCGATTGCGGGGTGCAATCCAACTGTGTGTCGATCGTGCCGGTAGAGACCGAACTGGGCCGCAAACGGGCGATCGATCAATCGTCCTGCAACAAGGATTTTTCCTGCCTGTCCGGGTTCTGCCCGGCCTTCGTCACCGTCGAGGGCGGCGCGCTGCGCCGCGAAGCAGCGGCGGCATTCGATCTGCCGCCTTTGCCGGAGCCGGATTTTCCAGAAATTTCGGGCACCTGGAACACGATCATCACCGGGGTTGGCGGCAAGGGCGTGGTGACCATCGGCGCGATCATGGCGCAGGCGGCGCATATCGACGGGCTCGGGGCGGCGCTGATCGACATGACCGGGATCGCCCAGAAGGGCGGCGCGGTGACGGTGCATCTGCGGCTGGCCAGGCGGCCCGACGACATCACCGCGATCCGGGTGGCGACGGGCGAGGCGGATGCGCTGATCGGCGGCGATCTGGTGGTCTCGGCCAGTCCGGCCACGCTGGCGCTCACCCGCACGGGACGCACCGGCGCGGTGGTCGACAGCCATGACACCATCACCGGCGCCTTCACCCGGGATCCGGATTTTCACATTCCAAACGACGCCTTGTCGCTCGCTCTTCAAAGCTGGCTTCAAGACCGGCTGGCGCTGTTCGACGCCTCGGAACTTGCCCGCGCGCTGATCGGCGACAGCCTCTATTCCAACATGTTGGTGCTGGGAGCGGCCTGGCAGCGCGGGCTGGTGCCGATCAGCCAGGCCGCGCTGATGCAGGCGATCGAACTCAACGGACAGGCCGTCGCGCCCAATCGTCGGGCCTTCGATCTTGGCCGCTGGGCGGTGCTGCACCCGGAAGCGGCGGCGGCCCGCGCCGGAACCGCGCCCGCGCCGCCCCGGAGCCTGGCCGACAAGATCGCCTTTCGCGCCGACCACCTTGCCGCCTACCAGGGCGAAGGCCTTGCGCGGCGCTATCGCGCGCGGGTCGCAGCGGCCCCGCCGCCGATCCGCGCGGCGGTGGCGGAGGGCTATCACAAGGTTCTCGCCTACAAGGACGAATACGAGGTCGCCCGGCTGATCGGGGAAACCCGCAGCAAGGCCGAAGCGCTGTTTTCCGGCGATCTGCGGGTGCATTTGCACATGGCGCCGCCGCTGCTCGGCCGCACCGGGCCCGACGGCCGCCCGGTGAAACGCCGCTTCGGTGCGTGGCTGCTGCCGGTCATGGCGCTGCTCAAGCACGGCAAATCCCTGCGCGGAACGCCGTTCGATCCTTTCGGCTACAGCGCCGAGCGGCGGATGGAGCGGGCGTTGATCCGGCAATACGAGGCAGATCTCGACGAGATCGCCGCCGGGCTTACCGCCGAGACCGAAGAGATCGCCCGTGCTCTGGCGCTGCTGCCGCTCGCGATTCGCGGCTATGGCCCGGTGAAGGCGGCGGCGGCCGAGGCGGCGGCCGCGCGCCGGGCGGCGCTCCTGGCGGAGTTCCGGCAGGGCGGCCAACGCGCCGCGGCGGAGTAGCGCAAGGCCCCCCGCGACGGGGAGTTGCACGCGGCCCGGCCGGGCGTATAAGACACGCCATGACCCAGGACGCCCCCAGAGAACCGAGCCTGATCAAGCTCGCCCGGCAATCGGACCACGAGGCTCCCGATCCGCAGCCGCTCGACCTTGGCGTGCGGGTGCGCGAGCTGCGCAAGAGCCGGGGCTGGACATTGGAACAGGCCGCGAGCCAGGCCGGTCTGGCGCGCTCGACCCTGTCGAAGATCGAGAACGGCCAGATGTCGCCGACCTATGAGGCGCTGAAGAAGCTGGCGGTGGGGCTGGAGATTTCGGTGCCGCAATTGTTCACCGCCCCGCGCGACGACCGGGTGTCGGGACGAATGACGATGACCCGCAGCGGCGAGGGCCAGGCTCACCCGACGGCTACCTACGAGCACGAGCTGCTCGCCGGCGGGCTCACCAAGAAGGCGATGCTGCCCTACCGGGCCCGGGTGCGGGCGCGGCGCTTCGACGAATTCGACGGCTGGGTGCGCCATGACGGCGAGGAATTTCTCTACGTGCTCACCGGGGCGATCCGGCTGATCACCGAGTTCTACGAGCCGGTCGAGATGCGTCGGGGCGACAGCGCCTATTACGACGCCTCGATGGGCCACAACGTGATCTCGGTGAGCGACGAAGACGCGACGATCCTCTGGGTGACCTCGCTCTGACAAGAGGGGGCGCTGCCCCCACGGTCAGGCCGCCAGCGGCGACCCGACCGTTCCCCCGGGATATTTGCGGCAAGATGAACGAACGGCGTATTCCCGAGCCGGGGTGTCGGTTTCGGCGCGACAATGGGTGGTGCGGTTGATATCGCGCCGGGAGATTGCGAAGGTCAGGCCATGTTCGATGTGTTGAAAAGCTCCTGGGCGCTGCTCTTTGGCGTGATGCTCCTGATGGTCGGCAACGGCATTCAGGGCACGCTTCTGGGTTTGCGCGGGCAGATCGAGGGGTTCAGCACCTTCGAGATGTCGCTGGTGATGGCGGGCTATTTCGCCGGGTTTCTCGGCGGCAGCCGCGCCGCGCCCTGGCTGATCCGGCGGGTGGGCCATGTGCGGGTGTTCGCCGCCCTTGGCAGCTTCATTTCGGCGGTGCTGATCCTCTACCCGGTGATGACCGAGCCGGTGGCCTGGATGCTGCTGCGGGTGGCGATCGGGTTTTCGTTTTCCGGCGTCTACGTCACCGCCGAGAGCTGGCTGAACCATGCCGCCTCGAACGAGAACCGGGGCAAGGCGATCTCGCTCTACCTCATCGTGCAGATGATCGGGATCATCGCCGCCCAGGGCCTGGTGGTGCTGGCCGATCCGGGCGGGTTCATCCTGTTCATCCTGCCCTCGGTGCTGGTGTCGCTGGCCTTCGCGCCGATCCTGCTTTCGGTGAGCCCGACGCCGGCCTTCGCCACCGCCCGGCGGATGTCGCTGCGCGAGCTTTACCGGATCTCGCCGCTGGGGGTGGTGGGGATCTTGCTGATGGGGGCGGTGTTCTCGGCGCAATTCGGCATGGCGGCGGTGTTCGGCACCGCGGCCGGGCTCAGCGTCGGGCAGCTCTCGCTGTTCATCTCGATGATGTATGTCGGCGGGCTGGTCATGCAGTTCCCGATCGGCTGGATCTCGGACCGGGTGGAGCGCCGGCGGTTGATCATCACCGTGGCCGCCTTTGGCGCCGCCGGGGCGCTGGTGCCGGTGATCCTGCCGGGGAATTATGCCGCGCTGCTGGCCGCGTCCTTTCTGGTCGGCGGCGCGGCGAATCCGCTCTATGCGCTGATCATCGCCTATACCAACGACTTCCTTGAGGCCGACGACATGCCTGCCGCCTCTTCCGGTCTGATGTTCGTCAATGGCGTCGGGGCCGTCGCCGGGCCGCTGGTGACAGGCTGGGCGATGGGGGCGTTCGGGCCGAACGGGTTCTTCGTCTACCTCGTCGGGGTGTTGCTGATCCTCGTCGGGTACGGTTTGTGGCGCACCACCCGGCGGGCGGCGGTGCCGGTGGAAGACACCCAATCCTATGCCCCGGTTCTGGCCTCGGCCTCGCAGGTGGTGATGGACATGGCGCAGGAACTTTACGCAGAGGCCGTCGAGGAAGCCGCCGAAGAGGGCATATCGGACACAAACGATCAATCTGCCGAGCAATAAAGTGAAATGCCCTTGCACGAATATGAAACATTTGTAACGCTCGAATCGCCCGGTATCTGTGAGGCAAGGAGGGCAGGGGTATGGTGAAACCCGAAGAGATTCTGGCGTTCTGGCTCGATGAGATCGGGCCCAAGGGCTGGTATGCGACGGACCCGGCGCTGGACCAGACGATCCGCGACCGGTTCGAGCAGGCCTGGCGACAGGCGCAGCAGGGCGGTTATTCGCTCTGGCTCACCTATCCCTCCGGTGTGTTGGCCTACCTGATCCTGATGGACCAGTTCCCGCGCAACATGTTTCGCGGCGAGGGACGGGCGTTTTCGTCCGACCGGGCGGCGCTGGCGGCAGCCAAATGCGCCATCGACAAGGGCTGGGACATGAAGATCGACGAGCCGGCCCGGCAGTTTTTCTACCTGCCGCTGATGCATTCGGAAAGCCAGACCGACCAGGATCGCTGCGTGCGGCTGATGCTCACCCGGATGCCCTCGGCGGGCGCGGGCAACCTGGTTCACGCCAAGGCACACCGCGAAGTGATCCGCCGTTTCGGCCGGTTCCCCTATCGCAACGCCGCGCTGGCGCGCACCGATACCGAGCACGAGATCGACTTCGAACGCGCGGGCGGTTACGGTTCGGTGCTGCGCGAGATGCAGGCCTGACGCCGGGCCATCGCCGGTGGCCATTCGTCGGAACGGCGGCCCGTGCCGACCGCCTGCGCAGGTTTGTGCCGCAAGCATGGCGGCTATCGCTGTGCGACATTGAACCGCGCGGCAAAGTAGTTTAATACCAAACTACTTTGCAAGGAGGCAGGTATGGCCGGAAAATCCTATGACGTGATCGTGGTCGGCGCAGGGCCGGGGGGCTACGTGGCGGCGATCCGCGCGGCGCAACTCGGGCTGAAGGTTGCCGTGGTTGAGCGTGAACATCTCGGCGGCATCTGCCTCAACTGGGGCTGCATCCCGACCAAGGCGCTGCTGCGCTCGGCGGAGGTGTTTCACCTGATGGAGCGGGCCAAGGAATTCGGGTTGTCGGCCGGGAAGATCGGCTACGACCTTGACGCGGTGGTCAAACGTTCGCGCGGGGTGGCCAAGCAGCTTTCCGGCGGTGTCGGCCATCTGCTCAAGAAAAACAAGGTCGACGTGGTGATGGGCACGGCGACGTTGCCGGCGAAAGGCAAGGTGTCGGTCAAGACCGACAAGGACATGCAGGAGCTGACCGCCAAGCACATCATCCTCGCCACCGGCGCGCGGGCGCGCGAATTGCCGGGGCTGGAGGCCGATGGCAAGCGGGTCTGGTCCTACAAGCACGCGCTGCTGCCGCCGCATGAGCCGAAGAAGCTGCTGGTGATTGGCTCCGGCGCAATCGGCATTGAATTTGCCAGCTTTTTCAACACACTTGGCGCCGACGTTACGGTCGTCGAGGTGATGGACCGGGTGCTGCCGGTGGAGGACGAGGAGATCTCGGCCTTCGCGAAGAAGGCGTTCGAGAAGCAGGGCATGACGATCTGGGAAAAATCCACCGTCAAGGCGCTGGAGCGCGGCAAGGACAAGGTGACGGCCGAGATCGAGCGCGGCGGCAAGACCGAGAAACATGAGTTCGACACGGTGATCTCGGCGGTCGGTATCGTCGGCAATGTCGAGGATCTCGGGCTGGAGGCGCTTGGCGTGAAGATCGACCGCAGCCACGTCGTGGTCGATGAGTATTGCCGCACCGGGGTGGACGGGCTCTATGCCATCGGCGATATCGCCGGGGCGCCGTGGCTCGCCCACAAGGCCAGCCATGAAGGCGTGATGGTGGCCGAGTTGATCGCCGGTGAAAAGGCGCATCCGGTGCGCCCCGAAAGCATCGCCGGCTGCACCTATTGCCACCCCCAGGTGGCGAGCGTGGGCATGACCGAAGCGAAGGCCCGCGAGACCGGGCGCGAGATCAAGGTCGGCAAGTTTCCCTTCATCGGCAACGGCAAGGCGATCGCGCTGGGTGAGCCGGAGGGCTTTGTGAAAACCGTGTTCGACGCCAAGACCGGCGAGCTTCTCGGCGCGCATATGGTGGGCGCGGAAGTGACCGAGCTGATCCAGGGCTACGTCGTTGGCCGCCAGCTCGAGACCACCGAGGAAGACCTGATGCAGGCGGTCTTCCCGCATCCGACCCTGAGCGAGATGATGCATGAAAGCGTGCTCGACGCCTGGGGGCGGGCGATCCACTTCTGAGCCGGTCGCGCGGCGCGGCATGAAAAAACCCCGCGATCTCGTATGAGACCGCGGGGGAAGTCGCGTCCGGGAGGGACGTTTTGAAACTCTTGGCTCAGGCGCGCTCGATCGCGCCGCCCGCCATCTGCCAGTGGCCGAGGCCACCGATATTGTGCACTTCGGCAAAGCCGAATTGTTGCAGCACCTGCGCCGCCATCGACGAACGCGCGCCGGAGGCGCAATAGACCGCGACGGGCTTGTTGGTGTCGAGCGCGGTGTTGAAGTCGGGCGAGGACGGGTTGGCCTGCATTTGCAGGACGCTGAGCGGGATATGCACGGCGCCCTCGGCCTTGCCGGTCATCGCGAGTTCGTTGTGATCGCGCACGTCGACCACGGTGATCTCGCCGTTTTTGGCTTTGCCAACGGCCTCTTGCGGCGAGAGGCGGGAGGCGGTGGCCTGACGGCCCATCATGAAGTTCAGCATGTGAAAGTCCTTTTCGCGCTGTATGCCGCCGGCCCCTGTTCGCCTCGGCCGGTGGCGGGTGTTGCTGTGTTGGCAACGATAATATTCATCTTCTTGAATATTACAAGAACCAGATATGCGAAAAATGTCACGAAATTGCGAGCGGGCGCTGCCGTGGTAAAAAAGAGGCCCCGGCGCGATGCGGCGCGCCGGGGCCGGGTGGTTGGGGCTTGCAGCTTACTCGACTGTCAGCGGGGTGGCGCCGATCACCGCGCTGCCGGCGGGGCCAGAGAGCACATAGCGCAGCTCGTAGGTGCCGGGTGTATCCGGCACCTTGATGTCGAGCGGCGTGCCGAGCTTCGAATAGCTGTAGGTGGCATAGTCGCCCGGTTTCGCGCCCGGTTCGGCAATGGCGATGTAGTCGCGGTAATTTGCGGTTCCGTCCCAGGCGACGCTGATCGTGCTGCCCGCACTGGCGGTTGCCGGGGCGTCGAAGCTCACGGTGTAGGCCGCAACCTCGAGCGGCACGGCGGCGAGCACCGTCGGCGGATTGGCGGCCTGCACGTAGCGCAGCTCGTAGCTGCCCGGCTCGACCGGTGCGGCTACCTCGGCCGGACTGCCGCCACGGGTGTATTCGTAGCTCACGTAGCTGTTGGGCGCGTCGCTCGCCCTGGCGATGGACAGGTAGTCGCGCCCGGTATCCTCCGGCCCGGTCCACTCGACCGCGACGACACTGCCCACCGGCACGCTGGCCGGGGCAGAGAGGCTGGCCGAGACTGCGGTGATGGTGATCGGCCGGCGCGCCAGCACCTCGTCACGGTTGCCGTTGGCGATGTAGCGCAACTCGTAGGCGCCGGGATCGGCGGGGGCCTGGAAGCGCGCAGGATTGCCATTGCGGGCATAAGCGTAGCCGACATAGGCGCCATCGTCGGCGCCGACCGGGGCGATCGAAACGAAATCGCGGTCATAGCCCGGCCCGGTCCAGCCGACGGCCAGTTCGCTGCCGGCCCCGGCGCTGTCGGGCGCGTCGAGGGTGGCGGCGATGGCGGTAAGGCTGATCGGCGCGCGCGCCAGCACCTTGCGATCGCCATTGAGCACATAGCGCAACTCGTAGTCGCCCGGTGCGAGTGGCAGGGTCAACTCCAGCGGCGAGCCTTCGCGGGTGTAGCTATAGGCGTCGTAATCGTCATCGTCGGCGCCGACCGGCGCGATGGCGATGTAGTCGTTCTGGGCGTCGGGTCCGGTCCAGTCGACCTTGATCGTCGCACCGGCGGGCGCGTCGGACGGGCCCGCCACGCTGCTGGCCACGTCGCTTACCTCGAAACTGGCACGGGCCGCCACGCGCTTCGACACGCCAAGCACGTAGCGCAACTCGTAAGCGCCGGGCGCGCCGGGCATCACGATCTCGACCGGGTTGCCGCCGGCGGTGTAGGCATAGGTGAGATAGGCGTCATCGTCCTGATCGGGGCGCGACACGGCAAGATAATCGCGGTCGTAGTCCGGCCCCTGCCAGCCCGCCATTTCGCGCGCGCCGATCGTCGCGCCTTGCGGCGGGGTGAGGCTGACCTCAAGCGGGGTGACCTCGATCACCCGGCTGGCAAGCTGCTGCGCGCCGTCGCCGAGAATGTAGCGGATCTCGTAGCTGCCGGTGTCGGGCGGCAGCCGCAGCATCGCGACGCTGTCTTCGCTGTCGCGGGTATAGGCGTAGTAATGGTAGCGGTCGGGTTTGTCGCCGGGATCGGCGGCAGAGATATAGTCGCGCTCCGCGCCCGGCCCGGTCCAGCGCACCGGCACCAGCGAGCCTGCGGGCGCGCTTGCGGGCGCGTCCAGCGTGGCGTCGGGCAAGAGCGGCGGCAAGACCAGGGTGACGGTCATCGCCGTGCCGTCGACCACGGTGAAACGGGCGGTGGCGGTGGCCTCGTCCGAGACGCGCAAGACCTCGGCCAGCCCGGCGCCGGGGAAGAGATCGATCACCTGGCTTGCGGCGGTGTCATTGCTGAGGATCGGCCCGGCCTCGTCGGTGGCGATGGTCCAGACCAGCCCTTCGGTGATCTCCGGCCCGTCCTCGCCTGCGATGGCGCGGAAGGTGACCGGGGCGGCAACGATTTCAGGCTCCGGCTCGGGGGCGGTGACCACCACGTCGAGTGCCTGCGCCAGTTCGTCGGCATTGTCTGCGGTGAGAAACCGGCCGCCGGTCGCGTCGGCGAGGCATTGCAACTGCGCCAGTGCTGCCGGGTCGGCCACGTCGAAGCCGATCACATGGGCGGTGAAGCCCACCCCCGCCGCTTCCAGCTCGCGGCCCACGGCGCAGGGATCGAGGTTGCAGGTTTCGATCCCGTCCGAGACCAGGATCACCGTCGCCGCTTCCTCGGTGTAGCGCAGCGCCTCGGCGGCCTGGATCACGGCGGCCGACAGCGGGGTCTTGCCTTTGGGGTTGATCGCGTTCACCGCCGCCGCAATCGCGGCCCGGTCGGTGCCCGGCTCGATCAGCATCTCGATATCGGCGCAATCGCCCTTGCGCCGGTGGCCGTAAGACATCAGCCCCAGCTCCTGTTCGGGCGGCAGGGTGGCGAGCAGGTCGGTCATCACCTCGCGGGCGATCACGATCTTGTTCACACCGTCGATCTGACCCCACATCGAGCCAGACCCGTCGAGCACGAGGATGGTGCGTGGCGCGCCCTGGGCAAAGGCGAGGCCGGGCAGGAGAAAAAGCACAAGGGCGAGAAGGCGCAGCATGAAAGTCCCCGATTCGCTGGTCTGAAATATCGTTCGAGCCTAGCGCGGCCCGGCAACTGTGGCACGAGTTGCTTTTACCGGGTGATCCAAACTGGCATTGCGACAGGTGTTTACCCTTTGTTCTTACTTTCCGATTGGCGACACCGGCTGATTGGCGTATCAACGCGGGGTCAGACGAGGTGGGACATGGCTGAGCAGAAGTTCATCGAAGTGCGCGGCGCGCGCGAGCATAACCTCAAGGGGATCGACGTCGATATCCCGCGCGACAAGCTGGTGGTCATCACCGGGCTGTCGGGCTCGGGCAAGTCCTCGCTCGCCTTCGATACGATCTATGCCGAGGGCCAGCGCCGCTACGTCGAATCGCTGAGCGCCTATGCCCGCCAGTTCCTCGACATGATGCAGAAGCCGGACGTGGATCACATTTCCGGCCTCAGCCCGGCCATTTCCATCGAGCAGAAGACGACGAGCAAGAACCCGCGCTCCACCGTCGGCACGGTGACCGAGATCTACGACTACCTGCGGCTGCTGTTCGCCCGCGCCGGCACTCCCTACAGCCCCGCCACCGGCCTGCCGATCGAGGCCCAGCAGGTGCAGGACATGGTCGACCGGGTGATGGCAATGGCGCCGGGCACCCGCGCCTACCTGCTCGCGCCGATCGTGCGCGACCGCAAGGGCGAATACCGCAAGGAGTTCGCCGAGCTGCGCAAGCAGGGGTTCCAGCGGATCAAGGTCAACGGCGCCTTCCACGAGCTGGAAGACCCGCCGACGCTCGACAAGAAGTTCCGCCACAACATCGACGTGGTGGTTGACCGCATCGTCGTGCGCGAGGGGCTGGAAACGCGGCTGGCGGACTCGTTTCGCACCGCGCTCGATCTGGCCGACGGCATCGCCATCCTGGAAACCGCGCCGACGGCGGAGGAGGGCGAAGCCGAACGTCTGACCTTCAGCGAGAACTTCGCCTGCCCGGTGTCGGGCTTCACCATTCCCGAGATCGAGCCGCGGTTGTTTTCGTTCAACGCGCCCTTCGGTGCCTGCCCGGTCTGCGACGGGCTCGGGGTGGAGCTGTTCTTCGACGAACGCCTGGTGGTGCCCGACACCACCCTGCGCGTCTATGACGGCGCGCTGGCCCCGTGGCGCAAGGGCAAGTCGCCGTATTTTCTGCAAACCATCGAAGCCATCGCGAAACACTACGGCTTCGACCGCAACACGCCGTGGAAGGATCTTCCCGAAGCGGTGCAGCAGGTGTTCCTCTACGGTTCCGGCAAGGACGAGATCCGCTTCCGCTTCGACGAGGGCGGGCGGGTCTACGAGGTCAACCGCCCCTTCGAAGGGGTGATCCCGAACATGGAACGGCGCTACCGCGAGACCGACTCGAACTGGGTGCGCGAGGAATTCGAACGCTACCAGAACAACCGCCCCTGCGGTGCATGCCATGGCTACCGGCTGAAGCCCGAGGCGCTGGCGGTGAAGATCGGTCCGGCCAACGGCACGCCGGAGCAATTGCTGCATGTGGGCCAGGTGGTGCAGATGTCGATCCGCGAGGCGCTCGACTGGATCGCCGCGGTGCCCGATCAGCTCTCTGCACAGAAAAACGAGATCGCCCGGGCGATTCTCAAGGAAATCCGCGAGCGTCTCGGCTTTCTCAACAATGTCGGCCTCGAATACCTGACCCTCAGCCGCAACGCCGGCACCCTGTCGGGGGGCGAGAGCCAGCGCATCCGGCTCGCCAGCCAGATCGGCTCGGGCCTCACCGGCGTGCTCTACGTGCTCGACGAGCCGTCCATCGGGCTGCACCAGCGCGACAATGGCCGCCTGCTGGAAACCCTCAAGAACCTGCGCGATCAGGGCAACACCGTGATCGTCGTCGAACATGACGAAGAGGCGATCCGCGAGGCCGATTACGTCTTCGATATCGGCCCCGGCGCCGGTGTGCATGGCGGCCGCGTGGTGGCCGAGGGCACGCCCGACGAGGTGGCGGGCGATCCCGCCTCGCTCACCGGCCAATATCTCACCGGCAAACGCGAGATCGCGGTGCCCGCCACCCGGCGGGCCGGGAATGGCAAGGCGGTGACAGTGGTCAACGCCACCGGCAACAACCTGCAAGGCGTGACCGCCGCCTTCCCGCTCGGCAAGTTCGTCTGCGTCACCGGCGTGTCGGGCGGCGGCAAGTCGACGCTGACCGTCGAGACCCTGTTCAAGACCGCCTCGATGCGGCTCAACAATGCCCGCCAGACCCCGGCGCCTTGCGAAACGGTGACCGGGCTCGAATATCTCGACAAGGTGATTGACATCGACCAGCGCCCGATCGGCCGCACCCCGCGCTCCAACCCGGCCACCTATACCGGCGCCTTCACCCCGATCCGCGACTGGTTCGCCGGGCTGCCCGAGAGCAAGGCGCGCGGCTACAAGCCGGGACGGTTCAGCTTCAACGTCAAGGGCGGGCGCTGCGAGGCCTGCCAGGGCGATGGCGTGATCAAGATCGAGATGCACTTCCTGCCGGATGTCTATGTCACCTGCGAGACCTGCCAGGGCCACCGCTACAACCGTGAAACCCTCGAGATCAAATACAAGGGCAAGTCGATCGCCGACGTGCTGGATATGAACGTCGAAGAGGCGCAGAGCTTCTTCAAGGCGGTGCCGTCGATCCGCGAGAAGATGGATGCGCTGATGCGGGTGGGGCTGAGCTATATCAAGGTCGGCCAGCAGGCGACGACGCTCTCGGGCGGCGAGGCGCAGCGGGTGAAGCTCTCCAAGGAACTCAGCAAACGCTCGACCGGGCGCACGCTCTACATCCTTGATGAACCCACCACCGGCCTGCATTTCGAAGACGTGCGCAAATTGCTGGAAGTGCTGCACGAACTGGTCGAGGGCGGAAACACCGTGGTGGTGATCGAGCACAATCTCGACGTGGTCAAGACCGCCGACTGGATCATTGATATCGGCCCCGAGGGCGGCGATGGCGGCGGCGAGATCGTCGCCGAAGGCACCCCGGAAGAGGTGGCGGAGGTGGCCGCCAGCTATACCGGGCACTACCTGCGCGAAATGCTGAAATCCAAGAGCCGGGCGGCCGAATGAGTGCGACCGGGCCGGGCGCGCGCCCCACGCTCGGGGTGCTCGCGGTGGTTCTGCGCGACGGCGCGGCGCTGCTGGTCAAGCGTGCGAACCCGCCTGACCAGCATCTGTGGGGCTTTCCCGGCGGCAAGGTCGAGCCCGGCGAGACGGTGGCCGAGGCGGCCTTGCGCGAACTGGGCGAGGAAACCGGGCTCAGCGCCACCGCCGGGCCGCAGCTGGGCACCAAGGAGATCATCCACCGCGACGAAACCGGCGCGCTCGCCTTCCACTATTTCCTCGTCGCCGTGCGGTGCGAAAACCCCACCGGCACGCCCATCGCGGGCGACGACGCTGCCGAGGTGGCCTGGGTGCCTGATGCCGAGATCCATGCCGGGGCCCTGCCACTGTCGGACGGCGTTGCGCGCCTGCTCAAAGCTGCCCGCGCCGGCGCAATGTAGCCCGCACTTTCGCGCAATTCATCTTGCCGAAAATATCCCGGGGGAGTCCGAGGGGGCTGGCCCCCTCGGTCCTGCCCTTGCCACCGCCCTGCCGGCGGCGCAGACTTGAACCATGACCAAGCGCCCCAAGATCGGTCTTGCCCTGGGTTCGGGCGGCGCGCGCGGCTGGTGCCATATCGGCGTGCTGCGCGGGCTCGACAAGCTCGGCCTGTGCCCGGACGTGATCGCCGGCACCTCGATGGGTGCGGTGGTGGGGGCCGCCTGGGCGGGCGACAAGCTCGACGCGCTGGAAGACTGGGTGCGCGCGCTCACCCCGGCGCGGGTGGTATCGCTGATGGATCTGCGGCTGCGCTCGGGCGGGCTGGTGGAGGCGCGCGAGATCGAGGCGATGCTGCGCGGTCTGGGTCTTGCCGACCGGATCGAGGACCTTGCCCATCCGTTCACCGCCATCGCCACCGACATGACGACGGGGCGCGAAATCTGGCTGAGCGAAGGCCCGACCTTTGCCGCGGTGCGCGCCTCGGCGGGGATCCCCGGCGTGATGAGCCCGGTCGAGCTTGACGGCCGCTGGCTGCTCGATGGCGGGTTGACCAACCCGGTGCCGGTTTCGGCTGCCCGCGCGATGGGGGCGGAAGTGATCATCGCGGTCAATCCCAATGCCAAGCCGCATGGCCAGATCTGGCGCCCGCCGGCACCGAAACCGGCCAAGCCGTGGTTTGCCGCGATACTGCCCGAAGCGCTGCACGATCCGCTCGGGATCGACACCGAATCCGTCGCCAGGGCGGTCACCCCAAATTACTTCGACGTGCTTTCCGCTGCGATCGACGTGATGACCGACACCATCCGCCGCGCCCGCTTCGCCGGGGAGCCGCCGCATATCCAGTTGGACGCCGCGTTCACAGATCTCACGATTCTGGAGCTTTACCGTGGCCCGGAGGCGATTGCCGAGGGGATGCGGATGGTCGAGGCGCAGGCCGACCACATTCGCGACGTCTGCCTGAGCGAATGGTGATGGACGCGCGCGGAGGCCCACGCCATACCGGGGGCATGAGTGAAGACGTCTATCTCCACGCCGGAAGCCCGCGCACCGGCACCTCGAGCTTCCAGCTCTTTCTGGAAGTGAATGCCGCCGCGATCCGGGCGCAGGGGATCGACCTGAACTATCCCGGCCGCGACTCGGCGAAACAGGGCACGCTGGCGCTGCGCTTTCCGGCGCCGCGCCATGACGCCGGGGCGATCGAGCAACGGCTGAAACGCGCCCGCCGCAACCTTGGCCGGGTTCTGCGGCCCGACCGGCCGGTGATCCTGTCGGAAGAGAATATCTGCGGGCGGATGCTGGATTTTCACAAGGGACTGTTCTTTCCCACCGCGCCGTTGCGCGCCGGCTTTCTCGCCCGGGCTCTCGCGCCGCGTCCGGTGGCGCGGATCACGCTGGTGCTGCGGCCCTATTCCGAGGTTTTCGTCTCCGGGTTCCGCAAGCGCGCCGAGGACAATCTGCAAGCGCCGTTCGATGAACATGCGGGCAAGATGGCGCGCTTCAAAGGCGGCTGGGTCGAGGTGATCTCGGCGATGCGCGACGGGCTGAAGCCTGCCGAGATCGTGCTGCTCGACTATCGCCGCCGCCGCCATGCGGAGCTGGCCGGTGTGGTCTGCCCGCGGCTCGATACCACGAACCTGGTCGAGCCGGGGCGTGAGGCGAATGTATCGCTCAATGACGCGGGCCTGTTCGCCATGCAGGCCCGGCTGCGGGCGGGCGAGGCCTATACGCCGGAACTGCTCGAAGAGGTGCGCCTTGCCCATGCCGAAGAGGTAGCGGATAGGCCCTTTGCTGCCTTCGATGCCGAGACGAAAGCCCGGCTCGATGCGCGCTACGCCGCCGATCTCGACCGGCTCGCGGCGATGGATGGCGTGACGCTGAAGCGGGGCGGCTAGGCCGCCGCCCCGAAGCGCGTGGCCTCAGCCGTCGAAGTCCACTTCCTGGGTGAGCTTCAGCGCCGCGCCGCGCAGACCGGCGAGTTCCATCAGGTCGATATTGTCCGGGGTGAAGCTGCCCCAGCTCGCCACGATCTCCGACGGCGCCACCTCGGGCGAAACCGGGTATTCGTGGTTGGCCGCGGCATAGATCGCCTGCGCCTCGGGCGAGGAAAGGAATTCCATGAACGCCAGCGCATCGTCACGGTGCGGGGCATGGGCGGTCATCGCCACGCCGGAAATGTTCACATGGGTGCCGCCGCCTTCGAAGACCGGAAACTCGATGCGCACCGCCTCGGCCCAGGCGCGCTGTTCCTCGTCTTCCAGCATCTCGCCCATGTAATAGGTGTTGCCGAGGCTGATATCACATTCGCCCGACCAGATCGACTTCACCTGCGCGCGGTCATTGCCTTGCGGTTTCATCGCCAGGTTGGCTTTCAGGCCGGTCAGCCAGGCCTTGGTGTCGGCCTCGCCGTGATGGGCGATCATCGCCGCCGTCAGCGCGGTGTTGTAGGCATGTGTGCCCGAGCGGGTGCAGATCCGGCCCGCCCATTTCGGGTCGGTCAGGTCTTCGTAGGTGGTGATCTCGCCGGGGGCGACGCGGTCGCGCGAGGCGTAGACGATGCGTGCCCGCGAGGTCAGGCCGAACCAGTGATTGTCGGCATCGCGAAAGCCCTCGGGCACGTTGGCGGTGAGCACGTCGCTCTCGACGGCCTGGGTCACGCCCGCTTCGACCGCTTCGGCGAGGTGCTGCACATCCGCGGTCAGGATCACGTCGGCCGGGGTGCGCCGGCCTTCCGCGAGCAGCCGCTCGGTCATCCCGGTGTTGAGAAAGGCGATGTTGACCTCGATGCCGGTCTCGGCGGTGAAGGCGTCGACCAGCGGCTGGATCAGCTCGGGCTGGCGGTAGGAATAGACGTTGACCTCGGCCAGCGCCGGCAGGGCGGTGGCGAGGCTGAGCGTGGCGGCGAGGGTGAGTCGGAAGGTCATGCGCGTCTCCTGTATTGACGGATTTCCTTAAACCTGACTGTTTTGCTCAGGTCAAGCGATGACGGGGGGCCAGCCCCCCGAACCCCCGGAGTATTTGCACCAGGAAAAGCTGGATCAGCGGACCTTTTCGGCCGCCTTCACGGCCTCCCAGAGCGCGTCCATCTCGGTCAGGTCGCTGTCTTCAGGGCGCTTGCCCGTCGCCGCCAGACGCGCCTCTATCGCTTCGAAACGCCTTATGAACTTGGCGTTTGCGCCGCGCAGCGCCGCTTCCGGCTCGACCCCGAGATGGCGCGCAACATTGGCGAGCACGAACAACAGATCGCCGATCTCTTCGGTCACCTCATCGTGAGACAGCGTGTCGCGGGCCTCGACCACTTCGCGCGCTTCCTCGGCCACCTTGTCGAGCACCTTGGCAATGTCGGGCCAGTCGAAGCCGACGCGGGCGGCGCGCTTTTGCAGCTTGTAGGCGCGCAGCAGGGCGGGCAGCCCGATGGCCACGCCGTCGAGCACCCCGTGCTGGGCCTTGCCGGCACGTTCGGCGGCCTTGATCGCCTCCCAGTTTTCCGACTGGGCGTCGGCACTGTCGATCCCGGCCTGGTCGCCGAACACATGCGGGTGGCGCGCCACCATCTTGTCGGCCATCTGCCGGGCGACATCGTGAAAGCTGAACAGACCGGCCTCCTCGGCCATGCGGGCGTGGAACACCGACTGGAACAGCAGATCGCCCAATTCGCCCTTCAATTCGTGCCAGGCCTCGCGCTCGATCGCGTCAGCCACCTCATAGGCTTCCTCGATGGTGTAGGGCGCGATGGTGGCGAAGGTCTGGTCCACGTCCCACGGGCAGCCCGCGACCGGATCGCGCAGCCGGGCCATGATCTCGATCAGCCGGTCGATGCCGCCCTGTGGGTCATGCACGATCTCGTCAGATGTTTTCGCCATTGCACCGGGCCTCTTTTCGGGGAACTCTCCGACCCATAGCAAAGCGCGCGGAGAGCGGAAACCCATGCCTATCGTCAACCGGATCGGCGAATTTGCCGATGACATGAAAACCTGGCGGCGCTGGCTGCACGCCCACCCGGAGCTGAAGCTCGAATGCCACGATACCGCGGCCTTCGTGGTCGAAAAGCTGCGCGGCTTCGGGGTCGACGAGATCCATGAGGGTATCGCGACCAGCGGCGTGGTGGCGATCATCGAGGGGCAGGGGCCGGGGGCGACCATCGGGCTGCGCGCTGACATGGACGCGCTGCCGATGGACGAGCTCACCGGGCTTGCCCATGCCTCGACCGTGCCGGGGCGGATGCATGCCTGCGGCCATGACGGCCATACCACGATGCTGCTGGGCGCGGCGCGCTACCTGGCCGAGACCCGGGCGTTCCGGGGCCGGGTGGCGCTGATCTTCCAACCGGCCGAGGAAGATATCGGCGGCGGCCGGATCATGGTCGAAGAGGGGATCATGGAGCGCTTCGGGATCGACGAGGTCTATGCGCTGCACAACGAGCCGGGCCTGCCGCTTGGCAGCTTCTCGACCACGCCGGGGCCGATCATGGCCGCTGTCGATACCTTTCGCATCCATATTCAGGGCCAGGGCGGCCACGGCGCCTATCCGCACGAGGCGGTCGACCCGATTCCGCCCGCATTGGCCATCGCCACCGCCTGCCAGACCATCGTCAGCCGCAATGTCAGCCCCCGGCAGGACCTTGTGGTGTCGGTGACCATGATCAATTCCGGCAGCGCCGATAACGTGATCCCCGACAAGGCCTTCGTCGGCGGCACGGTGCGCACCTTCGACCCGGAGGTGCGCGACATGGTCGAGCGCCGGATGGGCGAGATCGTGGCCGGTAGCGCGGCGGCGTTCGGTGTCGAGGCGGTGCTGGATTACGAGCGCGGCTATCCGCCAACGGTGAACCACGCCGCCCATGTCGACAAGGCCGCCGCGGTGGCGCGGGAGGTGGCGGGCGCGGCCGGGGTCGAAACCGACCGCGACCGTGAAATGGGGGCGGAGGATTTCTCCTATATGCTGAACGCCCGGCCCGGCGCCTTCCTGTTTCTGGGGCAGGGCGAGGGGCCGTCGGTGCATCACCCGAAATACGATTTCAACGACGAGATCGCCCCGGTCGGCGCGAGCTTTTTCGCCCGACTCGTCGAAACCCTGAACCCGGTGAACTGACATGGCCCTGGAAGACGCAAAAAAGCAGATCGACACGGCGATCACCCGGCCGGGCATGAAGGGGCCGAGCTTCGAGAACACCTTTTCGGGGCTGACCACCTTCCTGCGCCGGAGCTTCACCAAGGATCTGAGCGAGGCCGATATCTGCATCACCGGCGCGCCCTTCGACCAGGCGGTGACGAACCGGCCGGGCACCCGGCTTGGCCCGCGCGCGATCCGCGAGGCCAGCGCGTTGCAAAGCCCCGATGCGCCCTATGGCTGGGGCTATGACGTGATGAGCGATTTCGCCATCGCCGATTATGGCGACATGGCGTTCGACTATGCCCAGCCATCGGCGTTTCCGGCGCTGCTGGAAGCGCATATTGCCGGGATTCTGGCGCAGGATTGCGCGGTGGTCACGCTGGGCGGCGATCACTCCATCACCCTGCCGATCCTGCGCGCCCACGTGGCTAAACATGGGCCCCTGGCGCTGATCCAGTTCGACGCCCATACCGATAGCTGGCCCGACGACGATCCGGCGCGCGTCGATCATGGCACCTTTGTCTACAAGGCGGTGAAGGAAGGGCTGATCGACCCCGCGCGCTCGATCCAGATCGGCATTCGCACCAGCAACGACGACCCGCTCGGGATCGCCATCGTCGATGCCGCCGAGGTGCACCGGACCGGGCCGGAACGGGTGGCCGACCGCATCCGCGAGGTGGTGGGCGATCATCCGGCCTATCTCACCTTCGATATCGACGGGCTCGACCCGGCTTTTGCTCCCGGCACCGGCACCCCGGTCTGGGGCGGGCTGACATCGGCGCAGGCGGCGGCGATCCTGCGCGGGATCGCCGGTGTGCGGCTGGTGGGCGGGGACGTGGTGGAGATGTCGCCGCCCTTCGATCAGGCCGGGATCACCGCGGTGGCGGCGGCGCATGTGGCGGTGGAAATTCTCAGCCTCTGGGGCTGGACCCGACGCTGACCGGGCGGTGCGGCTGCCCGATGCCTTGAGGTAGACCCGGCCCGAGGACGACAGGATCGCGAAGGCCTGGCCATCGCGGCAGAGCGGGAGCCCGCACATCATCTTGCGGTGGCTGGCCCGCCAAGTCCGTCGAGCAATTGGTGTATGACGGCGGTGTCGGCGTCGGAGACGCTCACGTCTCGGCGGTCAGGCTCTCGTCGAACTTGATCGACTCGCCGCAGCCGCAGGCATCGACGACGTTGGGATTGCGAAACACGAAACCCGATTCCAGCAGTGAGGTCTGGTAGTCGATCTCGGTGCCGAACAGGAACATCTGCGCCATCGGCGCGATCATCACCCGGGCGCCGTCCTGCTCGACCACCTCGTCGGCGGGGTCGATCTCGGTGACGTAATCCATGGTGTATTCCATCCCGGCACAGCCGCCCTTCTTGACGCCTATGCGCAGGCCCTCATGGCCATCCTTGGCCATCAGCCGGGCGATCTGCTTCGCGGCGGCTTCGGTGATGGTCACGGCCTGTTTGCCGGGGATCGAAAACATCGTGTTTCTCCTGATTGCGCCCCTCCAAGGTAAGTGGTCAGGGCGCTTTGCTCAAGGGGTCAACCCGGCGCGCAGGCTGGCGGTGGCGAAACTGACGGCCATCGCCCATGCGAAGGAGGCCAGCGTGCCGATGATGATGTATTCCGCCGCGCGGTGATGTTTGGCCCCGTCGGCAAAGGTCGCCTCCAGCCGCAGCACCGATTTTGCCGCGATCAGGAAGCCGATACCGGCGGGTTCCCCGGCCAGCACGAGCAGAAAGATCATCGCCCGTTCGAGCAGTCCGATCAGCAGGCCGCCATTGTCGAGCCCCCGTGGCAGATCGACTTCGCGATAGGGCAGCAGCAGCGCCCCGACCGCGAAGCCGCCGGCGCGGGTGGCGAGGATCAGCCCGGCGGTGAGGGCGAAGCCGTCGAGCAGCCAGCCTTGCCCCGGCAGCAGCCCGGCCCAGAGGCCGTTGGCCCACAGCGTGGGCATGAGCGCCGACAACGCGGCGAGGCTGGCGAGATGCGCCCCCTGGTCGACGACAAAGCCGGTGAGCCCGGTGGCCCGGCTGAGCAGTTTGACCGCGTCGATCGCGGCGTGCACCAGCGCCAGACCGGCCAGCCAGGCCAGCCCGGTCGGATCCCAGCACCCGAGTGCCAGCGCGGCAAGGACGAAGACCAGCCCGATATGCAGGCTAAAGGCGCCGGGGTGGCGCTTGTGGCGCGCGATCCAGCCGGTCTGGGCGACGAAATCGGCCAGCACATGGGCGAGGAGGAGGGCGGTGAATGTGTCCAGCATGGCGTCGCTCCGGGCCTATCGGGGGGCCGCGCCCTCGGCTTCAAGCAGCGTCAGCGCGGTGGCGAGGGCGTCGTAGCCGGCGGCGTCGAGCGCCTGGGTGACGGCCTGGCGGGTGATGCCGTAGCGCGCGGCCACGGCGGCGTGGGTTGGCGGCTCGGGGTCGAGCATCGGCGCAATGGCGCGGGCCTGGGCCTGGGTCCAGCCTTGCGACAGGTGATCGGCGAGGCGGGTAGCGGCGGCGAGCGCGCCGCCATTCGCATGGGCCCAGAGGGCCGGGCGGGCGATCGCGTCGAGGCCGCGCCCGGCGGCGACGAAAGCCTCGCCGCTGGCGCTGTTGAGATCGCCGGAGCCGAGCGAGACCGGGCCACGCGCCAGCGCGATGCGGCTGTCCCAGCGCGGGTTTTCACGGCGCAGGGCGGCGCGAAACCTCAGCGCCGCGCGCAGATCGAGGCCCGGCCGGGCAAGGCAGACCTGCCAGCCGTCGCCCCGGTTGCGGGTGAAGCGCAGCGACGCGCCCGCCCAGGTCGAGATCTCCCGCGCGGTGTCGGCCAAGGTGGCCATCGCCTGTTCCAGCGCCGGGGCCGCCATCTCGGCGGAGGCCACGAGATCGCCGGTGAGCACGGCCTGAGACTGCGAATCTGTCATGGAAGAAAGTTGAACAGCTTTCCTGGCCAAAATGCAATCAAATTCAATTGCAAAACTTAAAAGAAAGCTAAATCACTTTCTAATTGGGCGTGCCGGGTTGCCTGCGACCGTGCTGTGCGCGGCCACGTCACGGGTGACCACGGCTCCAGCGGCGACGATGGCGCCGGTGCCCACCGTCACGCCGGGCAGGATGATCGCACCGCCACCGATCCAGGCATCGGCCTCAATGGTAACCGGACGGCCCCATTCCAGCCCGGTCGCGCGTTCGGCGGCATCGCGCGGATGGTCGGCGGTGAGGATCTGCACGTATGGCCCGATCTGCACCCGGTCGCCGATGGTCACGCAGGCCACGTCGAGCACGACGCAGCCGTAGTTGAAGAACACCCCGTCGCCGAGCGTGATCTCGGTGCCGTAATCGACATGGAAGGGCGGGCGGATGGTCGCGTTGACCGGCTTGGCGAACAGCAGGGTGAGGAGGCGCTGGCGCTCGGCATCCTCGCCGTACACCGTCTGGTTATAGTCCCGCATCAGCCGCTGCGCGCGCTGCCTCAGCGCCACCAGCTCCGGGTCGCCGGGGCGGTAGGGCTCGCCCGCGCGCATCTTGTCCAATTCGCTGCGGGTGGGCGCGTCCATGCCTACATGAACCCGAGTTCCAGCCGCGCCTCGTCCGACATCATGTCCATGCCCCAGGGCGGGTCCCAGGTGATGTCGACGCCGACGTTCTGCACGCCTTCGACCGGGCCGACGGCATCTTGCAGCCAGCCGGGCATGTCGGCGGCCACCGGGCAGCCGGGAGCGGTCAGCGTCATCAGGATATGCACGTCGCCGTCGCCGCTGATGTCGATGGTGTAGACCAGCCCGAGGTCGTAGATATTCACCGGAATCTCCGGGTCATAGACCGAACGGCAGGCCTCGACGACCTTGTCGTAGAGCGGGTGATCGGTGGTCGAGGGGCGGATCAGGGGCGCCCCTTCCAACTGCTGATTTTCGCTGTTCATCGCGTGTTTCCCATAAACCTGACAGAACATATAAGGATTGTGTCCCGGCAGGTCTACCCCCCGGCGTGCGGCGGCTTACCGCGGCAGGTGGCGTCCGCTCATCGGCGGCAGCTTCATCCAGTCGGGCGAGCCGAAGAGGCGTTCGAGCCCGAAAATCAACAGCGCGATGGCGATCACCGCGAAGACCAGTTTCACACGTTTTTCGGAGGCCGGGTTGCGCGCCCACTTGGCCATGCGGAAAAACTGGCGCGGACCCAGGCTCATGCGTCGTCAAGGAACCGCACCGCGCCGATATAGGGCAGGTTGCGGTTGCGTTGGGCAAAGTCGATGCCGTAGCCGACGACGAATTCGTCCGGAATCTCGAACCCGGTCCAGTCGGCCTTGATATCCACCTCGCGGCGGCTGGGCTTGTCGAGCAGCGCGATGGTTTTCAGCCGTTTCGGCCCCTTGGCCTTGAGCAGGCCGACGACGTGCTTGAGGGTGTAGCCGGTATCGACGATATCCTCGACCACCAGCACGTCGCGGTCATGGATCTCGCCGCGCAGGTCCTTGAGAATCCGCACTTCGCGGCTCGACACGGTGCTGTCGCCGTAGGAGCTGGCCTCGATGAAATCCACTTCCACCGGCAGGTCGAGTTCGCGCACGATGTCGGCAATGAACACGAAGGAGCCGCGCAGCAGCCCGACCACCACCAGCTTGTCGGTGCCTTCGAAGGCGTCGTGGATCTCTTTCGCCAGCGCCTCGATCCGCGCGGCGATGGTCTTGGCCGAGATCATCTCGTCTATGACATATGGCCGCGTTGGCATGGCGCCCCCCTTGCATCCCGGTTCGCACCTATGGGATTAGCGCGCAGGCCGCCAAAGGGGAAGGGGACATGCCGACACATGGCGAAAATCGGGTGATGCCCTACAGCGCGATGCAGATGTACGATCTGGTCGCCGACGTGATGCGCTACCCCGACTTCATCCCGTGGATCGCCGCCGCGCGGATTCGCTCGGTAACGCCCCACGCCGATGGCACCCAGTTGATGGACGCCGACCTCGTGGTCAGCTTCAAGGTGTTCCGCGAGAAGTTCGCCACCCGCGTGGTGCTCGACGAGCGCGCGCGCCGGCTCGATATCGACTATCTGGAAGGGCCGTTCAAATACCTGCGCTCGCGCTGGGAGTTCGCGGATGTTGCGGGTGGCTGCGAGGTGCGGTTCTTCGTCGATTTCGAGTTTCGCAACCTGGTGCTGCAAAAGCTGATCGGGGTGGTGTTCAACGAGGCGATGGAGCGGATCGTGCGCGCCTTCGAGAAACGGGCCGAGGCGCTTTACGGGCCGGGCGGCTGAGGCGGCCCCGGTCAGGCTCATTGCTTCTGCGCCAGCGGGTGATGCGTCAGCACCAGTTCCTTCAGCCGCTCGTCGAGCACATGGGTGTAGATCTCGGTGGTCGACACGTCGGCATGGCCGAGCAAGGTCTGGATCGCGCGCAGATCGGCGCCGTGGGCGAGCAGGTGGGTGGCGAAGGCGTGGCGCAGCCGGTGCGGCGTGACCGCTTCGGGCGAGATGCCCGCCGCCACCGCGATGTCCTTGATCAACCCGTGAAAGCGGTGCCGCGTGAGATGGCCGTCCTTGCCCGAGGACGGGAACAGGAAGGGCGAGGGCCTGGCCCCGGCTTTCGCGGCCTTTTCCTGTGCGGCGTCGCGCACCATCAGCCAGGCTGCCAGCGCCGCGCGAGCCGGGGGCGACAGCGGCACCATGCGCTCCTTGCCGCCCTTGCCGCGCACCAGCAACATGCGCGGATCGCCCCGCGCGGCGGCCACCGGCAAGCCAACCAGTTCCGACACCCTCATCCCCGTCGCGTAAAGCACTTCCATCAGGCAGGTGTTGCGCAGCCGGTCGGCCTCGCTGCGGCCCAGGCCGCGGGTGGCGTCGAGCAGGCGGCTCACCTCGTCTTCCGACAGGGTCTTGGGCAGGGTCCGGGCCTTGCCGGGGCCGGTGATGCGCAAGGCCGGGTTGTCGGCGCGCCAGTTCTCTTCAAAGGCGAAGCGGTAGAGCTGCTTGACCGCCGAGAGCCGCCGCGCCCGGGTGGCCACCGCCAGCCCTTCGGCCTCGCAGGCGACCATGAACGCCTCGATATCGGCCTTGGTCGCGGTGGCGAAATCGCCCCCCCGGCGGTCAAGAAACCCGGCGTATTCCTTCAGATCGCGGCCATAGGCGAGCAGGGTGTTCCGGGCGGCATCCAGTTCGGCGGCCTGGGCTTCGAGAAAGGCCGAGATCCAGCGCGCGTCGTCGGGCCGCAGGCTCATCCGCGCCGGTCCAGGATCAGGAATTCGAGCGCCGCGCGCCGGGCGGTATCTTCCAGCCCGACGGCGCGCAGCAGCGCCAGCGCATCGGTCACCTGGTCGAGATTGCCCGCCTCGCCCTCGGCCAGCAGGGTCATCGCCCGCAGGATCGCCTCGCCCAGCCGCCCGCTCTCGACCAGAGAGGCCAGGCGCACCGGGGCGCCGGTGGCGGCAAAGCCGCGCTGCACGGCGGCGGCGCGGGCATCGGGCGCAGGCAGCGCCGAGGCGGTGCCTTGCGCGATCGAGGCCAGCAGCCGGTCAAGCGCCGTGGCCGGGTCGGCGGTGAGGGAGACGGCTTCGTAATCGTCCGACAACAGCCCGAGATGGAAGGCGATCACCCCGGCCTCGCCCTCGAGCCCCATCGCCGCCAGCGCGGGGCCGTGGATGCGCGCGATCGGCACCTCGACGCTTGCATCGCGCAGCGCGTCCCAGGCGGCAGGCAGGGCGGCGGCGGTGCCGCTCCGGTTGCCGGCCGCCATGTTGGCCTCCAGCGCCTGGATCGCGGCGACCCGGTCCCAGACCCCGCCCGAGGCGGCCGGGCTGCGTTCGGTGTAGAGGCCGAGAAGCTGGTTGTCGGTCACCGCGCCGGTGCGCGCCAGCCGCTCGCCCGCCTCGATCCGGGCTTTCCAGCCGATATTGTCGCGCAGATCGGAATGGGCGAAGGCCAGCGGCAGGCCGGCGGTGGGAATCGCATCGCCGATGGCCTCGAACATCCGGAAGGTGAGCGGGCTGGGGGTGACCGGCAGGTCCAGCGGGTCTTCGTCTTCGTAGAGGTCGGGGTCGAGGAAGCGGGCGAAGAGGTCGGCGTCGTCGTCGGGGATCAACCCGAGCGCCGAACCGGTGCCCAGCAGCAGCGTCGCCCCGTTCCAGTCGCCCGCCCGCGCCAGGCAGAAAATCCGGGCCTGGTAGGTCGGCGACAGCGCCGGCATGTCCGACATCGTTTCGCACAAGGCTTGCTCTTCGCCGATCAGCAGCGCGACATCGAACCAGCGGCGGAAGACCTGCGGGTCGTCCGGCCCGGCGCGTTCGAGCAGCGCATTGGCTTGCTCGAGCGCGCCCATTTCCAGCAGCTTGTCGACGCGGGCGAGAAACAGGGTGGTGCCGGTGCTGTCCTGCATCGCGGGCGGATCGAGCTCGGCCAGAAGGATGGTATAAAGCTGGGCTTGCAGTGCCGGCAGCATGTCGGGGGCGAGGGCGCGGATCCGGCGGGCAAGGTCGGTGGCGCTCGATGTGCCCCAGAGGCTGGCGGGCAGACCGGTGACGGCGGGCGACAGGATCCCCAGCGCATCCGGCCGCGTGCCGTTGCCCAGCGGCGCGACCGACACCGGATCGACCGTCGCGCCGGGAGACACGGCCGGTTCATCTGGGGCGGCATTGGGGGCGGCTCCGGGCAGGGCCGCGGGCGTGGCCACGCTGTCGGACAGCCAGTCGATCGCCGACATCGGGGCGCCGCCCGCCTCCTGCGCCCGCATCGGGGCGGCGCAGGCCAGCATCAGTGCCAGCGCAACGAACCCGCCGTGCTTACTCCGCATCCAGCGTCACCGTGAGGCTTTGCTCGCCGGGCTCGGGCGCGAGATCACCGATATAGGCAAAGGCCACGAGGGCGATCACCCCCAGAACCAGAACCAGAGCCAGAAATTTCACAAGCCGCCCGATCATCGCCTCGCCTTCCGCGTTTCGCAGGTTTCATCGTCCGCGTGGTTCATATATGCCATGCTTTCGAAGGTCACGCCATTGAGCGGCGGGATAAAAATTCGGCGAGGTGCTGCCGTTTTGGCGCTGAAGGTGAAAAAGCCCATCGTCCTGGTGGGGATGATGGGGGCGGGCAAGTCTGCGGTCGGGCGCACATTGGCGCAGACCCTGGGCGTTGCCTTTCTCGACAGCGATCACGAGATCGAGCGGGCGGCGGCGATGTCGATCGCCGAGGTCTTCGCACGCGATGGCGAGGTGTTCTTTCGGGCCCGCGAAACCGAGGTGCTCAAACGCCTGCTGGCCACCGGTCCTTGCGTGATCTCCACCGGCGGCGGGGCGTTTCTGGCCGCAGAGAACCGGCAGATCATGCATGATATCGGCGTCTCGGTCTGGCTGCGCGCCGATCTCGACCTGCTGTGGGAGCGGGTGCGCCACAAGGCGACCCGGCCGCTGCTGCAGACCCAGGACCCGCGCGGCACGCTCAAAGCGATTTACGACAAGCGCGTGGGCATCTACGCCAAGGCCGACCTGGTGGTCGACGGCCACGAATCCTACAGTTTGGGCGACATGACGAAACAGGTGATCCGGGTGCTCAAGACCCGGCCCGATGTGCTGGAGGAGACGGGCAGATGACGGGCATCGACGTGGTGCGGGTAGAGCTGGGCGCGCGCGCCTATGACGTGCGCATCGGCGCCGGGCTGATCGCCCGCGCCGGGGCCGAGATCGCGCCGCTGTTGCAGCGCCCGAAGGTCTGGATCGTGACCGAATCGCGTGTCGCCGGGCTGCATCTCGAGGCGCTGACGGCGGGGCTTGCCGCCAGCGGGATCGCGTCCGAGGCGCTGATCCTGCCGCCCGGCGAGACCACCAAGAGCTGGGTGCATCTGCAAGAGGTGGTCGAGTGGCTGCTCGGCCAGAAGGTCGAGCGCAAGGATATGGTCGTGGCCTTTGGCGGCGGCGTGATCGGCGACCTCGTGGGCTTCGCCGCCGCGATCCTACGCCGCGGCGTGCGTTTCGTGCAGATCCCGACCTCGCTGCTGGCGCAGGTCGACAGCTCGGTCGGCGGCAAGACCGGGATCAACTCGCCCCATGGCAAGAACCTTGTCGGCGCCTTCCACCAGCCCAGCCTGGTGCTCGCCGATATCGGCGTGCTCGGCACGCTGAGCCAGCGCGACTTTCTCGCCGGCTACGGCGAGGTGGTGAAATATGGCGGGCTCGGCAGCCTCGACTTTTTCGAATGGCTCGAAGCCAATGGCCCGGCGCTGGCGGCGGGCGACGCGGCGCTGCGCCAGCAGGCGGTGCGTCGGTCGGTGCAGATGAAGGCCGATATCGTCGCCCGTGACGAGACCGAGGCGGGCGACCGCGCGCTGCTCAATCTCGGCCACACCTTCGGCCATGCGCTGGAGGCGGCGACGGGCTACGGCGACACCCTGCTGCACGGCGAGGGCGTGGCGATCGGCTGCGCGCTGGCCTTCGAAACCTCGGCGCGGCTCGGGCTGATGAGCCAGGAAGAGCCTTCGCGCTTCCGCGCCCACCTTGCGGCGATGGGGATGAAACGCGACCTTGCCGATATCCGCTCCGAACTGCCCAACGCCGCCGGGCTGCTCGGGCTGATGGCGCAGGACAAGAAGGTGGATGGCGGGCGGATCCGCTTCATCCTCGCGCGCGGGATCGGCGAGGCGTTCATGGCCGAAGAGGTGGACCTCGACGTGGTGCGCGGGGTGCTGACCGACGCGCTCTCGGCCCGCTAGCCGGTTTCTTTGCAAGAAACCGGACCGGAATTTTTGGAAAATTCCGGCGCTACCCGCGCCGGGCGGTCCTGACCACCATCAGCTCGCCAAGGTTTTCGCGGGTGATGTAGCCGACAAGCGCGCCGCCTTTGCCGGTGACCCCCACCGCAGCGGCGCCGCCCTGCATCTTCTCCAGCACCGTCGCCAGCCCGTCGCCCAGCCCGGCCAGCGGCAGATCCGGCGTCATCACCTCCGACACCCGGCGCGGCGTGGCGGCCTCCAGCGCGCGGTAGAGCGCGGCGCGGGTCAGCAGCCCGAGCGGCGCGCCGGTCACCGGGTCGAGCACCGGAAACTCGTGCTGGGTGGTGCGGATCAGGGTGGTGGCCGCGGCGTCGAGGCTGTCATCGGGGCGCAGCGCCTCGAATTCGGTGATCATCGCGTCGCGTGCGGCAAGATCGCGGGCGAGCGACTGCATTGCCTCCTGCGAGCTTTCGGCCCCCGCCGACATGAAGATGAACACCGCGATCAGCACCAGCACCGGATTGCCCGACAACAGCCCGAACAGGCCCATGCCGAAGGCCAGCGCCTGCCCGGTGGCCGCCGCGATCCGGGTGGCCTGGGCGCGATCGGTCAGCGCCGTCAGCGCGGCGCGCAGCACCCGGCCGCCATCCATCGGGAAGGCCGGCAGCAGGTTGAACACCGCCAGCAGCCCGTTCAACAGCGCGATCTGGGCGGGCAGGTCGTGCAGCGTGATTTCGGTAAGCGTGGTCTCTGCCAGCCGGGCGGGGCCGAGGATCAGCGCCAGCACGAGGAAGATCACCACGTTCACCGCCGGACCCGCCAGCGCCACCAGCACTTCCTCGCGGGGCTTTTCCGGCATCCGCTCAAGCCGGGCGAGCCCGCCGATCGGCAGCAGCGTTACGTCCGGGGTGTGGATGCCGAAGCGGCGGGCGACAAGGGCGTGGCCGAACTCATGGGCGATAACGCAGGCAAACAGGATCAGAACGTAGAGCACATGCACCCAGGCCGCGGTGAACCCGCCGGCGCTGTAGCCCGCGATCCCGATCCAGGCCAGCAGCAGGAAAAACGTGGCGTGCACCCGCAGTTCGCTGCCGAAGAGATGCCCGATAGGGAAAGACCACGCCATGCCATTCTCCGATGAAAAAGGGCGCGCGAGAGGCCCGCACGCCCTACCAAGATGGTGCCGCAACGGCCGGGTCACAAGCCCGGCACGGTGCGTGGATCAGAACGGGATCTCGTCGTCGAAGCCGCCCGAGGCGGGCCCACTGCCGCCGCCATTGCCGCCGGAGCCCTGGCCGCCGTCACCGCCATAACCGCCGCCACCGCCATAGCCGCCACCGGTGTCGCCGCCATAGCTGCCACCGCCGCCGCCTTCACCGCGACCGTCGAGCATCACCAGCGTGCCGCCGAAACCTTGGAGCACGACCTCGGTCGTATAGCGGTCGGCGCCGGACTGGTCCTGCCACTTCCGGGTTTGCAACTGGCCTTCGATATAGACCTTGGAGCCCTTGCGCAGATATTGCTCGGCAACGCGCACCAGCCCCTCCTGGAAGATGGCGACCGAGTGCCACTCGGTCTTTTCACGCCGTTCGCCGGTGTTCTTGTCTTTCCACGTTTCCGAGGTGGCGATACGCAGGTTGCAGACCTTGCCGCCGTTCTGAAAGCTGCGCACCTCCGGGTCGCGGCCAAGATTGCCGATGAGAATAACCTTGTTGACCGACCCTGCCATGGGTGCCTCCCGAATCTGGTAAATTGGTTCCCATCGTTACATCACCCGCACATGCTTAAGAAAAGGCTAAAATCCGCATGCGGCGCGCGGACACTGGCAGAGGCCGCGCAAATCCTGTAGTTTTGCGGCCAAAGCAGAGGGGAAGACATGCGGCGCCTTGTGTTCGCGGCGAGTATTGTGTGCCTGCCGGTGATCGAACCGGCCCAGGCCGATACCTTGTTTTCCTCCTCGTCCGGCCGGTCGAGCTTCGAAAACGCGCTGAACGTGCTCGACGGGCGCGCCGCGCGGCAATACGAAAACTCGGTGCGACTCACCCCGAAATACGTGCCCGACCAGGGCGCGGCAGGGATTCCGCGCTATTCGGGCAACTACCGTGGCACCTATCTCGAAGACGCCAAGGCGGCCGCTCGCAAGCATGGCGTGCCGGAAGACCTGTTCCTGCGCCTCGTGCAGCAGGAATCGGGCTGGAACCCCTCGGCCAAGAGCCATGCCGGCGCGCTCGGGCTGGCCCAGCTCATGCCCGACACCGCGGCGCGGCTCGGCGTCGATCCGCACGATCCCTTGGCCAATCTGGAAGGTGGCGCGCGCTACCTGCGCCAGCAATACGATCGCTTCCGCTCCTGGCGGCTGGCGCTCGCGGCCTATAATGCCGGGCCGGAGGCGGTGGTGAAATACGACGGCATCCCGCCCTATGCCGAAACCCAGGGCTACGTGACGGCGATTCTCGGCGGCTGAGCCGGGCGCCGCGCTCCTCACCCCAGGTCGGACAATTCCTTGCGGTGCATCCAGTCGGCATGACGCGGCGCCTTGCGGGTGCGTGACCATTCCTCCAGCATGTCCCACTTCACCGCGTCGAGCTTGGCCAGCATCGCCGCTTCCTCGGGGTCGGGGCAGGCCAGTTCGATGCGATGGCCGGAAGGGTCGAAGAAGTAGATCGAGTGGAAGATCGAATGGTCCGTCACGCCCAGAACCTCGACGCCATTGGCCTCAAGATGTTCCTTAAACTCAATAAGTTCGGCGCGGTCCTTCACCTTGAAGGCAATGTGCTGGACCCATTTCGGCGTGTTCTCGTCGCGCCCCATTTCGGGCTTTGTCGGCAGTTCGAAAAAGGCCAGCACATTGCCTTGGCCGGCATCGAGAAACACATGCATGTAGGGATCGGGTTCGTGAGTGGAGGGCACGTGGTCTTCGGCGATGGCGAGGATGAAATCCATTCCCAGCATGTCGCGATACCATTCCACGGTTTCTTTCGCATCCTTGCAGCGATAGGCGACGTGGTGGATCTGTTCGATTTTCATGATGTGCTCCGCGATGCTCTGCTGCGATCATACGAAGATATCATTGCAAGTGCAACGAAAATGAAAGGCCGTGGTCCGTGATCGCACAGACAGCCGCGATCCGGGTGCCTGAATGGGTCCGGATCGGCTTGCAGATGATTGATTTGTAAGGGTAACTCAGCCGCCGCGGCGGAATTGCGACGGGGTGCGCCCGGTATGCTGCGAGAAGGCACGGGTAAAATAGGCCGGCGAGGCGAAACCAAGTGCGACGGCGATATCCTTCACCGGCAGATGGGTCTCGGTCAGCAGCCGCCGCGCCTCGTAATGCACCCGGTCGGCGAGGATCGCAGAGGCCGGGCGGCCACAGGCCTTGTTGCAGACCCGGCTCAGATGCGTCGGGGTGACGCCCAGCGCCTGGGCATAGTCGCGCACTGTCTTGGCAGAGTGAAAATCCTTTTCGACCAACGCGGTATAGGCCGCGGCGAGGCGCACGGTCGCGTCTTCGCGCGGCTCGACCTCATCGTCGCCGGTCATCTGGCGCTCGATCCACACCGACAACAGCCCGGCATGGCTGAGCAGCGCCCGGTCGGACGCCGCCGCGCCATTGTCGAGCTCGGTCTGGATCGCGTCGATCAGCTTGTTGAGTTCGATATGCTGCTCGGCATCCGAAAGCCGCAGGTGCACCGGCTCTTCCGGCAGCGACAGCGTGTCTTCCACGCCGGAAGGGAACACCACGATCATGCCGGAAACGGCGCTGTTCATCTCGAAGCCGTGCATGGTGCCGGCGGGGATATAGATCGCGTTATGCGCGGTGTAACCGGAGGTGCGGCCGTTGAGGGTGATCCGGCCCTGGCCGCGCGTGAACCACAGCAGCACCGGGGCGCCGTAGCTGCGCATCGCCTCGGTGCGCCAGCGGCCACCCTTGGCAAGACGCGCGAGCGGAAGAACACGAAAAGGCGAGGTGAGCGTCTGGATCCGGGTCATGAGGCTTACAACTGTCCCTGTTGTCGTTATTCGCGCACCCAAGATGGGTAGCCGATTCTGGGCGATGTGTCGCGCAAGTTATCCACAGGATATGGGCATTTCCTGTGGATAAGCTGTTTCCTGCCAGTCAGTGTCACAATTGGGCCACGTCGAATCGGGTCAGTCAGAGGGCGCCGGCAACACCTTTGTCCAGCCGCTCATGCGGGCGCGAAACCATGTGCGCTGGCGCTTGGCGTATTGCTGCGAGGCGACGATTGCACGGGCACGGGCCTCGTCGAGCGTGATCTCGCCGTCCAGATGCGCGATCAGCTCGCGCGCGCCGATCGCCTTGGCCGAGGGCAGGCTCTCGGACCATGTCGCATGGTTGGCGCGGGCTTCGTCGAGCGCGCCGGCGGCCAGCATCGCATCGAAGCGGCGGGCGATCCGGGCGCGCAGCCAGTCGCGCGGGGTGTCGAGCACCAGCGCGGTTGTCGCGGCCAGCGGCAGGAGCGGCGGCGGGGTGCTGTCCTGCCAGTCGGCCAGGCCGCGCCCGGTGCTTTGCTGCACCTCCCAGGCGCGCTGGATGCGGGCCGGGTTCAGCCGGTCGATCCGGGCGCGGGTGGCCGGATCAAGCTCGGCCAGCAACGCCTCGGCGCCCTCAGCCGCGAGCCGTGCATCGGCCTCGGCGCGCACCGCGCCGGGGGTGAGCGGGATATCGGCGAGCCCTTCGGTGAGGGCGCGAAAATAAAGCCCGGTGCCGCCGGTGATGATCGGGCGCGGCCCAGTGGTAAGGAGCGGGGCGAGGTCGCGCAGCCAATGGCCGACCGAATAGGCCGTATCCCCCGGCACATGGCCGTAGAGCGCATGGGGCGCGATCGCCTCTTCGGCGGCGCCGGGGCGGGCGGTGAGGATGCGCCAGTTGGCAAAGACCTGAAGCGCGTCGGCATTGATCACCCGGCCGCCATCGCGCCGGGCGATGGCGAGGGCGAGGGCGGACTTGCCGCTTGCCGTCGGCCCGGCGATGAGCACCGGACGGTCGGGCGGAATGCTGGCGATGATCTGGTCCATGTCGGGGCAAGATGGGGCAGGGCGCGGCGGTTTGGAAGAGGCGGCGCGCCGATCAGCCGCGGTCCGGCACGCCGCGCTCGCCGGCGGCAAGCGCCGTCGCGAAGGCCACCAGCCGGGCGAGGGCGGCTTCCAGCGTGGCGTCGTCCACCGTCAGCGCCACCCGGACATGGCCCGCCGCCGCCTGCCCGAAGCTTTCGCCCGGCATCACCGCGATGCGCTCGGCGTCGAGCAGTCGCAGCGCGAAATCCTGCCCCGAAAGCCCGGTCGCGCGGATATCGAGCATCAGATACATCGCGCCCTGCGCCGCAACGTGGTTCACGATGTTCTGGTTGCCCAGCAAGGCCAGCGCCGCATCGCGGCGGCGGCGGAACGGGGCGGCCAGCGCCGCCTCGACCCCCGGCCCCTGACCGAGCGCGAAGGCGGCGGCTTCCTGGATATAGCCGGGCACGCCGAAGGTGGTGTGGATCGCCAGATTGTCGAGATGGGCAATCGCCGCCTCGGGCCCGACGACCCAGCCGACGCGGCTGCCGGTCATCGCGTGGCTCTTCGACAGCGAGCCGATCACCAGCGTGCGCTCGGCCATGCCGGGCAGGGCGCGCGGGCTCAGATGCGCGCCCTGCCACACTTGCGTGTCATACACCTCGTCGGAGATGAGCCACAGATCCTCGTCCTGGACCACCCCGGCAATCGCGGCGAGCGTGGTCTCGGGGTAGACCGCGCCGGTGGGGTTGTTGGGGCTGTTGACGAGCAGGCTGCGCGCATCATGGGCGCGGGCGGCGGCGCGGATCGTCTCCGGCTCGGGCAGAAACCCGGCATCGGCCCGCGTCGGCACCGCCACCGGAACCCCGCCCACGGCCCGGATCGTGCCGGGATAGGTGGCGTAGAACGGATCGATGTAAAGCCCGGCCTCGCCCGGATCGAGCACCGCCGAATGGCTGGCGAACAGGGCGGGCTGGCCGCCGGGGGTGATCATCACGTTCTCGGGCCCGGTCGCGACCCCGGTGCGTGCGCGCACCCGCCGCGCCACGATCTCGCGCAAGGCCGGGATGCCGGGGATCGCGGCATAGCCGGTATTGCCCGCCCGTGCCGCCGCCTGCATCGCTTCGAGAATCGCCGGGGCGGTGCGGATATCGGGCTCGCCGATGGTGAGCATCGTCACCTCCTGCCCGGCGGCCGCCAGGGCTTGCGCCTTGAAAAACACATCCCACGCCGCGCCGCCGCCTGCGAGCGCGCTGATCCGGTCTGAAAACTTCATCTCGGGCTCCGTTTTTCGGGCAAACGGCCATGCGTTCGGCCGATTGTCCAGCCGTCAGGGGCGAATTACCGCAGGTCGACCGCAAGAATTTGCGTCGCGCCCCTTCCCAATCCGCCACATGCGTGAAATAGGGAAGCGCCAAACGAAGCATCCAAGGAGACCCCTCATGGAGATTCGCGAGGCTCTCACCTTCGACGACGTGCTGCTTGTGCCGGCTGAAAGCAGCGTTCTGCCCTCCACCGCCGACACCCGCACGCGGGTGACGCGCAACATCACCATGAACATCCCGCTGCTCGCCGCCGCGATGGACACGGTAACCGAGAGCCGGATGGCCATCGCCATGGCCCAGGCTGGCGGCATCGGGGTGATCCACAAGAACCTCACCGTCGAGGTCCAGGCCCGCGAAGTGGCCCGGGTGAAACGGTTTGAAAGCGGCATCGTCTACAACCCGGTCACGCTCACCCCCGACCAGACGCTGGCCGACGCCAAGGCGTTGATCGAGCGCTATAACTTCACCGGATTCCCGGTGGTCGACGAGACCGGCCACGTGGTCGGCATCGTCACCAACCGCGATATGCGCTTTGCCACCTCCGACGACACCCCGGTGCGGGTGATGATGACCTCGAACAATCTCGCGATGCTGAAGGAACCGGCCGACCGCGACGAGGCCAAGAGCCTGATGCGGTCGCGCCGGATCGAAAAGCTGCTGGTGACCGATGCCGAGGGGCGCCTCACCGGCCTGCTCACGCTCAAGGACACCGAACAGGCGGTGCTCAACCCCACCGCCTGCAAGGATCCGCTCGGCCGGTTGCGGGTGGCGGCGGCCACCAGCGTCGGCGAGTCCGGGTTCGCCCGGTCCGAGGCGCTGATCGATGCGGGCGTGGATATCGTGGTGATTGATACCGCGCATGGCCATTCCTCCGGGGTGATCGAGGCGGTCAAGCGCGTCAAGGCGCTGTCGAACGAGGTCCAGGTGATCGCCGGCAACGTCGCCACTGGGGCGGCCACCAGGGCACTGATCGACGCGGGCGCCGATGCGGTCAAGGTCGGGATCGGCCCCGGCTCGATCTGCACCACGCGGATGGTGGCAGGCGTGGGTATGCCGCAGCTCTCGGCGATCATCGAATGCGCCGAAGCGGCGGGCGACGTGCCGGTCATCGCCGATGGCGGCATCAAGTTCTCCGGCGATTTCGCCAAGGCGATCGCCGCCGGCGCCTCCGCCGCGATGGTCGGCAGCATGATCGCGGGCACCGACGAGAGCCCCGGCGAGGTGATCCTGTATCAGGGCCGCAGCTTCAAATCCTATCGCGGCATGGGCTCGCTCGGCGCGATGGCGCGCGGCTCGGCCGACCGCTATTTCCAGAAGGACGCGGCGAGCGACAAGCTGGTGCCCGAGGGGATCGAGGGGCAGGTGCCCTACAAGGGCTCCGTCGCCACGGTGATTCACCAGATGGTAGGCGGCTTGCGCGCCGCGATGGGCTATACCGGCAACGCCACCATCGCCGAGATGCGCGGCGGCTGCGAATTCGTCAAGATCACCGGCGCGGGCCTGAAGGAAAGCCACGTCCACGACGTGCAGATCACCCGCGAAAGCCCGAACTACCGGGTCGGCTGATGACCCCGGCGGCCCGCGTCGCGGCGGCAATCGAGATCCTCGACGGCTGGCTCGCGGGCGAGGCCGCCGAACGTTTGCTGACAGGCTGGGCGCGCGCCAACCGCTATGCCGGATCGAAAGACCGCGCCGCGATCCGCGATCACGTGTTCGACGCGATCCGCTGCCGGCGCAGCTTTGCCGCCCTTGGCGGCGGCGAAACCGGGCGCGGGCTGATGATCGGCGCCGCGCGCGCCGCTTGCCACGACCCGGCGGCGCTGTTCACTGGAGAGGGCTACGCGCCGGCGCCGCTCGGGCCGGACGACGCCCCGGCGCGCAGCGATCTGACCGAGGCCGAGCGGCTCGATTGCCCCGACTGGCTGGCGCCGCAACTGCGCCAGAGCCTCGGCGTCGATTTCGCCCCGGTGATGGCGGCCTTGCGCCACCGCGCGCCGGTGTTTCTGCGGGTCAACCGGGCGCGGAGCACGCCCGAGGCGGCGATGCAGGCTCTCGCGCGGGAAGGGATCGAGACCCGCCCGCATCCGCTGTCGCCCAATGCGCTCGAGGTGATCGCGGGCGCCAGAAAGCTGCAACATGGCGCGGCCTATGGCGATGGTCTGGTCGAGTTGCAGGACGCCGCCAGCCAGGCCGTGGTGGATGCGCTCGACGTCGCGCCGGGGGCGCGGGTGCTCGACTATTGCGCCGGCGGCGGCGGCAAGGCGCTGGCGCTGGCGGCGGCAGGGGCCGAGGTTGATGCCCACGACATCGATCCGGGCCGGATGCGCGATCTGCCGGTGCGGGCCGCGCGCGCCGGGCTGCGGGTTAACATTGTGTTGCCGGACGGGCTGCAATCGACCGGGGCTCACGATCTGATCTTCGCTGACGCGCCTTGTTCCGGCTCCGGGGCGTGGCGGCGCAGTCCGCAGGGGAAATGGGATCTGACGCCTGAGAGATTGGACGAGCTTTGCGGCATACAAGCCCGAATTCTTGACGAAATAGCCGAGTTGTCGGGGCCGGAAACGCTGGTCGGATATGCCACCTGCTCGCTGCTCGATGCCGAGAACGGCGCCCAGATCGACGGTTTTCTTGCCCGCCATCCCGGCTGGCGATGCCTCCTGCAACGCCGCTTCACCCCGCGTGATGGTGGCGACGGTTTCTTCGTCGCGCTGTTGACGCAGCACCCGGATGCGGGGTAATACACCTTTAGGTTGTAAACGCCACCACTCTCGCAGGTTTAGCGTGTCGCCTTCAGACACGTTAAACCTGCATTAACCGCAACGGCGTCAGAGTGGCACGGACGAATCGCTTACGGGGGTCTTGGTGCCGCATCCCGCCTTCTTCCCGGGGCCTGTGACCCAGGCCGCGCTTGATGTTTCGCCGCGCGCGGGATGGTTCGTGCTGATCGCGGCGGCGTTTCTGGCGGCGGCCGTGGCTGCGCCGCATCGCCTCGTGGCGCTGGCGCTGATCGTCACCGGGCTGACCTTCGTGGCGCTCACCCTGCTGGTCACGGGGCTGGCCCTGCGCCACGCCCGGGCCAAGGCGCAGGTGCGGGCCACCCTGGCAGAGCTTGTGGCGGAAGATGCCGCACCCGGCCTGCTGACCGACAATGATGGAAGTATCAGCTATATCAATGCCGCCGCGCGGGCCCGGTTTGGCCCGGTCGAGGGATCGACGCTGACGGCGGCGCTTGGCGATATGTTCGCGGCCCCGGCCTCGGTGATCTACCGGTTGCAGAACCGCGCCCAGGCCCGCGGCGCGGCGCGCGAGGACGTGGCGGTGCGGCAGGGGCAGTTGCGCATCGCGGTGCACCGGGTCGGGCTCACCGGATTTCTGTGGCGGCTGGACGATCTCGACGCGCCGGACGGGGCCGGGCAGGCCGGCGAGTTGATCTCGCTGCCGATGATGACGGTCTCCAAATCCGGCACGGTGCTGACGATGAACGCCGCGCTGCGCCGCCTTCTCGGCGGGCGCGAAACCACGCTGGACCGGGTGTTTTCCGATCTGCCGCTGCGCCCCGGCGAGGTGCATCACGTCGCCGGAGCCCATGGCGCGATCGCCGCGCAGGTGATCGACAGCCCGATCACGGGTGGCCGGCGCGAGGTATTTCTGGTGCCCGACCCGGCGCAAACCCGCATCGAGCCGGGCGCCTGGGGGGTGGTCGAAAGCCTGCCGGTGCCGCTTCTGCGGCTTGACCAGGCGGGCCGGGTCGTCATGGCCAACAAGCGCGCGCGCGGCCTGCTCGGGGCCGAGGATGCGACCGGGCAACATTTTTCCGATCTGGTCGAGGGGTTGGGCCGTCCGGTGTCGGACTGGCTGCGCGAGGCCTGGGACGGGCGCAATCTCGGCCGCACCGAAACCATGCGCGCCGCGCGCGCCGACGAGCGCTTTCTGCAAATCTCGCTGGGTCAATACCACGACGAGACCGGCCCGGCGCTGGTGGCGGTGCTGAACGATGCGACCGAACTCAAGACCCTCGAGACCCAGTTTGTCCAGAGCCAGAAGATGCAGGCAATCGGCCAGCTTGCGGGCGGCGTCGCGCATGACTTCAACAACCTGCTCACCGCGATCTCGGGGCATTGCGATCTGTTGCTGTTGCGTCATGGCGATGACGCGGACCCCGATTTTTCCGACCTCGACCAGATCTCGCAGAACGCCAACCGTGCCGCCGCGCTGGTGGGCCAGTTGCTGGCCTTTTCGCGCAAGCAAACCCTGCGCCCGGAGGTGTTCGACCTGGCCGACACGATGGGCGATCTGACCCATCTGCTCGGGCGGTTGGTTGGCGAGCGGGTGAGCATCGAGTTTCAGGCGGCCCCCGGCGTTCTGCCGGTGCGCGCCGACAAACGCCAGCTTGAACAGGTGCTGATGAACCTCGTGGTCAATGCCCGCGACGCGATGGGCCCCGGCGGCGGCCAGATCCGGCTGGTGCTGGAAAACCGCCGGATCGAGGCGCCGCTCCAGCGCGACCGCGCGATGGTGCCGCCCGGCGATTATGTCTCGATCCGGGTGATCGACGAGGGCGCGGGCATTGCCGCCGAGCATCTGGAAAAGATCTTCGAGCCGTTCTTCACCACCAAACGCGCCGGGCAGGGCACCGGGCTGGGGCTGAGCATGGTGTATGGCATCGTCAAGCAGTCAGGCGGCTTCGTCTTCGTCGATTCGGTGCCGGGATCGGGCACCACCTTCACGCTCTTTCTGCCGGTCTTTCAGCAACACATGCTGCCAGCGGATGTGGCGGGCGAGGTGATCACGCCACCGGAAGATTCCGGCACCGCGCCGGACAACATCCTCGCCCCCGCCGTGCAAATCGCGCCCCGCCCCGCGGTAGCGGCCCCGGTTCCGATGTCGAGGGAGGGCGGCGTCGTGTTGCTGGTCGAGGACGAAGCGCCGGTGCGGGCCTTCGCCGCGCGCGCGCTGCGGTTGCGCGGCTACACGGTGCTGGAAGCCGGCTCGGCGGAGGAGGCGCTGACGGTGCTGGAGGATGACGGCCTCGCGGTGGACGTATTTGTCACCGACGTGGTCATGCCCGGCCTGGACGGGCCGACATGGGTGGCCGAGGCGCTGCGTCACCGGCCCGGTGTGCGGGTCGTCTTCGTGTCGGGCTATGCCGAGGATTCGGTCTCCGAGCATCAGGCCCGCATTCCAAACTCGGTATTCCTGCCCAAACCGTTCTCGCTGGTCGAACTGACTGAAACCGTGTCGCAGCAGCTTCACGGATCGACGGCCGCAAGAGCGGCCAGGGCGGGCGGGCAAAGTGACAAATCAGCCTGATACCAAGGATAAAATGCCTTGGAGGCAAAAAGACGAGGCGGGTTCATCAATCGTTAACCAAGGATGCGCCACAGTGGGGTGGAAAGATTGGACTTGTAATGTTCTCAATTTGTCCGCATTAAGGATCGAAGAACAAGAGGCGAACGCGAGCAGCGATTGCCGCCCCCGCACGGGTGTGAAATAAGGAGAGAAACCATGGCAACGGCGGATCTACTCGACATGACGACGAAGCGCGACGGCGACAAGCAGAAGGCCCTGGATTCAGCCCTGGCCCAGATTGAACGGCAATTCGGCAAAGGCTCGATCATGCGCCTCGGCGCCGACAACCCGGTGGCCGAGATCGAATGCACCTCCACCGGGTCGCTCGGCCTTGATATCGCGCTTGGCATCGGCGGTCTGCCCAAGGGCCGGATCATCGAAATCTACGGACCCGAAAGCTCGGGCAAGACCACGCTCACCCTCCATGCGATCGCCGAGGAGCAGAAGAAAGGCGGGGTCTGCGCCTTTGTCGATGCCGAACACGCGCTCGATCCGCTCTATGCCCGCAAACTCGGGATCAATCTCGACGAGTTGTTGATCTCGCAGCCCGATACCGGCGAACAGGCACTCGAGATCGTCGATACGCTGGTGCGGTCCGGCGCCGTCAACATGGTTGTGGTCGACTCGGTCGCAGCGCTCACCCCGCGCTCCGAACTCGAGGGCGATATGGGCGATTCGAGCGTCGGCGTGCATGCCCGGCTGATGAGCCAGGCGATGCGCAAGCTCACCGGCTCGATCTCGCGCTCCAAGTGCATGGTGATCTTCATCAACCAGATCCGGATGAAGATCGGTGTGATGTTCGGCAGCCCCGAGACCACCACCGGTGGCAACGCGCTGAAGTTCTACTCCTCGGTCCGGCTCGACATTCGCCGGATCGGCGCGATCAAGGACCGCGACGAGGTGGTCGGCAACGCCACCCGGGTGAAAGTGGTGAAAAACAAGGTTGCTCCACCATTCAAGCAGGTGGAATTCGATATCATGTATGGCGAAGGTATCTCCAAGACCGGCGAATTGCTTGATCTTGGTGTGAAGGCCGGCGTGGTCGAGAAATCCGGCGCCTGGTATTCCTATGGTGACGAGCGGATCGGCCAGGGCCGCGAGAATTCCAAACTGTTTCTGAAAGACAACCCGAAGATCGCGCTGGAGATCGAAGACAAGATCCGCGCCGCTCATGGCCTCGAATTCCACATGACCGACGGCGACGGCGAGGCGGACGACGACATTCTCGAAGGCTGATGGATTGCGCCATCGCAGATCAGGATCAACGGCCGGGGCAGGGCGCTGCCCCGGCCGTTTGCATGGCCCCAGGAGGGTCGGAGGCCCTTGGTCGGATTGCGCCGGCGGCAGACAGGCAAGGGGCCGCGCGAAAACGCCCACCGCGGGCCACCCGCGCGCGCCCTTCTGTTGTGGACAGTCGCCCGCCGCCCATCTAAACCGGGGCGTGGCCGCCTTTGGCCCCGATCCAGCGCCCAGACAAGACGAGACAGATGGCCAGCCTGAACGATATCCGCTCCACCTTCCTGAACTTCTTTGAGAAGAACGACCACCGGGTGGTCGAGAGCTCGCCGCTCGTGCCACGCAACGATCCGACGCTGATGTTCGTGAACTCGGGCATGGTCCAGTTCAAGAACCTGTTCACCGGGGTCGAGCACCGCGACTATACCCGAGCGACGACAGCGCAGAAATGCGTCCGGGCCGGCGGCAAGCACAACGACCTCGACAATGTCGGCTATACCGCCCGCCACCACACCTTCTTCGAGATGCTCGGCAACTTCTCCTTTGGCGATTACTTCAAGGAACAGGCCATCCCCTATGCCTGGGACCTGCTGACCAAGGAGTTCGGCATTCCCAGCGACAAGCTGCTCGTCACCGTCTACCACACCGACGACGAGGCGGCGGCGATCTGGAAAAAGGTCGCCGGATTGCCGGACGAGAAGATCATCCGGATTCCGACCAGCGACAATTTCTGGCAGATGGGCCCGACCGGCCCCTGCGGCCCCTCGACCGAGATCTTCTTCGATCACGGCGATCATATCTGGGGCGGCCCGCCGGGAAGTCCGGAGGAAGACGGCGATCGCTTCATCGAGATCTGGAACCTCGTGTTCATGCAGAATGAGCAGTTCGAAGACGGCTCGATGATTGATCTCGAGATGCAGTCGATCGACACCGGCATGGGGCTGGAGCGGATCGGCGCGCTGCTCCAGGGCAAGCACGACAACTACGACACCGACCTGATGCGGGCTCTCATCGAGGCCTCGGCACATGTCACCAACGCCGACCCGGACGGGCCGGGCAATGTCCATCACCGGGTGATCGCCGACCATCTGCGCTCGACCTCGTTCCTGATCGCCGACGGGGTGATGCCGTCGAACGAGGGGCGCGGCTACGTGCTGCGCCGGATCATGCGCCGCGCCATGCGCCACGCCCACCTGCTGGGCGCGACGGACCCGGTGATGCACCGGCTGGTGCCCGAACTGGTGCGCCAGATGGGGCTGGCCTACCCGGAGCTCGGCCGCGCCCAGGTGCTGATCGAAGAGACCCTGCTCACCGAGGAAACCCGCTTCAAGGCGACGCTGGATCGCGGCTTGAAGCTGCTTGACGACGAATTGGCCGCGCTGCCCGAAGATGCCGCGCTGCCCGGCGAGACCGCGTTCAAATTGTATGACACCTACGGCTTTCCGCTCGACCTCACCCAGGATGCGCTGCGCGAAAAGGGCCGAAACGTTGCCATCGAGGGTTTCGATGCGGCGATGGCCGAGCAGAAGGCCAAGGCGCGCGCCGCCTGGTCGGGATCGGGCGAAGCGGCGGATGCCTCTGTCTGGTATGACATCGCCGAAGAGAAGGGCACCACCGAGTTTCTCGGCTATGACACCGAGCGCGCCGAGGGTCAGATCATTGCGCTGGTCAAGGATGGCGCGCGCGTCGATGCGGCGACGGCAGGCACCGAGGTGCAGATCGTGGTCAACCAGACGCCGTTCTATGCTGAAGCGGGGGGACAGGTTGGCGATTCCGGGCTGATCCGCACCGAAAGCGGCGCCGCGACGGTGACCGATACCCGCAAGGTGGCGGGCGTGTTCCTGCATAGCGCCAGGATTACCGAGGGCCGGATCGAGCCGGGGCAAGGGGCCGAGCTCAGCGTCGACCACCTGCGCCGCACCGCGATCCGGGCCAACCATTCGGCCACGCATCTGTTGCACGAGGCACTGCGTCAGGAGCTTGGCGCGCATGTGGCCCAGCGCGGATCGCTCAACGCGCCCGACCGTCTGCGCTTCGATTTCAGCCATTCCAAGGCGTTGACGGCGCAGGAATTGCACAACGTCGCGCGCGAGGTGAATGCCTTCATCCGCCAGAACGCGCCGGTCGAGACCCGGATCATGACGCCGGACGACGCCCGCGCCATCGGTGCGCAGGCGCTGTTTGGCGAGAAATACGGCGACGAGGTGCGGGTGGTGTCGATGGGCAAGGCGCCCACCGGCAAGGGCTCGGGCGGCGACACCTATTCGATCGAGCTCTGCGGCGGCACCCACGTGAAGCGGACCGGCGATATCGGCATGTTCGTGCTGCTGGGCGACAGTGCCTCGGCGGCCGGTGTGCGCCGGGTCGAGGCGCTGACCGGCAAGGAGGCTTTCGCCTATCTCGAGCAGGAAGCGGGCCGGGTTGCCGAGATCGCGGGGGTGCTGAAGGCGCAGCCCTCCGACCTGGTCGACCGGGTGAAGGCGCTGGTTGACGAGCGCAAGGCGCTCAGCGCCGAGCTGGCGCAACTGCGCCGCGAACTGGCCATGGCAGGCGGCGCCCGGCAGGCGTCTGCGCCTAAGGATATCAATGGGATAAAGTTCATCGCTCAGGTGCTTTCCGGGGTGTCGGGCAAGGATCTTCCGCCGCTGATTGACGAGCACAAGGCCGCGCTCGGCTCGGGCGCGGTGCTGCTGATCGCCGATGTCGATGGCAAGGCTGCCGTCGCCGCCGGGGTTACCGATGACCTGACGTCGACACTTTCCGCGGTCGACCTCGTGCGCGCCGCGGTGGCGCAACTCGGCGGCAAGGGCGGGGGCGGCCGGGCCGATCTCGCCCAGGGTGGCGGCAAGGATCCGGCCAATGCCGATGCCGCCATTGCCGCCGCCGAAGCCGTGATAGGAGGATAACATGCCCGCACTCTGGATTGCCCATGTCACCGTCACCGACGAGGCCGCCTATGGTAAATATGCCGAGCTCGCCGGCCCGGCGATCGCCAAACATGGCGGCGCGTTCATCGCCCGTGGCGGGCGTTACGTGCAGCTTGAAGGCAAGGACCGGCCGCGCAATGTGGTGGCGCGCTTTCCCTCCGTCGAGGCCGCTGAAGCCTGCTACCACAGCCCGGATTACCAGGCTGCGCTCGACCATGCGCGCGGCGCTTCCGAACGCGAATTGCTGATCGTAGAAACCAGCGAATAGCTTCTTTGGTCCTGAAATACCTCGGGGGTGAGCCCGCAGGGCGAGGGGGCAGCGCCCCCTCGGCAGGTCTCTGTCCTCAGGCGGTTTTCGAGGCGCGCTTGCGCTCATGCGGATCGAGGTGGCGCTTGCGCAGCCGGATCGCATTGGGGGTGACCTCGACCAGCTCATCGTCGTTGATATAGGCAATCGCCTGTTCGAGGCTGAGGCGGGTGATCGGCGTCAGCCGCACCGCCTCGTCGGTGCCCGAAGCCCGCACGTTGGTCAGCTTCTTGCCCTTGAGCGGGTTCACCTCGAGATCGTTATCGCGGCTGTGCTCGCCGATGATCATCCCGGTATAGACCTTTTCCTGCGGCTCGATGAACATCTTGCCGCGCTCTTCGAGGTTCCACAGCGCATAGGCCACGGCCTCGCCGTTTTCCATCGAGATCAGCACGCCAAGCCGGCGGCCCTCGATCGGGCCCTTGTGCGGCGCCCAGCCATGAAACACCCGGTTGAGCACGCCGGTGCCGCGGGTGTCGGTCAGAAATTCGCCGTGATAGCCGATCAGCCCGCGCGACGGCGCATGGGCGATGATCCGGGTCTTGCCGACGCCCGCCGGTTTCATCTCGACCAGCTCGCCCTTGCGCACCCCGGTGATCTTTTCGATCACCGCGCCGGAATATTCGTCGTCGACGTCGATGGTGACTTCCTCGATCGGCTCCAGCCGTTCGCCGTTTTCGCCCTCGCGCATGATCACCTGCGGGCGCGAGATGCTGAGCTCGAAGCCCTCGCGGCGCATGTTTTCGATCAGAACGCCCATCTGCAATTCGCCCCGGCCGGAAACCTCGAAGGCCTCGCCGCCGGGGGTGTCGGCGATCTTGATGGCGACGTTGCTCTCGGCCTCTTTCATCAGCCGGTCGCGGATCACCCGGCTCTGCACCTTCTTGCCGTCGCGGCCCGCCAGCGGGCTGTCATTGATGCCGAAGGTCACGGTGATGGTCGGCGGGTCGATCGGCTGGGCCGGCAGCGGGGTGTCGACCGCCAGCGCGCAGATCGTGTCGGCCACGGTGGCCTTGGTCATGCCCGCGAGCGAGACGATGTCGCCGGCCTCGCCGACCTCGATATCCTGCTGGCCGAGGCCGCGGAATGCCTGCACCCGGGTAACGCGAAACTGTTCGATCTTCTGGCCGATGCGGCTGAGCGCCTGCACCGTCTGGCCAACCTTGACCTTGCCGCTCTCGACCCGCCCGGTGAGGATGCGGCCCACGAAGGGGTCGGCGCCGAGGGTGGTGGCGAGCATGGTGAAATCTTCGCCCTGGCGCTTGATCTGCCGGGGTGCGGGAACGTGGTTGATCACCAGCTTGAACAGCGCGTCGAGGCTCTTGCGCGGGCCGTCGAGGGTGGTGTCGCACCAGCCGTTGCGGCCCGAGGCGTAGAGATGGGGAAAATCGAGCTGGTCGTCGTCGGCGCCGAGATTGGCGAAGAGGTCAAACACCTCGTCCAGCGCGCGGTCGGGCTCGGCATCGGGCTTGTCGACCTTGTTGAGCACCACGATGGGCCTGAGCCCCAGCGCCAGCGCCTTGGCGGTGACGAACTTGGTCTGCGGCATCGGGCCTTCGGCGGCGTCGACCAGCAGCACCACGCCGTCGACCATGCTCAGGATCCGTTCCACCTCGCCGCCGAAATCGGCGTGGCCGGGGGTGTCGACGATGTTGATGCGGGTGCCCTTCCACTCGACCGAGGTCGCCTTGGCGAGAATGGTGATCCCGCGCTCGCGCTCGAGGTCGTTGGAATCCATCGCCCGTTCGGCGACGGCCTGGTTTTCGCGGAACGCCCCCGATTGCTTCAGAAGCTCGTCCACGAGGGTGGTCTTGCCGTGGTCCACGTGGGCGATGATGGCGATGTTGCGCAGGTCCATTGGGTTCCTCTTGTCTGGGATGCAGGGCCATAGCCTGCCATCGGCCGAAACACCAGCCCTAACAGCCGATCGTTCCGGTCGGGCCGGCGCGGGGGGCTGTCAGGTGGCGATGTAGCGGTCGCGCCGGTGGTTCAGGGCGATCATCAGGTTGAGCAGCACCGCCCCGGCGAGCGACCAGGCCACAGTTGGGGCGGGCAGGACGAACACCGCGATGACGAACACCACCAGGTCGAAGCCAAGCTGGATCAGCCCGGCGCGGATGGCGAACCTGTCCTGAACGTAGAGCGCCAGAATGCCGACCCCGCCAAGGGTGGCGCCGTGGCGAAACAGCACCAGCAGCCCGGTGCCCGCGGTGATCCCGGCAAAGAGCGCCGACAGCGCGGGATGGCCGACGCCGAGGCTGACATGGCTTGCCATCAGCTCGGTCATCGCCGAGAGCAGCGCCACGGCGAGAAAGGTTTTCACCGTGAAGCGCCAGCCCATCCGCGCCAGTGCGAAGCCGTAGAACGGCAGGTTCAGCACGAAGAAGACAAGGCCAAACGACCAGCCAGAGACGTATCCCAGCACCAGCGACAGCCCGGCGATCTGGCCGGTGATCAGCCCGGAGGCTTGCAGGAACTGCACCGACAGCGCCACGAGGCCGGTGCCGGTGAGCATGGCGAGCGCGTCTTCAAGCGGAGTGTGATGGTCGGGCGGCGCGGAGAGCAGCAGCATCGGGAGCCTTCGATCTTGGGTCGCCCGCCAGATAGCGCCCGGCGTGGCGAATGACCAGCCTCAGTGCGGCGCGGTGCCCGAGAACAGGTGGATCACCAGGATACCGCCAAGGATCAGCGCCATGCCGAGGAGCGCAGGCAGATCGAGCCGTTGGCCGAAGACCACGAAGCCGATGGCGGCGATGAGCACGATGCCGAGCCCCGACCAGATCGCGTAGGCGATGCCGACCGGCATGAATTTGAGCGCCCAGCCCAGCAGGATGAAGGAAATCACGTAAGCGACCACCACCACGAGTGACGGGACGAGGCGCGAAAACTGCTGGCTTGCCTGCAAGGCGGTGGTGCCGATGGTTTCGGCGACCACGGCGAAGAAAAGGATGAAATAGGGCATCGGGCGGGGCCTCGCAAAAATACGTCTTGGGGTCGGTCGGGTGGCCCCACGTCACGGCCGGCCGCGGGGTGGGGCCGTCGCCGCGACGCTAGCCGGGCGCGCGGGCGAAGGCCAGAGCCTGCGGATAGCAGCTTGAGCCCGTGCCAGTCAGTGCCGGGTGCGGTAGTGGTCGAGCACGTAGACCCGA
>SWCA01001945.1_pt1 | contig 79907 bp, 82 predicted proteins | sample 4692961 | NCBI WGS metagenome assembly SWCA01 (sample SAMN10267275, study PRJNA491770) | bioreactor metagenome | isolation source: DHS bioreactor inoculated with | place: Japan: off Shimokita Peninsula | reverse complement strand
ACCTGTGTCCTAGTGTCCTAGTGTCCTAGTGTCCTAGTGTCCTAGTGTTCCGGGATTCCGGAGCACCGGCAGTCCGCGCCCGCTGCCGCATCACCCGAACGTGCCGGCAGTCCGGCGCAGCGCGGATTGCAAGGTGGAGCGACGACCGGCGGAGGGTCAATGCAAGGGTTTCATATCGCATCGCTGCGCGCCGCTGGGGGAGAGCTTGGGCTCTGCCCGGCGCCGGGGCGGGACGGCGATTACTTGGGCGATCTTACGGCGATTGTCGAGTGGCGGCCGGCAATGGTTGTCTCCATGACGACGATGGCCGAGCTTGTCCAGGTCGGCGCCGCAACGTTTGGAGATGACCTCGCGCACGCGGATCTGCGCTGGTGGCATATTCCCGTGGCCGATTTCGGGGCTGACAGCCCCGCGCTCAGGGAAATCTGGCCGAAAGCCGCACAGGTGGCGCTTGCGGCGCTCGGCACAGGCGGGCGGGTGCTGATTCATTGCCAGGGCGGCTGCGGGCGTTCGGGCATGGCGGTGCTGCGGCTGATGGTGGAGGCCGGCGAGCCGGGCGTAGCGGCGCTTGGCCGGCTGCGCGCCGTTCGCCCCTGCGCGGTGGAAACCGAGGCGCAGCGCGGTTGGGCGCTGGGTGCGGCCGGGGGCGAGGGGTAGCCTCGCGGGCGTTGGGCCTGCACGCCGTCGGCACCGCCCTCGCGCCACTCCCGAATCCGGTTATCCGGAAAAGTCGATTTCGGCTAATCAGCCAGCCGGGCGCGTTCTTCGCGCCAGATATGCGCCAGCACCTTGAATCCCTCCGCCCGCGCCGAGGATTTGCGCCAGGTCAGTGCCACCCCGCGCGCCAGAGCATCGCCGCGCGGCGTGAGGTCGAGATTGGCATTGCCGGTGGGTCGTTTGACGAGATCCGCCGCCTCGCGGTGGCGCTCCGGGCCGCCGACGCGAACCCTCTTGCGATGCCGGGGAAGCGGACGTCGGGCGAGCGCGCGGTCGTCTTCTCGCCCACCGACGATGCCGGGGCCGGGGCCGCCGTGGCCGAGGCCGGGGCGACCGACGGGCGCTTCGCCACCAGCGCGATCTGATGCCGCCTGCTCAAGCGGCGGGGCCATACCCGGCCCCGCGGCCGCCTTTCACGGGAGATTTACTCCGATTTCCCTTGTCAATAAGAGATTCTGCGCCTACATAGCCCGCTCGTATGCCCGATATCCCTGCTTGGAGAAGCCCATGGCCCGCGTGACGGTAGAAGATTGCGTTGACAAGGTTCCGAACCGGTTCGACCTGGTGATGCTCGCCGCCCATCGCGCGCGCGAAATCGCGGCCGGTGCGCCGATCACCGTCGACCGCGATAACGACAAGAACCCGGTCGTCGCCCTGCGCGAGATCGCCGACGAGACCCAGACCGCCGACGAGCTCACCGAGCGGATGATCGAGAGCCAGCAGACCCAGATCGAGGTCGACGAGCCGGAAGACGACCAGATGGCGTTGCTCATGGGCGCCGAGGCGGCCGACAAGCCCGCCGAGGACGACATGACCGAGGAAAACCTCCTGCGTGCGCTGATGGAAGCTCAGGGCCAAGGCTAAGGAACAGGCCTTGCCCGGACAGGTTGCGACACGAGCCGAACTCGATCCGGAAGAACTTGTCGCACAGGTTCGGGCCTATAACCCGAAGTCGAATGACAAGCTGATCCGCGAGGCCTTCGCCTACGGGCGGGCGATGCACGAGGGGCAGTTCCGCCACTCGGGAGAGCCCTATTTCAGCCATCCGGTCGCTGTTGCGCAGATCCTCGCCGAGCAGCAGCTTGACGATGCCACGATCATCACCGCGCTGCTGCACGACACCATTGAAGACACCAAGTCGACCTATTCCGAGGTCGAAAAGCGTTTTGGCCGCGACGTGGCCGAACTGGTCGATGGTGTGACCAAGCTGACCAACCTGCAACTGTCCTCGACCGAGACCAAGCAGGCTGAAAACTTCCGCAAGCTGTTCATGGCGATGTCGAAGGATCTGCGGGTGATCCTGGTCAAGCTCGCCGACCGGCTGCACAACATGCGCACGATCAAGCACATGCGCCCCGACAAGCAGGTGCAGAAGAGCCGCGAGACGATGGACATTTTCGCGCCGCTCGCCGGCCGGATGGGTATGCAGTGGATGCGCGAGGAGCTGGAAGACCTCGCGTTTCACGTGCTCAACCCCGATGCGCGGGCCTCGATCATTCGCCGCTTCATCCGGTTGCAGCGCGAGTCGGGGGACGTGATCAACAAGATCACGTCGGATATCCGGCTTGAACTTGACCGTGCCGGGATCGAGGCCGACGTGTTCGGCCGGGCCAAGAAGCCCTATTCGATCTGGCGCAAGATGCAGGAGAAGGATCAGCCGTTTTCGAGGCTGTCCGACACCTACGGCTTTCGCGTCATCACCCAGAGCGAGATGGATTGCTACCGGGTGCTCGGAGTGATCCACCAGCGCTGGCGCGCGGTGCCGGGGCGGTTCAAGGATTACATCAGCCAACCGAAGTCCAACGGCTACCGCTCGATCCACACCACGGTATCGGGGCGCGACGGCAAGCGGGTCGAGGTGCAGATCCGCACCCGCGAGATGCACGAGGTGGCCGAAGCCGGGGTGGCGGCGCATTGGTCATACCGCGATGGCGTTCGGGCCGAAAACCCGTTTGCCGTCGATCCCGCCAAGTGGCTTGCGGCGCTGACCGAGCGGTTCGAGAATTCCGACGATTACGACGACTTTCTCGAGCATGTGAAGCTCGAGATGTATACCGACCAGGTGTTCTGCTTCACCCCCAAGGGCGAGGTGGTGAAACTGCCGCGCGGGGCGACGCCGCTCGATTTCGCCTATGCGATCCACACCAGGATTGGCGACAGCTGCGTCGGCGCCAAGGTCGATGGTATCCGCGTGCCGCTCTGGACCCGGATCAAGAACGGCCAGTCGGTCGAGATCATCACCGCCGAGGGGCAGAGCCCGCAGGCGACGTGGCTCGATATCGTCGTGACCGGCCGCGCCAAGAGCGCGATCCGCCGCCGGTTGCGCGAGGAAGACCGCGAGCGCTTCATCAAGCTCGGGCGCGAGCTGGCGCGGGTGGCCTTCGAGCATGTCGGCCGCCGCGCCACCGACAAGGCGCTGGAAACGGCGGCGAAGCAGCTCGGCCTCGGCACCACCGACGAGCTTCTGGCGCAACTCGGCTCGGCGGAACTGGCGGCCCGCCACGTGGTGTCGACGCTCTACCCCGAGGCCCGCGAGGGTGGCGAGATCGACGCCAAACGCGCCGTGGTCGGCCTCGATCCGGGGCAGACCTTCCAGCGTGCCCAATGCTGTCAGCCGGTGCCGGGCGAGCGCATCGTCGGGATCAGCTACCGTGGCAAGGGTGTGGTGGTGCACGCGATTGATTGCCATGTGCTCGAGGAACTGGCCGAGGAATCGAGCCGCTGGGTCGATGTGCAGTGGCATTCGGGCAAGCACGCCGCGGTGCACACGGTGAGCCTCGACGTGGTGATTGCCAACGACGCGGGCGTGTTGGGGCGGATTTGCACGTTGATCGGCGAGCAGAAGGCCAATATCTCGGATCTGAGGTTCGTGGACCGCAAGCCCGACTATTACCGGCTCGTCATCGACGTCGACCTGCGCGACATCGAGCACCTGCACACGGTCATGCTCGTGCTTGAAGCCGACAGCGACGTTGCCGAAATCGGTCGCCACCGGGATCTTGCCCGCGCACCCTGACCGCAACTGCCTGCGAGGGGATGACAGGTGTTCAAGCGCAACCCACGCACATGGGCCAGGACCGTGGTAGAATTTTTCTACCCCCGCGGTGGCTGGTATCGTGCTGCGCGCTACGCCATCCACCGCATCCGGCGGCTGCCCGATCCGGCGCACCGGATCAGCCGGGGAATCGCGGCCGGGGTGTTCGTCTGCTTCACCCCGTTTTTCGGGCTTCATTTCGTCAGCGCGATCCTGATCGCCTGGATGATCCGGGGCAACATCCTTGCCGCGCTGCTTGCCACCTTCGTCGGCAATCCGCTGACCTTTCCGGTGATCGCCGAGCTGTCGCTGGGTCTTGGCTCGCGCATCCTCGATCTGCCGATGGACATGCATCTGCCGCAGGTGATCGAGGCCTTCGGACAGGCGATGCGTGATATCTGGCACAATTTCGTGGCAATTTTCAGCCATGACCGCACCGACTGGCATGGGCTGATACGGTTCTGGAAACGGGTTTTGCTTCCCTATGCCATTGGCGGTATCATGCCCGGCCTTGGCGCGGCGTTCATCGCCTACGGCTTGTCGCGCCCGATCATAACGACCTATCAAAAGGCGCGTATCAAGCGCTTGAAAAAGCGGTATGAAAAGCGCATGGCGGAACAGGCCGCCAGGGACCGGGGCGAGAGCCCCCCGGCGCGGCCGCGCCGCCGCGGCAAAGGAGATGCGCAATGAAACCGCTGGGCAAGCTGAGACTGGGTGTCAATATCGACCACGTCGCCACCGTGCGCAACGCGCGCGGATCGGCCTATCCTGACCCGGTGCGCGCCGCCGCACTGGCCGAGGCCGCCGGGGCCAACGGGATCACCGCTCATCTGCGTGAAGACCGCCGCCATATTTCCGATGACGATATCGACCGGTTGATGGCGGCGCTGGCGCTGCCGTTGAACCTCGAGATGGCAGCGACGGATGAGATGCAGGCGATTGCGCTGCGGCACTTGCCCCATGCCGTTTGCATCGTGCCGGAGAACCGGCAGGAAATAACCACCGAAGGCGGGCTCGAGGTGGCGCGGCAGGAAAACCGGCTGGGCGATTTCATCGCGCCGCTGCGCGAGGCGGGGATACGGGTGAGCCTGTTCATCGGCCACGAACCGGCGCAGATCGAGGCGGCGGCGCGGATTGGTGCGGCGGTGGTCGAACTCCATACGGGTGCGTATTGCGATTTCCACTATGCCGGCGATCTTGCCAGCCGTGATGCCGAACTCGACCGTCTGGCCAAGGGCGCGGCGCTGGCCCACAAGCTGGGGCTTGAGGTTCATGCGGGCCACGGGCTGACCTATGACACGGTCGCGCCGGTTGCCGCCATGCCGGAGGTGATGGAGCTGAACATCGGCCATTTCCTGATCGGCGAAGCGATTTTTCGGGGTCTGGACGGGGCGATCGCCGAGATGCGCCGGTTGATGGACGAGGCCCGCGCATGAGGCGGATCCTGTCTGCCCTGGCTCTCACGCTTGCCGCGCTGCCGGCGATGGCCCAGAGCGTGGACGATTGCGACTGGCGCGCGAACGCGGCCAATATCGTCGAGCCGTGGGAGAGCCACAGCCGCAGCTTCTCGAACGGTGCGGTGCGGCTTGCGCTTCTCGATACCATCGAGCCGGGGGCGGCGCCGGTCCACCTGTTGTTGCTCTCGCCGCCCTACGATGAACTGGGCGGGCGGATGTGCAAGGTGATCTCGCTTGAGCCCGGCATCGGCTTTCATAACCTCTATTGGGAAGATCTGGACGCGCGCTATGATCCGGCGGTCGGGCTGGTTTTTCACGCCCCCGTCGAAATCTGGGTCGATGCCGGTTATGCCGTGGTGCGGGGGCTGCAGGTGACGCTCAACCAGGCCACCGGCGCTGTCGGGGCGGTCATTCTTGACGGCAGCGAGGGGATGAAGTGATGCCCGCCGCACTCGCCAGGCCGGGCGCTATCGCGCGTGAGATCGCACCGGCAACAGGGCGGTTCGCGCGATGATCCTCGGCATCGGCACCGATCTGGCCAATATCGACCGCATCGCCGGGGTGCTGGAGCGCCACGGCGACAGGTTTCGTCAGCGTGTCTTTACCGAGACCGAGCAGGCCAAGGCCGAGCGCCGGGCCGATACGGCGGGCACCTATGCCAAGCGGTGGGCCGCCAAGGAAGCGTGCTCGAAAGCGCTGGGCACCGGGCTGCGGATGGGGATCGCCTGGAAGGATATGGCGGTGAGCAATCTGCGCAGCGGCCAGCCGGTGATGCATCTGACGGGATGGGCCGCCGCGCGGCTCGCCGAGATGACGCCGGAGGGGCACCAGGCGGTGGTTCATGTCACGCTGACCGACGACCACCCCTGGGCGCAGGCTTTCGTGGTGATCGAGGCGCGGCCGCTCTAGACAGGGATAATGCGGGGCAGCTCAGCGCGCGCACCAAGTGCTCGCCGGGGCTGTCATAGAGCGCTTCAAGCGCCGCGATTGTCTCAATCCGTTTCATCTGGCAGCGCGGTAAACCCGGCCTCGCGCATCAGGGCATTGGAGCGGCTTTCGATCCGCTCCTCCAGCGTGGCCATGAAGGCGTCCATTTCGAGCCCCGGCTCGATCGCGGGCAGGAACTCGACCACCGCGGTGCCGGGATGGCGCATGATGCCGTGGCGCTTCCAGAACACGCCCACATTGGTGGCGGCGGGCACCACGGTTTGCCCGGTTTCCTTGTAGAGCACGCCGGTGCCGATCTTGTAGGGCAGGGTGGCGCCGGCGGCGACACGGGTGCCTTGCGGGAAGATGATGAGCTGGCCGGGCTGCGCGCTGCCGGCCTTCACATCCGCCACCATCTGCTTGATCGCGGTGCCGCGTTTGCCGCGATCCACCGGCACGCAGCCGATCGCCCTTGCATAGAAGCCCACGAAGGGGGTGTGGGTGATCTGCTTCTTCATGATGAATTTCGGCCTGGGCACGACCGAGACGATCAGGATGATGTCAAAGAAGCTCTGGTGCTTCGAAGCGATGATCACCTCGCCGTCCGGCACCTGTCCGCGAATTTCGCTTTTCAGCCCCACCAGCACGGCGGCAAGCCAGCGCACGAGGCGGGTGTAGCCATGGATGGTGCGAAAGGCCCAGTCGCGGTTGATCAGCGTGAACGGGATCATCACCGTCGCCATCACCACCATCGACAGATACATCGTGGTGATGAACAGCAGCGAGCGCAGCCATTGGATCGCGGTTTTCATCAGCTTCGCTCCCTCAGCGTCGTCAGCGCGGCATGGCGGGTGGCGACGAAAGCCACCAGGGCCGCGAGCGGCGGAATGATGAGCGGCCAAAGCCAGCCGGCGCCCTGAAAGCCCAGACCTGTCAGAAAGCCGCCGCCGGGATCGGCTTCGGGCAGGAGCAGGATTGCCGCCATGCCAAGTGCGGTGCCCACCGCCGCTCCGGACAGCGCGCGCAGGGTATAGCGGCGCACGAAGGCGCGGGCGATGTAGGCGTCACGCGCACCGACAAGGCGGAGCACCCGGATCACCTGCGCATTCGCGGCCAAAGCGGCGGAGGCGGCGAGGGTGATCATCACCGCCGTGGTGGCGGCGATCAGCAGGATGGCGATCAGCCCGAGCGCGCGCAGCCGGTCGGCGGCACGCACCAACGGCTCGCGCCAGCGGGTGTGATCATCGAGCACCGCGCCGGGGGCCTCGCCCGCGAGGCGGGCGCGCAGCCCGGCGGCATCGTAGCCCTCGGGCGTTTCGGTCACCTCGATCAGGCGCGGCACCGGCAGGGTATCGAGCGGCAGGTCGGGGCCGAACCACGGTTCGAGCAGGGCGCGCTGTTCCTCGTCGGTGAGCACGCGGGCATTGGCGATGCCGGGCGTGGTCTCGAGCACGTCCATCACTGCAAGCACCTGCGCCTCGACCTGTCCTTCGGGCGCCGAGATGCGGATGGTCGAAGTCTGCGCCAGCGCCGAGCCCCAGTTTTCAGCCAGCCGCCCGGTGGCCAGCGAAAGTGCCATCGCGAAGACGGTGAGAAAGGCCATCGCGGCGGAGGCGAACAGCGTCAGCCGCGCGGTGAAGCCGGTGGGCGGCACCACCCGGTCGGCCTGCGCATCGCCGGTGATGAGTTGCAATAGGCCCGAAATCCGGTTCACAGGTCTGCCCCCGCCAGTTGCAGCCGGTGGTTGGAGATACGCAGCACCCGCGCCTGCACCTGCTGCTTTGCCGCCCGGATCAGGTTAAGATCATGGGTGGCGATCATGATCGTCTTGCCCATCTTGTTGAGCTCCACCATCAGCTTGAGCAGCCGCAGCGACATTTCCCAATCGACGTTGCCGGTGGGTTCGTCGGCAAGGATCACCTCCGGGCTCATGATGATGGCGCGCGCGAGAGCTGCCCGCTGGCGCTCGCCGCCCGACAATTCCGGCGGGCGCGACTGCGCCTGGTTTTCCAGCCCGACCCAGCGGATCAGCTCGTCGAGATCGGCGCCGGCCGAGCTGCGGCCCGATACGGTGAGCGGCAGCGAGAGGTTTTCGACGACGCTGAGGTGGTCGAGGAATTGCTGGTCCTGATGCACGACGCCGATCCGGCGGCGCACCATTGCCACGTCGTCACGGCTGAGGGTCCGGGCGTCCTGGCCAAACAGCGAGACCCGGCCCTGCCCGGCGATCAGCTCGCCGTAGCACAGCTTGAGCAGGGTGGTCTTGCCCGCTCCGGACGGGCCGGTCAGAAAGTGGAACGATCCGGGCGCAAGCTTGAGCGAAACCTCTGACAGGAGCGGCCCACCGCCATAGCCATACGTGACGTCCTCGAATTCAATCACACCCGCACCCCGTCTTCCTATTGGCGACTGTTTTGCCCCACTGCGGGAATTGTTTCAATCGCGCGATTGCAAAGGTTTGATTTCCCGTGTTTCGGTGCCCATACTGTGGCGGCGCGGGAATATCAGCCGGGGTGGGGCGCCGCGCGACGGGATCTAAGGAGCAATAGTCAGTATGCGATTGGTTTGTCCGAATTGCGGTGCGCAATACGAGGTGGACGACCGCGTAATCCCCGAGAGCGGGCGCGATGTCCAATGCTCGGCTTGTGGCCATGCCTGGTATCAGATGCCGGCGGAGCACGACGACGAAGCGGATGTTGACGATACGCTGGTTGACGAGCGGCTGACGGCCGACACGCCGGACGAGGCCGAAGACGATACCGACGAGATCGAAGCCGAAGCCGAAGCCAGCCCGGCGGTGTCAGCGTCCGACGATCACGGCCCGGAAGACGAGGCGCCGGATGAGCGCAATCAGAACGAGGACGGCCCGGACGAGGGCCCGAAGGAGGACGGCGAAGCCGACACGGCCACGCCCGAGGTGAAGCCGCGGGTGATAGACGACGGAGTGCGCTCGATCCTTCAGGAAGAGGCGAAACGTGAACTTGAAGCTCGCGCCGAAGAGCCGCGCGCCGAGAACGAACAGGTTGAAACCCAGCCCGATCTGGGGCTCGATTCCGGCCCCTCTCCCGAAGAAGAGCGCCGCCGGGTGGCACGCGAGCGCCTCGCCCGGATGCGCGGCATGGAAGAGGAAGACCTTGCGGTGCCGGATTTTGACGGCCACGCCGAGCCGGTCGCCGAGGAAGAACCTCGCCCGGCCGCGCATGGGCGCGATCTGTTTCCCGACATCGAAGAGATCAACTCGACCCTCGACCGCCATGCCGGAACCGCCGACGATATCGAGCCGGGTGGCGTCGATGGCGTGACAAACGCGGCCAGCGGATTCCGGCGCGGCTTTGCCCTGATCCTGCTCGTGGCCATCTTGCTTGTCGCGCTCTACGTTCTTGCGCCGAAGCTCGCCGAAACCATTCCGGCGCTGCGGCCCACGCTCGCGGCCTATGTCGATGCGGTGAACAACGCCCGCGGCTGGCTTGACGAGATGCTGCGCGGCCTGATTGCCAAGATCGAGAGCGCGGCGGGGGCCGAGTAGCGCCACAGGTCCGCCGCGCGCGGCATCTTCTCAGAACAGATCGAGCAACCGCTTGAGATACTCACGTTCGAGGTCTGGCCTCTCGGTATCGCCAGAGCGGCGGCGCAACTCGTCCATCAACTCCTGAGCGCGACGGTAGACGTCTTCGCGGTCTTCAAGCGGGCTGTCGGTGGCGGTGGCGCCGCTGCCGCCGGGATTGCGCCCTAGCGGGTCGGCGCGCTGGCGGTCGCCCGGCTGTCCGGCAAGCTGGCCCTGGTCGCCCTGCTGGCCCGATTGCGCCTCGCGCCGCATGGTGTCTTCAAGGTTGCGCATACCTTCGCGCAAGCTCTCCATCGCTTCGGCCTGACGGTCGAGCGCGCCGGGAATGTCGCCCTGCTCGAGCGCGTCGGCGGCATCCTCCATCGCCCGCCCGGCTTCGTCCAGCGCCTCGCGGGCGGCATCGCCTTCCGGGGTGCCGGCACCGGGCAGGCTGCCGCGTTGGCGCGCCAGTTCGTCTTCCAGCGCGCGCTGACGCTCGGCGAGGCCCTCGCCCGCGCTCTGCTGCCCGCCTTCGCCTTCTTCGCCGCCGTCGCCGCCCTGGCCATCGGGATTTTCGCCCTCGCCGTCACGACCGGGCTGGCCCGACATGCCGTCTTGCCCGCCGGGGTCTAGCTGCCGCTGAAGATCGCGAAAGGCTTCGTCGGACAGGCCCTGCTGCTGGCGCAAGGTGTCGGCGAGGCCCTCCATCGCCTGCTCCCCCTCGGAGCCGCTCTGCTGCCCCGACGCGCCCTCGGTCATCTGCATGTTTTCCATCATCTGCTGGAGCTGATCGAGCAATTGCTGGGCCTCTTCCATCCGGCCCTGCTGCATCAGCTCGTCGATCCGGTCCATCATCGCCTGCAGATCCTGCTGGGTCATCTCCATGCGCTGGCTGCCGTCATCCGGCTCGTCGGTGCGGTTCTGCGGTTCCTGCTGGCCGAGCTGGCGCATGTAGTCGCGCATCGCCTCGCGATATTCGTCCATCAGCTCGCTCAACTCTTCGGGCGTTGCGCCCTGACGCATCGCTTCCGACAAGCGCTCCTGCGCCCGGCGCAGCCGCTCCAGCGCGTCGGCCAGAGCGCCGTCCTCGATCTCGACGGCGATTTCCCAAAGCGCCGCCGCCACCGCGTCGCGATCCTCGGGAGCGAAGCCGGGTTCTTCCAGCGTGCCGATGGCGGTGCGCAGCTTGAGATACTGCACGTTCTTGGGAAACAACCCCTCGGGCCGGTTCGAGATCGCCCGCAGGATGCGGGCGGAGCGGCGGGCGTTGTCGGCCGTCCAGAGAATATCGCGGCGCTGCTCGACGATGGCCCGCGCCAGCGGGTGAAGAAACCGCCGCCCCGGCAGCGCGATCTCGACCGGCGCGCTGTCGCCCGATTGCCCGGCGGCGTCGGTCGCGGTGAAGGTGACGGTCACCGGAAGCCCGGCCCAGGGATGTTCGGCGAGGTTTTCGACGAACAGCTCTTCCACCTCGCGCCGGTCGCCGCGATAGGGCATCGGCAGATCGACCACCACGGGCAAGCGCGGCTCCGGCTCGGCGGCAAGCCCATAGCGGCGGTCGACGCGGGGCAGATCAATGGCGATCTCCGCCTGCCCGGCAGACACGCCGTAATCGTCGCGGGCGGTGAAGGGCAGGCGCATCTCGCCTGCCAGTGTCCGGGTCAAGTCGCCCGAGGGCTGGATGCGCGGAGGCTGGTCGGGGATAGCGGTGATGGCCCAGCTCTGTTCGCCGATGGACAGACTGCCGTCGCCTGCGATCTTGAAGGCGCGGGTGGGGGCGGGCTCATCCGGGGTGTCGCCGGTGAAGGTTTCGGTCACGTCCAGTGCGCCGAGCTTGCCGTAGAGCCGCAGCGTCACCCGGCTGCCGACAGGCACTGCCAACGCGCCGGGGGGTTGGTCGGCAAGGTAGAGCGTGGGCTTGCCGGTGTAGGAGGGCGCCTCGATCCAGCCTTCCCAGCTTGCTTCCGAGATCGCGGCTTCGGCGCTGCCGGGCATCAGCGCGGCAAGGTCGCCGTGCCGGGTGCCAGCCCCGAAAAGGATCGCCGTCGCCAGCGCCGTGGCGGCGATCAGGCGCAGCGCGAAGGGGTCGCGCCGGGGCAGGCCGGGCGCGGGCGGCAGGGCGCGCAGCCCGTCAAGCCGCGCCGCCATGCGGTCGCGGTGGGCATGCCAGACCGCCGTCGAGCCGGGGTCGTCGGCGCCGATGGCCTGGGTATCGGTAAGGGCCGCGATCGGGTTGCCCGGCAGGGTTGCGTCAAGCCGGGCCAGCGCCTCGGCCCGGCGCGCCGGGCGAAACCGGCGCACCCCGAGCGCGAGGGAGACGATCCCGGTCAAGGACAGCGCCAGCAGCAGCGCCTGCCCGATCCAGCCGGGCCAGAATGCCAGCACCCCCGACAGGATCAGTGCGGCGGCGGCCAAGGCGGTGGCGGTGAGCGGCCAGAAAGCCTGCGCCAGACGTTCGACCAGCATCCCCGCCAGCGTCAGCCGGAGAGGGCGGTTGAGCCGGTTTTCGGCGTCGCCTGGCATGTCCTTGGTCATCGCGTCTCCGCGCCCCGGTTGCTGGGGCACCTGTCGAGCATAGCCATCATCGCCGCGGCATCAAAGCACGGGCGTGTGATCGCGGGCCGGAAGCGAAAGCGTGCCGGTGTCAGAGCCAGTCCGGCACCTGATCGCGGGCCAGCATTTCCTCGTAGCTGGGCCGGGCGCGAACGACGGCAAACCTGTCGCCGTCCACCAGCACCTCGGGGATGAGCGGGCGGGAATTGTATTCCGACGCCATCACCGCGCCGTAGGCCCCGGCGGAGCGGAAGGCGATCAGGTCATCCGGGGCAAAAGCCGGCAGGTTGCGTTGCTTGCCGAAGGTATCGCCCGATTCGCAGACCGGGCCGACGATATCGTAGGCCGCCTGTTCGGCGCCGGGGGCGGGCTCGGTGACCGGGATGATATCATGGTGCGCCTCATACATGGCCGGGCGGACGAGATCGTTCATCGCCGCGTCGAGGATGAGAAAATTTCGCCCTTCGCCTTCCTTGAGGTAGAGCACCGAGGCGATCATCAGCCCGGCATTGCCGGCGATCAACCGTCCCGGTTCGATCTCGATTTCGCAGCCCAGATCGCCCACGGTGTCGCGCACCACCTGGCCGTAATCCACCGGCAGCGGCGGTGCGGCGTTGGAGCGCTCGTAGGGAATCCCGAGGCCGCCGCCAAGATCGAGGCGGCGGATATCGTGGCCATCGGCGCGCAACTGGCGGGTCAGCTCGGCCACCTTCTCGTAGGCCGCGCGATAGGGGGCGAGGTCGGTGAGCTGCGAGCCGATGTGCACGTCGATCCCCACCACCTCGAGGCCGGGAAGCGCGGCGGCCTGCGCATAGGCCGCCTGCGCCTTTTTGATCGGAATACCGAACTTGTTTTCCGACTTTCCGGTGGCGATCTTCTCATGCGTTCTGGCGTCGACATCGGGGTTCACGCGGATGGTGATCGGGGCGGTCTTGCCCAGGCTTACCGCCACGTCGGAGAGCGCCAGCATCTCCGGCTCGCTTTCGACGTTGAACTGGCGGATGCCGCCCTCCAGCGCCAGCCGCATCTCGGCGCGGGTCTTGCCGACGCCGGAAAACACGATCCTGTCGCCGGGCACGCCGGCGGCCCTGGCGCGCATGTATTCGCCGCCAGACACCACGTCCATCCCGGCGCCCAGATCGGCCATGAGCTTGAGCACGGCGAGGTTTGAGTTGGCCTTCATCGCGTAGCAGACGAGGTGATCCATGCCCGCAAGCGCCTCGTCGAACACCTGGAAATGGCGGCGCAGGGTGGCAGCGGAATAGACGTAGAACGGCGTGCCCACGGTGGCGGCTATCTCGGGGATCGCCACGTCTTCGGCATGAAGGATGCCGTCGCGGTAGTTGAAATGGTCCATCTGCGTGCCTCGGCTGGGTCGGAGGGCGTCATAGCACAGGCGTGGCCCCGTGCAATTCGGTTTCGCCGCGACGCGTCCGCCGGGGGTTTCACACCCCCGGACCCCCGTGAGGTATTTTGCGACCAAAGAAGCGGGCGCGGTCAGCGGATCGGGCGGGTGCGCAGGAAAAGGTAGAGCGGCAGGCCGAAGGAGACGCCGACGAGGAAGGTCGCGGGGATGGTGACAAGGGCGAGCCAGTTGCGGCGCACCAGCGTTTCGGCGACGCACCAGACGATCAGCGCGGTGCCCGAGATCAGCAGGTCGAGCGCAAGCCCGGTGACGGCGTCGTTCGCCGTCCACAATGCGACCATGCCCGGCAGGGTGCCGCCCTCGCCGCCGAGATAGGCCGCAAAGTGCAACATCGGCCAGACCGCGCCGATCATGGCGAGCGCAAGGTAGGTGAGGCGCAGGCCCGACATCAGCCGAGACGCTCGCGCCAGCGGGCGATCTGCTCGCGCACCCGGACGGGCGCGGTGCCGCCGTAGGACATCCGCGAGGCCACCGAGGCCTGCACCGTCAGCACGTCAAAGACGCCTTCGGTGATCGCCGGGTTCACCGCCTGCATGTCGGCCAGCGCAAGGTCGGCCAGGTCGCAGCCCCTGGCCTCGGCCAGCGCCACCAGAGCGCCGGTGATGTGGTGGGCATCGCGGAACGGCAGCCCGGCCTCGCGCACCAGCCAGTCGGCAAGGTCGGTCGCGGTCGAGAAGCCGGCGGCGGCCGCCGCTTCCAGCGCGGGCGGATTGGCGGCGAGGTCGGAGATCATCCCGGTCATTGCCGCGAGCGAGAGCATCAGCGTATCGGCGGCGTCAAACACCTGTTCCTTGTCTTCCTGGGTGTCCTTGGCATAGGCGAGCGGCAGGCCCTTCATCACCGTGAACAGCGCCACCGTCGCGCCGAGGATGCGCCCGATCTTGGCGCGGATCAGCTCGGCGGCATCGGGGTTTTTCTTTTGCGGCATGATCGACGAGCCGGTCGAGAAACTGTCGGACATGGTGACGAAGCGGAACTGCGCCGACGACCAGATCACCAGTTCTTCCGAGAGGCGGCTCAGATGCATCGCGCAGATCGACGCCGAGGTGAGAAATTCGAGCGCGAAATCGCGGTCCGACACGGCGTCGAGCGAGTTGGCCATCGGCCGGTCGAAGCCGAGCGCCTCTGCCGTCATCTGCCGGTCGATGTTGAAGCCGGTGCCGGCAAGCGCGGCGGCGCCAAGGGGGCTTTCGTTCATCCGCGCGCGGGCATCGCGGAAACGGCCGATATCGCGGGCGAACATTTCGACATAGGCCAGCATGTGATGGCCCCATGTCACCGGCTGGGCGGTTTGCAGATGGGTGAAGCCGGGCATCACCCAGTCGGCCCCGGCCTCGGCCTGGTCCAGCAGCGCGCGGATCAGCGCCTCGAGCCCCGGAATCGCGGCGTCGTGCTGGTCACGGACCCAGAGGCGGAAATCGGTGGCCACCTGATCGTTGCGCGACCGCGCGGTGTGCAGCCGCCCGGCGGGCTCGCCGATCAGCTCTTTCAGCCGCGCCTCGACATTCATGTGGATATCTTCAAGCGCCGTCGAAAAGGTGAACGACCCGCCTTCGATTTCTGACAAGACGGTGAGCAGGCCTTCCCTGATCGCCTCGGCATCGCTATCAGAGATGATGCCCTGCACCGCCAGCATGGCGGCGTGGGCGCGCGAGCCTTCGATATCCTGGGCCGCGAGACGCTTGTCGAAGCCGATCGAGGCGTTGATCGCCTCCATGATCGCGTCGACGCCCTTGGAAAAGCGTCCGCCCCACATTGCGTTGGCTTGCGGTTTGTCACTCATGGCTGCGGCCTCTGGGAGAAGATCATGTTGCGTTCCGCCCTGCTATACGCGGCCCTGTTGCTTGGTGCAAATGCGGCTTATGCCGTCGATCCGGCGGCGCTCGAAGCGCTGAAACACGGCGAGATGAAGCGGCTTGCCGTTCATTCCACGCCGAAACCGGCGGGCGAGGCGGCCTTCACCGATCGCGACGGCGCGACCCATAGCCTTGCCGACTGGCGGGGCAAGGTGGTGCTGCTGAACTTCTGGGCCGTATCCTGCGTGCCCTGCCGTGAGGAAATGCCGGCGCTGAACGCGCTGGAAAAGGAACTGGGCGGTGAGGATTTTGCCGTGGTGCCGGTGGCCTTCGGCTACAATCATCCCGGCGGGCTGGCGCGGTTTCTGACCCAATACGAGATCGACGCGCTGCCGGTTCTGCTCGATCCCGGCCGCAAGCTCTCGGCCGAGATGGGGGTGATCGCGCCGCCGGTGACGATGCTGCTCGACCGCGACGGCAACGAAGTGGCGCGGTTCATCGGGGGCGCCGATTGGGCGAGCGATGACGCCAAGGCGTTGATCGGGGCGCTGATCGAGGATGTCGACCCGTCGTGACGGTGTGAACCATGGTGTTCGGGTGCTAACCGGCGGGTCGCAATCCGGTTTGCCCGGCATGGCAGGATGCGTCTGAAGGGCGGCGGGTCAGACCCTCCGCGCGGGGCAGCCGACAAGGTGGTCATTGACCACCCCGCAGGCCTGCATCCAGGCATAGACGATGGTGGGCCCGACAAAGCGAAACCCGGCCTTGCGCAAATCCTTCGAGACCTGTTCCGAGAGTGGCGTCGAGGCTGGCACCTCGGCGAGGGTGGCGTGGTGGTGCACCAAGGGGTTGCCGTCGACATAGCGCCAGATCCGGTCTGAAAATGCCTCCGCCCCACCCAGATCGAGCCAGGCGCGGGCATTGCCGATGGTGGCCTCGATCTTGCCGCGATGGCGCACGATGCCGGGATCGGCGAGCAGGCGCGTCACCTCCGGCTCGCCCCAGGTGGCAATGATTGCGGGGTCGAACCCCTCGAAGGCGGCGCGGAATGCCTCGCGTTTACGCAGGATGGTGATCCAGGCGAGCCCGGCCTGAAAACCGTCGAGGACGAGTTTTTCCCACAATGCGCGGCCATCGTATTCCGGCACGCCCCATTCATCGTCGTGGTAGGCCACATATAGCGGGTCGTTTCCGCACCAGCCGCACCGCTCGCCCATTCATGCCTCCTGTCGCCGCTGTTCCGGCCTCCAGAATGCCGAAAAATTGACGTAAATCCAGAGTTTTACCGCTTGTTAGCGGGATTGGGCGAGAGTGTGGCAGCGATTTCAGGAGGTGGCCCATGCGCAAGCAGAGCGTTCTCGATCCGATCGATCCGGCGCTGGACATGTCCAGCCCGCTCTCTGTCGCCATCGCGCAGCGCGATCGGGAGACGGTCCAGATGGTGCGCCGCGCGGTGGACGCCCGGCAGGTGATGCTGGCGTTCCAGCCGGTGGTGCGTGGCGGCGACCCCACGGCGCCGGCGTTCTATGAAGGGCTGATCCGAGTGCTCGACCATACCGGGCGAATCATCCCCGCCGCCGATTTCATCGACGTGGTCGAGGCGCAGGAGCTCGGACGCAAGCTCGATACCTGGGCGCTCCGCCTCGGATTCGAGGCGCTGCACCAGGAACCGTCTTTGCGGCTGGCGATCAACATGTCGGCGCGCTCCATCGGCTATCCCGACTGGATCGACACCCTGCGCACCGAATTGCGGCGCCATCCGACCATCGGAGAGCGGTTGATCCTCGAAATCACCGAGCGCACCGCGATCGTGATGCCCGATCTGGTGCAGGTCTTCATGCAGGACATGCAGCGATACGGCATTTCTTTTGCGCTGGACGATTTCGGCGCGGGTTACACCGCCTTTCGCTATCTCAAGGATTTCTATTTCGATATTCTCAAGATCGACGGCGAGTTCATCCGCGATATTGCCACCAACCCCGACAATCAGGTCATAACCGAGGCGATGCTGTCGCTGGGGCGGCACTTCGATATGCTGATGGTCGCCGAAAACGTCGAAACCGTGCAGGATGCGGAATTTCTGATCGCGGCGGGTTGCGATCTGTTGCAAGGCTATTGCTTCGGGGTGCCGACCATTCGCCCGTGGTGGTTGCAGCGCGAAACCCGCCGCCGCGCCTGACCGGCCAGCCGCCGCCAGCCCTGCTGCGACCCGTCGCAGTGGCTTGATTACTTCTGCGCCGCAGCATAAGCCTTGACCCCACTTGCTTGATCGACTGGGGCACACCCGCTACGTCTGCTGTGTGTCGGGACGGTTGCCGTCAGGGCAGGGGGGAGCGGCCATTGGCGCCGGAAGACAGGAGAGGAAAACATGACCAACGTCGTTATCGTTTCTGCCGCGCGCACATCCGTGGGCAGCTTCAATGGCGCTTTTGCGAGCACACCCGCCCATGATCTTGGCGCGGCGGTGCTGAAAGCGGCTGTCGAGCGGGCTGGAATTGAGCCTTCCGATGTGTCGGAGACCATTCTCGGACAGATTTTGACTGGCGGACAAGGCCAGAACCCGGCGCGCCAGGCGCATGTCAATGCTGGCCTGCCGATCGAAAGCTCTGCCTGGGGGATCAACCAGGTGTGCGGGTCGGGCCTGCGGGCGGTGGCGCTGGGCGCCCAGCAAATCCAGCTTGGCGATGCCGCCGTGGTGGCCGCAGGCGGGCAGGAAAACATGACGCTCAGCCCTCACGCCGCCTATCTGCGTGCTGGCCACAAGATGGGCGATACCAAGTTCGTCGACACGATGATCAAGGACGGTCTCTGGGATGCCTTCAATGGCTACCACATGGGCCAGACCGCCGAGAACGTGGCCGAGAAGTTCCAGATCACCCGCGATCAGCAGGACGAGTTCGCGCTTGCGAGCCAGTTGAAGGCGGAAGCCGCGCAAAAGGCCGGCCGGTTCAACGACGAGATCGTTCCCTTCACCGTCAGAACCCGCAAGGGCGATATCGTGGTCGATCAGGACGAGTATATCCGCCATGGCGCCACCATCGAATCGATGCAGAAACTGCGCCCGGCCTTCGCCAAGGACGGCTCGGTGACGGCGGGCAATGCCAGCGGGATCAACGATGGCGCCGCTGCGTTCATCCTGATGTCGGAAGATGAGGCGGCAAAGCGCGGGCTCACGCCGCTGGCGCGAATCGCATCCTGGGCGACGGCGGGGGTAGACCCGTCGATCATGGGCACCGGCCCGATCCCGGCCAGCCGCAAGGCGCTGGAAAAGGCGGGCTGGAAGATCAACGACCTTGACCTGGTCGAATCCAACGAAGCCTTCGCCGCGCAGGCGCTGGCGGTGAACAAGGAGCTGGGCTGGGACCCCGAGATGGTGAACGTCAACGGTGGCGCCATCGCCATCGGCCACCCGATCGGGGCCTCCGGCGCACGAATCCTGACCACGCTGCTTTACGAGATGCAGAAGCGCCAATCGGCCAAGGGGCTTGCGACGCTGTGCATCGGCGGTGGCATGGGCGTGGCGATGTGCCTCGAACGGGCCTGAGCCGGGTCGTCTTGTTGGAAGCGGGGCGCCTCGGCGCCCCGCTTTTTTGTGCCTCCCACGTGCTATTTCGCGCGTGCAGAAAAATATTGCGCAACATTATTGCGTATGTTCTACCGTTACCGGCAATAGAGTTACCCACACGAATCGCGACAGGGAGAAATATATGGCACGGGTTGCACTGGTCACCGGAGGCACGCGCGGCATCGGCGCGTCGATCTCGAAAGCGCTGAAGGATGCCGGCTACACGGTGGCGGCGAACTACGCCGGCAACGACGACGCGGCGGCGGCGTTCACCGAGCAAACCGGCATTGCCACCTATAAATGGTCGGTTGCCGACTATGATGCCTGCGTCGAGGGAATCGGAAAGGTCGAGGCCGATCTTGGGCCGGTCGATGTGCTGGTGAACAACGCCGGGATCACCCGCGATGCGCCGTTCCACAAGATGAGCCGCGACCAGTGGCAACAGGTGATGGAAACCAACCTGTCGGGTATCTTCAACATGACCCATCCGCTGTGGCCCGGTATGCGCGAGCGCAAGTTCGGCCGGATCGTCAATATTTCGTCGATCAACGGCCAGAAAGGCCAGTTCGGTCAGGTCAATTATTCGGCGGCCAAGGCGGGCGATATCGGCTTCACCAAGGCGCTGGCGCAGGAAGGCGCGCGCGCGGGGATCACCGTGAACGCCATCGCGCCCGGTTACATCGCGACCGAGATGGTCATGGCGGTGCCGGAAAAGGTGCGCGATGCGATCGTGGCGTCGATCCCGGTGGGCCGCCTCGGCGAGCCCGAAGAGATCGCCCGTGCGGTGGTGTTCCTTGCCTCCGACGAGGCCGGCTTTGTCACCGGCTCGACGATGACGGTCAACGGTGGCCAATACCTGACCTGACGGCGTAAGAGGTCCGGGCGAAAGACCGGCCTTCCGGGGCCGGCTTTTTCGTGCCAAGAGGTAGCCCATGACACGCCGGATCGCCACTCTCGTCGGCTTCAGTGCCGTGCTCCTCTGGGCGCTGCTGGCGCTGTTCACGGTCCAGACGGCGCCGGTGCCGCCGTTCCAGCTCAACGCCATGGCCTTCACCATCGGCGGGGCGGTCGGGCTGGTCTGGCTCGCCACGCGCGGCGGCTTCGGGCAACTCGCTGGGGTCGGCTGGCGGGTCTATGCTTTCGGCACGCTGGGCCTGTTCGGCTACCACGCCTTCTACTTCACCGCGCTCCGGCTCGCGCCGCCCGCCGAGGCGGGATTGATCGCCTATCTCTGGCCGCTGCTGATCGTGCTGTTCTCGGGGCTGTTGCCGGGTGAGCGATTGCGCCGGGGCCATGTGATCGGCGCCGTGATCGCCTTTGCCGGGGCCGGGTTGATCCTGACCGGCGGCATTGTCGACGGCGGCTCCGGCGCGCTGGCGGGCTATGGCTTCGCGGTGCTTTGCGCGCTCACATGGTCGGGCTATTCGGTGCTGTCGCGCCGCCTTGGCTCGACGCCCACGGCGAGCGTTGCGGTCTTTTGCCTGGCGACCGCCGCGCTCTCGACCGGGGCGCATCTGGTTTTTGAAACCACCGCCTGGCCCGAAACCGGCGGCGGCTGGGCGGCAATCGTCGGCCTTGGGCTGGGCCCGGTCGGGCTCGCTTTTTACACGTGGGATGTGGGCGTCAAGCGCGGCGATATCCAGTTGCTCGGCACCGCGTCCTACGCCGCGCCGCTGTTGTCGACGGTCATCCTGATCGTCGCGGGCCATGCCGAGGCGCGCCGCGAGGTGCTGTTGGCGGCAATCATGATCACACTGGGCGCAGCACTTGCCGCCCGCGCCGGTCAGGCCAGACGCGGGCGCCTGTGATCGGGCCGGCCGGCGGCGTCAGCCGTGGGCGAGCCGCTCAATCTCTTCTTTGAGGCGGAGTTTCTCTTTCTTGAGGCTGGCGATTTCCAGATCGTCGCTCGACAGGGTTTGTTGGAGTTTCTCAACTTGCACGGACAAGGCTTCGTGTTTCTTCCGAAGTTCGGTGATGTGCGCGTCAACACTCATGTCATTCTCCTCGTCATTTCCTGAGTTCCTCACAATGCTACTGCACCACAGATTTCGAGTCTTGTCACGAAGTCGTTGTGCGGTGGGCGATGGGTTGTGGGAGCTGGCCGAGCGGCACTTCCGACTGGCCAGTTCGTGCCTACCAGAGCGGCAGATGCGCGCCGTCGCGCAGGATTGCCGAGACCTCGCGGGTGTAGCTTTCGCGGTCGCCGACATGCTCTGCGCCGTCATGCAGAACAAGCGGGGTTGCGAGCCGAAAGGCGCCGCGCCCGCCCTTGCGCGCCTGCACCAGAACCAGCGCGGCGGCGCGGCCCTCACGCGGGCTGAGCGGCTTGACCAGCACCGAGCCAAGCCGGCCATCCATGGCGCCGATGATCTCGGGCAGGCGTTCGGCCTTCTGGATCAGGGTCAGGTAACCGCGCGGCTTGAGCCGCCTGGTGGCGGCGTCGATCCAGTCGGTGAGCGGTGTGTCTTCAAACAGGGCGTCGGCGCGCCCGGTATCGGCTGATGTCGTCGACCGTTCGCGCAGGTGGTAGGGCGGATTCATGATCACGTGATCGAAGCTGTCGTCGCGCAACTCGCGGGGCATAGCGGCGAGATCGGCGGTGTGCACCGCCATCTCGATCCCGTTGTCGAAGGCGTTCATCCGCGCCAGGTCGGCGTAGGCTGCCTGTCGCTCGATGCCGACGAGCGTGAGTCCCTTTACCCGCGTGCCGAGACAAAGCGCCGCAGCGCCCACGCCACACCCCAGATCGAGCACGCTTTCGCCGTCATGCGCCGCGATGGCGGCGGCGAGAAAGACCGGATCGACCCCGGCGCGGTACCCGTCACGCGGTTGCATGAGCAACAACTGCCCGCCCAAGAACTTGTCTTCGGTCAGATCGGCGCGGGCAAACCCCATGCTATCCCTCCTTGCACGCGATGCCGTTATCCGTGAGCACCCGGCGTGCCCGCGTCAGATCATCGTCGAGAACCATAAGCCGACGAGGTAAAATTCCTATTGATCCTTCAAGCGTGCTCATATGGACGTCGATGGCAAAGGCCGTTATACCTTCGCCGTCCAGAAGCGCTGTGGCAAAGGCGATGATCGTCGGGTCATTGGTGCGGATAAGCTCTTGCATCCTCAGGGAGTTACCTGAATTGCGCCGGGAAGGCGAGGGGCAGGGGAAGGACACGGGACACGGAACGGTGACGATGCGGGACGAGATAGCGCACCAGCCGCACGAACGGCTGGCCGACCACCTCGAGAAAGATCTCGTGGCGGTGAACAGTCTGATTCGTGAGCGCATGAGTTCCGAACACGCCCCGCGCATCCCCGAGGTGACGGCGCATCTGATCGAAGCTGGGGGTAAACGGCTGAGGCCGATGCTTACCATCGCCGCGGCCCGGCTGATGGGCTATGACGGTCCCTATCACGTGCATCTGGCGGCGACGGTGGAGTTCATCCATACCGCGACGCTGCTGCATGATGACGTGGTCGATGGCTCCGAGAAGCGGCGCGGGCGCCCGACGGCCAACCTGCTGTGGGACAACAAATCTTCGGTTCTCGTTGGCGACTACCTGTTCGCCCGGTCGTTCCAGCTGATGACCGAAGCGGGCGAGATGCGGGCGCTGAGCATCCTTGCCGATGCCTCGGCGACGATTGCCGAGGGCGAGGTGCTCCAGCTTACCGCGTCGCAGAACCTTGCCACCGATGAGGCGACCTATCTCAAGGTCGTGCGTGGCAAGACGGCGGCGCTGTTTGCGGCGGCCTGCGAGGTCGGCGGCGTGATCGCAGGCGCCAGTGCGGCATCGCAAAGGGCCCTGCACGACTATGGCGATGCGATGGGGATCGCCTTCCAGATCGCCGATGATCTGCTCGATTTCTGGGGCGGCGACGGCACCGGCAAGAACAAGGGCGACGATTTCCGCGACCGCAAGCTCACCTTGCCGCTGATCAAGGCCGTCGCCGTCGCGGATGCCGACGAGCGCGCCTTCTGGGAGCGGACGATCGAGAAGGGGCGGCAGGCGCCCGAGGATCTCGAAGAGGCGCTGCGGCTGATGGACCGGCATGACACGCTCGAGGCCACCCGCCGCCAGGCGCTGGACTGGTCGGCGCGCGCCAAGGCCGCGCTTGAGCCGCTGCCGGATAATCCGATCCGCTACATGCTGGCGGATATCGCCGACTACGTGGTGGCGCGCGTCGTCTGAGGGTGACATCGGGCCCCGGCGCTCCCATATTCAGCCCATGCAAGTGATCTTTCTCATCATTGTCGGCGCCGCCGCCGGGTTCATCGCCACCCGGATCATGAAGCTTGAGGCCGATATGCTCACCACCGTGGCCATCGGCGTTCTCGGCGCGGTGATCGGCGGGCTGGTGCTGCGCTTCCTGCTGGTGCTCACCGGGATCGCCGCAGGCTTCGTCGGCGCGGTGCTGGGCGCAGTGCTGCTGATCTGGCTCTGGCGCGTCTACGTGAAGTAGCGGGCGTCTGCCACACCCCTCCAATGGCCCGATTGCGTGCTTTGAGTTTGCGGTGTTTCGTCGCAAACTAGGCTGGCGAACGGGAGAATCGTCATGTCGCAGGGAGGGACCATGACCATCATTATCTCGCTCATCATCGGGTTTGCCGTTGGCTGCTTGGTCAATTATGCCATCACGTTCCGCACCGGGCAGGCCCGCAATATCGGCGTCTGCGTCGGCGGCGCGCTGATCGGCGGGGCGCTGATCCCCTGGGCGCTCCAGGTGCCGAATGCCTGGACCGCCATTCTCGGCTCGCTCATCGGCGTTGCCGTGGTGCTCTGGATCTCGCTGAAGATGATGAAAAAGGCCTGAGCGTCAGCTCTTGCCGGACTTGAACGGAGCCATACCTTCGCGCGCCAGCTCATCGGCGCGCTCGTTGCCGTCATGCCCGGCGTGACCCTTGATCCACTTCCACGTCACGTCGTGGCGGTGCTGGGCTTCGTCCAGCCGCTGCCACAGATCGACGTTCTTCACCGGCTTCTTGTTCGAAGTCTTCCAGCCGTTGCGTTTCCAGCCGTGGATCCAGCCGGTGACGCCGTTCTTGACGTAGGCAGAATCGGTCACGATGGTGATCGCCGAAGGCCGTTCCAGCACTTCCAGCGCCATGATCGCGGCGATCAGTTCCATGCGGTTGTTGGTGGTCTCGGCCTCGCCACCACATAACGTGCGCTCCTTGATCACCGCGCCATCCTGTTTGGCCTCCAGCAGCACGCCCCAGCCGCCGGGGCCGGGATTGCCGGAACAGGCGCCATCGGTATGGGCGACAAGCTCAACCATTGGCGTGCATCCAGATGCCATCGTATTCGGTGCCGTCGAGGCCGGTATCGCGGCGGGTGGCGCGGATCGTCGGCGAGAATCCGGCGGCTTCCAGCAGCCCGATCAGCTCCGCTTCGGTATAGTAGACATAGAGCCGTCCGAGCGCGTCGCGTTTTTCGCCGGTTCCGAGCTTGAGCCCGATATGCAGCCGCCCGCCCGGCTTCAGCGCGCGGTGCAACCGGGCCAGCAGCCCCGGCATGTCGGCGCGCGGGGCGTGCAGCAGCGAGTAGCTGGCCCAGATGCCATCGTAGATGTCCTGCCCGGCGATTTCATCGAAAGTGGCGCGGCGGGCAGGCACGCCAAGCTCGCGGGCGCGGCTGACCATTGCCGGGGTCGCATCCACCGCATCGACGGTGAAGCCCGCCTTGAGGAAGCGATGGGCGCTGTCGCCGGGGCCGCAGCCCAGATCGAGCACATGGCCACCGGCCGGCAGTTCCGACACGAATTCCGCCAGTCCCGGCTCGGCCCTGCGCCCGGTCCGGGCGGCGTATTCGTGGCTCCGGGTCTCGTAGGCGGCGATGGTTTCGTCGTCGGCGCTCATGCCCGCTCCAGCGCCAGTTTCACGCCGAGGCCCGCAAAGGTCGCCGCGAAGAGTCGGCGCAGCCAGGCCATTGCGCGAGGGCTTTCAAGCACCCGGTCGCGGGTGGCGGCGGCGAACAGGCCATAGAGAACGAACACCGCAAAGGTGAGCGCCATGAAAACGCTTCCCAGCCGCAGCATCTCGGCCGTCGCCGTTGCCGGGGCGCCGGACAAAAACTGCGGCAGGAAGGCGAGAAAGAAGATCGAGAGCTTGGGGTTCAGGGTGTTGACGAGAATCGCACGCAGGATGATGGCGCGGTGCGAGCGGGTGTGACCCGCCGCGCGCACCTCGAAAGCGCCGCGCTCGCGCAAGCTCGCCCAGGCCAGGTAGACGAGAAAGGCGACACCGGCCCACTTCACCGCCTGGAACGCAAGGGCCGAGCTGTGCAGCACTGCCGCGAGGCCGAGGATTGCCGCCATCATCGACGGCAGGATGCCGATGGTGCACCCGAAGGCGGCGGCCACGGCGGCGGTGCGGCCTTGGGCAAGCCCTGTGGCCAGGGTGTAGATCACGCCCGCGCCGGGCACGAGCACCACGACGAGGGCGGTCAACAGGAACTCGGGGCTCACGTCGATCTCCTCAAGAGCATGGCGATGCAGGGCGCGTTGCCGCGTTTTGCCGCGGAATCGTGAAGCCGGATCGTGCGCGGGTCGCTCAAGCCTCTTCCCTCAACACCCGCGGCACCTTGAACTCGACATGCTCCTGCGCGGTCTCGACGATTTCCATCGTTACGTCGTAGCGATCGCCAAAGGCAGCCACCACCTCGTCGACGAGCAGTTCCGGTGCCGAAGCCCCGGCGGTTACGCCGACCGAGGCAATACCCTCGAGGGCGCGCCAGTCGATCTCGTCGGCGCGGCCAACGAGTTGGGCATAGGTGCAGCCCTTGGCGCGGGCGACCTCGACCAGACGGCGCGAATTCGACGAGTTCGGCGCACCGATCACCAGCAGTGCATCGACCTCAGGCGCGATGGCTTTCACCGCTTCCTGCCGGTTGGTGGTGGCGTAGCAGATGTCTTCCTTGTGTGGGCCGGCGATGGCGGGGAAGCGGGCGGTGAGCGCCGCAACGATATCCTTGGTGTCATCGACCGAGAGCGTGGTCTGGGTGATGAAGGCAAGCCGCTCGGGATCGCGCGGGGTGAGTTTGGCGACGTCCTCGACGGTCTCGACCAGCAGCACCTCGCCATCGGGAAGCTGGCCCATCGTGCCAACGGTCTCGGGGTGGCCGGCATGGCCGATCATCACCATCTGAAGGCCGTTGTTGTGGTGCCGCTCGGCCTCGATATGAACCTTGCTCACCAGCGGGCAGGTGGCATCGACATAGATCATCTGGCGCCGGTTGGCCTCGGCGGGCACCGACTTGGCCACGCCATGGGCTGAAAAGATCACCGGGCGATCCTCGGGGCACTCGTCGAGTTCCTCGACAAACACCGCGCCTTTTTCGCGCAAACCGTCGACCACGAACTTGTTGTGCACGATCTCGTGGCGCACGTAGATCGGCGCGCCCCATTTTTCGATCGCCATCTCGACGATCTTGATCGCCCGGTCGACACCGGCGCAGAACCCGCGCGGGGCCGCAAGATAAAGGGTGAGGGGTGGCTTGGTCATCGGGGCACTCCTGTTCGCCCCCAGACCTAAAGTGCCGGCGCGGCGAGGTCTAGGGGATCGCGGTCACGAGCTGGTGCAAAACCAAAACCCCGGCACGTTGCGGTGCCGAGGCGAATCCTGGGAATGCGCCTGCGGTCAGGCGTCGATGTCGACGTCTTGTTCGGCCAGTCTCGCGTCGTCGCGGGTGTCGCGCGGCGGACGTCCGATCACATCGCGTAGCTCGTCCAGCTCGATGAAATTATCAGCCTGGCGGCGCAACTCGTCGGCGATCATCGGCGGCTGGCTGCGGATCGTCGAGACCACGGAAACCCGCACACCCCTGCGTTGCAATGCCTCTACCAGCGGGCGAAAATCGCCATCGCCGGAGAACAGCACGATATGATCGACATGGGCGGCGATCTCCATGGCATCGACGGTCAGCTCGATATCCATATTGCCTTTCACCTTACGCCGGCCGGACGAGTCGGTGAACTCCTTGGCCGGTTTCGTCACCATGTTGAAACCGTTGTAGTGCAGCCAGTCGACCAGCGGGCGGATCGGCGAATAATCATCATTCTCAAGCAGCGCGGTGTAGTAGAACGCACGAAGCAGTTTTCCCCGGCGCATGAACTCCTGACGCAAGAGCTTGTAGTCGATATCGAACCCAAGCGACTTCGCCGCCGCGTATAGATTCGCGCCATCGATAAACATCGCGAGACGTTCGTCTCTATAAAACATATATGTTCCTTCCGAATCCTGATCGCCGGCAGGTGGTGTGAGTGGTAGGCAAATTAGTAAGGGAACCGACGCAGGCGCTTGGAACATAAGCGCTGAGGCCGGTGACGCAAGCAAGCATTGGGCGGGATGACATGGTCAATCGGTCGCTTTCAGGCGAAAATGTGCTGATTGCACTGGGAAGTAACGCAACGTCACGGCACGGCACCCCCCGTGAGACGGTGGAAAAGGCGCTTGGCAGGCTGCAACAGGCGCCCTTTTGCATGGTGGCGAAAAGCCGCTTGTATCTTACGCCGTTCTTGCCGGTCGGGCAGGGGGCGGATGTGGTGAACGCGGTGGTTCAGGTGCGCACGACGCTCGCACCGGAGGCGGTTCTGGCCCATTTGCACGCGATTGAATCCGAGTTCGATCGCACCCGCGGCCCGCGCTGGACGGACCGCACGCTGGACCTCGACTTGATCGCAAGCGGCGATCTGGTTTTGCCGGATGTGGAGACGCTGCGGCACTGGATCGAGCTTGATCCGGCGCGGCAGCGGGTCGAGGCGCCGGACAGGTTGGTGCTGCCGCACCCCCGGCTTCAGGACCGCGCTTTCGTGCTCGTGCCGGCTGCCGAGATCGTGCCGGACTGGATGCATCCGCTGACCGGCCGCACGATCCGGGAGATGCGCGATGCCCTGCCCGACGGCGAGCGGGCGGCGGTGACGGTGCTGGCGGGCTGAGCGCACGTTAGACGCGAGTGAGAGGCTGGACATCGACCCAAGCGGGGCTCGTTACGGCTGCTTCCTTCCGGATCTGACCGGGTTGGCGAGGCGCTTGCCCGCGCCAACCTCTCGACCGGCGATATAGGAAACCCCGTTGCCGAGCGCAAGGCGGTAGACGCGAAACCCGTCAGGTTGACGTGGGCCGGGCCGGATCCTTGCAGCCAGGTCCGGCCCCAGCGCTTCTGTGGCGGCGGGGGCGGAGGCAAAGCTGGCGCTGGCGCCGGGCACCGGGGCAAAGCCCCAGCTCGCCCAGGGCGCGGCATCGAGCGACCCGGTGGCGGCAAGGTAGTCGGCGAGGATGTCGCGGATCTTCAGCCCCGGTTCGAGCGCGATCCGCCCCGGCGCGGGCACCGGGTAGCCGCCACCGCCCGCGGCCCGGAAGGTGCTGGTAACCAGCAGAACCTCATCGCGCGCGCCCAGATCCCGGCCCGCAATCGCGAGGCGGTGAATGCGGTTGGCGGACCGGCGGCGCAACCGCCCGTCCGGGGTGAAGCGCGCCTCGGCGGCAAGGTCGATCTGGTAGTCGCAGCCTGCCAGAGTTTCAAAATTATAGAGCGGCGCCCCGGTGGCGATCAGCGGCTGCTCGCCGCCACCGGGCGCGATCCGGTTGAAGATGCTGGCGGCGCGCTCGAGCCAATGGGCCAGCTCCGCCCCGGTCAGGCGGAGCACGCACAGATCGTTGGGGTAGAGATAGAGGTCGGTCACGCCATGCCGGGTGATCGGGCCGGGCCGGATATCGGTGTAGTAACCGGGCCCGCCCAGCCCGCCGGCCTTGAACGGCGCTGCCGCCGCGACGAGCGGGAGCGCGGCGAGGGGCGTTCCGGCGAGTTCGCGCGCCACCCACCACGCTTCGGCGCGGTGCACCACGTCGAGCGCCGTCGATGGCGCGACGGCGGCGAAGTAGCTGTGCAGCCGGTGCCGGGTTTCGCCGCTGACGTGCCGCGACCCCGCGACGATGGCCCGGTGCAACCTGTCGAGCTTGCGCAGGATTGCACGGTCGGGCCCGACCGCTGCGCGCGATGCGCCGCTTTCGGGATCGCGGATCGAGATCGGGCGCACCTGGGTCTGGGCATCGGACACCTGCCAGCCGCCGCCATTGCGCGGCGCAAGGGTGAGGTCAATCACGCCAAGATGCGAGCCCCAGAAACCCGGCACCACCACCGGCGTGCCATGGATGCGTCCGGATTGCGGGTCAACGCCGTCGGGCCAGTCGCTGGCATCGCCGTCTGGGAAGACCTGGTGGGCATGGCCGCCGATGATGGCATCAATCCCCGGCACCGAGGCGAGCGGCACCAGCGCGTTTTCCATCTGCGGTCTTTTCTGCGCCGGGCCGATGCCGGAATGGGCGAGCACCACCACGAGGTCGGCGCCGAGTGCGCGCAATTGTGGCACCGCGATTTCGGCTGTTTCGACGATATCGCGGATTTCGGCCCGAAATGCACCGCCGCGCAGGCCGGTGATCGAGCCGGGCGGCAGCAGGCCGAGCAACCCGATGGTCAGCCTGTGGGGCCGGCCTGTGGTGTCGATCAGATCGCGGCCGAGCAGGGCAAAGGGCTGGGTGGCCGGGATCGGACGCGGGCCGGCCGTGCCCGCCCGCGGGATCAGCGACAGGTTTGACGCCAGCACCGGAAACGGAGCGTCGGCCAGCATCTGCCCGAGATATTCCGCGCCATGGTCGAAGTCGTGGTTGCCCAGACCGATGGCGTCGACGCCGAGCGCCTGCATCGCCGCGACGATCGGATGGCGACCGCGCGGTTCGCGCCGCCCCCGCATCACGCTTTGCAGAACGGCGTCGCCCATCGGGTTGCCATGCAGGAAATCGCCGTTGTCGAACAGGAGCGCATTGGCGGCCTCGGCCCGCCCGGCGCGGATCAGCGAGGCGGTCCGGGCAAGGCCTGTCGTGACCGAGGGCAGGTTCGACAGGTAGTCATACGGCAGGATATGCATATGCACATCCGTCGTCGCCATGATCCGCAGGGCGATCTGCGGCGTTGCACAGATCGTGCCCCCCGGTGCGGGATCGGTCATTCCCGGCGCCCCTTCCCCGGCTGTGCCGGGTATGCCCCGGCTTGTTGTGAATTGTCGCGCATCGTGAGAGTGGCCACGCCTGATCCTATGACACAACCTTAAGGCGAGCAAGGGTCTGGATGTGGCCGGTGCGTGGTCTGCGACCGGCGTTTGACAACATGGCCGCTTCGCCCCTATCGGGTGAGGCGGCTGGGAGAGTGGACGTGGTGCGATGAAAGATGCTGAACGGGTCAGTTTTGGCGGCGGCGGGCTTGAGCACCGGGCCGAGTTGCGCGCAAGGGCAAAGGCGCTCTTGGCTGATCGCAGTGCGCGGGTGCTGCCGGTCTGGCGTGGCCGCCCGCTGGTGACCGGCGGTGGCGCGGGGCAGGCTCGGCTTTTGTTCTGCCCGTCGGATGATCCGTTTCTGGCCATTCATGGCGGCGAGACGGTGCTTCTGGGCGATGCCGGGTCCGGACCGCTGTTTGCGGTAGATATCTCCGGCTGGCAGCCTGACGGCGAAATCGTGACCGATAGCGGTCCCGGACGCGGCGCCGAGGACCAGCCTGCGCCCGCCATGCGGGGGTGGCCCGCCGATGCCCGCTTCGCCGATCTACGCGCGCTGTTTGCCGACCTTACTCCGCTCGATGCCGAATGCGCGGCGACGGCCAAGGGCGTTCTCGAATGGCATCGCGGCCACGGGTTCTGCGCCAATTGCGGTGCAGCGTCACTGGCCGCCGATGGCGGTTGGCGGCGCGATTGCCCGGCCTGCGGACGGCCGCATTTTCCGCGCACCGATCCGGTGGTGATCATGCTGGTCACCGATGGCAACAAGCTCCTGATGGGCCGCTCGCCGGGTTGGCCAGACCGGTTCTATTCGCTGCTCGCGGGCTTCATCGAGCCGGGCGAGACGATTGCCGCCGCGGTGCGCCGGGAGGTGGCCGAGGAAACCAGCGTGCGCGTGGGCGCGGTGCGGTTGCTCGCCAGCCAGCCCTGGCCGTTTCCCGCATCGCTGATGATCGGTTGCATCGGCCGGGCCGAGACCACCGAAATCATCCGTGATCCGACGGAGATCGAGGATGCGCTCTGGCTCAGCCGCGAGGCGCTGCTGGAGGTTTTCGCCGGGCGTCACCCCGAAATCGCGCCGCCACGCCGCGGCGCCATTGCGCAGTTTCTGATGAAGATGTGGCTTGCGGACAGACTCGATTGAGGCGACAGTCTCCGGCAGGCAAAAAGCAGTCATAAACCGGGACAAATACACAGATGAAGATGGCCACCCGCGAAGATATTTCGGCTCCGATCGAAGCAGTTTTCCAGCAATTGACAGACTTCGACGGGTTCGAACGGGCGGCGATGCGGCGCGGTGCAGAAGTGGCCCGGACCGACAGCCTGACCGTGCCCGGCGCGGGGATGGCCTGGCGCGCCGGGTTCGACTACCGGGGCAAGGCGCGCAAGGCCAATATCGAGCTGATCGACTACGATCTTCCCGAACGGATCCGCGCTCAGATCCAGTCGACCGGGGTGGACATGGAACTGGTGGTTGAACTGGTGGCAATGTCGCGCAGCCGCACCCGGATGAACCTGACGCTGGATGCCCGCCCGCGCACGATCCCGGCGCGGCTCATGGTGCAGTCGATGAAGCTGGCGCGCCAGGCCGTGCTCAAACGCTTCCGTCGCCGGGTGGCGGAATATGCCGCCGAGCTTGAAAACCGGCTGCGCGCCAACGCCTGATCCGGTTTCCAGCAGCACGCTCAGCCGGATTGGTGGCGGCGCGGATCGGCGGGATAGACCCCGAGAATATCTAGATTGCGGGTGAAATACGCCAGCTCTTCGAGTGCAAGCTGCACCGGGCGGTCGTCCGGATGGCCCTCGATATCGGCATAAAATCGCGTTGCGGTGAACGAGCCGTCGATCATGTAGCTTTCCAGCTTGGTCATGTTCACGCCATTGGTGGCGAAGCCGCCCATCGCCTTGTAGAGCGCGGCGGGGATGTTGCGCACCTCGAAGACGAAAGTGGTCATCATCCCGTCGTCGCCGCGCCGGGTGAGGTCAAGCTCGCGGCCCATGATCACGAAACGCGTGGTGTTATGGCCGTGGTCCTCGATGTCGCGGGCGAGAATATCAAGCCCGTAGATCTCGGCGGCAAGCGAGGACGCCAGCACGCCCTCGCCGGGGGTGCGGGCTAGTGCGAGGTCGGCGGCGGCGCCGGCGCTGTCGGCGGCGGCGTGGCCAACGATCCCGTGCGATTGCAGGAAGTTGGCCGATTGCGGCAGCAGCACGAGATGGGCGCGCACATCGGTGATGTCATCGAGTTTTGAGCCGGGCAGGCCGAGCAGGCTGATGCGCACCCGCACGAAAGCCTCGTCGAGAATATGCAGCCCGCTTTCGGGCAGCAGGCGGTGAATGTCGGCCACCCGGCCATAAGTCGAGTTCTCGACCGGCAGCATCGCCTGTTCGGCGGCGCCCTCGCGCACGGCGGCGATCACCTCTTCGAAGGTGCGGCAGGGCAGGGGCTCGAGATCGGGCCGCGCCTCGAGACAGGCTTGGTGCGAATAGGCGCCTGGTTCTCCCTGGAAGGCGATCTTTCGGCTCATGTTGTCGCTCACTTTCAGCCGGTTTTGCCGGGTCTCATGGCATCCGCGAGACCCTCAGGCATTTGGTCGCGCCTCATATCGCTTGAAACAAGGCAAGGGAAGCGGATAGAAGGCGTGGGACTCAGGGAACCTACGGATCGCGACATGTTCAACACAAACAACTTGATCAAGCTCGGCGCCAGCGTCGCCGGTGCGCTGCTTATCCTGCTCTTCGTCAACTGGGGTGCGACGGCGCTTTACCGGGTTGTCGCAGAGACGCATGGCGACGAAGAACAACATGCCACGCAGGGCTACATGATTGCCCCGGAAGGCGAGGAAGAGGCCGCGCCGGCCGAGGCGGAAGTGGAACTGGCTTTTGCCGATGTCTACGCTTCGGCCGACCCGGATGCGGGCGAAAAGGTCTTCAACAAGTGCAAGGCCTGCCACAAGCTGGAGGAAGGCGCGAACGCGACCGGCCCCTCGCTTTATGGCGTGGTTGATCGTCCAATGGCCGAGGCCGACGGATTTCCCTATTCCGATGCGTTGCTCGCGCTTCAGGGCGGCACCTGGACGCCGGAGGAGATCGACGCCTACATCACCAACCCGAAAGATTATGCGCCGGGCAACAAGATGACCTTTGCCGGTCTGAAGAAGATCGAAGACCGCGCAAACCTGATCGCCTATCTCGCCACGATCGGCGGCTGAGCCGGGCAAACCAGCATTTTGCGGCCGCGCGGGGCAACCTGCGCGGCCGTTTTCGTTGGCAGTGGCGCGGCGTGCGTGCTTTGTTGACGGCGTGATCACGATTTCTCGCCTTGAACAGCGCCCGTTCGGCGCTTTAGCTTGGCTTCGACCAGACTTTGGCCCCAAGCCCGTTCGGAGGGAGACATTCATGCACCGCAAAACCGCGCTTGCCCGCGCCGAGGCCCGCCCTATCCCCGCCGCGCTGATGCTCCTGCGCAGCTTGCCACTGGCGGTGGCGGTGCTGGCTGTCACGACGCTTGCCGCACTGGCGCAGGCTACGGTGACCTCCCATGCGTTTTCCTATTTCGGCGCGCCGAAATACCCGGCCGACTTCACCCATCTCGACTACGTGAACCCCGATGCGCCAAAGGGCGGCGAGATCGCGCTGTGGACGATGGGCACCTTCGACAGCTTCAACCCCTACAGCCGCAAGGGCGTGGCGGCCTGGGGCGCGTCGATTCCAATCGAGCGGCTGATGAGCGGCACCGATGACGAGATCGGCACCGCCTACTGCCTGATCTGTGAAACGCTGGAATACCCTGAGGACCAGTCCTGGGTGATCTTCACGCTCCGGCCCGAGGCGGCGTTTTCCGATGGCACCAAGGTGACGGCGGAAGACGTGGTGTATACCCACGAGCTGTTCATGGAGCAGGGCCTGCCCTCGTTCCGCGAAGGCGTGGCCCGGATCATCGAAAAGGTCGAGGCGCTGGATCCCTCGCGGGTCAAGTTCACCTTCCTGCCCGACAGCACCAAGCGCGACCGGATCGACCAGGCGGGGGCGACGCCGGTGATGTCGAAAGCCTTCATGGAGGCGAACAACTACCGGCTCGACGAGAGCAACGACGTGCCGATCCTCGGCACCGGGGCTTACGTGCTCGACCGATACGATACCAACCAGCGCGTCGTTTACGCGCTTAACCCCGATTACTGGGCGCACGATCTGCCGCTGATGAAGGGGCGCAACAATTTCGGCTCGATCCGGGTGGAATACTTCGCCGACAGCGACTCTGCCTTCGCGGCGTTCTCGGCCGGGGCCTATACCTTCCGGATCGAGAACAGCTCGAAGCAATGGGCCACCGGCTATGATTTCGACGCGGTAACCAATGGCGATATCGTCAAGGCCGAGCTGCCCGACGGGGCGCAGGCTTCGGGGCAGGCCTTCGTGTTCAACCTGCGGCGTGAGAAGTTTCAGGATATCAGGGTGCGCGACGCGATTGGCCGGATGTTCAACTTCGAATGGTCGAACGAAACGCTGTTTTACGGGATCTATGCCCGGATCACCGGTTTCGCGACCAATTCCTACAATGAGGCCACAGGCACGCCGAGCCCCGAAGAACTGGCGGTGCTGGAACCGCTGGCCGACATCCTGCCGCCGGGCGTGCTGACCGACGAGGTGGTGATGCCGCCGGTCTCGGGCAATCGCCAGCTTGACCGCGGGCAGTTGCGCGCCGCGTCGGCGCTGCTGGACGAGGCCGGTTGGGCCGTCGGCGATGACGGCATTCGCCGCAACGCCGCGGGCGAGACGCTGAAAGTGGAGTTTCTCGAATATTCGCCGGCCTTCGACCGGGTGGTGCAGCCGGTGGTGGAAAACCTCAAGGCGCTGGGGGTCGACGCCTCGCTGAACCGTGTCGATTCAGCACAATACACCGAGCGCTCGCGCAGCTTCGACTACGACATCATCACCGATCATCTGTCGATCGGCTATGAGGGTGGATCCGGGCTGGAACAGAGATTCGGGTCGGCCGAGGCCGAGTTCAGCCTGTTCAACCCGGCGGGCATTGCCCATCCGGCGATCGACGCCCTGATCAAGAAAGCCTCCGGCGCCGAAAACCGCGACGACATGATCGCCGCGATGAAGGCGCTGGACCGGACCATGCGCGCGCTCAAATTCGCGACACCGCAATGGTACAAGGACGTTCACACGGTTGCTTATTACGACATGTTCGAGCATCCCGAGACGATCCCGCCCTACAATCTTGGCTATCTCGATTTCTGGTGGTTCAACGAAGAAAAATTCGAGGCGCTGAAAGCGTCCGGTGCGCTGCGCTAGAGGTACGCAAGCAGGCAAGACAGGAGCGACATGGGCGCATATATCCTGAGGCGGATCTTGTTGATCATCCCGACGCTGATCGGGATCATGATCATCAATTTCACGCTCACCCAGTTCGTCCCCGGCGGGCCGATCGAGCAGATCATCGCCCAGATGGAGGGCGAGGGCGACGTGTTCGAAGCCATTTCCGGTGGCGGCTCGGAAGCGGCGGAAAACGTTGGCGGCGGCGACGAGAAGTATCTCGGGGCGCGCGGACTGCCGCAGGACTTTCTCGACAAGCTCGAGATCGAGATGGGCTTTGCCCGACTGGTCTGCGAACCGGGGTTCGAGGGCACGCCCAGCCTCAAGAACCCGGCCTGCGTTACCGAAGATATCCCGGCGCTGGAGCGGTTTCTGATCATGATGGGGCGCTATCTGCGGCTGGATTTCGGCGAGAGCTATTTCCGATCCATCGGGGTGTTTGAGCTGATCGCCGAAAAGCTGCCGGTGTCGATCACGCTGGGGCTGTGGTCGACGGTGATCGCCTATTTCGTCTCGATTCCGCTCGGCATCAAGAAGGCAGTGCGCGATGGCTCGCGGTTCGATACCGTCACCTCGGCACTGATCATCGTCGCCTATGCGATCCCCGGATTTCTCTTCGCGATCCTGCTGCTGGTGCTGTTTGCCGGCGGCAGCTACTGGCAGATCTTCCCGCTCAGAGGGCTGACTTCGGACAACTGGAACGAGCTGAGCGCGCTGGGCAAGGTGCTCGATTATTTCTGGCACATCACCCTGCCGGTGCTGGCCTCGACCATCGCCAGCTTTGCCACGCTCACGCTGCTGACGAAGAACTCGTTCCTCGACGAGATCAAGAAGCAATACGTGATCACCGCCCGCGCCAAGGGGTTGAGCGAGGCACGCGTGCTCTACGGCCACGTGTTCCGCAACGCGATGCTGATCGTGATCTCGGGCTTTCCGTCGCTGTTCATCGGCGTGTTTTTCGGAGGTTCGCTGATCATCGAGACGATCTTTTCGCTCGACGGGCTGGGGCGGCTCGGCTTCGAGGCGGCGGTGGCGCGCGACTATCCGATCATCTTCGGCACGCTGTTCGTGTTTGGCCTTGTGGGCCTGCTGGTCGGCATTCTCTCCGACCTGATGTATGTGTTCGTCGATCCGCGGATTGATTTCGAGCGGAGGGAAGGCTGATGGCGCTCTCTCCGCTGAACCAGCGCCGCTGGCGCAACTTCCGGCGCAACCGGCGGGCTTACTGGTCGCTGATCGTGTTCGCGGTGATGTTCGGGCTGACACTGGTGGCCGAGTTGATTGCCAACGACAAGCCGATCCTCGTGCGCTACGATGGTGGCTATTACGCCCCGATCTTCCGGTTCTACCCCGAGACCGCCTTTGGCGGCGATTTTCGCACCGAGGCGGTCTATGGCGATATCGAGGTGCAATGCCTGATCGTGAGCCAGGGGCAGGAGAGCTGCTTTGACGATCCCGAAGCGGTCATCGAAGATGCGCAGGATGGCGAGATCGAGGGCAATGCGATCAACACGGGTTGGCTGCTCTGGCCGCCGATCCCCTACAGCTACGACACGATCAACGATATTGGCGGCGCGGCCCCCTCGGCGCCAGACGCCGACCACTGGCTCGGCACTGACGATACTTCCCGCGATGTGCTGGCGCGGGTGATCTACGGCTTCCGGCTTTCGGTGGTGTTCACGCTGATCGTGACGGTGCTGACCTCGCTGATCGGCATCGCGGCGGGGGCAATCCAGGGCTATTTTGGTGGCTGGATCGACCTGATCTTTCAGCGGTTGCTCGAAATCTGGGGCTCGACCCCCTCGCTCTACGTGATCATCATCCTGTTCGCGATCCTGGGCCGAAGTTTCTGGCTGCTGGTCTTCGTCACCGTGCTGTTTGGCTGGCCCGCGCTCGTCGGCGTGGTGCGCGCCGAGTTCCTGCGCGCGCGCAACCTTGAATATGTGCGCGCCGCCAAGGCGCTGGGCGTGTCGAACCGCAAGATCATGTTTCACCACATGCTGCCGAACGCGATGGTGGCGACGCTCACCATGCTGCCGTTCATCATCACCGGCACGATCGGCACGCTCGCCGCGCTCGATTTTCTCGGCTACGGGCTGCCGTCGTCGGCTCCCAGCCTTGGCGAGCTGACGCGGCAGGCCAAGCAGAACCTGCAAGCGCCGTGGCTGGCCTTCACCGCCTTCTTCACCTTCACCGTGCTGCTCTCGCTACTGGTGTTCATCTTCGAGGGCGTGCGCGATGCCTTCGATCCGCGAAAGACATTTCAATGAGGGTGCTGGATGTCAGAAACCTGAACGTAAGTTTCCGGCAGGACGGGCGCGATCATCCGGCGGTGCGCAATGTGTCGTTTCACATCGAGAAGGGCGAGACGGTTGCGCTAGTGGGCGAGAGCGGGTCCGGCAAGTCGGTCACCGCGCTGTCGACGGTATCGCTGCTGCCCGACAGCGCCACCGTGCGCGGCTCGGTCAGATACGAGGGGCGCGAAATGGTCGGGGCCAACGCCGCCGAGCTGCGCGCCGCGCGGGGCAACGACATCAGCTTCATCTTCCAGGAGCCGATGACTTCGCTGAACCCGCTGCACACGATCGAGAAACAACTCACCGAGTCGATCGTGCTGCACCAGGGGCTGACCGGCGATGCGGTGCGGGCGCGGATCGTCGAACTGCTGGACAAGGTCGGCATCCCGGATGCTGCCGAGCGGTTGAATGCCTATCCGCACCAGCTTTCGGGCGGTCAGCGCCAGCGGGTGATGATCGCGATGGCGCTGGCCAACGGCCCCGATCTTCTGGTCGCCGACGAGCCGACCACGGCGCTTGACGTGACGATCCAGGCGCAGATCCTCGATCTGCTCGCGGATCTGAAGGCCAGGGAGGGGATGAGCCTGCTGTTCATCACCCATGATCTCGGGATCGTGCGCAAGTTTGCCGACAGGGTCTGCGTGATGAAGGACGGCGAGATCGTCGAGGCCGGTCCGACGGCGGGCATCTTCGCCAACCCGCAGCATCCCTATACGCAAATGTTGCTTTCGGCCGAGGCCACCGGGCGGCCCGACCCGGTGCCGCAGGACGCCAGGGAGATTGCCAGCGCCGAAGGACTGCGGATCTGGTTTCCGATCACCCGTGGCCTGCTGCGCCGCACGGTGGGCTTCATCAAGGCGGTGAATGCCGCGAGCTTCTCGGTGCGCGCGGGCGAAACCGTGGGGATCGTCGGCGAATCCGGCTCTGGCAAGACCACGCTCGCGCTGGCGGTGATGCGGTTGATCCCATCCGAGGGCCCGATCGTGTTTCTCGGCAACCACATCGACGGCCGCAGCGCCCGCGATCTGCGCGGGCTACGGCGCGACATGCAGATCGTGTTTCAGGACCCCTACGGCTCGCTCTCGCCCCGGATGACGGCGGAAGAGGTCATTGCCGAGGGGCTGAGCGTGCACGGGGTCGAACCGGGCCGCTCGCGCACCGAGATGGTGGCGGAAATCATGGAGGAAGTCGGGCTCGACCCGGCCACGATGCACCGGTATCCGCACGAGTTTTCCGGCGGCCAGCGCCAGCGCATCGCCATTGCCCGCGCAATGATCCTGCGCCCGCGCCTGGTGGTGCTCGACGAGCCGACATCGGCGCTCGACATGACCGTGCAGGTGCAGATCGTCGGGCTGTTGCGCGATCTTCAGCGCAAGCATGGACTGGCCTATCTGTTCATCAGTCACGATCTCAGGGTGGTGCGGGCGCTGGCCCATCAGGTTCTGGTGATGAAAGCGGGCGATATCGTCGAGGCCGGAACGGCCGACGAGATCTTCGACGCGCCTAAAACCGCCTATACCCGCGCGCTGATGGCGGCGGCGTTCGACCTGGCGGTGGAAGAGGGCGCGTCGATGTAGGCGGGGCTCAGGCGATGAGCCCGCCATCCACATCGTCGCCGGTTTCGTTCAGCAGGATTTCAAGCGACGGGATGATCACCCGGCGTTTGCCGTCAAGCTCGATGATCCCGGACTTGCGAAGCGCCGAGATTTGCCGGCTGACCGTTTCGAGGGTCAACCCAAGATAGTCGGCCATTGCCTCGCGGGTGAGCGGCAAATCGAAATTCATCCCGTCTTTCGGTGCGTGCTTCTTCAGCGTCGCATCGCGGCGGGCGATGATGGCGAGCAGGCTGGCGATCTTTTCACGCGCGGTCTTGCGGCCGAGAACCAGCATCCATTCCCGCGCCGAATCGAGCTCATCCAGCGTCATCTCGAGAAGCCGTTGGCCGATATGGGGCGTGGAGGTCATCAGATCCTCGAACGGCTTCTTGCGAAAACAACAAATCGTGAGGTCTGACACCGCGACCACGTCAAACGGCGCCGAATCGCGACCCGGCCGCCCGATGAAATCCGAGGGCAGCAACAGGCCGACCATCTGGGTGCGGCCGTCTTCCATCGTCTGGCTCAGGCTGGCGATGCCGGTGACCACGGAAGCGACGAATTCCATGTGATCTCCGGCCCATATGACCGGCTGACCAGCTTCGTAGTTGCGGTAATACTTTATCTCTTCGAGCCGGACGAGTTCATCCGGTTCACAACGAGCACACACCGCCTGATGCTTGATCGGGCAGTTCCAGCACTCCTTGGTATCGAGAGCCACATCCATTTTCATCTTCATGCTGGGAACCGGTTTGATCCTGATCAAAGTCGCGCGCATTAATTACGCTACAGCGTAGTCGAATGCAGTCATACACGCAACTTCGCAAACTCGGACTGTTTGACGCCCGAGTGCCCCGCTATACGAGCTATCCCACCGCGCCGCAATTCAAGGCCGGCGCGTGGTCGGGATCGGTCGCCAACTGGTTGGAAGCGATTCCCGCCGGTGGCGCCGTGTCGCTCTACGTTCACGTGCCGTTCTGCCGCCGGTTGTGCTGGTTCTGCGCCTGCCGCACCCAGGGCACCCAGACCGCCGAGCCGGTCGCGGCCTATGTCGAAACGCTCAAGCAGGAGCTGGCGCTGATCAAGCCGCATCTTGCCGAGGGAATCGAGATCGAGCACCTGCATTTCGGCGGCGGCACGCCGACGCTGTTGCAGCCCGAGATGATCAGCGATCTTGCCGGGGCGATCTTCGATGTCGCGCCGCTGGCACCGGGCGCCCAGTTCTCCGTCGAGATCGACCCGACCGAGGTGGACGGGCCGCGCCTCGATGCGCTCGCCGCGGCCGGGTTCAACCGTGCCTCGATCGGGGTGCAGGATTTCGATCCGATGATCCAGGAAGTGATCGGTCGGCCGCAGAGCTACGAGATCACCCGCGCTACGGTCGATATGCTGCGCGAGCGCGAGATTGCATCGCTCAACGTCGATCTGCTCTACGGGCTGCCGCACCAGACCAAGGCGCGGATCACCGACTCGGTGAACAAGGTCATCAGCCTTGGCCCCGACCGGATCGCGCTGTTTGGCTACGCCCATGTGCCGTGGATGTCGAAACGCCAGCAGCTGATTCCAACCGAGGCGCTGCCGACGCCGGAAAGCCGTCTGGAACTCTACAACACCGCGCGCGATCTGTTCGTGGCCGCCGGGTTCGAGGAAATCGGCATCGACCATTTCGCCAAGACCGATGACGGTCTGGCGGTGGCGCATCGCAACGGCACCATGCACCGCAATTTCCAGGGCTACACCGAAGACAAGTCCAACGTTCTCATCCCGGTCGGGGCGTCGGCGATTGGCCGGTTCCCGCAGGGCTATGCCCAGAACGAGCCTTCGACCTCGAAATATACCGAGCGGGTGCGGGCGGGCGAGTTGCCCACCGCCAAGGGCCACGCATTCACCGGCGAAGACTTGTTGCGCGGGCGGATCATCGAAAAGCTGCTTTGCGATTTCCGGGTCGATTTCAATGCCGTCGCCGCCGAGCGTGGGGTGGCGCCAGAAGTGGCCATTGCCATGGCGACCGGGCTCGACGAGCTGCTGCCGGGAACGACGGTGCTGGAGGGTGGGGTGCTGACGATCCATGAGGATTCGCGCCCGCTCGCCCGGATCATCGCGCGCTGGTTCGATGCCTATGAAATGGCGGCGACCGGACATAGCCAGGCGGTGTGAGGCAAGGCCGGACTCTGCGGCCGCAGCTTTCGGGGAACCTTCAAATACCTGAAACCCGGTCCATTTGGGCCGGGTTTTTCGAGTCCGCGCACCCTGACATGCGCATCTTGCCCGGACGCCGAAGGCAGTTTCATACGCTGGAAAAGCCCGCTAGCTTCCCGGCAATGGAGGGCTTCACATGACATTCATTGATCAGGCCCGCGCGGCAATCGGCGCGGCCCAAGTGCTGACCGGCGATGCGATGTCGCGCTACGGCAGCGATTGGACCGGCAAATACACCGCTACGCCGCTCTGCGTGCTGCGCCCTGCCGATACGGCCGAAGTCTCGGCGTTGATGCAGCGCGCCAGAGCGACCGGCACGCCGGTGGTGCCGATTGGTGGCAATACCGGTCTGTCTGGCGGCACACATGCGCCGGGGGCGGCGCTCCTGTCGCTTGAGCGATTGAACGCGATCCGCGATATCCGGCCCGCCGCGCGCATTGCCATTGTGGAGGCGGGCGTGGTGCTTGAGAGGCTGCACGACGCCGCCAGCGCCCATGACCTCGCCTTTCCGCTCAGCTTCGGAGCCAAGGGCTCGGCGATGATCGGCGGGGTGCTGTCGACCAATGCCGGCGGCTCCAACGTGCTGCGCTACGGCAACACCCGCGCGCTGGTGCTGGGCCTCGAGGCGGTGCTGCCCGATGGCCGGGTGCTGGACCTGATGACAGAGTTGCACAAGGACAATTCCGGCTACGATCTGCGCGATCTGCTGATCGGGGCCGAGGGCACGCTGGGGGTGATCACCGCGGCGGTGCTGAAACTGGTCCCCCGCCCCGCGGCCCATGCCACAGCGATGGTGGCGCTGCCCTCGCTCGATGCGGCGCTGGCGCTGCTCAACCGGCTCCAGATCGCTACCGGCGGCGCGGTGGAGGCCTGCGAATACATGCCGCGCGACTACATGGAGGGGCTGGCCAAGGTGCATCCCGAGATGCGCCCGGCGCTGGCGCAGATCCATGATGTGAACGTGATGATCGAGATCGGCGCCACCGCCCCGCGTGACACCACGCCAAACCCCGATGGCAGCCTGCCGCTGGTCGGCTACCTCGAGGAGGTGCTGGCTGAAGAGATGGAGGCGGGCCGGGTGCTCGACGCGGCGATTGCCCGGACCGAGGCGCAGCGGCGCGCGATGTGGGCCGCGCGCGAGGCGGGGGCCGAGGTCGCCTTCGCGCGCACGCCGTTCGTGGCCAACGATATCGCCCTGCCACTCGACAAGCTGGCGCGGTTTTTCGAGCGCATGAAGGCGGTTTTGCCCGAGATCGACGGCGCCGCCGATACGCTTTCGGTGGCACATCTGGGCGACGGCAACATTCACTATATGGTCTACCCTTCGCGCAACGATGCGGCGCTGTCGGATGCGATCATGGAAGCGGTCGAGGACGAGGTGCGCGCGCTGGGCGGATCGTTCTCGGCCGAGCATGGGATCGGGTTGTCAAAGAAGCCGTCGATGGCGCGGCGCAAGAACCCGGTGGCGCTGAGCGTGATGCGCGCGGTGAAGGCGGCGCTGGACCCGCAGGGGATCATGAACCCCGGCAAGGTCCTGCCCGACGGTTAGGCCGGGGGCCAGCCCCCGGACCCCCGGGATATTTGCGGCAAGATGAAGGGGGTCATTTCCAGTCGAAGAACCCGTCACCTGCCCGCGCCAGCAACACGGCGGCCAGTTCGCGCCCGATCTGCGCGCCGTCTTCGACCGCGCCAGTCATCTCGTCGGCCAGGGATTCGGAACCGTCGGTGCGCAGGATCTCGCCGCGCAGCCGCAAGGCGCCGCCCGAGATTTCGGCCAGTCCGGCAATCGGTGTTTCGCAGGAGCCATCCAGCGCGGCGAGAAAGGCGCGCTCGGCGGCGAGGCGCTGGCCGGTTTCGGCGTGGTGGATCGCGGCGAGCATGACGGCGGTGCGGCTGTCATCCGCCCGGCGCTCGATGCCAATGGCGCCCTGGGCGATGGCCGGCAGCATTTCTTCGGGCGAGATCGCCGCGCGTGGCACCTCGGTCATGCCAAGCCGGTTGAGCCCGGCCATTGCCAGAAAGGTCGCGTCGGCCACGCCATCGCCCAGCTTTTTCAACCGGGTCTGCACGTTGCCGCGAAACTCGACCACGTCAAGGTCGGGGCGCCGGTTCAGAAGCTGGGCCTTGCGCCGGAGCGAGGAGGTGCCCACAGTCGCGCCCTGTGGCAGATCGGCAATCGCGCCGTATTTCAGCGAAACGAAGGCATCGGCGCTGTTTTCGCGCGGCAGGTTGCAATCGAGCACAAGCCCGGCGGGCTGATCCACCGGCATGTCCTTCATCGAGTGCACGGCGATGTCGATGCCGCCCGAGAGCAGTTGCTCTTCGATCTCCTTGGTGAACAGCCCCTTGTTGCCGATCTCTTTCAGCGGCCGGTCGGCGGCAATCAGCGCGGCGTCGTCGCCGGTGGTCTTGATCACCACGATCTCGAACGCCGCCTGCGGCAGATCGAAAGCGGCCATCAGCCGGGTGCGGGTCTCGACAGCCTGGGCGAGCGCAAGCGGCGAGCCACGGGTGCCGATCTTGAGCGGTTGGGCGGGGGTGGGGTGATCACTGGTCATGCCCCCCGTTTAATCGCGGCAAAATGGCCTGTCCACGCCCCTTTGCTTGACAAGTTGCTGCCGTCTTGGGAACCAGCCCCCAGAAGCGAAAAGGATCGACACATGACAAAGCTGCTCCTGCGCGCCCTTGCCGGCGAGACCCTGCCCGTGCCGCCGATCTGGATGATGCGCCAGGCGGGCCGCTACCTGCCGGAATACCGCGCGACGCGGGCGCAGGCGGGCGACTTCCTGAGCCTGTGCTACAATCCGGACCTGGCGGCGGAAGTGACGTTGCAGCCGATCCGCCGCTATGGCTTCGATGCCGCGATCCTGTTTGCCGATATCCTGCTGGTGCCGCAGGCGCTGGGGGCGGATCTGTGGTTTGTCACCGGTGAGGGGCCACGGTTGTCGACGGTGACTGCACAAGCCGATTTCGACAAGCTCAAGCAGGCGGGCGATATCCACGAGCATCTCGCCCCGGTCTATGAAACCGTGCGCCTGTTGTCGCGGGAATTGCCGCCCGAGACCGCGCTCATCGGCTTTGCCGGGGCGCCGTGGACGGTGGCGACCTACATGATCGCCGGGCGCGGCACGCCGGACCAGGGCCCGGCCCATGCGCTGAAGGCCGAAAACCGGCCGCTCTTCGAGGCGTTGCTCGACCGGATCACCGAGGCCACGATTGATTATCTGTCGATGCAGGTCGAGGCGGGGGCCGAAGTGGTCAAGCTGTTCGACAGCTGGGCCGGGTCGCTCAAGGGCGACGATTTCAACGCCTATGCGCTCGAGCCTGCCAAGCGGATCATTTCGGCGCTGAAGGCGCGCCACCCCGGACTGCCGATCATCGCCTTTCCGCGCGAGGCGGGCGACGGCTATATCGGGTTTGCCAAGGCAACCGGGGCCGATTGCGTGGCGATTGACAATTCGGTCTCGCCCGAATGGGCGGCGGCGCATGTGCAGGTGGATGGCTGCGTGCAGGGTAACCTCGCCCCGCAACACATGGTCACAGGCGGTCAGGCGCTGGTCGACGCCACCCGTGCGGTGGTCGAGGCGTTCAAGGGTGGCCCGCACATCTTCAACCTCGGCCATGGCATCACCCCCGATGCCGACCCGGAAAACGTGCAGTTGATGATCGACACGGTGCGGGGCAGCTAGCCCGCGCCGTCTTTCTTTGGTCTCGAAATACCTCGGGGGAGCCCGAGGGGGCTGGCCCCCTCGGCCCCGCTCGCCTCGGCCTCAGCCGGGGCGAGGCGTCACACCCACTTGGCCAGCGGCGGCAGGCTCATCAGCACCGCGTTGGCATCATGTCCGGTGGCGAGGCCAAACTTGGTGCCCCGGTCATAGACGAGGTTATATTCGGCATAGAGCCCGCGATGGATAAGCTGCGCGTCCTTGTCGGCCTCGCTCCAGGCGGTGTCGCGGCGGCGCTCCGTGACCGGCAGGAAAGCCGGCAGGAAGGCGCGGCCCACGTCCTGGGTCAGGGCAAAATCCGCCTCCCAGTCGCCGGTGTTGAGGTCGTCGTAAAAGATCCCGCCGACGCCGCGCGCGCGGCCGCGGTGCGGGATGAAGAAGTATTCGTCCGCCCAGGCCTTGAACCGGTCATAGTAATCCGGCGCGTGGGCGTCGCAGGCGGCCTTGAGCGCGGCGTGGAAGCGCGCAGTGTCTTCGTCATATTCGATGCAGGGGTTGAGGTCGGCGCCGCCGCCGAACCACCAGGCATTCGGGGTCCAGAACATCCGGGTATTCATGTGCACCGCCGGGGTGTGCGGGTTCTGCATGTGGGCAACGAGGCTGATGCCCGAGGCCCAGAACCGCGGATCGTCGGCGATACCGGGCACACCACGCGCCGCCATGCTCTTCTGCGCCGCTTCCCCGAGCGTGCCATGGACGGTCGAGATGTTGACCCCGACCTTCTCGAACACCCGGCCGCCGCGCATCACGCTCATCAGTCCGCCACCCGCGTCGGAGCCGTCGTCGGAGGCGCGCTTGGTGTCTGTCACCGTGAAGCGGCCGGGGGCGGCGTCAGCGAACGGTCCGCTGTCCTGGCTCAGTTCAAGTGCCTCGAACGCCGCCACGATCTCGTCGCGCAACGTGCGAAACCAGGCCGCGGCACGGGCTTTTTCTTCCTGCATCATCTGTGTCATCCTGTTTTCCAAACCGCCCCGCGATGGCTAGCAAGAAAGGGCCGACGGGGGAAAGGGTGTTTTCGCTTTGCCCGCCGACGCGCTAAGCTCGGTGCAAACGAGGAGGTTGGCCGATGCGTATGTTTGCCCTTTCCGCAACTGCGGTTGCACTCCTGCTCGCGGGGTGCGAGACCACCCCGCGCCAGCAATGCCAGGCCCCGTATCGGGCCGAGCTGCGCACCGCCATGGCCGAACTGCGCGAGACCGAGACGGATCTCAGGCGCGGCTATACCCTGACACCGGCGCGCGACGACTTCGGAATGCACTATTGCCTGATGCCCACCGGCGCGCCCCGCCTGTGCACGGTTGAGGATGGCGAGCCGATGTATGACAAGCGACCGATCAACCGGGCGGCCGAGCGCGCCAAGCTGGCGGCGCTGAAAGGCGAGGTGCAGCGGTTGAACGCGGCCCTCGCGCGCTGTGCGGCGGAGTATCCTGAATAGACACGGCGATCCTGGCGGTGTCCCGACCAACCCTAATGCGCGGGCGCGCCTACCGCGTCGACCAGCGTGCGCCCGCCATCGACGGTGAGGATCTGGCCGGTCATGAAGGCGGAGCCGTCCGAAGCAAGGTAACGCGCGGTCTCGCCCACTTCGTTCGCACCCGCGATCCGGCCCAGCGGCGTGCCGTCGACGATCATGCCGCGCATCCCGGAATCCTCGCGCAGCGCTTCCTGCAAGCTCGCGCTCATCACCGATCCGAAGCTGATCGCGTTGACCCGGATCCGGTAGGGTGCGAGCGCCACCGCGAAAGCGCGGGTCATCTGCTCGAGCGCGGCGGCAGAGATCGAGAAGGCCATCAGGCCGGGCTGGGTGCGTGTCGCGGCGATAGACGAGAGATTGATGATCGCGCCGAGCGGGTCGGTGTTGTCGTCGGGTAGGTCGTCACCCTGCTTGATCATCCGTTTGGCCACCGCCTGGCTGAGGCGGAACGCCGTCATCAAGTTCTGGTCAAGCAGGGTCTCGACGGTCTGATCGGTCATGTCGAGCGGATCTGAGGTGGCCACCTGCCGCGACGCGTTGACCAGGATATCAACCCGGTCGAAGGCGTCGATCGTGGCCGAGATCAGGTTCTTGATCGTCAGCTTCTTGCGCAGATCGCCGGCAAAGATGCGGATGTTGCGCGCCTCGCCATCGTCGTTGTCGCCGCCGTTCTCGCTTTCGGGGTTCGCTCCGAACTCGGCGATCAGCTTGGCCTCGTCACGGTCGGCGCAGACCACGTTGGCGCCCTGTTCGGCAAAGTGCCGGGCGATCGCGAGGCCAACGCCATTGGCGGCGCCGGTGACAATGGCGGTCTTGCCGGAAATGGAAAACGACATGGGTTTCTCCCGATTCCTTTGGCGAGCCTAGCCGGGTTCAGGGCCGGTTGCGATGGGGGCGGCTGGCGTGGATCACTTTGAAGCCGGGCGTGCCGCCGACCTCGTCGATTTGGTGAAAGGCGCGGGCCAGCGCCTCTTCGTAGGGGAGGTGCCGGTTGGCGACCATCCAGAAGCTGCCGTTGTGTGCGAGCATCCGGGCCGCCGCCGCGATGAAGGCCTGGCCGAGCCCCGGATCGCCCGCGCGGCCGGTGTGGAAGGGCGGGTTGGACACCACCACGTCATAGCTCTGGCCGGGGGCAAAGCGCGTGGCGTCGGCCCAGTGGAAGGCGGCGCGCGGGTCGGACAGGTTGCGCCGGGCGCAATCCAGCGCCACCGCGTCGGCCTCGATCAGATCGAGATGGCTGACCGCGTTCGAGGTCAGGATATGGTGTGCCAGAAAGCCCCAGCCCGCGCCCAGATCGGCGACCCGGCCCTTGAGCGGTGGCAGCGCCGCGATCAGCGCCAGCGAGCCCTTGTCGGGGCCATCGGCGGAGAACACGCCGGGGCGGGTGATGAAGCCATCCACTTTCCGGTCAGCGGCGGCCCAGTCGGAAAAATCGCCGCCGGTGAGCCAGAACAGCTTGCCGTGAGCCTTGGACAGCACGCCCTCGGGGGCGTGGCGGGCCTTCACCGCCTTCAGCATCGAATCAATGCCGTCATGCTTCTGGCCGTCGACGACCAGCAGCGGGGCAGCGGCGCGGGCCTCGGCGATCAGCGCCCGGCCGGCATCCTTGGCGCGCGGCAGGATCACCAGCGCGGCGGCAAACTGACCGTCCGCGCCCTGGGCGACGGTAAAGCCCGCCTGTTGCCAGGCTTCGGCATCAGGGTGGAACCGGGTTACGATGGTGACGGCATCGGGCGCCAGGGCGGCAAGGTCATAGCCCGGCGGCGGGCCGAACACGGCCACGCGCCCAGCGGGCAGGCGGAGCGCGCCATCGGAAAGCGCGAGAGTGAGGCGGGATGCGGCCATGGCGAGGAAGGCCGGAGCCTATTCCTTCTCCATCGTGCATTGCAGCGGGTGCTGATGTTGGCGAGCCAGGTCCATCACTTGCGTCACTTTCGTTTCGGCGATCTCGTAGGAAAACACGCCGACCACGGCGAGGCCCTTCTTGTGCACGGTGAGCATGAGTTCAAACGCCTGGGCATGGTTCATGCCGAAGAATCGCTCCAGCACCATCACCACGAATTCCATCGGCGTGAAGTCATCGTTGAGCAGCAGCACCTTATACATCGGTGGCCGCTTCGTCTTCGGCCGGGTCTGGAGCGCGACACCGGGTTGGTCGGGCTCATCGGACATCAGCAGGGGAATGATCGGGTCTTTCGACACGCGGACCTCTTGGTTACGCTGTTCAGACATATTCAGAGCGCACTATATAGCCTCAAACCATAGTGTGAAAAAGGCCCGGTTGAAATCGAGTAAAAGAAGTGAGGAAAACGCCATGCGACTGACCGCTATCGGCTTCGACGCGGACGACACCTTGTGGCAGAACGAAGCATTCTTCCGGATCAGCCAGGAACGCTTCGCGGCGCTGCTCGCCGACCACGCCGAGCCCGAGCATCTGGCCGAGCGGCTGGAAGCGGCGGAGCGGCGCAACCTCGGGCGCTATGGCTTTGGGATCAAGGGATTCACGCTGTCGATGATCGAGACCGCGATCGAGGTGACGGGCGAGCGCGTGCCGGCACGCGTGATCCGCGACCTGATCGAGACCGGGCAGGACATGCTGGCGCATCCGATTGACCTGTTGCCGGAGGCGGAAGCCACCGTGCGGGCGCTGGCCGGGCACTACCGGCTGGTGCTGATCACCAAAGGCGACCTGATCGACCAGGAGCGCAAGCTGGCGCAATCGGGCCTTGGCGATCTGTTCGACGCGGTCGAGATCGTCTCGGACAAGACCCCGGCCACCTACAGCGCGGCCTTCGCCCGCCACGGCACCGGGGCGGAGACGGCGATGATGGTGGGTAATTCGCTGAAATCCGACGTGATCCCGGCGCTAGAAGCCGGGGCGTGGGGTGTTTACGTGCCGCATGAACTGACATGGGGCTACGAGCATGCCGAGGCGCCAAGGACCGAGCCGCGCTTTGCCGAGATCCCTGCGCTGGGCGCCCTCCCGGGGCTGCTGGCCGAGATCGGCTGACGGCGCATTGCGCCATAGTCCTGCCACAATCGAGCATCTTGTGGGTCAGCACCTGTTGACCCCAACATCTGCCCGAGACATCTTAACGCAGCTGTGAAAAGTCTTGAAAATCAGGTGTTTTCTGGTCGGGCCGCTTCTGCTAGTCTGGGATCAAATCAGCTGGGCAAAAGACCCGGCGAACGAGGCAGACACAGGTGATGACGTGAAACCACGTCCGGGGCAGATCGCCCAAGCGTTCATATTTTTCGTGGCGATGCTTGTCATCGCGCCGGTTGCCGGCGCCGCACCCTATGCGGCGATGGTGATGGATATGCGCAGCGGTGAAGTGATCCATGAACGCAACGCCGATACCCAGCTTCATCCCGCGTCGCTGACCAAGATGATGACGCTCTATGTCGCCTTTCAGGCCATCGAGCACGGCGAAATCAGCCTCGATACGATCGTGACGGTGTCGGCCAACGCCGCCAACGAGCCGCCATCCAAGCTTGGGCTTCGCAAGGGGCAGAAGATCGCGCTGCGCTACCTGATCCGCGCCGCGGCGGTCAAATCGGCAAACGATGCCGCAGCGGCGATCGGCGAGGCGATCTCAGGGTCGGAAGCCGCCTTTGCAAGCAGAATGACCCGCACGGCGGCCGCACTGGGCATGACGCGCACCCAATTCAAGAATGCGCACGGGCTGACCCAATCGGGCCATATGTCGACGGCGCGTGACATGACGGTCATGGGCCGCCACCTGTTCTTCGACTACCCCGAATACTACAACCTGTTTTCCCGCCTCAGCGCCGATGTTGGCGGTCACGAGGTGCCAAACACCAACCGGCGGTTTCTGAACTCCTACCAGGGCGCGGACGGGATCAAGACCGGCTACACCAGCGCTGCCGGGTTCAACCTGGTGGCGTCTGCCCAGCGGGGCTCGAAGCGCATTATCGCCACGGTGTTTGGCGGCCAGTCCACCGCATCGCGCAACCAGCGCATGGCGGAACTGCTCGACATGGGCTTCAGCCAGGCCCCGAACCGGGTTGCGACCCGTGCTCCGGCGCGCCCGATCTACGAGGGCCCCGGCGCCTCCGGCGGGGCGGGCAAGACGATTCGGCTTGTCGGTGCGCCGACGCGGTCGATCCGGCCGATGCCGCGCCCGCTGCCGGCCGCTCCCGACGAAGCGCTGATCGCGACGCTGGTCGAGTCGGTTGATGAGGTGGTGCAGGACATCGTGGTTGCTGCGGCAGCGGAGGCCGAGCCGGTGGCGGATGCGACCGCGCCGGCGGTTGACGCCGGGCTGATCGCGGCGGCAACCGTTGCCGCGCCGGATGCCACGCCGCTGCCCAAGCCGCGACCGGCGGAGATCATTCTTGCTGCGGTCCAGCCGGACGAACCGGTCGAGCCGGCGGCGCGCGAGATCGTCACCCGGATGTCGACCTCGGGCGGGCGGCATTGGGCGATCAATGTCGGGCGCTTCACCAGCCAATACGAAGCCGAGCGCGTGCTTCTGAAAACGGCGCTCGTCGAGTTGACGACGCTGGGCGAAGCACTGCGCAAAGTGGCGCGCAGCCCGCAGGGGTATGAAGCGAATTTCGTCGGCCTCACCGAAGAAGGTGCGCAACTGGCTTGCCGCCGCCTGCAAGCACGTTCGACCGACTGCCAGGTGATCGGCCCGAGCTGATCAAGTGCCGAGCTGGCGGTGGCGATTCGGCAAGGTCGATTCGGAAAAAAAAGGCCGGAGCAAACGGCCCCGGCCAGTCCTTCAGGGAGAAACGAAACCTCTAGTGCGCCATCAGCACCGGCACCTTGGCCAGTTCAAGCATGTTGCGGGTGGCGCCGCCGAGAATCGATTCGCGGAAGCGCGAATGGCTGTAGGCACCCATGACGATGAGATCGGCGTCGATGTCGCTGGCGTGGCGCAGCAAGACATCGCAGACACGCGGCAGGGTTTTCGACAGCACCGACACTTCCGGACGCACGCCGTGGCGCGAGAGCATCTGGCTCAGCGATCCGCCGGGATCGGAGCGCTCCGGCCCGTGCTGCGGCGGGTCGACGATGGCGATATTCACGTTTTCGGCGGCTTGCAGGAAGGGCATCGCCGCGCGCACCGCGCGCAGAGCCTCGGTGCCCTCATTCCACGCCACCATCACGTTGCGGATCTCCTCGGGGAAGTCGGTGCCATCGGGCTGGATCAGCACCGGCACGTCGCCTTCGAACATCGCGGCCTCGACGATGGCTTCGCAATCGTAGCCCCGGCGCTCGCCATAAGGCCGCGGCAGGACCACCAGATCGGAGAACCGCGTGCGGTGCGCGACAAGCCCGTTCAGGGCCACCATCTGCGACGAGATCGCCGTGGCGGACCAGTTAAAGTCGGCACCTTTCAGCAACTTTCGCGCATGTTCCTCGAGCGCGACCGAGTCTTCGCGAGCCTGTGTCAGGTTGTCTTGCACCACCATCGCGTTGGCGCCGGCATAGTAAAAGCCGGGCTGGGTGCGGTCGATACCGAGGCAGAGAACGTCGAGATGCGCCTGTTCACGCCGGGCCATCTCCATGGCCGTCCTCATCGAGGCGGCATTCGTCTCCGGGTCGGTCAGGATCGTGGTGATCGTCCGGAAGGCCATGTCTTGCCCTTTCATGCTGGGCGACGCGTCATCTGCTGCGCCGCTGGTTGATACAGCCTGCACCCGGACCTCTGCGAATTCCTTGATATGGGTCAACAATACCGGCTGACCGCTGGATCGGCCCCGGCTCTGGTTTCAAGAGGGTGCGGCGACAGGGCGCGGCACGCATACCAAAATTGACATGGATCAAGGCGAGTGGCGAGGTTACCGTCCAAACCCACGAAAGTCGACAATTGTCCCCGCGGGTGTGGTGTATCCGCAATTTCGAGGGGGCGACTGACAAAGACGAAGGGACGTGAAATGTGGGACTACTTTAAACTGGTGCTGTTCGGGCTGCTCGCAGTCCTGACCATGTACCTCGCCAGCGAAGCGCGCGACCTCGCCTTCATGGTCGCGGCGCTGATCGGGCTCCTGAGCGCGGCGGTCGCGTTCATCTATACCTTGCGGGGCATGGGTGGCGAGACGGCGCCAAAAATCGGATATCTGGACGGACCCGTCCGGATCGGCGTGATTCTGACGGCCTTCTGGGGCGTCGTCGGGTTCTTGGTCGGAACCTGGATCGCCTTCCTCCTTGCCTTCCCGAACCTCAACTACGAGTGGGCGCAAGGCATGATGAACTTCGGTCGCCTGCGCCCGCTGCACACCAGCGCGGTGATTTTCGCGTTTGGCGGCACCGGCCTCGTGACCACCTCGATGTATGTGGTTCAGCGGACCACCGGCGCGCGGCTCTGGAACGATTCGCTGGCGTGGTTCGTGTTCTGGGGCTACCAGATCACCATCCTTCTGGCGGCGACCGGCTACGTGCTCGGCGCGACCCAGGGCAAGGAATATGCCGAATTTGAATGGTATACCGACTGGTGGCTCACAATCGTCTGGGTCGGCTACCTGTTGCTCTACATGGGCACGCTGATGAAGCGTAAAGAGCCCCACATCTACGTGGCCAACTGGTTCTACCTGTCATTCATCATCACCATCGCCATGCTTCACGTCGTCAACAACCTGTCGATCCCGGTCAGCCTGTTCGGCTCCAAGTCGGTTCAGGTCTTTGCCGGTGTGCAGGACGCGATGACGCAGTGGTGGTATGGCCACAACGCCGTGGGCTTCTTCCTGACCGCGGGCTTCCTGGGCATGATGTACTACTTCGTGCCGAAGCAGGCCGAACGTCCGGTGTTCTCCTACAAGCTGTCGATCATCCACTTCTGGGCGCTGATCTTCCTCTACATCTGGGCTGGCCCGCACCACCTGCACTACACCGCGCTGCCCGACTGGGCCGGCACGCTGGGCATGGTGTTCTCGGTGATCCTGTGGATGCCTTCCTGGGGTGGCATGATCAACGGCCTGATGACGCTTTCGGGCGCCTGGGACAAGCTGCGCACCGATCCGATCATCCGCATGATGGTGGTGTCGGTCGGCTTCTACGGCATGTCCACCTTCGAAGGCCCGATGATGTCGATCAAGGCGGTCAACTCGCTGTCGCACTACACCGACTGGACGATCGGTCACGTGCATTCCGGTGCGCTTGGCTGGAACGGCATGATCACCTTCGGCGCCCTCTACTTCCTGTTCCCGCGCCTGTGGAACAAGGCGGGGATCTACTCCAACCGCCTTATCTCCTGGCACTTCTGGCTCGCCACCATCGGTATCGTGCTCTACGCCGCGTCGATGTGGGTGACCGGGATCATGGAAGGTCTGATGTGGCGTGAAGTCGACGCGCAGGGCTTCCTCGTGAACTCGTTCGCCGATACCGTGGCGGCCAAGTTCCCGATGTATGTGGTCCGTGGCACCGGCGGTATTCTCTACCTCACCGGCGCGCTGATCATGGCCTACAACCTCTGGATGACCGTCAAGGCAGCTCCCCTCGCTCGGGAAGCTACCGCCGCGGCGCCGGCTGAATAAGGAGGTCCGGACAGATGGCACTTATTGACAAACACGTCGTCCTCGAGAGGAACGCAACGCTTCTGTTGATCTTCTCGCTCCTGGTTGTGACCGTCGGCGGCATCGTCGAAATCGCACCGCTGTTCTACCTTGAGAACACGATCGAGGAAGTAGAGGGCGTTCGCCCCTACACCCCGCTCGAGCTCGAAGGCCGGAATATCTACATCCGCGAGGGCTGCTATGTCTGCCACTCGCAGATGATCCGGCCGATGCGTGACGAGGTGGAACGCTATGGGCACTACTCACTGGCAGCGGAGTCGATGTATGACCACCCGTTCCAGTGGGGTTCCAAGCGGACGGGGCCCGACCTCGCCCGCGTGGGCGGCCGCTACTCCGACGAGTGGCATGTCGACCACATGATGAACCCGCAAAGCGTGGTGCCGGAATCGGTGATGCCGAAATACGCATTCCTCATGGATCGCGTGATCTCGCCCGAGAGCACGTATATCGAGGATGTCATGGCGACCAACCGGTTCGTGGGCGTGCCCTACACCGACGAGCAGATGGAAATGGCGAATATCGACTTCGTCAGCCAGGTGGACCCCTTCGCGGACATCTTCGATGACGCGGACGGCGATGCCCTGCTCGAACGGTATCCGGGCGCGCAGACTCGCAACTTTGACGGGCAGCCCGAAGTCACCGAGATGGATGCGCTGATCGCGTATCTTCAGGTGCTCGGCACGATGGTCGATTTCTCGACCTTCGAACCCGTCGCGAGCCGTTAAGGGAGAGGGATGATGGAAGGACAGGACACATACACCATCTTCCGCGCCATCGCGGATAGCTGGGTCCTCCTTGCCATGTTCGTGTTCTTCATCGGTGTGGTTGTCTGGGCCTTCCGCCCAGGCAGCCGCAAGATCCACGATGACACGGCCAACATCCCGTTCCGCCACGAAGACAAACCTGCCGGTGACCGGGAGTAATCCCGGCGCTCAATCAAGGAGGACCGGCTTTGAGCAAAGATGACAAGAACAAGGTGCAGACCACAGGTCACGAGTGGGACGGCATCCAGGAGTTCAACAATCCGCTGCCGCGTTGGTGGGTCTGGATTTTTTACGTAACCATCATCTGGGGCGTCGGCTATTCGATCGCCTATCCGGCCTGGCCGCTGGTGAAAGAAGCGACACCGGGTCTCCTGGGCTTCTCGACCCGCGCCAACGTGCAGTCGGAGATCGAACGGTTCGAAGCGATGAACAACGAGGTCGAGGCGCAACTTGCTTCGGCGGACCTGACCACGCTTGCCGACAATCCCGATGTCTACAACTATGCGATCCAGTCGGGCCGCGCGACCTTTGCCACCTACTGTTCGCAGTGCCACGGCTCGGGTGCGTCGGGGGCCGAGGGCTACCCGAACCTGCTCGACAACGACTGGCTCTGGGGCGGTGACGTCGAGGCGATCGCCTATTCGATCCGCCACGGCATCCGCAACACCGAGGACGAGGACAACGCCCACTTCTCGGAAATGCCGGCCTTTGGCGACGACTACCTGTCGGATGAAGAAATCCACGCGGTGGTCAACTACGTGCGCTCGCTTCCGGGCACGCTCGACAACGTCGATACCGCAGTGGTCGACGAGGGCGCGGTGGTGTTTGCTGACAACTGTTCATCCTGCCACATGGAAGACGGCACCGGCGACCAGGCTCAGGGTGCGCCCAACCTCACCGACGCGATCTGGCTCTACGGCTCTTCGGCCGAAAAGGTCGAGAATTCGGTGCGGGTCGGCCCCTATGGCGTGATGCCGGCCTGGGGCATGAACGAGAACTTCGACGACGCGAAAATCAACGCCGTCGCCGCTTATGTTCACCAGCTGGGCGGCGGCGAATAACGCCGGCCAGCAGACTGAGTTCCGGGGGTCACTCCTCGGATACGGCACCGACCCCTGATCCTGTTCGCGCGTTTCTCCGGGGTCGGTGCCACTTATCAGAAAGGGTCGGGGTCAACCCCGGCCCTTTTTTGTTCCGGCGAGCAGGGTGAGTGCGGGTGTCGCCGCCCACCGGATGGCAGGCGGCGACTCTCGGGTGACTTGGAAGAAACCCGATCCACTGTTCGCTATCTCCGGGATCGGTAGCGCGAGTTTCGTGGCAGAATGTCGCAGGCGCAAGCCCTCCCGATGCCACATGGTCGCTCACATTTAAGTCATATCTCAGATTTGTATTTAAAATCAGTGTAAAACAAATATTTGCCCTCCAAGCGCCGCTCAAAGCGTAGCGTCGAAGGCCGGGAAGCAACGGTTGATCCATGTCAAAGAGGGGGGTATGGCCGATCCATACAACGAGTTCCAACGCGAATACCAGGATCGGATTCCGCCATGGCCACTGACTCCCCCGAAACACCGGAACAGCTCTATGCAGCCCGAGAGCCCGTTTTTCCTCGCCGTGTGAAGGGGACCTTCCGATCGCTCAAATGGTGGATCATGGGCATCGCCCTGGGCATCTACTACCTGACCCCGTGGATCCGCTGGGACCGGGGCCCCAATCTCCCTGACCAGGCCGTTCTGGTCGACCTGGCCGGGCGTCGCTTCTTCTTCTTCTGGATCGAGATCTGGCCGCACGAATTCTATTTCGTTGCCGGGCTCCTGATCATGGCGGGGCTCGGCCTTTTTCTTTTCACCTCGGCCCTCGGACGGGTGTGGTGCGGCTATGCCTGCCCGCAGACCGTCTGGACCGACCTTTTCGTGCTCGTCGAACGCTGGGTCGAGGGCGATCGCAACGCGCGTCTGCGGCTGTGGAAGCAGAAGTGGAACGGCGAGAAGATCCGCAAATACGCCACCAAGTGGACGCTCTGGCTGTTGATCTCGATCGCCACCGGCGGCGCCTGGGTGTTTTACTTCGCCGATGCGCCGACACTGCTGACCCAGCTTTTCACCTTCCAGGCGTCGGCCGTGGCCTATGGCACGGTGTTCGTGCTGGCGGCGACCACCTTCGGTTTCGGCGGTTTCGCGCGCGAGCAGATCTGCATCTATGCCTGCCCGTGGCCGCGCATCCAGGCGGCGATGATGGACGAAGACACCATCACCATCGGTTACCGTGAATGGCGCGGTGAACCACGCGGCAAAGGCAAGGCCCGAGAGGGGCTGGGCGATTGCATCGACTGCAACGCCTGCGTGACCGTCTGCCCGATGGGCATCGACATCCGCGATGGCCAGCAGCTTGCCTGCATCACTTGCGGGCTTTGCATCGACGCCTGCGACGAGATGATGGAGAAGGTCGGCAAACCCCGCGGCCTGATCGACTACCTGGCGCTCAAGGACGAAGCGGAAGAACGGGTGGCCGGCAAACCGGTGACCCATGTCGCCCGCCACATCTTCCGCCCGCGCACGATCATCTATTTCGCGCTCTGGGCACTCGTTGGCGTGGCGCTGACCGTGGCGCTGTTTGTCCGCCCCGACATGCAGATCACCTTGCGCCCCGAGCGCAACCCGGTCTTCGTGACGATGTCGGACGGCGCGATCCGCAACACCTACGAGCTCGGGATCCGCAACAAGCATGGCGAGATGCGGCCCTATTACGTGACGCTGGCCGATGGCAGCGCGCTTGACGTGGCAGTGCAGGGCAGCGATCAGACCGTGATCGAAGCACCAGCCGACACCGAGACCAAGGTGCGCATCTACGTGACCGCGCCCGCAGGGTCGGCCGAGGCCCACGCCGACCGGACGCCGATCCGGATCTGGGTAACCGACGGCGATAGCGGTGACCGCGCCTCGCGTGATACCGTCTTCAACGGAACGGGACAGTAGAGACAGATGTCTGACGACACACCCAACACCGGCAAGCCATTGACCGGGCGCAAGGTCTTCGCGATTTTCGCGGGGGCCTTTGCGATCATCATCGGCGTCAACGTTTTCATGGCCTATTCTGCAATCGGCACCTTTCCGGGGCTGGAAGTGGCGAACTCCTATGTTGCCTCGCAGAGCTTCGATGCCGACCGCGCCGCGCAAGAGGCGCTCGGCTGGGAGGTGTCCGCCGGCTTCGACAGCGACGAGGCGGTGACGTTGACGATTATGGCGCCAAACGGTCAGCCGGCGCGGGTGGAAAGCCTTGACGGCACGCTCGGCCGCGCGACCCAGCGCAGCGACGATCAGCTGCTCTCGTTCGTGCAGAACGATCGTGGCGTTCATGTCGCTTCCATTACGCCGCTGGATGCGGGAAAGTGGGAGTTGCGCTTTGTCGCCACGGCCATCAATGGCGTGGCGTTCAAACAGCGTATCGAGATGATCATTCCCGAGGAGTGAGCGATGGCCGCCCCCGTTTCCGCCTGCCCGGCCTGCGACGCCGCCCATATCGCCCAGGATACGGCGGGAAAGGGCTATCGTGGCAATGGCCAGGAAGCCAAGCGGATCATGCTCAGCCTGCCCACGGCGCATTGCGCTGCCTGTATCGTCGGGGTCGAGCACAGCCTTGCCGACCTGCCCGGCGTGCGTTCGGCGCGGGTGAACCTGACGCTGAAACGCGCCACCGTCGAGGCCGACCCCGAGACCGAACCGCAGGTGCTGGCCGATTTTCTCACCTCGATCGGCTACGAGGCCTACGAGCTTGACAGCGGCGCGCTGACCACCACCGCCACCGACCGCAGCTCGCGCGACATGCTGATGCGGATGGGCGTGGCCGGGTTTGGCATGATGAACGTCATGCTGCTCTCGGTGGCCGTCTGGTCGGGGGCCGCCGACGCCACGCGCGACCTGTTTCACTGGGTATCGGCCGCGATCTCGCTGCCGATCATCGCGTTCTCGGCTCAGCCGTTCTTCAAACATGCCTGGGCCGCGCTGCGGGTGGGCCGGCTGAACATGGATGTGCCGATCTCGCTGGCGATCCTGCTTGCGGCCGGGATGTCGGTGTATGAAACCGCCCATTCCGGCGAGCACGCCTATTTCGACGCCGCCCTGTCGCTCACCTTCTTCCTGCTGGCGGGCCGCTACCTCGATCACCGCACCCGCGCCGTGGCGCGCTCGGCGGCGGAGGAGCTGGCGGCGCTCGAAGTGCCGCGCGCCCATCGGCTGACGGCAGATGGCAGCGAAGAGGTGGTGGCGGTCGCCGAGATCCGTATCGGCGATCTGGTGCGCGTGGTGCCCGGTGCGCGGGTGCCGGTGGATGGCATGGTGGAAGAGGGCGAAAGCGAGATCGACCGTTCGCTGCTGACCGGCGAGAGCCTGCCGGTGTTTGCCGGGCCGGGCGAGATGCTGAGCGCCGGCGAGGTGAACCTGACCGGGCCGCTCACCATCCGGGTGGCGGCGGCGGGCAAGGACACCTCGCTGCATCGCATGGCCGAACTGGTGGCTTTGGCCGAGACCAGCCGCAACAAGTATACCTCGCTCGCCGACAAGGCGGCGCAGATCTACGCGCCCGCGGTGCATCTGCTGGCGCTCTTTGCCTTTGTTGTCTGGCTGTGGATTTCCGGCGGCGACGTGCGGCTGGCGCTCAATATCGCCGTCGCGGTGCTGATCATCACCTGCCCCTGCGCCCTTGGCCTTGCCGTGCCGGCGGTGACGACGGCGGCCTCGGGCAAGCTGTTTCGGAAGGGGATGCTGCTCAAATCGGCCACCGCTACCGAGCGGCTGGCGCAGGTCGATCACGTGGTCTTCGACAAGACCGGCACGCTCACCGAGGGCAACCCGCAACTCGACAACATGGGCGATCATACCGACGCCGATCTTGGCGTGGCACTGGCCATTGCCCAGGGCTCGTCGCACCCGCTGGCCCGCGCCATTGCCGCAGCGGCGCAGCGCGGCGGCATCCGCGCCGCCCGGATCACCGATGTGAAAGAGATCCCCGGCCATGGCGTCGAGGCGCTGTGGGAAGGGCAGGAGGTGCGCCTTGGCCGCGCCGCATGGCTGGGCACCAAGGCGCTTGACCGCACCGCGACCTATCTCAAGATCGGCAAGCGCCCGGCGGTGGCGTTTACTTTCACCGACAACCTGCGCGATGGCGCCGCCGAGGCAGTGACCGCGCTCAAGGCGCTGGGCCTGAAGGTGACGCTGATCTCGGGCGATGCGCCGGCCGCGGTGCAGGACGTGGCCTTCCGCCTTGGCATCGAGGATTATCGCGCGGCGATGCTGCCGGAAGATAAGGTGCGCGCCGTCGAGGAACTGGCGCGCAGCGGGCACAAGGTGCTGATGGTGGGCGACGGGCTGAACGATACCGCCGCCCTTGCCGCGGCCCATGTGTCGATCTCGCCGGCGACGGCGCTTGAGGCGACCCGGGTGGTGTCGGATATCGTGCTGCTTGGCCGCTCTCTCGAGCCGATCGGCAGCGCGGTCCGGCTCTCGCGCGCGGCCACCAAGCGGATCAAGGAAAACTTTGGCATTGCGGCCGCCTATAACGCGATTGCGATCCCGATCGCGCTGGTGGGGCTGGCCACACCGCTTGCCGCCGCCTTGGCGATGTCGTTCTCTTCGATTACGGTGTCACTCAATGCGCTGCGTCTGAGAGGCTCGAAGTGACTGTGCTCGTCTACCTGATCCCGATCTCGCTGTTTCTTGGCGGGCTTGGTCTTGCGGCGTTCTTCTGGTCGTTACGGTCGCATCAATTCGATGACCCCCAGGGCGATGCGCAGCGCATCCTGTCGGGCGAATGGGACGACGCGCCGCCTGAAGACTAGGATCAGACGATCCCCAGATTGCGGGCAATCATCGCCGCATGGGTGCGGTTGCGGGCATCGAGCTTGCGGATGATCGCGCGCACATGCATTTTCACCGTCACTTCCTGGATCTGGAAATCATGGGCGATTTCCTTGTTCTGGAGGCCATCACAGATAGCGTGCAACACCTGAAGCTCGCGTTCCGACAGCATCTCGGCGTGGTCCTGGCCCGGCGTTTCGGCGCCGGCGCTGAAGATCACGAACCTTTGCCGCGCTTTCAGGAGCGCAATTGCGGCAACGAATGCCTCGCGCGGAGCGGCGGTCGGGACCACGCCCTGCGCACCGGCATCGAGTGTGCGGCGGGCCAGTTCCAGCGGTGCATCGTGGACGAGGGCGCCAAGCGGACGTTGCCGCAAGTGTGGCACGAGCGTCTGGATGCCCTTGATGCCAGACAAGCCCGGAAGCTCGAAATCCAGCAATACCACGTCAGGTGCGGGCGTTGCGCCCAACCATGACAAAACGGCCGAGCGGGCGCTCACGAACACGAACGACACGTCGGGAGTTCTTACCAACCGGCTTCCGGCCAATAAATCGAGCACGTCTTGTGGTGCGGCGACCAGTACTTGTACCACGCTATAACCTCTTCAGGACGACGGCGGGAGAGGGCCGCCAACCATTGGTTGTTTGGTTTGGCACGGTTTCCGGGGCGAACATACCTATCAATAGGGATAGGCAGCGGACGACGGTCGGTGAACATTTACCACGAATTCGAGAGGGTTTTTCTGCTTCAGAAATAGGTAACCCTAATTTGCAAATCCGAGCGCAACCGTGATGCGGGGTAGCGCGACTCACCTCTCGGATGCGTCGGCCATAGGTGGTGCGGCGGTGCTGACAGGTCAGCGCGCCGCCGCTTCGACCAGCGCCAGCACTGAGGGGCCCATGGCCTCCACGATCAGTTTGACGCCGTCCGGGTTCGGGTGGGTCGCATCGCTCTGCATGTAGGTGCGCACCACGCCCTGACGGTCGTCCAGATCGACGAGGGCTTGCAGAAACTGCGGGTAGAGCGGCACGTCATGCCGGGCGGCGAGGTCGGGATACAGTGCGTCAAACGCGGTCTTGTAGCTGTCGCCGAAATTGCCGATCGCCTCCATTCCGACGAGCAGCGTCGGCAGGCCGCGCGCCGCGGTCTCGGTGAGGATCGCGTCAAGGTTGGCTCTGGTCTCGGCCGGTTCGATCCCGCGCAACAGGTCATTGCCGCCCAGCGCGACCAGCACGGCATCGACCTCGGGGGTGAGCGACCACGCGATCCGCGCCGCGCCGCCCGCCGTGGTATCGCCCGAAACGCCGGCATTGATCAGCGAAACCTCGGCGCCGTGATCGGTCAGCCAACGCTCCAGGGTTGGCACGAACCCGTCCTCCTGCGCCAGCCCGTAGCCTTGGGTGAGGCTATCGCCGAAAGCGAGCAGCGTGACCGGTTCGGCCGTTGCCGGCAGCGCGACGAAAGGGAATATCAACAAAGCCTTGGATAGGATGCGGCGGTGCCCATATGGCATGATGACACCGAGGAAGGACCGGGCAATGGCAGAGACGATCCTGGCGCTGGACAACGCGCAACTGGCGCTGAAGGGCAATGCCGGGCGGGTGGATATCCTCAAGGGCATTACGCTTGGCGTGGCGCGCGGCGAAACGCTGGGGCTCACGGGTCCGTCTGGCTCGGGCAAATCGTCACTCCTCATGCTCATGGGTGGGCTGGAACGCGCCACCGGGGGGCGGATCACCGCGCTCGGGCGCGATCTTGGCGATATGGGCGAAGACGCGTTGGCGCGCTTCCGCCGCGATCATATGGGGGTGGTGTTCCAGTCTTTCCACCTTATCCCCACGATGACGGCTTTGCAGAACGTCGCAACCCCGCTGGAACTGGCCGGGGCGGCCGATGCTTTCGAGCGTGCCACCGAAGAGCTTGCGGCGGTCGGCCTTGGCGCGCGGCTCGACCATTATCCGTCCGAGATGTCGGGCGGTGAACAGCAGCGCGTGGCGCTGGCGCGTGCCGCCGTGGTGCGCCCCGATATCCTGCTCGCCGACGAGCCTACCGGCAACCTCGATACCGCCACCGGCGCCACGATCATGGATCTGCTCTTTGGTTTGCGTGACCGGCACGGGGCAACGCTGGTGCTGGTGACCCATGCGCCAGAACTGGCCGAACGCTGCGACCGGGTGCTGCACATCGCCGATGGGCGGCTTGACGCATGAACCTTGGCGTCGCAGCCACGATTGCGCGGCGCGAGTTGAGCGGCGGGCTGAAGGGCTTTCGCATCTTCCTCGCCTGCCTTGCACTTGGCGTGGCCGCCATTGCCGCCGTCGGCAGCGTGCGGGCCTCGATCGAGGCCGGGCTGGCGCGCGAGGGCGCGGTGCTGCTTGGTGGCGATGCGCGGGTGGAATTCACCTATCGCCGGGCCAGCGCGGATGAGCGCGATTATCTCGACAACATTGCCGAGCGCGTGACCGAGGTGATCGACTTCCGCTCGATGGCGCAGCTTGCCGACGGGGCCGACCGGGCGCTTACACAGGTGAAGGCCGTTGACAGCGCCTGGCCGATCTATGGCGCACCCGTCTTCGAACCGCCGATGGCGGCGGAGGACGTTTTCGCCGGGCGTGACGGGGTGCCGGGCGCGGCGCTCAGCCCGCTGCTGATGGAGCGGCTCGACTTGTCGCCGGGCGACAGGTTCCGGCTGGGCGATCAGCAATTCGTGGCGATGGCGGCGCTGGTCTCGGTGCCCGACAATGCCAGCGCCGGGTTCGGTTTCGGCCCGCCCAGCCTTGTGCGGACCGAGGATCTTGCCGCCTCCGGGCTGATCCGCGATGGCACCTTGTTCAATTCCGAATACCGGCTGAAACTGCCTGCGGGCGCCGATCTCGATGCCGTCGAGCAGGCGGTCACCGAGGCGCTGGCCGACGGCGCGCCACGTTGGCGCGATGCCCGCAACGGCACGCCGGGGGTCACCGGTGCCGTTGAGCGGCTGGGGCGTTTCCTCGTTCTGGTCGGGCTTGCCGGGCTCGCGGTGGGCGGCGTTGGCATTTCGGCGGCGGTGCGCGCCTATCTCGACGAAAAAACCGAAACCATCGCCACGCTCAAGGTTCTGGGGGCGACGCGGCGCACGATCTTTGCCATCTACGCGCTCCAGATCGGGGTGTTGACGGCGGTGGGGATCGTGATCGGGGTTGCGCTTGGGGCGGGTCTGCCGATTGTTTTCGCGCCACTGATCACGGCGGCCTTGCCGGTGCCGGTGGACATGCGCATCGAGGCCGCTCCGCTGGCCGAAGCGGCGCTTTACGGGCTGCTGGCGGCGGGGCTGTTTACGCTCTGGCCGCTGGCGCGCGCACAGGATATCCGGGTGGCCGCGCTCTACCGCGATGCCGCGACCGGCCTTGGCCGCTGGCCCCGACCGTCGGTGTTGGTGGCAACGGTTCTGCTGCTCGCGGCGCTCGTCGGGCTGGCTGCCCTGTTCTCGGGCACGCCGACGATCGCGTTGTCTGCTGCGGGCGGAATCTTCGGTGCCTTCCTCGTTCTGGTGCTTGCGGGCCGTGCTGTGCGAGGTCTGGCGCGCCGGGCCGCGTCGTGGCGTGCCTTGCGCGGCCGCCCGACGTTGCGCATGGCGCTGGCCTCCGTCGGCGGGCCGGGGAACGAGGCGGCGTCGGTGGTGCTCTCGCTCGGTCTCGGATTGTCGGTGCTCGCCGCGGTCGGCCAGATCGATAACAACCTGCGCGGTGCGATCGAGCGCGAGCTGCCCGGCGTTGCGCCAAGCTTTTTCGTGGTCGATATCCAGACCGACCAGATCGACGCCTTGCGCGCCCGTGTCGAGGGCGATCCGGGGGTGAGCCGGATGGACACCGCGCCGATGCTGCGCGGAATGATCACCACCATCAACGGCCGCCCGGCGAGCGAGGTGGCGGGCGATCACTGGGTGGTGCGGGGCGACCGGGGGGTGACCTATTCCGATGCCTTGCCGGAACGGACGACGGTGACGGAAGGCGCGTGGTGGCCGCAAGGCTATGACGGACCGCCGCTGATTTCGTTCTCGGCCACCGAGGCGGCGGAGATCGGCCTCAAGATCGGCGACGAGATGGCGGTGAACATTCTCGGGCGCGAGATCAGCGGCACCGTGGCGAGCTTGCGCGAGGTGGACTTCACCAATGCCGGGATGGGCTTCACCATTGCCATGAACCCTTCGGCGCTGGCCGGTGCGCCGCATAGCTGGATTGCCACGATCTATGCCGACCAGGCCTCCGAAGCCGAACTGATGCGCGATCTGTCGAAAGGCTGGCCAAATATCACCGTGATCTCGGTGCGCGATGCCATCGCGGCGGTGACCGGGCTGATAGGGCAGGTCGCGGCGGCGATCACATATGGCGCGTTGATCACGCTGGTGACGGGCGCGGTGGTGCTGATCGGCGCTGCGGCGGCGGGGGAGCGGGCGCGCACCTACGAGGCGGCGGTGCTGAAAACGCTGGGCGCATCACGCGCAGCGGTGTTGGCCAACTTCGCCCTGCGCTCCGCCGTGCTCGGCGCGGCGGCTGGGCTGGTGGCGGTGTTTGCGGGCGGCTTGGCCGGCTGGGCGGTGTCGCGCTTCGTGATGGAAACGGCATTCGCCTTCGATCCCGGCTCGGCGCTGGTCATCGTCGCGGGCGGCATCGCGGTGACAACGCTGTCGGGGCTGGCCTTCGCCTGGGGGCCGCTTTCCGCCAGCCCGGCGGGGGTGCTTCGGGCACGCGAGTAACGGCCGCGCTGGCTTGGGGCTGGCGGTGACGATCGCCGGTGCCTGCCCGGATCACCCGGTGTTAGCGTTCAGGAAACGAAAAAGCCCGGCAGGAATTGCCGGGCTTTGTTGTGTGGTCAGACGCCGATCACAGGGTGCGGGCGACGTGCAATTTCTTGATCTCGGCAATTGCCTTGGCCGGGTTCAGGCCTTTCGGACAGGTCTGGGCGCAGTTCATGATCGTGTGGCAGCGATAGACCTTGAACGGGTCTTCCAGATCGTCGAGCCGCTCGCCCGTGGCCTCGTCGCGGCTGTCGATGATCCAGCGATAGGCATGGAGCAGCGTCGCCGGGCCAAGGTAACGGTCTTCGTTCCACCAATAGCTCGGGCAGGAGGTCGAGCAGGAGGCGCACATCACGCATTCATAGAGACCGTCGAGCTTCTTGCGGTCTTCGATCGACTGCTTCCACTCCTTGCCGGGCGTCGCGCTTTCAGTGATCAGCCAGGGCTTGATCGAGGCGTGTTGGGCGTAGAAATGGGTAAGATCCGGGATCAGGTCCTTCACCACCTTGGTATGCGGCAGCGGATAGATCTTCACGTCGCCCTTGATCTCGTCGATGCCGTAGATGCAGGCGAGGTGGTTCTGGCCGTCGATGTTCATCGCGCAAGAGCCGCAAATGCCTTCGCGGCAGGAGCGGCGGAAGGTGAGCGTGGGGTCGATCTCGTTCTTGATCTTGATCAGCGCGTCCAGAACCATCGGCCCGCAGGTGTCGAGATCGACGAAATAGGTGTCGACCCGGGGGTTCTCGCCATCGTCGGGATTCCAGCGGTAAATCTGGAATTTTTTCAGCCGCTTGGCGCCCTCGGGCTTGGGCCATGTCTTGCCCGTGCGGATCTTCGAGTTCTTCGGAAGGGTCAGTTGAACCATGTCGCTACCTTTCGATCCTGTGCCGGGGCGGACTGGCCGCCGGGGCTGCAAATGTGCGGGTCATATCCCGGCCTGCGCGGCCGGTCGGGGCGCGAAAAGCGCCGGATTGTCTACCACGAGTTTCATCACCTTCATCCGCGCGCCGGGGGCAAGCCCGGTCTCGTTCACGAGGCGCATGAATTCGAGCGCACCGGGGGCAAGGCTCTCGTTGGGGCGATGCCGGATCGGGTCAAGCGCGGCCAGTGTGGCCGCATCCAGCCCGGCAAGGGTAAGGAGTTGCTGGCCGGGGCGCAGCGGATCGGCCTCGTCTTCCAGCCGGAAGCGGGTGAACCGGCCCGCACCCACCACGGCGGTAATGCGTGCGGCAAGATCGCCCCAACTGCCGCAATCGGCGGTCTCGTCGAGGAAGGCGGCATAGGGGCGCGGATAGCCATCGGTCTTGACCGACTGGTTATAGACGCTCTTCTTCCACGCCGCCATGTCGCGGCTGTAAAGCGCGTAATGCGGCACCAGCGGCGCGAGGTTTTCCTCCAGCAGCGCGAGCAGGTGCTCGATCATCGGATAGAGCGTGGTCACGCCGGGATTGCCCAGCATCGCGCCCGGCAGGTTCTCGTGGCTGACGAGGGTCGGGCGGTCATCGGCGAGAATCTCGTCGCGGACCTCTCGGATACAGGCGGTGAAGGCCGCTTCGCGCGCCGGGGTCGGGTCGAGCGTGTAGTCCACCGCCGCGCGGCCCATGCGCTGGGTCGGCGTGCCCTGGCGCGGCGTGCGGATCATCAGATGCGCCGCCAGCGCCTCCTCATTGCGTTTGAGGAAGTGGTGCAGGGCGGTAGACGCGGTTTTCTGCACACCAAGATGCAGGGTCACGCGCCGACCGGATATGCCCGTGCTCGCGGCCATGGTCGCTCAGAAGGTCCGGGCCTTGGGCGCGATCTTTTCAAGCTTGATGCCGCCCTCGGCCTCGGTGGTCAGCGGATCGAGCACCACCGGGCGGTAGTCGAGCTTGACCTTGTTGCCGTCGACCCGGCTGATCGTGTGAACGCGCCACTTGTCGTCGTCGCGGGTCGGGTAATCCTCGTGGGCATGGGCGCCCCGGCTCTCGTGGCGCGCTTCGGCGCCGGTGATCGTGGCCAGCGCATTGGGCATGAGGTTGGTCAGCTCCAGGGTTTCCATCAGGTCCGAGTTCCACACCAGCGAACGGTCGGTGACATGCAGATCGTCCAGCTTGGCGGCAACGCCTTCCATCAGCTCGACGCCTTCCTTGAGCACATCGGCGGTGCGGAACACGGCGGCGTGGGCCTGCATCGTCTTTTGCATGTCGAGCCGCAGCTCGGCGGTGGGCACCGCGCCGGTAGCGTGGCGCAACCCGTCGAACCGGTCAAACGCCTTGTCGACGCTGGCCATGTTCATCGGCGCATTGGGCTTGCCGGGATCGAGGATCTGGCCGGCGCGGATCGCGGCGGCACGGCCGAAGACCACGAGGTCGATCAGCGAGTTGGAGCCAAGCCGGTTGGCACCGTGGACGCTGGCACAACCCGCCTCGCCCACTGCCATCAGGCCGGGCACCACGGCGTTGGGATCGTCGGCCGTCGGGTTCAGCGCCTCGCCCCAGTAGTTGGTGGGGATGCCGCCCATGTTGTAATGCACTGTCGGCAGCACCGGGATCGGCTCTTTGGTGACATCGACACCGGCAAAGATCGCGGCGCTTTCGGAGATGCCGGGCAGACGCTCGGCCAGTGCCTCGGGCGGCAGGTGGCTGAGGTTGAGGTGGATGTGGTCGCCATTCGCGCCCACGCCGCGGCCCTCGCGGATTTCCATCGTCATGCAGCGCGAGACGTAATCGCGCGGGGCGAGATCCTTGTAATGCGGGGCATAGCGCTCCATGAAGCGTTCGCCTTGCGCGTTGGTCAGATACCCGCCTTCGCCGCGCGCGCCCTCGGTGATCAGGCAGCCCGCGCCGTAGATGCCGGTGGGGTGAAACTGCACGAACTCCATGTCTTGCAGCGGCAGGCCCGCGCGCGCCACCATGCCGCCGCCGTCGCCGGTGCAGGTATGGGCGGAGGTGGCGGAGAAATAGGCCCGGCCATAACCGCCGGTGGCCAGCACCACCATCTTGGCCGAAAACAGATGGAAGGTGCCGTCGTCGAGCTTCCAGCACAGCACACCCTGCACCGCGCCATCCTCGCCCATGATCAGATCAATGGCGAAATACTCGATGTAGAACTCGGCGTTGTGCTTGAGCGACTGGCCATAGAGCGTGTGCAGGATGGCGTGGCCGGTGCGGTCGGCGGCGGCGCAGGTGCGCTGCACCGGGGGGCCGTCGCCAAACTCGGTGGTGTGGCCGCCGAACGGGCGCTGGTAGATCTTGCCTTCTTCGGTGCGGCTGAACGGCACGCCGTAATGCTCAAGCTCGTAGACCGCCTTGGGCGCTTCGCGGGCGAGGTATTCCATCGCGTCGGTGTCGCCGAGCCAGTCGGAGCCCTTGACGGTATCATACATGTGCCACTGCCAGTTGTCGGGGCCCATGTTGCCCAGGCTGGCGGCGATGCCGCCCTGTGCGGCGACGGTGTGCGACCGGGTTGGAAACACCTTGGTGACGTTGGCGGTGCGCAGGCCCTGTTCGGCCATGCCAAGGGTGGCGCGCAGGCCAGCGCCACCGGCGCCGACAACGACCACGTCGTATTCATGGGTTTCGTATTCGTAAGCAGCCATGTGGGATACCTCAGCCGGTGAAGGCGATTTTCAGGATGGCGAAGGCGCCGATCAGGGCGAAGAGCGACGAGATCAGGCGCATGGTGATGATCAGCACGATCTCCCAGCGGCCATGAACGTAATCCTCGATCACAACCTGGATGCCCTGAAAGAAATGCAGGAAAGCGGTGACGAAGAAGGCAATGGCGATGGTGGCGTTCACCGGGTGGGCATAGGCCGCGTGCACCGCCTCGTAGCTGTCGCCGACATTGTAGGCGAGCGGGAAGACAAAGAGCGGGGTAAGCACCAGGAGCGCGATGGCGCTGATGCGCTGCTCCCAGAAATGGCGCACGCCGGAGCGGGCGGAGCCGAGGCCGGTGGCGCGTTTGCGGGCTGTCAGATAACGCATGTTGTTCTCCTTACACCGCGACGGCGACCCAGATGGTGACCAATGTGAGGATCACCATTGCGGCGAGGCCGATCAGCGCGGTGCGCCGCACCCGCTTCTGGCCGAAAGACGAGCCGGTATCCCAGACGAGATGGCGCAGCCCGTTGACGAAGTGGAACCAGAGCGAGACGGCGCCGCCAAGGAGCACCAGCCAGCCGAGCCACGAGGTCAGCAGCCAGTTGGCCCATGCGAAGGCGTCGGGCGACCAGGCCAGCGCGAAGAACCACAGCGCGACGAGCGCGACAACACCGCCGACGGCAACGCCGGTGATCCGGTGGAAGATCGACATACCCATGTTGATCGGCCACTTGTAAACCTGAAGATGCGGCGAAAGCGGGCGGGCGCCCTGTTCCACGTCGGCCATGACATGCCCTTTCGAACTGTTGGCGGTTCTGCACATGCATAATCAAATTCACCCCGGTGTCACGCCCCGAGGGAGCGAAAATGTCGCATGTGAGCGGAAACGGAGGCGGATTTTTGTTTGATGTGATCACAAATATTGCTGCTGTGATCACGATTAAAAGGCCGGTGCCGATCTGCGGTTTTGCTGAATCGAGAAATCCGGATTTCCGGAAAGCTGGAAAACTGAAAATGTTTATATTTGAATATGTTTCGCGGTGCGCAGGCGCCCAGGCGCGTTCGTCGACTCGCGCTGAAGCGGCTGCGGACCACGACGGTTACCGGGCGAGTTCGGCGAGGTGCTCGGCCATTTCCGTGCAGATGATGATCTCGCGCGGCCCCGGATCGTAGAAGGCATTGACCTCGCCGCAAGGGATCACGCTCACGGCAATCTCTTCGGGCAGCACCATGATCGCGTTGAGCCGGTCCACCTCGGTGGCGACGAAGCGGGTCAGCGGGCTGTCGGCGTCGAGCATCCAGTCCATCTTCAGCGACTGGCCCGGTGTGCCCATCGCGATCCGGTCGAGCACCGCGCCCCAGGCGCGGGCAGTCATCGCGTATTCGGCCGCGCAGGTATCGGCGCGGCTGTCCGGCAGGCCAAGCTCTTCGGCAAGGTCTTCGCGCGCGTCGGGGTTGGCGCCATACATCAGGCAGGCGAGGTTGTAGTAGCGTTGCCGGTCGGAGCCATGCACATCCCACATCACCGGGCTGTCTCCGGCGCTGCGCTCCTTCGTCGCTCCGGCGTCGTAGGCGGCGGCGACGTCCAGCGCCACCCGCACCGCCGTTTCCTCGTCATGCATCCGGTTGATCATCACCACCGCAAACAGATCGACGGCGAATTCCTCCGGCCCGAATACCGGCAGATCGAGCACGTCGATGAGCATATGGCCAAGCTCGTGATAGAGCGTTTCTGCGATGTTTGATTCAACGAACCTCTGCACCGGGTCTTCACGGTGGCCGGTGCCGGTGGCGCGGCCGGGCGAGGTGACGCTGCCGCCGTTGCGGGTGGCGACGTAATCACCCTTGGTGCCGCCCGCCTCGGCGGGCAGGATGAGCGCGGCGAAAACAAAGGGCAGGGTGAAGCGCATACGCGATCACATCGGCAAAAGCGCCCAGTAGTCAAGATCGAGGAGAACCTCGGGCAGGTATTTCCCATCGTCGCCGCGCAGCGCGAAGTCCGGGGCGCCATGCTTCACCGCGACCAGCCGAAGCCGGATCGCGCCGACGCCGGGATGCGCGGTGTCGGCCTTGTCGAGCACTTCCGACCAGGCCCGCACGGTATCGCCCGCGAAGCAGGGGTTGGCATGTGCCCCGGCGTTCAGCCCGACGATCATCTGCGCATTCGCCAACCCGTTGAAGCTGAGCGCGCGGGCAAGGCTGATGACGTGGCCACCATAGATCAGCCGCTTGCCATCGGGCCGGTTGGTGGCGTCGAAATGCACCTTGGCGGTGTTCTGCCAGAGGCGCGTGGCCAGCATGTGCTCGGCTTCTTCGATGGTCACACCGTCGACATGGTCGATCTTTTCGCCGATTGCGTAGTCGCTCCAGCGGTGGCGCTCTCCGGCGAGGGTGAACTCGTATCGGGCGAAGTCCAGCCCTTCGGGGATCACCAGATCGTCGGGCGCGAGGGCGGGCTTGAGCTCGGGGATCAGGGTGTTGGGCGCGGCGGCGTCGAGATCGCGCTTCTTCACCATCACCCAGCGGATATAGTCGAGCACCGCGTCGTCGTCCTGGTTGTAGCCACGGGTGCGGACCCAGACCACGCCGGACTTGCCGTTGGAGTTCTGCTTGAGCCCGATCACCTGGCTTTCGGCGCGCAGCGTATCGCCGGGCCAGACCGGCTTCAGCCAGCGGCCTTCGGCATAGCCGAGGTTGGCGATGGCATTGAGCGAAATATCGGGAACGGTCTTGCCGAAGACGATATGGAAGGCGGCGAGATCGTCGAGCGGCGCGGCGTCGAGGCCGCAATTGCGCGCGAATTCGTCAGACGAATAGAGCGCGTGACGAGCCGGGTAGAGCGCATGATAGAGCGCCCGTTCGCCGCCCGAGACCGTGCGCGGCACGGCATGGGCAATCACCTCGCCGATGCGATAATCTTCAAAAAAGCGGCCCGGATTGGTCTTGGCCATCGCTGCTCTCCCGGTCTCTTGTTCAGGGCTGTCGGATCAGGGGTAGGTGCCGAGGAACGGGTTGTAGCCCAGCCACCAGTGAATGCCGACGATCACCGCATAGAGCACCACCGCGCCCAGGGCCGATTTCACGTCGTTCATCACCGGCCCGCGCTCGGGGCGCTGCCACGGCACAGCACGCGAGATCAGCAGCATCGACGCTATCGCATAGGCTGCCATCGAGCCGAACAGAACGATCGAGGCGAGATCGCCGTTGACCAGCAGATGTGCCAGCGCCCAGATCAACAGTCCGGTGAGCATGTTGTGGCGCACCTTGGTGGCGACGATGCCGGGTTTCATCCCGCCCGCGGCGAAGAAGAACAGCGAGAAGAGCATCAAGAGGTTGTTGAGGTGCCCCATGCCGGGCAGGGGGGTGTAGACCGGCACCACCGCTGCGCCGCGATAGCCGATCACCATCAGCACGATCCCCGCCAGCGCCAGCAGCGCCATGACGCCCTTGCCGCGCTCTTCGCCGAGCGCGGCGCGCAGGCCGGGGGCGATGCGTTTCAGCGTGTGCGAGGCGACCCATAGAAGGATGCCGATGATGAGAAGGGTCATGCTAACTCCGTTCAAGTTCTGCGATCGCGTCGGCCTTGCCGATCAGGGCCTTGGCGGTGACGATGTGGAGATTTTCCACGATCTTGCCGTCAACCACCGCAACCCCCTCGCCCCTGGCCCCGGCTTCGTCAAACGCCGCGATCTGGCGGCGGGCAAGATCGAGATCGGCCGCGCTGGGCGCGAAAACCTCGTTGGCGATGTCGAGCTGCGCCGGGTGGATCAGCGTCTTGCCGTCAAATCCCAGATCGCGGCCCTGTTCGCATTCCCGCCTCAGCCCGTCATCGTCCTTGAACGCATTGTATACGCCATCGACGATGGGCACACCATCGGCACGGGCCGCAATCACGCTCATTTGCAGCGCGGTCTGAATTTCTGCGCGGTCAGGTCCGGGGCGGGCGCCCAGTTCTTTCACCAGATCGTTGGTGCCCATCACGATCCCGGCAAGGCGCGGATGGGCGGCGATTTGCTTGGCGTTGAGCACGCCGGAGGCGGTTTCCATCATTGCCCAGATCGGAATGTCCGACATCATGTCGGCCAGGGTTTCGATATCGTAGGCGGAATTGACCTTGGGCAGCAGGATGCCGTCAATCTCGGCATTGCGGAACGCCTGGATATCGGCGTTGCCCCAAGGCGTGTCGAAGCCGTTGATGCGCACCAGTTTGGCGCGCTTTCCGTAGCCGCCCTTGTCGAGCTCTTCGCGCAGGGTGATGCGGGCGGCGTCTTTCGCGTCGGGCGCCACGGCGTCTTCGAGGTCGAAGATGATCGCGTCGGCGGCCAGCCCGCGCGCCTTGTCCAGCGCGCGTTCTTTCGAGCCGGGGATGTAAAGCATTGACCGGAACGGGCGCATCGACTGGGTCATGATTCTCTCCTCGGGCAATTTTGTTGCGCAAGGGACCACAGGCGCGCACGATTGGGCAAGCGAAAAATGCCGCAGCGCAGCGCGGCGTGTTCGGTGGGCGCGCGGCGGGTTCATGCAAGGTTTGGATCTTGCGGCGAGCCTGAGGCCATCGCGCCGGATTTCCGGCCGCTGGCTGAAAAGGACATCTCATGAGCCGCGATCTTCTCACCCTCGGGTTGGGCGTTGCCGCCATCCTGCTCACCACGCAAGCAGGTCGGGCTGAACCCGCCGCCTGCGCCGAACGCGGCCAGATCGTCGCGGGTCTGGCCGAGATCTATGGCGAGCGGCCTTACGCCATCGGGCTCGCGGCCCGCAACCAACTGGTCGAGGTTTTCGCGGCGCCGGAAACCGGGAGCTGGACGATCATCATGACCACGCCTGACGGCATTGCCTGCCTCATCGCGGCGGGCGAGCATTTCGAGCGGTCGGACCCGGACGCGGTTGCGCCCGGCGACCCGGCCTAGCCTGCCAGCCCGTCCCAGACCAGCTTCAGCGACAGGACGAAAAGCATGGTCATGATCAACCTGAAATAGATCCGTTCCGACATCACCTTGACCAGCCAGACACCGACATACACCGCGAGTGAGGCGGGAATGGCGAGCAAGGCGGCGATCTTCAGGCTTTCGAGGTTGATCTGGCCCAGAAAGATGTAGGGGATCAGCTTGACCGCGTTGATGTAGGCGAAGGAAATCGTCGCGGTTCCGGCAAAGACCGTGCGCGTCATCTTCAGGGGTAGCGTGTAGACTTGGTAGGGTGGTCCGCCGGAATGGCTGACGAAGCTGGTGAACCCGGTGATCGTGCCCCAGAACAGCCCCGGCGCCAGCCGCGCCGGTTGCGGCTCGCGCGGGGTTCGGTGCCGGACCAGTTGATTGACCACGAAGGCCAGTCCGATCAACCCGACAATCAGCGTCACCCAGCGTTCTTCGACATAGGCCGCGGTAGCCCAGCCGATGCCGATCCCCAATGTCGCGCTCGATGCGATGATCCAGAGCACCCGGGCGTTGAATTCCTTGCGGTAGGCATAGAGCCCGAACATGTCGGAGACGACATAGACCGGCAGGAGCAGCCCCGCCGCCGCGACCGGACTGATCTGAAGCGCGAGGATCGGCACGGCAACCGCTCCAGCCATCGGCAGACCGCCTTTCGAAAGGCCCACGAAAAACGCCGCCAGCATCGCCAGCGCCCAGAACATCATGCCTTCCATTCCCGTCTCCGTTGGCTGGGAATCAGTCCGAAAGGGGTGGGGAATTGGCCGTGCGGTGGCGTGGCGGATGGCCGATACAAAGAATCCGATCGTCTGGGCGGCGCCCTGAAACCCCTCAATTGCAAGAGCTTTAGCGGTATCATCCGGGGAGCACCAGCCCCGCGAAACACCATGCCGCGCTGCGGCAGGCTTGCGAAAGGGGTGTGACAGGGTTACGCACTCGGGCGAAACCAACCTGACCCGGAGACATTTCCATGGCTCGACCCAAGATTGCCCTTATCGGCGCTGGCCAGATCGGCGGCACCCTCGCGCATCTCGCCGCAATCAAGGAACTCGGCGATATCGTTCTGTTTGACATTATGGAAGGCACGCCGCAGGGCAAAGGCCTCGACCTTGCCGAAAGCACCCCGGTTTCCAAGGTGGATGCTGGCCTGAAAGGCACCAACGATTACGCCGATATCGCCGGTGCCGATGTGTGCATCGTAACCGCCGGTGTGCCGCGCAAGCCCGGCATGAGCCGCGACGACCTGCTGGGCATCAACCTCAAGGTGATGAAAGCGGTCGGCGAAGGCATCAAGAAGAACGCCCCCGACGCCTTCGTGATCTGCATCACCAACCCGCTCGACGCGATGGTCTGGGCGCTGCAACAGTTTTCCGGCCTGCCTGCCGAGAAGGTCGTCGGCATGGCCGGCGTGCTCGACAGCGCGCGCTTCCGCTACTTCCTGTCGGAAGAGTTCGGCGTGTCGGTGAAAGACGTGACCGCCTTCGTGCTCGGTGGTCATGGCGATACCATGGTGCCGCTGACCCGGTATTCCACCGTCGCCGGTATCCCGCTGCCCGACCTCGTGAAGATGGGCTGGACCAGCCAGGACAAGCTCGACGCCATCGTGCAGCGCACCCGCGACGGCGGCGCCGAGATCGTCGGCCTGCTCGGCAACGGCTCTGCCTTCTATGCCCCGGCGGCGAGCGCCATCGAAATGGCCGAAGCCTATCTCAAGGACCAGAAGCGGGTGCTGCCCTGTGCGGCCTTCGTCGACGGCGCCTTCGGCCTCGACGGACTCTATGTCGGCGTGCCCACCGTGCTGGGTGCGGGGGGTGTCGAGCGCGTGGTCGAAATCAACATGGACAAGGACGAGCAGGCGATGTTCGACAAGTCGGTTGATGCGGTGAAAGGTCTTGTCGAGGCCTGCAAGGCAATCGATCCGGCGCTGGCCTGACGCTGGCCACAACAGTTTCAAAGGCCGGCCACATGGCCGGCCTTTTGCTTTCAGCGGTGCGAATCTGCCCGGCGAAGGTGCGACAGCCTGCCGCAATTTCCAATTGTGATCACGAATTTCAAAAGTGTGATCACATAATGCGAATTTTCCGGCCAATTCCTGCCCATTGCGCAGATAACCGTTTTGTTTTCAGGGTATGACGTGCATACCTCGCGCCAATCGCAAGCAGACGGGATAGGTTCATGAACATCCATGAATACCAGGCGAAGGCGCTTCTTCGCAGCTACGGCGCTCCGGTTTCCGATGGTCGCATCGTTCTCAAGGCGGACGAAGCCAAGACCAAGGCCGGTGAGCTCGACGGGCCGCTCTGGGTGGTGAAAGCCCAGATCCACGCCGGTGGGCGCGGCAAGGGCCACTTCAAGGAAGCCGAAGCTGGCGAAAAAGGCGGTGTGCGCCTTGCCAAGTCGGTCGAGGAAGCCGCGGACGAGGCCAAGAAGATGCTTGGCCGCACGCTGGTGACACACCAGACCGGCCCCGCCGGCAAGCAGGTCAACCGGATCTACATCGAAGACGGCTCGGGGATCGAGCGCGAGCTTTACCTCGCCCTGCTTGTCGATCGCCAGACCAGCCGCATTTCCTTCGTCTGCTCCACCGAGGGCGGGATGGACATCGAAGAGGTGGCCGCCAAGACGCCCGAGAAGATCCTGAGCTTCTCCGTCGATCCGGCCACCGGCTACCAGGGCTTTCACGGCCGCCGGATCGCCTTCGCGCTCGGCTTGCAAGGCGCGCAGGTGAAGCAGTGCGTCAGCCTGATGGGCACGCTCTACAAGATCTTCACCGAAAAAGACATGGAGATGCTCGAGATCAACCCGCTGATCGTGACCGACAGCGGCGATCTGAAGGTGCTCGACGCCAAGTTCGGCTTCGATGGCAACGCAGTCTACCGCCACCCCGATATCGCCGAGCTGCGCGACACCACCGAGGAAGACCCGAAAGAGCTGGAAGCCTCGAAATACGACCTCAATTATATCGCGCTCGACGGCGAGATCGGCTGCATGGTCAACGGCGCGGGCCTGGCCATGGCGACGATGGACATCATCAAGCTCTATGGTGCCGAGCCCGCCAACTTCCTCGATGTGGGCGGCGGCGCCACCAAGGAGAAAGTGACGGAAGCGTTCAAGATCATCACCTCCGACCCGCAGGTGAAGGGTATCCTCGTCAACATCTTCGGCGGCATCATGCGTTGCGACATCATCGCCGACGGCGTGATCGCGGCGGTCAAGGAAGTGGGCTTGAAGGTGCCGCTGGTGGTGCGCCTCGAGGGCACGAATGTTGAAGAGGGCAAGGCGCTCATCAACAATTCCGGCCTCGACGTGATCGCCGCCGACGACCTCAAGGACGGCGCGCAGAAGATCGTGAAAGCGGTGAAGGGCTGATCCGCCCACGCGCCATGGCACTCGCGATCCCCGCATATAAGCTGGCCTATACGCCGATCCCGAAGGTGGCTTGCACCTCGATCAAGCGGGCATGGTATGCGCTGGCGAACGGGCATCCGTTTACCAGGCGCAGCCTGCGCGGTCGGCTGGCGGGCGGCAGCATCCACCGGGTCTACCGCTCGACCGGGTTCGATGCCGCAGAGATGGCGCGGCTGGCGGATCACTGGAAGGTCGCGGTGGTGCGCGATCCCGCCGCGCGGATCCTGTCGGCCTACAGCTCGAAAGTGTCGCGGCGCGATTTTCTCACCAAACATGCGCGCGACCGGCGTAGCCCTTTCGGCCCGCTGCGGGCGCGGATGCGGGGCGACGGGCCGCTGCCCGCCGATCTGCCGCTGCGCCCCGGTCTCGACGAATTCGTGCTGCGGCTCGACGACTACCGCGCCGCCTTCGGGGTGATCCGCAACCATACCCAACCCAGCGGCTACTACCTTGGCGCCGATCTGTCGGCGTTCGATGCGATCTATCGCATCGACCAGATCGACGACATGGCCGCCGAGGTGTCTGCCCGGTCCGGCCAGACTTTCCGGGTGCCCAAGGAAAACACATCGCCCGATGTGCTGAAAGCGACGGTGGATGATCTGTCGCCCGAAGCCTTCGCAACTCTCATGGAGCGGCTCGCGCCGGATTACGAACTCCTCGCCGAGTTCTTCCCGCGCCCGACCCGCCCCGCAGAACTGAACCACACAGGAACCTGACCCCATGGCAATTCTCGTTGACGAAAACACCAAGGTCATCTGCCAGGGCTTCACCGGCTCGCAGGGCACCTTCCACTCCGAGCAGGCGATTGCCTACGGCACCAAGATGGTTGGCGGGGTGACCCCCGGCAAAGGTGGCCAGACCCACCTCAACCTGCCGGTGTTCAACTCGGTGCACGAGGCGCGTGCGGTGACGGGCGCGAATGCCTCCGTGATCTACGTGCCGCCGCCCTTTGCCGCCGATTCGATCCTCGAGGCGATCGACGCCGAGATGGAGCTGATCGTGTGCATCACCGAAGGGATCCCGGTGCTCGACATGATGAAGGTCAAGCGCGCCATCGAGGGCACGAAATCGCGGCTGATCGGCCCGAATTGCCCCGGTGTCATCACCCCCGACGCCTGCAAGATCGGCATCATGCCCGGCCATATTCACAAGCGCGGGAGCGTGGGTGTCGTCAGCCGCTCGGGCACTCTAACCTACGAAGCTGTGAAACAGACGTCTGACATGGGGCTGGGCCAGTCCACCGCCGTTGGTATCGGCGGCGACCCGATCAAGGGCACCGAGCATATCGACGTGCTCGACATGTTCCTCGACGATCCGGAAACCCAGTCGATGATCATGATCGGCGAAATCGGCGGCACCGCCGAAGAGGAAGCCGCCGAGTTCCTTGCCGACCAGAAGAAAAAGGGCCGCTGGAAGCCGGTTGCCGGCTTCATCGCCGGGCGCACCGCACCTCCGGGCCGCCGCATGGGCCATGCCGGCGCCATCGTCTCCGGCGGGCAGGGCGACGCGGAGAGCAAGATCGAAGCAATGAAGAAGGCTGGCATCGTCGTCGCCGACAGCCCCGCCACGCTGGGCGAAGCGGTGATGGAAGCGATCGGAAAGTAGTCATGCAAGGGCGGGCGTCTCAGTTTACTGAAAGTCTCGTGATCCTGTCTGGTGAGCCGGGCTGCAACGGCGCATGCGCCAATCGCGCGCCGGTGAGCCATGGAGGATCGCGATGACCCTGGTGAGCTACGCGCATGATTTCATCTACCTGCGCACGCGCAAGACCGCGAGCACGTCGACCGAGATGTATCTCCAGCCGTTCTGTATGCCGCCGGGCCGGAGCGTGGCCGAATACAGCGCCCGGCAGATCATCTCGAAATACGGGATCGTCGGCCGCCGCCTCACCGACAAGAAGCCCTCGCCGCTGCTCCGGGCCGAGCTCAGACTGCGCCAAAGCCTCGGCAAGACCAACTGGGCGCCGCATATGCGGGCGAAAGCGGTGCGCGACGGGCTCGATCCGGCGTTCTGGGATCGGGCATTGAAGATCAGCTCGGTGCGCAACCCGTTCACGCGGGCGGTTTCGGCATTCTACTGGCGGCTCGAAACACGTGGCGAGGAGCCGGGGAACCACGACGAGGTGATCCGCAAGTTCCGCAACATGGTGCGCAAGGGTGGCGTGCAAGGCGACCGCGACATCGTGATGATCGGCAAGACCTTCGTGCCCGAAGTGCTGATCCGCCAGGAGTTTCTTGCCGACGACCTGCAAGCTCTCGCGGAACGGCTCAGCCTTGATACCAGCCGCACCTCGCTGCCTGTTACCAAGAAAACCCGCTCCTCCGATGCCGCCAAGCGCCCGTCGCTCGCCGAGATGTATGACGAGGAAACCGCCGACA
>SWCA01000122.1_pt1 | contig 80289 bp, 75 predicted proteins | sample 4692961 | NCBI WGS metagenome assembly SWCA01 (sample SAMN10267275, study PRJNA491770) | bioreactor metagenome | isolation source: DHS bioreactor inoculated with | place: Japan: off Shimokita Peninsula | reverse complement strand
CCGCATCTTCACCATCGAGAAGATCGTTCGCAACGAAGAAGATGCGGAACTCGTTTACGAAAAGATTTACCCTAAGAACCACTTCTTCGGTCAGGGACTCAACCTCGTGCATCCGTCTCTTGGCGTGATGTACGCCTCTTATAATTCGCCGTCGCTGACCCGCGGACAGACCTACACAAGGGCCCTTACGTATTTCTTCATCGACGGCTTTCTTGTCTGGGCAGCCGGACGCAACTGGTTCCGCGAAGAGTTCAATATCTCGAAAAACGGCGGTCAGGTCGCGGCGGTGATGCTGCTCACGCGCGGCATAGGAGCCTATCAGAATCAGGCGTTGCTTCGCGGACACAACCGTAGCGTGCAGGCCGGTTATACATTTCCGCTGGAGCTGTATTGATTGAGACGATCCGGGCTGAAAGAATTCTCGTTTCTGCATGCCCTCTTGATCAGCCTCATGCTGCATGGTTTTGCCGCCCTCAGTTTTGTTTCGTTCGCCGAGCCGGACTCCTCCGATATCGTTCTTGATTCTATTCCCGGAAAGGCGCGTATGCGCTTTTCTTTTCCGATGAAGCGAAGCGGCATCGGCAACGCCGATCGAGAAAACGACCAGAAGCAAGAAGACGACGGCGAAGACAGGGCTCAGGTCGATGCCGGATTGCTGACGCATGAAATATCAGAGATTATGCGTGAGATCGACTACCCTCCGCTTGCCCGACGAATGGGTATGCAGGGCACGGTGAGCTTTCAGATCGACACCGATGCGGATGGAAAGGTCGCCCAGATTGTGATGCTTCAGTCTTCGGGATACGATCTGCTTGATCGAACGGCGGCCGACCGCCTGCGCGCCTGGACGTTTCCTTTTTACAATCGCACCTTTATCATTCCCGTCCGTTTTGTATTACAGTAAAACCGATGAACCGCTTTGACAGAGCAGACAGCCTTCCCTTTATCGTTTACGAAGATAACCATATTATCGTCGTCGTAAAGCCCCAGGGATTGCTCTGCCAGGGCGACATCGGCGGATCAGAAAACCTGCTCGACCTGCTGCGAGAGTATATACGCGAATCGGCCCACAAACCCGGTAACGTCTACATCGGTCTCGTTCACCGACTCGATCGCAATACAGGCGGGCTTATGGTGTTTGCGAAAACCTCGAAAGCGGCAGCCCGTCTCTCAGAACAGTTCCGGGAGCACACCGTATCGAAGCATTACCTTGCGGCCGTCGAGCATCGCCCCGAACCTCCAGAGAATAGCATGCAGGACCATCTGAAAAAAGACGGGCGTCTGAAGAAAGCGGTCATTGCATCGGCTAACGATCCTGAAGCGAAAAAGGCCGAACTGCGTTACCGATGGATCGGGGAACGAAGGCGATCGCAGACCCGCCCGCCGCTTCAGATCATCGAAGTCGAGCTACTCACCGGGCGCTTTCATCAGATCCGGGCGCAGTTCGCTCATCATCGCCTTCCTCTTGCCGGCGATACGAAGTACGGCTCCACGCTGCGTCTTGGCGGACCGGCGCTGTGGGCGCACCGCCTCGAGTTTATGCATCCGACGCGCAAAGAACTCATGCGTTTCGAATTCGAACCTCCGGCGGAATGGCCTTTCGGATTCCGTCGAGATAGGGCTGCAGACGTCGCCCGCGAAGATGACTGAGTAGAAAGGTGCGTTCGGTCGATAAGACGGCTCCGCTCAGGCGCAACGGCCGAATCCGCTCGGTGACAGTTAGCAACGAGAGAAACCCCACCGAAGAAACCGCAAGTAGAGACGCCTGCAAAGCGGCGATCGTACGCAGTTCCATCATTACGTTCGACTCAAAGTCCGCATACAGTGGCTGAAGAATCTGCTCCGCCGCGTGACGCAGTGATGAACCCTTCTCGAACAAAAGAAGCGGCGTTGAGCTCAACCGCTTGAGCGTCATGCGTGCCGGCCCCATGCCGACCATGGCCTGCACTCTGTCGCGATACAGCGGCTCAGAAACGAGCATGCCCTGATCAGAAAACGGTTCATGGATCACAATATCGGCGACGCCCGATGCGGCAAGACGCTGCAGTTCGGCCGGCAGCGACTCCGTTATTCGAATGGATAACACCGGGAAATCCTCACGCAGCCTTGCCAGGATCGGAGGTATGATGCCAACGCCGGCAGAGCCGCCAACGGCAATATGCAGATTCTTCAGTTCATCTTCACCCGTCATCCGGCGCTCAAGATCCTCGGCCTCAAGGGCAATCGCATAAAGACGTTCGGCGGCCGGCGTAGGCAGCATCAAGCGACCGGAGCGGACAAAGAGCTCCGCCCCCACCTCGCGCTCCAGCAGAGCCATCTGTCGGCTCAGTGCGGGTTGGGTCAGATTCAATCTTCTGGAGGCTGCCGTAAAAGACTGACAGCGAACAATCTCGGCAAAACTGCGAAGACGTTGAAAATCCATATCATAAGAATATCTAATAGATACTATAACCACAATTCATTTTTCTTATATATGAAGCTGTGCTACATTTTCCGTATGAAAGAATGGAACAGCAATCTCTATGACGGCAGCCATGCCTTTGTTTCTGAACTGGGAAAGGGGGTGCTCTCTCTCCTGCAACCTCGACAGGACGAGCGCATCATCGACCTCGGATGCGGAACAGGCGATCTCGCAGTCGAGATAGCGGCCAGCGGGGCCAGGGTGGTCGGCGTCGATGCATCAGAAGAAATGTTGCGGCGAGCTCGCGACAAATGGAGCGGCGACTTTCCAGACATCCGATTTGAAAAGGCCGACATACGCGATCTGAGTCGTTACTCCGGCTTTGACGCCGCATTCTCCAATGCAACGCTCCACTGGGTTAAAGAAGCCGAACAGGCGGCAAAACAGATCGCCGGCGTACTCAGGCCAGGCGGACGCTTCGTAGCCGATCTCGGCCTGGACGGCCTTGCAAATTGGTATGCTATGTTCGTAAAGGGCTGGTGGAATCCCACAATGCAGAAGGAGGATAATGGTCACGATGATTCGGCAGTACGGTACAGGGAAAGGCAATCGTTCGAGAACATCCGCGATGAAATATTTAAGACCGCTGTGCAGAACTACGCCCTATCAGGGCACGGAAATACCGCCGACTATGTGCGTCTTCGAGTCGTGGCAATCAGGCTGTAGCCTCGCTATGAGCGAATCAAATAGAAAAGCCAGTCCTGCAGGACTGGCTTTTCGTTGAACACTTTCTGCCTGAAACAGGCAGAACTCGACTCAGGCCTTTTTAGAAGCGGCTTCTTTGATGAGACCGGCAGCGATCTCGTTCTTCTGAATCTGGCTCGTTCCTTCGTAGATCTGAAGGATCTTCGCATCGCGGAAGTATTTTTCAGCCGGATACTCTTTCGTATAACCGTATCCGCCGAAGATCTGCAGTCCATCGGTGGCAACCTGCATCGCCGAATCGGCGGCAAAGCATTTCGCCATAGCCGAGAACTTCGCCGTATCCTTATGACCCATCTCGGCCAGAAGACCGGCCTTATACGTCAGAAGACGCGAGGCCTCGGTTTTCATCGCCATTTCGGCAAGCATATGCTGGATGGCCTGGAAGGTAACGATTTTCACGCCGAACTGCTCACGCTCACGGGCATACTGAAGAGCACAATCCAGAGCGCCCTGAGCCGTTCCCACGGCAGAGGCGGCAACGGCCGGACGGGACATGTTCAGCGTTTTCAGGGCGTGAATGAAGCCGTTATTCTCTTTAAGAGAGATCAGATTCTCGGCAGGAACTTCACAATCTTCAAAGATCAGCTGACGGGTTTCAGAGCAACGAATTCCAAGCTTATCTTCTTTCTTACCGAAAGAGAAACCGGGAGTGTCCTTCTCGACGACGAAGCAGCTCACACCGCGCGGACCGCGACTTTTGTCGGTAACGGCAAAAACCGTATAGATCTGCGCCTGGCCGGCGCCAGAAATCCACTGCTTCGTTCCGTTCAGAACGTATTTATCGCCCTTCTTAACGGCTGTCGTCGAAAGAGCGGGAACATCGGAGCCCGCGTTCGGTTCAGTAAGACCGAAGGCTGCGATGATCTCACCCGCGGCGATACCGGGTAACCATTTCTTCTTCTGCTCTTCTGTAGCGCCCACTTCGATCGGCAGCGATCCGAGCTTTGTAGCGAGGAAGGCCGTTCCGACGCCGAGGCAACCGTAGGCGATTTCTTCGGCAAGGATGATGTTGCCCATCATGCCGAGCCCCATTCCGCCGTATTCTTCGGGGAACATTGCGCCAAACAGACCGGCCTCTTTAAACTTATGCAGGATTTCCCATGGGTATTTGTTCTCTTCATCGTATTTCATACGATTCGGAACAACCTCGTTCTTGACAACGTCACGAACAAGATCCCGCAGCATCAACTGTTCGTCGTTCAATCCGAAGTTCAATATAGGTTCTGGCATCTCAGTTTCCTTCTTTCAGTGTATTTTCAAGTATGCCGCCCGTAGCTACGGGGCCAGAATACAAAATATCTCAAGGGCATTCCGGTTCAACTAAAAAATAACAGAATGCTATTCAGTTACAGTACCAAATTTACAACACCCCGGAGGCACTGTTAGGGTGCAAAGACGCTACCTCGAAGAAACACGCGATCAGTCGATTTTCTTCTGCTCTTCGCCGTTGAGCACAGTGACCTTGAACTGGACGAGCTTCTGTCGCACTTTTTTCACAAGCTCGAACCGGTATCCCTTCACCTCGGCGCCTTCACCAAGCTCCGGAAAACGACCCAGCTCTTCAATGATAAAACCGGCAACGGTCGTGTAGGCCTCTGACTCGGGGATGATATCCTTTTCGACAAAGTCGTTGAAATCGAACGTATTACAGGCGCCGCTCACCAGATAACTGGTCTCTCCGGTTTTGATGATGTCGGATTCCTCGTTAAACTCCGTCACATCCTGGATCTCGCCGACAATCTCTTCGAGAATGTCTTCAAGCGTCAGAAGGCCGGCCGTTCCGCCAAACTCGTCGACGACGATGGCCATATGGGAGCGGCGCTTCTGCATCTCTTTCAGGATCTTCCCGATCTTCATAGATTCGGGCACAAAATACGCCGGTCTCGTTAAACGTGAGAGCGAATAGCGTTCTTTGCGCGACATGGAGCGCATCAGGTCTTTCAGGTGCAGGATCCCGACGATGTTGTCGAGGCTGTCTTTATATACGGGAATACGGCTATAGAACAGATCCATGGCCCGACGAACCTCTTCTTCGTCGGCGTCGATATCAAGCGCTTTGATGTCGACCCGCGGCACCATGACGTCACGAGCATCGGTCTCGTTCATATCGAGCACGTTTTCGATGATCTCATGCTCCGTATGTTCGATGGAGCCGTGTTTCACGCCCTCTTCAAGCAGATGCAGAATCTCTTCTGCGAGAAGACGGGTCTCAGAAAAGCTCGTGCGATCCTTGAACGGGCGAAGGATAATATTCGACGAACCTGTCAGAACCTTTGTGAACAGGAAGAAGATCTTGCTCATCAGGTTCAGCGGATAGGCCACGTTTAACCCGACCCACTCTGAATAGTTAAGAGCGAGCGATTTCGGCACAAGCTCGCCGATGACGATGCTCAGATAGGTAATCAGACCGACGACGACGACGAAGGCTCCTTCACGGGCGAACTCAGAGACGACGGGAAGGCCCGTGGACTCCAGCAGGCCCTGAACCGGGCCCACAAGGCTGGCACCGCCATATACCGAGGCCAGGGTTCCGACCAGCGTAACGCCTACCTGAACGGTGGCGAAAAGCTGATCCGGGTTCTGTTGCAGTTTCGTTATAATCCGGGCACGCATGTCGCCGTCTTCAACAAGGGCCTTCAGACGCCCCCTTTTGAAGGAGATTAAAGCGATTTCGGACGAGGAAAAGAAGCCGTTGATCAGAATAAGCAGAAGAATGATGGATAACTCACCGAGTATCATTGTGATGAGATAGGAAATCTCGCCTCCAGGACCTTTGTGGTCGAATTGACCGGCTCCGACTTATTTGTCGGAATTCGATAACAGAGAACGCCAGAGCCGGCTTTCAAGCAAGCATAATCCTTTACGAAACACGCTTTTCCTGAAGACTGTCCTCCGGCAGATACGACAGCGGAAAGGCGTCAGTGTTTCCATGCAGGGAATGCAAAGAGCCTGTGCGCCCATTTCAAGGGCAGTGCATGGCTCCTGGACGAAAACTGGCAAGGCGGGAGCGGAAAGTGATCCACATAAAAAGCAAACTTGAGATCGAGAAGATGCGCGATGCCGGCAAGCTTGCCGCCGAGGTGCTTTTTGAAACGGGCCAGCGGGTCAAAGCCGGCGTATCTACCGAAGAACTGAACGATTTTGCACACTCCCTGACCCTCAAGCGCGGAGCTGAGAGCGCTCCTCTGAACTACCGGGGATTCCCGAAAAGCATCTGCACCTCGGTGAACGAGGTCGTATGCCATGGCATTCCGACGAAAAAAGAAATCCTCAAAGAGGGCGACATCCTCAATATCGACATCACGGTCAAACTGCGCGGATTTCATGGCGACACCTCTGCCATGTTCGCGGTGGGAAATATTCCCGAGAATGCACGAAAACTGATTGAAAACACCGAAAAAGCGATGTGGGCTGGTATTGAGGTCGTAAAGCCAGGCAAACGGATCTCTGATATCGGTCAGGCTATCGACGATTTCCTGACGCCGCAGGGATACGGCATCGTAAGGGCGCTGGCCGGTCATGGTATCGGGCGAAAATTTCATGAAGAACCACTTGTACCGCATTACAAAAATAACGAGGTACGCGTGCCCATCCGACCGGGCATGACCTTTACCGTAGAGCCGATGGTAAACGAAGGAACATACAGGGTCATCTTCGATGAAAGCGACGGATGGACGGTTCGCACCGCCGACGGTCGGCTTTCCGCTCAGTTTGAACACACCTGCCTTGTTACGGATGATGGTGTGGAGGTGCTGACCCGATGGGGCTAAATCCGCTTGTAGAGGCTCTGCTCCGTTTTGCATCACTGCGTACGATGTATCATCGCATGCTCCTGCTCGCGCTTCTGGCAGGGCTCACCGGTTGCCTCACGCCCGATCTGAAAAGCGGAGCTTCAGCTACCGAGATCGAACTGCTTGATCATAAAATCGCCTTTGTGCTGCCCGCAGGCTGGAAGGTGCAGCTATCAGAAAAACGATATTTTCAGCTCACGGCGAACAGCGGCACAGGACCGTATGCTCCGGGCATCGAATACAGAGGCCTGAACACCGATCTGACCGACCGCGCGCTCATGGATCAATACGCCCGGGGTTGGTACAGCGCAATGGGCCGCAACTTCCCGAATTTTCAATACACCGAACGCAAGGAAATGGTCGAAAACCGAATCATCACCTACTATTTCGAGGGGACTTTCAGCGACGGCAACCTGCCCTTGAAAAAGATCGGCTACCTGCGTTTCGTGAACCGAAAGATCCATGCCATTTACTACACGGCCCCTCTGAACGAATTCGACACTCATCTTCCACTTTTCAAAGCCGTCGAACGCGAGATCCGCTATCTGAATTGATTGACAGCTGCTTTCGTTTCCGCGCAGATGAGCGGCAATGAACCTTCTGACTGGCGCCATCATCGTATCGGGCATTCTGCTTGGAATGTGGGGACTCTTCCACCAGCTCATCGTCGGCGGAGCGGTCACCATGAATCGCGATGCAGACGAACGATCCGCACGCCTCTTTCTTATGTCATGGGTCGCGCACGGAGCCTATCTTTCTCTTGCCGGATTTTTACCGGTCGCCCTGCTTATCTTCCACGATCCATATGACTCGGCAGTGCTGACGACATCAATCATCCTTGCCTTTGCCCTGACCCTGCTCAGCATCCACGTCATTGTTACCACGCTGAAGTACTTTATTACGCCCGTCTGGATCGGATTTGTTCTACAGAGTGTGCATGCTGTGCTTCTCTACACGCTCTACTTTCTCTATCGATAGACAGGAGCCCTCCGGAACGGGACGAAAAGCCGCTCTTCTGTTCAGGCCCGACATCAGATTCAGGGTAATAAAAAAGGCGAGCGCAATGCCCGCCTTTTTTGCTGAAGCGCCACTCTTAAGGGCCGCTTCTTAATTCGATTTCGAAACTGTCATTCTTCGGGAATGACCAGCTCCTGTCCGGGGAAGATCAGATCGGGATTCTTGATCTTATCGCGGTTCGCATCGTAGATCTTCGTCCACTTCGATCCTTTTCCATAGACCTCTTTCTTAGACGAGATTCGCCACAGAGATTCAGCAGGACGGGTCTTTTGAACGGTATAGCTGCGACCACCCTCTGTCGGCTCGGTCTTCGTCGTCTCGGACTTTTTGCGCTCCTCTTCGAGGCGGGCAAGGTCACGAGCACTCAGAGCCGATCCTTCACGAACAAGCATAGAAAGGCGGATGGATTCCCGGGACTCCTGAATGGACTCTTCATACATCTCTTCGCCAAGACGGCTTTTCGAGGAATCAAGGGCCTCACGAGATGCCTTCAGATACTCGCCATACTTTACGCGATCGGCGGCGGAAAGCTTTGCCGTAGCACGATCGAAATCGGACTCAGCCAGATCCACCGTTCTCTCGGCCTCAACAGCCAGATCTTCAGCCTTACCCTTACGGGCCGTTTCAAGAAGAGCCGTAGCCTGCCCCTCTGCGCCGACGATCTTTTCGTTGGCCGCCTTCAGTTTATCGGCTTCGATATCCTGGCGGGCTGCAACAAGTAGAGCTGCGGTGTTCTTGTAACCGGCTTCGTCGTATTTCTCGATACCGTATTCTTTTGCCTTTGCCAGCATTGCTTCAACGGCGGCGGCGCTTTCAATCATGTCAGATTTCTGCGAAAGCGAGACCGCTCGGGCTCTTTCTGAAGCTTCAGCGGAAGCGCTGAATTTATCAAAGGCCTGCTGATAGAAACCCAGCTGTGCCATGGCAGCTGACTTATCAGTAAACGGATTCTCGCGTTGATCGGGAGTTACCTGAGTACCCTCGGCCTGGCTCAGAGCGGCCGTGCCTTCTTCATGAAGGGTGCGAGCCGACTCAAAATCGTCGCGGGCAAGGGCCTCTGCAAAGGCTTCATCGGCCTTCTGCAAAGCTGCGGCAGATTTCTCCTGAAGGGAAACGCCATACGTCGGAGCAGAATCAAGTCGCGATTGAACGGCATACTTGCGAGCTTCTACGCCTTTAGCGGCCGCTTCTTCGTTCTTTGCATCGGGAAGAAGGGCATGAGCTTCAAACAGTGTGTCCGTTGCTTTCGTAAGCAGGTCGGCGGCCTGATCTTTCGGCTCCTGCGCCTGAGCCATTTCAATTTCTTTGCGGGCCCGGCTCAGCTCTTCTACGGGAACATTCTGTTTGCCACATTGCACAAAGCCAATGACGACAAACGAAAGAAGCGGAGCGGCCTGAAGCAGTCTGCGGGTTGCGTTGCCTGTGTACTGAATCATTCTTTCCTCCAGAAAGTTACAGTTTTGATCGAGCCTGAGCCCGGAAAGCAGCGCGAAAGCGCCGCCGTCGAAGAAATGCAGGAAGGGAGACCTATCAGCCTTTGAATGCGGTAACAGCGTCGCCTTCAGATTCGTAGATCTCAAAGAAAGACGTAAGCTTCGTCAGTTCAAACACCTTACGCACAGAACCGGACACGTTGCAGATTTTCAGCCCGCCCTGATACTTTTTCAGGTTGGAAAGGCTGGAAATCAGCGCTCCGATTCCCGAGGAGTCGATGTAAGATACGCGGTCCAGGTTAATGACTACATTGTATTTTTTCTCTTCGATGAGCTTGTTTATAAGCTCCTTGATCTCCGGTGCGTTGTAGAGATCGATTTCGCCGTTCACATCCAGAATGATGATATCACCGCTTTCTCGTCTGGAAATCTCCATATATTATCTTCCTGCAAAGGTGAAAAGTCTATTAGCCTGATAGTTTCCCACCCCGAACGAGCCCCTGTCAACTGAAAAAACCCTATCAGTAAGGAATTCGATTCCATTTTTCAAAAAACGCCGGGAATGTTCCATTATGAATGGATTCGCGCGCCTCTGCAAAGAAGCCGTAGAAAAAGGCCAGGTTGTGATAAGTAAGCAGCTCCGGCCCGAGCATCTCTCCCGTTTGAAAGAGGTGTCGTATGTAGGCCCTTGAATAGCGCCGACATACCCGACAGGAGCAGTTTTCGTCCACAGGCAGAGAGCTTTCGGCATGTGTTGCGTTTCGCAGGTTTAAAGCTCCGTTTGAAGTCAACGCCTGTCCGTTCCGGGCGTTTCGCGTCGGCAGCACACAGTCAAACATGTCGATTCCGTTGCGAATCGCCTCAAGAAAATCGGGAATCGTGCCCACTCCCATCAGATAGCGCGGCCGTGTAGCGTCCATGCGCGGCCCGATCGCCTGCAAGATACGATACATATCTTCGCGTGACTCGCCGACGCTGAGACCGCCAAGCGCGATGCCGGCAAACGGCAGTTCACTGATAACGCCCAGCGATTCAAGACGCAGGCTTTCATGTATACCGCCCTGCACGATACCGAACAACCGCTGCACAGACGGATCAAAGTCCCCGCGGTCGGCCCGGCGCTCGTACTCCGTCATCGCCTGTTTCGCCCAGCGATGCGTGCGATTCAGAGCATCGGCCATGCGTCTTTCGTCGGCGTCTCCTGGCGGACAATCATCCAGCACCATCATGATGTCGGAGCCCAGCCAGAGCTGCGTTTCGAGCACGGACTCAGGCGTGAACAGATGACGCGAGCCGTCGATATGGCTCTGAAACAGTACGCCGTCTTCCTGAAACTTCGTCATCTGCGCCAGGCTGAACACCTGAAAGCCGCCGCTGTCGGTTAATACGGCATGATCCCAGGACATGAAGCGCTTTAATCCGCCCATACGTTCGATGAGGCGGCCCGGACGCAAATAGAGATGATAGGTATTGCCGAGGATGAGTTCGTAGCCGATCTCTTCAAGCTGTTCCTGCCACAGCGACTTCACCGTCGCCCGTGTGCCGACGGGCATGAAGATCGGCGTCGGCACCGTGCAATTCGCAAAGCGAAGAAGACCGGTGCGCGCCTGACCGTCAGTGGCCGTGACCTCGAAGAAGCTCATGCCTCCGGTTTCGGCGTGCGGCCTCTCATGTCCAGCTGAAGACTATCGCACGTCCTCGATGCGACGCCGTATGTTATCGATCTCAGGATCGGGCGGCGCATGACTGCCGCGACTGCGATCGAAGGCCGTCAGATGCTCTTTTACGAGATCGAGCAGGCGACGTCGGGCATCGGGTGATTGTTCGAAGCTGCTGTCGCGCGAAAGAACGTCGTAATAGAGAACGGCAAGGCGATGAAAGGCCGAGCGCGTTAAAGAGGCGTCGCCGAATTCGGGCAGACCGCTTTCATAGCCGATACGATCCTTCACTTCGGTGTTGCGACGGAAGACGTTTTCGGACAGCTCTTTCAGAAGCAATCCGGCCTTATCGCGATAGGTATCGTAGCCCTTGCGATGTTCGGCGCCCGAACGTCCGGCATGAAACGACATCATCTCATAGAAGGCATGCGCCGCCTCGATACGACAATCCGGATGCAACGACATCTTCATGCATTCCTCGGCCGGTTGCATGGCATCCATTAGCTCCGCAGGCGGCTTCGATTCATCGGCATAGACGTTTTCGCGCTGCTGTCGTGCCAGCCGTAACGCGCGCAGATAATTCACAAAGAAACGATAGCGATCCAGCTCCGTATCGAAGTTCTGCCTGTGTTTGAAGGCCTGGCGATAATGGCTGAGTGCGCGCACCGGATACTCGCCACTTGTGCGAGCCTCATCCGCATAGAGATCGGCAAGGGCGGCATGCGCATCGGCCAGATCACGATCGGCGGCTATGGCCTTCAGATACTCGGCCATGGCCTGCGAAATCTCTCCCCGGGAGCGCAACGCATCGCCACGCTTCTTGATGCGCAGCGCCTTCTCAAGATTCTCGGTCTCCTGCGTGCGGGCCACAAACTGCCCCTCGCGCACGCGCAGCAGGATGCCTTTGCCCGTCAGCACCAGGCCGTAAAAGGGGTTATTCAGGATCGACTCGACGACGATCTCGCCGACGATGAGACCGTTTCTGTATTTCTCATGATGCGGATTCTTTTCGATAACATAAAGCTTCTGTCCGGGCTTGATGCCCTCCCGGTTCACGACGCGCACCGTCACCTGATCGAGACGCGTATCATAATCCTGAAACGGAGAGTCCCTATCATAGATCTCGGCCGCCTTGATCTTGCTCTTGATCTCGCCGACGAGGATCATCTTAATCGGAGCGGTGCCCTGATGATTGCGAAAGGCATAGATGAGCTCGGGCTTGCTGCGAGCAAACAGCGCTCCGGGCAGAGCAAGCAGAAAAGCCAGAAGAATCATAACAGGGCGCATCGTTTCAGACATCGGCCGGAATCGGATACCGGTAAAGCGAATTCGAGGGGTGAAGAGGGGTAACCACTGAGGGCGCGGAGATCGCGGAGAGGATTCCAGAGGATATCAGAGGTAGCCTTATCGCGCCGATAGGAGGTCAGGTTCAGACGACGCTCTGGGATCAGAAAAGGGCCGGACTCCAATTTTTTTGCATTGACAATGCCCGCCATACGTTTATGTTACAGTCATGAAAGCAGTGCGTCCACTGCCCCGAGAATTCGAGAAGCTGCTCGGCGAAGAGGGAGCAGAGAAGTTCACTGTTTTTCTTAATGATGCCTTCGAAGATCAGAAGGTCGACGTAATCAAGGCAGTCAGCGATAGCTTCCATAAGCATGTGACCGACGAGGTCTCGAAGGTTCGCCTCGAGGTTGCCGACCTCAAGGTAGAAGTTAAAGCAGACCTTACTGAACTGCGAGCGGACATGGCTGATCTTCGCACTGAGTTAAAGACGGAGATGGCCGAGCTCCGCACTGAGTTAAAGACGGACATGGCCGAACTGCGAACCGAACTGAAGACGGAAATCGCCGAGCTTCGCACGGAGTTAAAGGCGGATATGGCCGAACTCCGCTCGGAACTGAAATCAGACATTGGCCGAGTGCAAACGGACATGGCTGATCTACGTGCTGAATTAAAGGCGGATATGACCGACCTACAGGTACAGCAGAAGGCCGATACGAGCCGTCTGGAAAGCCGGATCGCCGAATTACGCGCCGATATGAAGACAGATATTGCAGACGTCCATAAATCGATCTCCGCCCAGACGCGATGGATACTGGCAGCTCTTCTCGGCGGAGCCCTGCTTTATCCGGTCGCTATCAAGCTCATTGATAAGTTATTCCCCTGAGAGCGTTCTGATGCCTGTAAAGCGGGCCTTGCTGATTCGGGATAAACCGCAAAGGGGAAGCATGGAGGAAATCCTGGAGGATTAAACCGCTGAGGGCGCGGAGAAGGTGTCATATGTATTATCCCATGCAGCAACGCGATGTTGTTTTCTCTTTCGCTCATCCCCTGATGGCTTCGAACCCCTTTGAATCATCCAGGGGTTCCGTGCGTTGCCTTCCTGCAGGTAGCGAGTGGCCGTCTCATGCACATCAACCGATGCTACCGATATGTCAGATCAACCTTCAGGAAATCGCAAAGTCGCCGGCACCGCTGGCAGGCCTCGATTTCTTATGGGTTTTTGCGCCCGCTAGCCATGGTTACGTGCAAGCTCCGTTCGATGGAAACTGGGTCATCATAGCTTCCAGAGGAAAAAATGTCCAGGCAATCAACCCACTTCGAACAGCCAGTGCCCCTCGAAGGTTGATATGGAGTCCTATGCAACAGGAACATCGATACCTTTCTCAAGAAGGCTATGATTCAGGCGTGAAGCTGGGCGGCCACCCGTCTTTCACACAAGATGACACACCATGGATCGCAAATAACTCTGACCAAATTGTGGAGATTGACTCCGCATTTTTCCAAGAACTGGACACCTCGGGAGACTCTACGGTTGTATATATATTCCGCGAACGCGGAACCGATACATTCTGGGCGCATTCCGAATCCTGTTGAATCGATCCAGCGCACCTATCTCCGCCGCGCCCTGAGGATTGGTAAGGCCCGATGATTCAGCCCTTTCTCCACTTGCCTCACCGGTATTCCAGCGCCCCCCATTTCCAGCCCGCTCGCTCCCCCTGTGCAGCGAAGCAGGAGCGCGAAGCGGGCGACGATTGACGCAGGACGCGTCATCTCGGCGCCCACAGGGGGAGCGAGCGGGCCTTCGGGCCCTATTTTCACTGGAATCTACGGCCACCGGGCGAGTTCTGGACCTATGAGCTACCCCTTCAGCAGCATCGAGAAGAAATGGCAGGAATACTGGGAGAAAGAAAAGACCTTCCGCACTCCGCCGGAAGATCCGTCCCGCCCGAAATACTACGTCCTTGATATGTTTCCCTACCCCTCCGGCCAAGGGCTGCACGTCGGCCACCCCGAGGGCTACACGGCCACCGACATCATGGCGCGCTACAAACGGCAGAAGGGTTTCAATGTGCTGCATCCGATGGGATGGGATGCGTTCGGATTGCCCGCCGAGCGTTATGCGATGCAGACGGGCATTCATCCGGCTGAGACGACGAAGAAGAACATCGACAACTTTCGCCGGCAGTTGAAGTCGCTCGGCTTCTCCTACGACTGGGATCGCGAGATCAATACGACCGACGAGAAATACTACCGCTGGACGCAGTGGATCTTCCTGAAAGTATTCAATAGCTTCTTCGACGAGAAAGAGAAGAAGGCACGACCGATTACCGAGCTGAAGATCCCTGCCGACGTAAAAAAGGCAGGCGATGATGCCGTACGCGAATACGTCAACGCACGTCGCCTCGCCTATATCCACGAAGCGCCGGTTAATTATTGCCCCGAGCTGGGCACCGTGCTCGCGAACGAAGAGGTGGATGAATGGACGTCGAAGGGTTATACGGTCGTGCGCCGTCCGATGAAGCAGTGGATGCTGCGCATCACGGCCTATGCAGAACGCCTGCTTGACGATCTCGAACTGGTGGACTGGCCGCGCGGCACGCTTGAACTGCAGAAGAACTGGATCGGTCGTTCGACGGGAGCGACTGTGATTTTTCCGTATAACGATGCGACGGCAAAGAAGGCGGCAAAGGCCGGATTGCCCGAAGCGCTTGAGATCTTCACTACGCGCCCTGATACGCTTTTCGGCGTCAGCTATATGGTGCTTGCTCCCGAGCATCCTGCCGTCGCCATCCTGACGGCGCCGAAGGAGAAAGAGGCGGTGAACGCTTATATCGAAGCGACGACAAAAAAAAGCGAGCTGGAGCGCACGGCAACAGGCGCAACAGACGAGAAGACAGGCGTGTTCACAGGCGGCTACGTTCTGCATCCTTTTACGGAAAAAAAGATCCCCGTCTGGATCTCGGACTACGTGCTGATGGGCTACGGCACAGGCGCCATCATGTCGGTACCCGGCCATGATGAACGCGACTTTGCCTTTGCGAAGAAATTCAACCTGCCGATCCTGACCGTCGTCGCTCCGGCAACGGCGGACGCGTCTTCGGCGGCAAAATCAAAGCAGCCGTCATCGCCGAAGTCCGATCAGACCTTTTCGGTAACCGACGCCGCCTTCACCGACGAAGGCGTATCGGTGAACTCCGACTTTATCAGCGGGTTAACCACAAGCGAGGCGAAGGCAAAGATGATCGCCGAGTTACAGAAACGCAAGATCGGATCGGCTCGCGTCAACTACAAGCTGCGTGACTGGCTCTTTTCACGTCAGCGCTACTGGGGCGAGCCCATCCCCATCAGCTTCGATGCGGACGGCAACTACTATCATGAAGACGAGACTTCGCTTCCATTAAAGCTGCCGCCTTCGCAGGATTTTAAGCCGGCCGATACGGGCGAATCCCCGCTGGCCCGTCTGAGCGACTGGGTCGAATACACCGACAGTAAGGGACGCCGGCTGCGTCGCGAAACCAATACGATGCCGCAATGGGCCGGCAGCTGCTGGTATTATCTACGTTACATTGATCCTGATAACGATGCGCGTCTTGTAGACGAAAAGAAAGAGGCCTACTGGATGGGCGAGAACGGCGTAGATCTCTACGTGGGTGGCGCCGAGCATGCCGTATTGCATCTGCTGTACGCTCGCTTCTGGCATAAGGTGCTCTTTGATCTGGGTTATGCGCGCACGCCCGAGCCCTTTCACAAGCTCGTGCATCAGGGGTTGATCCTCGGCGAAGACGGACAGAAGATGTCGAAATCGCGCGGCAACGTCGTGAACCCCGACGACGTCGTCTCGCAGTACGGCGCCGACGCCTTTCGACTCTATGAGATGTTCATGGGTCCGCTTGAGGTGATGAAGCCCTGGTCATCCCGCGCAATCGAAGGCGTTTATCGTTTTCTCACGCGCATCTATCGCTTCTACTTTCAGCATGATCGCGAGATGAACGTGCTTCTTGAAAACGGACGTCCGGTTTTGAACGCCTCGATCTTCGAAGAGCCTGAAGATATCGAGCGGCGAGATCGCGCCCTGCACGAAACGATCAAAAACGTCACCGATAATATTGAGCGCATGCATTTCAATAAGGCGATCAGCGATATGATGGCTTTTTTAAATGAGATCACCTCGATGCAAAAGATCGGCAAACAGGCCGTTGAAACGCTGCCTGTTCTGCTCTCGCCGTTTGCTCCGCATATGGCCGAAGAGATATGGCAGGCGCTCGGCAAAGAAGGCAGCATCAGCACGGCGGCGTGGCCGACCTATGATGCCTCGAAGATCGTGCGCAACGAGGTCGAGGTCGTCTTTCAGGTGAACGGCAAGATTCGCGGCAAGCAGAGCATGCCCGTCGACGCCGATGATAAGACGCTTGAGGCGGCGGCCATGGATAACGAGCAGATGAAGAAGAATCTGGAAGGCAAGACCATCCGCAAGGTCATCGTGGTGAAAAACAAACTGGTTAACGTGGTGGCGAACTGATGAAGCGAGCGGCGTTAACCGGATCAATCCTCCTTCTCTCTCTTCTGACCGTAACGTGTCGCAAAGAGCCCGAAGAAGTCATCGCCGATTTGCAGGAGAGCATCGCCGAGCTGCCTCTTGATCCGGCCGATCGTCAGGAAGCCATCGAAGAGCTTCTTGCCGAGATCGAAGAATACGAGAATGAAGAGAACGAGAAACGCATCCAGGTGCTGATTGAGAAGGCCGAAGGCGGCCTCTTCGAAGAAAGCGGCGACGGAACCGTATTCGTCGCCCGCACGAAAAGCGGCTGGACCGTGCTTCATGCAGGCGGCCAGAATCAATTCTCTGAAGGCGACGATCCCGAGTCCTTCCTGCTTTCCTTCGGCGGACGTTATATCGTCTATTCGGTTAAAGAAGACGACGAGAAATGCCGCTTCAGCTGGATCGATCTTGGCGAGAATCGCACCGGTTCGGATCATGAAGAGGATTTCATCGAAGAGGCATGTTCGACCCCCGTCATTCCCGGCGATGACGGCTCGGTCTATATCTCGCGATCAAACGACATCTTTCAGCGGAACATGGCCGACGGGCAGGAGAAACTCGTCCTCGGTCGGGCCTTCTTCAAACCTGCCTTTCCAAAGATCAATAATCGTATGTTCATGATTCCGATTCCCGAGGGGATCTGGCTTCTCTTCGGAGCGGCCGGTCATTACGACCTCTATCATTACGCCGGCACGCCGGGCACGGCACGCAAGATCTATCCCGGTATCGCAAGCCCGCTTGTGCAACCGGCAGCCTACGGCCTTTTTACGGAATCGCCCACGGCCAGCACGGCTCTTTTTCTTTATACGGGCGAGGCCGGCCGCTATCGTCTGCAGGGCTTCACGCTTCCTGGAACTCCCTGGAAGTCCTTTCAGGTGCCGGTACGACGTAACGTAACCTACCTGCTTAACGAAGACCAGTTTCTCTTCGTCAAGGACGCCTACCCGATTCGTTATGTCCCCTCAACGGGGAAAGAAAGCCGTCTGCCTCTTCGCGTACGACGCATTTTCGTGCATGGAAGCGGTCTCATCTACGTCGACGAGCAGAATCGCCTTTTACTTCGAACGGAGCCCTATTCGGAGTACGAAAAAAAACTTTTTCAGATGAAAGAAGAGCTTGAGCAGAATCTCCGACAATGATAGAGAGAAGATAGGCTTTAATCCGGCCTTGAGCCGGGTTTCCATCGTCTCTGGGATCTGATATGAAAAAGAAAGATACACGAATGCTATCAAGAGGGCTCCCGTTTCGCCGGGCAATCATTGCCATAGCGCTTTTAGCGGTAATGCTTTCCTGCACAAACGCAAAAGACGAAGGCGAGCTCACCGTGCTCGGCCCCGACGGCGGATACACATATTTCAAGGGCGACCTGAACATGAATCTGATGTCGAATTGCGGCACGGCAACCGCTCAAACCACAACGGGCGGCGGTAGCGGAAGCTCGACGACAAAGAATCTGTGGGATGTTGAATCGTATTTCATCTTTACATACGGTGAATTTATCTTCACACGCTTCACTTATAGCAAGTTGAAAAACTCCTACAGCCTGACTCCTTCGACCACTTCAACCTCCACCTGTAACACCATCGACGGCATATACTGTAACTCAAGCGGCACGCTTACCTGCGAAACCGCCGACAACGTCCGCTGCGGCGGTACCAAAAGCTTTATCTTTTCAGGTGGACTGCCGGCTACCGTATTCCAGGCGGTCACGGGCACCATCGACTATCAGATGAGCGTGGATGAGAACAACAACACCGTCCGCAGCGCCGATCTCGAATTCGAAATGATCGATAGCCAGGGGCGCATCCTGCAGGGCGAGGTTCATTGCTACGCTCCGTGAGGACGGCCATGTATTGCTTTCGCCGACACAGCATCCAGGCACTCTTACTCCTGCAACTGACGGCTCTCATCGCCGGATGTACCCGCGAGATTCGCATGCAATCCCCCGAGATCCCGCCGGAAGTGATCGATATGAGTCGCATCCGACTTGAACCGACGGAGGGAACGGAGCTTGAGGTGCGTTTCGGCGGAGAGCGCGAACGCCCCTATCTGCTCATGAACCTGACCTTCGCCGGTTCGGGGTTGAACGTCATCGAAGAGATCAAGCGCGGCCGCATACTGTTTCATAAGATCGTCGTGCGGGACGCATCGGGTCGCATCCTCGGCGAAGAGCCCATCAACTTTCAGGCGATCAAGATGACCGAGACGCGCATCCAGAAATCCGAATCAGACGTCTACATCACTTCGGATAACGACCAGATCACTCTCGACAAACAGGATCAGAACAAGGACGTCATTCGCCGAAATTATGCCATCCGCACATTTGCCGATAACGATAAGGTTCCGCAGATCGTGCGTCTTCGCGAGATGCCCGACACGAATAGCCCTATCTCGGTGTACGTCGTGCTCCATCTCGTCGAACCCGTCCTGAAAGAGGTGTGCAAGGAGATGGACGGCGAGGCATGCCCGGTCGCCGATTATTATACGTTTCGCGAGGTGCGCGAAGAGTTAAGCGACGTCATGCGTCGTATTCAGCAGGCCTACGAGAAACAGGAGGATCTGCCCGCCTTTCGTCTGAAAAACTCGCCCGACTATTACGTGAAGCAGATGAAAGAAAACCTGTCGCGCATGAACGCCACGCATAAGGCTCCGCATGAGAATCTCAAGGTTCTGAATATCTCGGGCCAGCCGGCGACGCTTTATGCTAACGTTGCCTCGTTCGGCAGCCGCCTTTATTATCGCGAGTGGAAGCTGATCAGCGAACCTGGATTTTTTCGCGTGAAGGTCGGCAAGAGACCGGTAAAGCAGAATTAAACGGGACGACACCTAACGCCTTTTTCCGCCAGGTGTTCTCGAAGGTTATCAGCCGCTCATCGCCTATTGTGTTCGCGGACGATTTGCCGGGGATGATCCCAACCAGATCTGCTATCAGTACAACCCCAGGAGCAACCAACCTGCACCATCGGCACAGGAACAAAGTTGCACTTCAGACCATAGAACGTCGACCTATCCGACGAATCGTATCTGTCAAGTCGAGCCAGAATAACCCCGTCCTTCACAATAATAACTGACTGCTCTCGATTTGGATACGGAATTCCAATCGGCAGAAGAATCCACGGCCCCACATAATTCCACGACCAACCATGGTGAAAGTAATAAAGCGTGGCTCCTTCATACTCTTCGACATCGTGTGCCCTTGCACGAAGCGAGTTCTCATCCACGACTTCACGCCTAACCGAATATCCGTTCTCCCATTCATGGCGGTAGTGCACGACACCAAAGACAACACAGCTCGACTGCAGGCTGAATAAGATAAAGATCGAAAGCCTGAGTACTGCAAGTGCTCCCCTTTCTTTTATCGTGATTCTCAGACCAGACAGGATTCTCATGCTCATCGGCCTCTTACGTACTGATGCGCCACGGCGCCCGATTGAAAGAACTTCGAACCGACAAGGTCTAAGCGCAGACTGCTCTGCGGCATCACCGTCTCGAACAGGCGCGGACCTTTACCGGCAATGATCGGCTGAACGACAAAGTGATACTCATCGATCAGATCGTGTGCGGCGAGCTGTGAGGCGATGCTGAGGCTGCCAACGGCGATGTCTTTTCCGGGTTGCTTCTTGAGGGCCTGCACCTCTTCGACGACGTTCGCCGGTACGATTCTCGTCTTGCTATTCGCAGGCCCTTTCAATGTCTTCGAGAATACGACGATATCAAGCGAGTCGAATACGCGAGCGAACTCAATCGATGAAGCGTCTTCTGTCTGCTCACGGGCAACATCAGGCCAGTAGGGCACCATGAGCTCGTAGGTCGTGCGGCCGAATAGAATCACGCTCGCACCGCGAAGCCGCTCGGTGAAATAATCGTGAAGCTCTGCGTCGGCGATCCCATCTTCGTGGGAACAGTAGCCGTCGGCGGTGATGTTGATGGCAAAAACGACCTTTCTCGTGTTTTCCATGAGGCCTCTTCTGAATTGTGTGGTTGCCCTGTAATGAGGATGCTGTCGTACGCAACGTCAAGGGAAAATAGCGCGACCGCTGGGGCTTTCCGGGCACTCCGGTGTCAAGAAAATTTTCGTGACCTCCATCCCTGGCACACATACTCCATCCTGGGCACGTTAGCCTCATCGCTCATCCCGCCTCGCGTTCCGGTTTTATTCTGCGAGCTAAGACTTTTGTCCACGAAACACACGAAATTCGCGAAAGGGCTTCTTCGTTATGGAAGCCGAGAAAAGATTCTCGTCGTTGTGACTCTGACGCTGTTAAAATATAATGTGAAGAGATTTGACCACGGAGGGAATGAACGGTTGAGGGGGGAGTGCAGACCGCTCCTCTCAGTCCTCCTTTATTCCAATTCGCTCACGATGTCGCCGCAGGAAACGCTGGGATGGTCGAATATTTATGTCTGAGCGGAATGGCATTGTACTGGCAAAAACCGCATCGATCATTTTTCCATCGGCCTCTCGCCTGTAGCGGACTATGGCAAGCTGATCCGAAATATAAAAAAAGCCAAGCTCAAAGAGTTTGTCGTGAAAAACACACAGACAGAGGACGTTCGAAAGATCACCGCGAGCATCCGGGTTATCAGACCAACGATCAATATGACTTGTAACGAGAAGGTCTGGCGCTCTTACGTCGCATATCGCGCATTGTTCTCGATAGTTACTGAGAACTGCTTTTCTCAGGGCTTGCATCTTACGCCTTGTCTGCAATACTGTGGCTGCAGCGGACTCTTCAGCGGAAAACAAGAGTTTCCCGGCCTCTGCAAGACTGATCAATTCTTCATCTGAGAGGTCGTAATCGTCAGAATTCAAAGAAGTTTCTACGAGCAGGTATCCCCCACGCTCAAGAAATAAAATCTGACCGGCGTCTCTTAACTTCTGGAGATAGTAGTTGAGGCTCGACTCTGGCGTCTTCCCTGTTGTGGATGTGTCCCTGATAATATTCGACATTTCCTCTGCAATCAGTTCAGATCGCGGGATCAGCAAAGTGTTGTGCTTCTCTGTGTATCTCTTGATCGCGTTCAGTGTTGCATCTGTCCAGTTCATGACGTTTTAAGCCTCTGCTTCACTCTATTACAGCCTTATCATACGCTCCGGCCCGGCCATTCGATTCTCTCTGTGGTCCCGCGGCGTCAGTGGTTTACAACCTATAAAGAGTCGCCGCAAGATTGGCCTTCCTGATTACTCCAGCCGCGACACGTTCGCCTCATCGCTTATTCCGCTCGCGTGCCCTTCCGTGTTTTTCGCGAGGAAAGAATTTTCGTCCACGAAATCCACGAAAGAGCGCGAAAAGACTCTATATACCCGAACGCCTTTCTCCCATACTTCTTTCCACTTATCCATTTGCCTGCATTTAAGGGATAATCAAAAGCCGGTTTTCGAGGTTCGTGTCTTTTCGTGACTTTCGTGGACCAGAAATGTTTTCAGCCTTGATTTCCACAGGCATCAGAATACCAGCCCGAGGCCTGTCGTCCCTGGACAAAATCCATTCCAACCACTTTTCCACGAAACACACGAAAGCGGCTCGCCGTTATGAAACTCCTATAAAAATTTCGCGGCGGCCACTGTGTCGCTATAACGCGTGTCAGATCTCGATCGTATCGCCTTCGCGGGCCAGTATCAGTTCGAGCTTTCCCGCATATCTTTCGTCGAGATAGGCCTGCGCTTCTTCGAGCATGCGCATGGTCGTCAGGTCATCGTGCGCCGGTTCATGATGCGTCAGTACGAGACGCTTCACCTTCCAGGCGACGGCGCAGTCGACGGCGACGAGCATCGAGGTGTGTCCCCATCCGATCTTCTGTTCGGATTCTTTTACCGAGTACTGAGCATCCATGATCAGGCAATCCGCTCCCTTAAAGAAAGGAGCCTTGCGCTTAACGATCTCTTCAAGGTCGGGGCCGAAGAACTCGGTGTCGGTGGCGAAGATGAACGACTTCTTTCCCTTCTCGACTCTGTAGGCCGTGGAGTTGCCCGGATGAATGAGGCTTTCAGTTCTGATCTTCAGGCTTCCGATCTTGAACGAATCGCCGGGCTCGTAGCTGTGAAAATCCCGCTTCGACATCATCTGATCGAGGGCGAGCGGAAAGAAGTCGAAGATCTGTTGCGTTCGGAATCGCTGTTCGCAGTCTTTGATCGAGGAGTGAAAGTGGATCTGATTGCCCGGTATATATGCCGGAATAAAAAACGGCCACCCCTGGATATGATCCCAGTGCGTATGCGTCATGAGGATGTGAATATCGCCGGTCACGCCCCGGGCCATCATGTCGTAGCCGAGTCGCCGCGCTCCCGTTCCCATATCGAAGATGAGCTGTTCGCTGCCTTCGCGAAGCTCCACGCAGGTCGTCTCGCCGCCGATCAGGTCACGGATGTGGGCGGGCAGCTTTTCGCGGATCTCATCGGCAGAGAGAGACGGATTCTTCTTCAAGAGATCGCGCGTCTTCTCGATCACCGAGTTGATCCTGCTGCGATAGTCGCGGGGGTCGAGAGGGGACGGAACCGAGCCACGAACACCCCACAATTTCACCTGCATTGTTGTTCCTCTATTGCCTGAACGGGCTTGAACGAATCGTTTTTCTCTTTTACAGAGCCGGTCCGCCACAAAACTGTCACGGGCTATTTCTATTTTCGGCCTCCCCCTGAAGAGAAGTAAAGCAATGATCCAGGAAAAAGAGCTACGCCAGAGGCTTCTGGCAATCGTGAGAAGGCCGTCAAAACTGAAGAATCATCCGGCTGTGCTTGTGCCGCCTGAGTCGGGCGCCTTTTCGTCGTCTGATATCTTCGCAAGCGAATCGTCCGTGCATCTGCTTGAGCTGGGCAGCGGATGGGGGGAGTTCGCCATCCAGTGGCTGGGCGCTCATCCCGGGCACGAAATCCTCGCCCTTGAGGCGAAGCCCGATCGCATCTACCATACGCTGAAAGAGGCCGAAAGAAAGCAGGTTGCCGGCCTGAAGATGCTGCAGCTGAACTTTAACTGGTTCCTCGAAGAGTTCCTTCCGCCTCAGAGCTTCGACTGGATCATCGTGAATTTTCCCGATCCCTGGCCGAAGCGCCGTCACTGGAAGCATCGCCTGGTGCAGCCCGGCTTCGCGGAGCGCATGGCCCCCCTGCTGCGAGCAGGCGGCGTACTGCATCTTGCCACCGACTACGCCCCGTACGCCCGGCGTATGCTTTCGGTGATGCGAGCCTCGCCGCTTTTCGAGCCCGTCTTCCAGAATCCGGATTACCGGCGCGAAAGACCTGAAGGTTTCCCTGCGACAAAATTCGAGCGCATGCAGGCCAGTCAGGGGTATCGCCCCTACTTCATGCAGTGGCGCCTGCGCAGGTCCTGACCAGGCGGCGAAAAATCGCTGTTCCGGTGGGGCGGTCTGTCGAAATACAGAAGGCGATGCACGACGAGAAAAAGATGCGACTGACCGGAGCTCAGCTACGTGAGATTCTGCTGCAGAATCGCAAGATGCGAGAGCTTCTGGCCGACTGGCCGGCTCGCAAGATCATGATGGGCTATGAAAAGGACTGGGATGAAAAACGACGTCGCTTCTTTGACGACCATCCTCCCGTGCTTGATGATCAGGTGCAAGAAGAGTCATGAGCCGTGATCGCCGCTTTACTGCTCTTCACGCTCGCCCTGCTGGCTCTTCCGCTGAGCGAACCGCATCTCTTCCCTCATCTTGTCGGATTTGAGTCTCTACTCATCGCCGCCGGCCTGTACGCGTTAGTCGATCGTCGCATTCCTTTCTCTGTGCCCGACATAAAAGCGCCGAAGCGGACGTCGGCGCTGCTCATTGTGGCGGGCATGCTGCTGCTTTTTCTGCTCCCGATGCGTCGCATCGTTGCTCCACCGGAGGGGGCTGGAGATAGCCTCTGGCTTGTCGAGCTGCTTCCGCTGTCAGCCGAGCTTACGGGCTACTGGAGCTCCTTTGACGAGATCCTTGAGCCGCTCATGCGATCGCTTTCGTATCGCCTGATCTCATATCTGTCGGGCCCAGACTTTTCAGGCTTCATTTTATTCGGTGCAGACATTTCCGACTCTCACGTTGCAGGCTCCCTGTTACTGGCCGGCGATTTTGAACGCATCTTTCTCTCGCTCGGGCTGTACAGCTATGTTTGCGGCCTTATTCAACTGATGGCCATCGTCTTCTTTCTGAGAAACAGGCCGCTTCGCAGTCAGATTCGCGGATTCCTGCTTCTTTTCTGCGTGCCCGCCACTCAGCTTTTCGCCGGTTATATAGAGCACTATGCCTTCTCATCGATGAGTATTACCATAATCCTGCTTCTTGTACGGTCAGATCTCGACTCCGCCTCTTCAGTAAAGTTAGGTGCTCCGCGTCAGGCGGGCTTGACCGGTCGCTTTGCGCCGCCCATCATTGCCGCACTGGCAGCGCTGGCCGTGCTGCATCACCTGATTGCGGGCTTTCTGCTGCCGGGCCTCATATACTATCTGTGGTTGAGGAACGGAGGAAACGTGCGGACCTTTGTTAAAGAGGCATCGCTCTCTCTTTTGATCGCCTTGATCGCGCTTTCAGCTGGATGGTATCTCTACTTTGAGGTGCTTCAGCTAACGATCGCCGGATCGCATCTCATGCATCCGCCTCTGCTGTCGCTTCATAAAATCGTCTCATCGATGAATCTCGTCAAAATTCTCTTCGTGCTGCTTCTCTGCGCACCGGCCACGTTTGCTTTCCCGTCTCTTCTGTTCAGACGCTCCGTTGATGCGGCAGAGAAGGTCGTCGCCGTCATCGCCTTCACATACGGCCTTCAGCTAACCATCTGGAATCCCGTTATCGGCCTGCCCGCGGACTGGGATCTTCTGAGCGTCGTCGCCTTCCCGTTGCATGTCCTTCTTTTTATGAGAAGTGAAAAAACGCCGGATCATATGCGGCTCGGCTCCCTTGCCGCGGTGACGCTGCTTCCTGCCCTTCTCTGGTTTCATTACAATCACAGAGACGATAACGAACAGGCCAGGCGGGCGTTACAGACGGCACAGGCCGTCCTGATCGAGTTGAAGGACGATTCTCACTGGACGTCGCTGCGATCGGAGCGCAAACGAGAGCTGATGCTCCTGCATCTGTTCGTCGAGAAAAGTAACGGAGATCGTTCAAAAGCTCGCAGCCTGTTAAAGAGGGCCCGACAGGCAGAAGATGATAGGTCTTACAACGAGGCCCTTGACGAGCTGCGCAGCATGCTGGCGCCCTGATGCCCCTCCCGCAAAGGATGGGCCGGCCATTCCTGAGCCGGCCTTCACGTAGAAGTTATCTCAAGAATGACTTCAGACTACTGTGCCAGGAGCAGAAAGCTCGTATCGCAGAGCACATCGCACTGCGCCGCGCACGTATTGAAGGCTCGCAGCTCCTCACCCGTGGCCCCGCCTGAACTGACGCCCGAGCTTGTGCCGCAATCGTTGTAACAACCATCGATGCCGCTCGGACAGAGAAGCTGGTAGGTAGCCAGTTTCTCGGGGAAGTCGCTTTCGTCCTTCTTGCAGGCGACAGAAACGAGCAAAATGGCAACAAGAGATAGAATTCGAATACGAAGCATAGCGTATTCACATTAAAAATTGACAGGGAGAGGAGAAGCAAGCATAATTTCCCGATGCCATCGCTACACCGACAGAGAGCGCCGCTGGCGATATGGAAAGGCAGGCTGTGCGCCGTTTGCCTCCTGCCGTTTTTCGCCCTCAGCTGTGAGAGAACCTCAGCCGTCCATCTGCGGCAGAAGCTGCCCGGGTCGCATCCGCTTGCAGAGAAGATCACCCTGCACCTGATCGATGCCGATCCGCTACCTGAGCGTGAATGGCAGGCCGAAGCCGATCGTCTTGCGCTGTTACGCAAACAGCAGAACCGGTGCCGGGACTGGAATAACGAAGGCGTGTATAGAGCCCTGATAGAACTGCGGCAGCCACAGAACACTGAACAAATCCCGAAAGCCCTGCCGATTCTCGAAAAGGCCGTGCGCCTCTGCAAACGCAGCATAGTCGACGACAACTACCGTGCCGTCTTCTACCTTAATGGCCGAAAATCCGCCTCTTCAGAGAAAGGCCTGTGAAGTTATCGACGCCCCTTTTAGCGACGCTTGTCTTCGCTCTGCTTTCCTGCCGGCAGGGAACGACCGGTGAGCTTGAATTTCTCAATCCGCTTCTTGTAAACGGACTGCGACGCCCCACAGCCCCCGATGGACTGACATCGACATACGACCCGGTATTACAGTACCTGTGCGTTCGCTGGAATCCGTCGATCGACCCGGACACGGAAAAGGAGGTTCCCGTTTACAGGCTTTATCTCTACTTCGTTTATCCGCCGACGGAGTTCTTCAGGCCCGAAGACCTGCTTGAGGAGGTAGTGGTACGCGAGCATTGCTTCGAAACCGACACGTATATCGGCATGTTAACCTTTGTAGTAACGGGCTATGACGGCCTTGCCGAATCCCTGCCGTCATCGCCTCTTGTTACGGTGCTTCCATGAAACATACCATCCTTATCGTTATCTTTCTGCTGCTTTTCTGTGCTCCGCTTGCGCCCGCTCCTATTACATCTGAGCAGAAAATGAGGCTGAAACCTGAGACGGCGATGTGGCTCGAACCTGTTCTTCCAGGCATCGTTTTTTTTAACCGAGGCCGACCTGTCGCCGGCTCCTTGATGCTTGCCGGTCGCATCGTCACGCTTGCCGGCGCCGTTCACTTCCACAACCGATATGCCGATTATGCATCGGCCGAAAGGGCCGCCCGCATTGCCGATCTCTATTATGGTCCTGGACTACAGTACAGGGATCCGTATTCTGGTGGATACAAGACGACGACGCAGTTCCGAAAAGAGGCCGACAGGAATTTGAACCTGGCCGGTTACTCTGTCGGCATTCATCTGATTCTACTTGGAGTCGGTATGTATAACGGATTGCTTTTCGCAGCCGAAGACAGACTCGATAAGGCTCCCGTCTATGAAGCGGCCTTCTCTGATACGATGCCGGTCGGTATAACGCCGATTCGCCGATCGGCTCTTCCTGCCATAACGGACGATCCGTCATTGCCCGGGCCCGGGCAGCATCGCCTTTTTGAGATCTTTATTCCCCTGGATTTTTAATCATTGAGGGGATGGTGCGCAGGACGATGAGCACGTCGAAAAGAAGCGACCAGTTTTCGATATAGTAGATGTCGGCTTCGATCCTTTTCTCGATCGATGTATCGCCGCGATAGCCGAGGATCTGCGCCCATCCCGTAATGCCCGCCTTCGCGCTATGTCGCAGCATATAACGCTCATAGGTATTCTTGAACTGCTTCACAAAATGCGGACGCTCGGGACGCGGGCCAACGACAGACATATCGCCCAGGAATACGTTCAAGAATTGCGGCAGCTCGTCCAGCGACGTCTTGCGCAAAAACTTGCCGATCGGCGTTACCCGCACATCGTTCTTGCTGCCCCATGTCGTATCGGAGCGGTTCTTTTCCTGAACCGTCATCGTACGGAACTTGATCAGCTTGAAAAGCCGTCGATCCAGTCCGACGCGCTCCTGCACGAAGAAAACCGGACCGGGCGACGACAGCTTCACGATCAGAGCCAGAACGACAAAAAGCGGTAGGTTGAGGATGAGCACGACGGACGAAAAGACGATGTCAAAGAGGCGCTTCATAAAGCGATGATATCCGTTATGAAGCGGAATATCGCGCAGCGTGAGCACGGGCAGGCCGTTCATATCTTCGACGCGAGCCCGATGCGTTACAAGGTCAAAGAGATCGGGAATGATGCGGCAGTCGATGCCTTCCCGGTAGCAGAAATCGACGACGGATCGCAGCTCTTTCGAGGCCCCTTCCAGAGCGACGACGACGGAGTCGATCTGCTCGTCTTCGCAGATGGTCTCCAGCTCTTTCAGATCGCCGATGCGATACGTCGCCATCTCCTTCGGCATCTTCGCCTTCGGACCGAGCGCTCCGCGAATGCGATAGCCATAAAGCGGATACTGCTCCATACTCTGGATAAAACGAAGTGCGTTCTTGCCTGTTCCGACAAGAAGGATGTTGCGAATATTGTATCCGCGACCGCGCAAATAGCTGAGGGCGGCGCGAAAGAGCCCGTGCCCGGCGATGATATAAAGGACGGAAAGCACCGTCGCATAACCGATCATCAACCGCGAATAACTCTGACCCCTGTAAAAGAAGAGCGCGGCAAGTACAATAACGAGAGCGATGGCCACCGCCCTTACGATCGCGAGGTTCTCACGTAATGATTGACGCCCCTGAAGCGGGCGATAGAGATCGACGGCAAGAAATACGACAACCTGAGCCATCACAAACATCAGGGCCAGCGGCAGATAGGCAAGAAGCATCTGCAGCTCGGGCGAACCGACGAAAAACTGAGCCGGTGCGAAAAGACCGTCCGTCATCACAAACTCGCGTCGCTCAGGACTGATCACATAAAAATGTAGAACGAAGGCCGACCAGAAGGCCAGAAAACCGGCAAGCGCATCGAGGAATAGAAGAGATATTTTCAGGGTTTGTTTTCGTTCACGTATCATACTGTCGCTCACTATGGCCCGATGGATTGCACACCGATATCTCCGGGTCGCACGCGCTGCCGGTTCAGGATAAAGCGGCTGGGCCTCTGCGAGACTCCGCCGACATCAAATCTCAGGAAGGTGAAGCTGGCAAAGATCTTATTATCGTAATAGTTCACGACCTGAACGGAGTTTGAGCCGCCGAGCATACTCCTCTGCTCAAGCGCATAACCGAGACGGATCTCATAGTCGTGTGCATCGATCAAGAAGGCGCCCTCAAAGTATCCGATATTGAACGCCGACGTTTCGCGGGCCCGCTGTCCGTTCACGCCCAGCGAATTCGTAAAATCGCGCACAAAATCCGTTTTGCGTTCGGTTTCGGGCAGGAGTGACTCGGGCATGCAACGATCGTTCTTACACATCGAATCGGCGTCATAATTACGCGAATCGTAGCGATCGGGACGAGTCAGTCGTGATTCAAGCTCCATCTCGAAGAAAAGCCACTTTGTGATCTTCACGTCGAGCTTCGAGCTGAAGCGCATATGATCGAGCGACGGATCATAGTAAACATGATACCAGTAGTAACCGAGCTCAAGATAACGCAGTCGATCAAGCAGCCACAGATCGAAACCGCCGGCCTGAAAGATAACGCCGAACAGATTCGAATGATCGCGCTTCAATATCGGATCATAAACATAATCGTTCACGACTCTGAGATCAAGGAAATGCGCCCGGCGCCGGCTGAGCAGGTTCTCACGCCCCGGACGAAACAGGCCGAGCATGTTAAAAAGCATGTCGGCGCGAAAAACCGGATAACTCCATCGCTCTTTCGCTGGAACGTCATACTCGTATTGCCGGAAGTCGTAAACGGACAGCACCTGCAGATTCAGATCCTCAAGCGGGCTGGCGTTAATTGAAGCCTCAACCTCGTTGACGCGCTGCCGGCCGTTAAAGCCCGTATAATCGCTTCGCGTCGCATCCTTCAGTTCTTCTTTGAATGCGTCTTTCTTGCGGTAGACGGCGCGCAAGAAAAGTTCATGAGGGCCGAACGAGAGATCATGCTCCTGCCACCAGTACTGATAGGAATCCCGCTCCGCCGCCGCCTTGATTACGTCTTCGTCTGTCGTCGATAGGTTCTTAGGGTCGGCATTGGTCTTACGCACGCCGAATCCGGCCGAGGGGCGGTAGGTGATGTAAGGATAAAGCGAGAAATGCCCGCGCAGGCCGGATTTATACTCGTTTTCGTTATACTCGACGTAAGGATCGCCGCTTGAATAAAGCTTCTTGAACTGCGAATTCAGCGTATGATCCCAGTACACGGGAAAGAGATCGGCGATCTTGCCGAGGAAGATCTTCTTCTCGATCTTTACAGATGGAGCGATGTCCTGCGTCGGCTCATATCTCGATTCGTCAAATTCTGGACGCTCGATCCATAGCCTGTTACGAGAGGCCTTCACTGTAATATTAAGATCTCCGCGCTGATCGTTATACGTCATCGTCCAGTCCGTCTGATTGCGCGGAATTCCTCGCCCGGCTTCGTTCTTTTTGTAAAGAGCGGGGATGGTCGTATCGGGCTGATAACGTCCGCCGAACTCAGTTTCAAAAAGCCGATGCCTGTAATCCTCGTAACGGATCGAAAGCTTCTGGACGCTGTTTTCTTTGTAGTTCTTATTCTGATAGGCGATCAGAGCAAAGGCCTTGTACCATTTATGACGTTCCTGACTGTAGGTTCCGTCATCTTGAAGAATCTGATTCGAAGCGCTGATGCCTCTGCCCGTTCGAGGATCGGCGACTATCTCATAGCGTTTAAAATCGGCCATGCCGAAGTCGAGAACATAGCTGAGCCCCGGCGAGAACCTGTACATCTCAAGGCCCACATGGCTGCCGGTTTTCTCGTAGATGTCGGCCTTGATGCGATACGCCATCGGCAGGAACGAAGAGAGATAGGCCGAAGGGACGGCAAACTGATATGTATTCTGTAAGAAGTAGCCCTGCAGCGTACCGTGCCCGAACTGCGAGATGACGCCCGTTCCCCATTCCGACGCATAATAAAACGGAAGCGGTAAAACAGGAACGCCGCCCACCGAATAAACGACGCCGGCCGCAGCGATCCTTCCATCGGAATAGATCCATGCCTTGCGTGCGCGAAAGTTATAGTGCGGCTCTTTCGCCGCGCACGTGGTGAAGTAGGCGTGACTGATCGAGAAGCGTCCTTCGCCAAGACCGCGGATGTTCTTTCCGGTGAAATAGATCGGCTGTCTGTAGCCCTCACCGTTATAGAGGATGCCTGCTCCGAGGCGCTGATCATAAATCAGACGATCGGCCGTGACGCGGGCCTGACCCTCGACATAGATCAGATTGCCTTCGGCATAGAGCTCCTTGCGCTCCGTATCGATGATCACTCGATCGGCGAGCAAGATGCCCTGCCCCAGACGAATGCGAATGCGACCGTACAGTTTCAGAAGACCGGTGCCGTCTTCTTCGCCCTGCATCCACTGGCCCTCGGCGGCGTTTTCGATAGCAACCTTACTTTCTTCTTCTTCGCTTCGCACGTCAGAGAGGGCGGCCTTCAACCAGGCATCTTCAAGCTCTGAGCGGTTCTTCAGCGGATCGGCCGTCAGCGACGGGCTTGGCATCGAGCGATCTTCAAGCGTCGGCTGCGTAAGAACGGGATCGGGAAAAAGAAAGACAGCAACAACGGCAAGAAAGAGCGTGCTTCGAAGGCCCTTCAGAATACGCGCCGGAGCAGAAAAAAGGGGCTCCAATGGCCCGAATTCTTTACTTTTTGAATAGAAGGCCATGCGAAAACGTTCCCGGTAAGCATTTTTGGCGAAACGCTTACTGTCAAAGCAAAGAAATGATACTGATCCTTGATTTTTATGTGGATGAACCTGCCTGTTTCGGTGTTCCTCCTTATCTCTCTCCGTACTGCCGCTACGCAGCAGGCGCCCTTGTTGCCGGCGGTATTCCCGCCGAACAGATCGCTTATATGACCGTCGACCAGTGGCGCGCCGCCGGCAAGACGTTGCCCGACGAGTACGAGCTTGTGCTTCTGATATCGGGCACCACCGTTCCGGGCCGCTACCTGGGCGGCAAGATCGGCACCGTCGCCGAAGTGCTGGAGTTTCTCGACCTGCAGGCCCGTCATGATCCGCAGAGCACGACGCTGATCGGCGGCCCCATTCGCTACGCCTCTCCTGAGATTCAGAAGTCCATGCGCGAAAAAGGCGGATGGCTCATTCGCGGAGACCTTGAGTATTACGCCGAACGGCTGGCCGCGCATCCAGAAGGCATCAAGAAGGGTGTGCACGCCATTTTTGAAAACGCACGCCATCCGGTCTTTCCTGCGAAGCGCAGCTACGAAGACGTCGACCGTTACGCCCCACGCGGCGCCTTTCTTACGGCGCTGCATCCGAATAACCCGTATCTTATACTCGAACTCGAAACCTATCGGGGATGCACGCGCGAGGTCTTCTGCTCGTTCTGCACCGAAGCCTTTTACGGCAAACCCGTCTTCAGACAGCCTCAGGGCATCTTTGACGAGGTGGCTGAGCTTTCTCGCATGGGCAATCGTTACTTCCGTATCGGACGTCAGGCCGATCTGATGACGTATCTGCCCGATATGGGCGATTTCAAGAACTCCTTTCCGCGCCCCGTCCCCGAAAGCCTTGAGCTGCTGTATACCGGCATAAGAAAGGCGGCGCCCGATCTGAAGCTGCTGCATCTCGACAATATCAATCCCGGATTGATCTCCACCTTTCCCGAAGAATCGCGTCGCATCATCGAGATCATCTGTCGTTATAACACGCCGGGCGATACGGCAGCGATGGGTCTCGAATCGGCCGACCCCGACGTCATTGCGGCTAACGATCTGAAATGTTCGCCCGAAGAGGCCATGCGAGCCATCGAGATCGTCAACGAATACGGAGCGGCGCGAACCGACGGGCTGCCACGTCTTCTTCCTGGCCTGAATCTGATTCAGGGGCTTGCAGAAGAGACCGAGCGTACCTTCGAGAAGAACTACCTCTTTTTAAAGAGAGTGCTTGATAGCGGGATGTTGCTGCGTCGCATCAATATACGCCAGGCGATGCCGTATAAAAACACGAAGCTCGAACGCGGACGGCGTCAGCAGAAGCTCAGAGGTCGAAACAAACTCGAGCAGCGTTTCATCTACTACCGCGATCGCATAAGAAAAGAGATCGATCATGCCTTCTTGAAGAAGAACTTTCCCGCCGGAACGATTCTTCGTGAGGTGATCATTGAAGAGCAGAATCCAGGTTACATGCTCGGGCGACCTCTCGGTTCGTATCCGGTCACGGTAAAGATTCCGCTTGACGACGCCCTGGCCGAGCAGGCGCGCAAAGAGCGTCGTCCGTTAGACGTCGTCATTACAGGGTGGGAAGAACGATCCCTGCGAGCGCTGCATCATCCGATCGATCTGCGCCGCCTCGGGCTGAAGGCCATTGAAACCGTTCCCGGCCTCAGCCGCAGACAGGCAGGGGAGCTTTTCATACGACTCGGCAAAGGCGAAGTCGGCGACGAAGAGCTGCTTCGTATTACAGAGACGTTGCGCGATCTCCGATTTGATTCGGCTTCTTTACCGGGCCCATAGAATCGCTGTCGCTTTTGCCCTCGTCGCTGCCGGAGTCGGGCGAATCGGCCGGCTCATCCGGCGATTCTTGCGTATCTTCATCGTTTGATTCTTCCGTCGATTCTTCTGTAGATTCATCAGAGGCGGGCATCGTATCTTTAAGGTACTGCACCATGCGATCCGTTCGCTGAAAGTCTATCTTGCCTTCGCTGCTTGTCGTCAGGATACCGCCCTGAAAGACAAGCATAAGCGGACAATCGATCAACATGCCGTCGCCAAACGCCGTCGGGCGCAGATGATGACGCTTTCCGTCCATGTCTGTGAATACGACGCTGCGCGGAAGCCCGGTCCCGCGAAAGAAGATACGATAGTTTGCCGTCGAGAGAAAGGCCTTCGCAAGCTGCTCCGTTTGCGCATCATCGCCTGTAGTTGCCTTTTTCTTGTTATTGCCCGAAGGCCTGAAGAGAAAGACCCACTGCTTTGCGCCGTCAGGATAAGGCAGGAACATGCCTTTGTCGGACTCCGACACCTCGCCAAGCAACGTGCGCGTCGTGCTGAAATCAAACTGACGACGCAACGTCATTTCATCAGAAAGATCCTGCGCCTTTACGTTATTATGAATGCGCTTCGCATCGTGCACGAAGTCCTTCGCTTCCGGAGCCTTCGTCTTCGTCTCTTCGCCCTGCTGAAGAGCCTTCGACATCGTTATGCGAACGGACATTCGAATCGTCCCATCTTTCTTCGCGTCGATGGTCTGCAAAACCTCAAAGCAACTTCCGGTTAAAAAGATCGCACCCAGAACAAGCAGGCGCAGGGTATGCGACATAGCGCGACGAAAAGAGACAGCGGATTTCATGACCCGGCGACGCTACGGCACTCGCCGGAATTGTCCAGAGAAAAAAGCGTGCTTTAGCAGGTTGCTTTTTCAGCAGCCTGTTAGAAGTGCGCCAGGCCTTCGCTACGCGATAGAGCTACCAGAACGAAGGCCTTTCAGACGTGCCTGTCAATAATTCCAACAACAATATCGTTTACGTTTGTTCCTGTATAGCCGCGCCGATACAGAGCATCTGCCGCATCGAGTGCCGGGTAAGAATCACAATCGGCAAGTGCCTGTCGGGCATCCCATCCCTGCCTCTGCATGAGTGCCGTCGTCGTCGCGTCGACGATGGCGCCGGCGGCGTCGGTCGGTCCATCACGGCCGTCCGTTCCAAGCGAGGCAATCGTGATCGCCTGCGAACCGCCGGCGAGGCGAATGGCAGCGGCAAGGGCCAGATGCATGTTGCGCCCTCCTCTGCCAGTGCCCGTCACATGAACGGTGGTTTCTCCAGCGGCGAGAAGCGCAATCGGCCCATCTGTGCCCAGGGATTCCATCTGGCTACAGAGAGCGGCCAGCGTCTCGCCGACGTAAGCCGCATCTCCCTGTAAAGAGGCCGAGAGTGAAAGCGCCCTGTAGCCGAGACGTCGAGCCTCTTCTGCTGCAACGCGAAGGGCTACGGCGGCGCTGCCGATGATACGTGTGGAATTGCGACTCAGCTCGGGCGCATAGCCCGGTCCCGAGGCGATAACGGCCGGATCATCGCCCGGCACATCTGAAAGAAGCAGCTGTATAACGCTGGCCTGTGTCGAACGAGCCAGTCGGCCGCCTTTTACAAGAGAGCGGCTACTGCGCAATGCGTTCACTTCATGGATGGAACGCCCCGATGCGATCAGCTCGGTATACCAGCTCTGCAGATCAGAAAGAGACATCTCGGGCACAGGAAGCTCGAAAAGAGCCGACCCGCCGCCTGAGATCAAAAGCAAAACGACGTCCTCTTCGCGCAGGCCCTGGACGAAAGCCAGAACGGTCCGAGCCGCCTGCACGCTGTTTTCGTCGGGGATGGGATGCCCGGCATAAAAAGTCGAAAGGCCGCTCGATTCGCCTAACCCAATCTCAGATCCATGCGGAACGACCACGAATGTCTTTTCGACGCCGACGCTAAGTTCTTCACAGAATCGCAGAGCTCCTTTAGCCATCGAGCCGGCAGCCTTACCGATGGCGACGACGACAACTCTGCTCGCCGATTTCAGAGCGCCGCCATATTCGTGCAGATGCTCGAAAACGGCCTCTTCGGGTAAACAGGCTCGAACCGCCGCCTCATAGATCTTGATAATGTCGGAACGTGACATCAGTCGACGATCACCTCAAGCCCCACGGGACAATGATCGCTGCCCATCACATCCGCCTCAATCCAGGCATTCTTAATGATGGGTAACGTCTCTTCGCTGATCCAGAAGTAGTCGATGCGCCATCCTGCGTTGCGCTCCCGCGCTCGCGTGAACTGGTCCCAGTACGTATATTTTTCAGGCGAGGCGTCATAGCGGCGGAAGATGTCGATGTAGCCGAGCGATTCCATCTTATCGAGAAAGGCCCGTTCTTCGGGCAGAAATCCCGTTACCTTCGCGTTTTCTTTCGGGCGGGCCAGATCGATCTCTTTATGCGCCGTATTGTAATCTCCCGTAATAATAATCCGCTTTCCTTCGCTGCGCGTCTTCTGCCACAGATCGAGGCAGTGCTCGTAAAAGGCGAGCTTGTATTCGACGCGCTCCGGCCCTCGGCCTCCGTTCGGGAAATAGACATTCCAGAGAACAAAGCCCGGATACTCGGTTATCATAACCCTGCCCTCTGAGTTGTAGTTGCGATCGGCGGGATCGTTTATAAATCCGCTTTGATATGAGACTGGCTTAAACTTTGAAAAAGTGGCCACGCCGCTATAGCCGCCTTTCTCGGCATTGGCCCAGTACCAGCAGTAGCGATCATCTTCAAGAAGAGGACGTGCCTGCTCTTCTTTGACGACCTGCGGCGTTCGAGCGCGCGTCTCCTGCAAGCAGAAGATATCGGGATCGGCTTGATCCAACCAGTCAAAGAAGCCCTTCTTACTGACCGCACGAATGCCGTTCACGTTCCAGCTATACAGCTTGAGCGTCGTCTGGGCGGCCGGCCATGCAGGCAGCTCTCGTTCCTGAAAGGCAAAGCGCTCTTCGGGCAAAGAGGATTTTTTTGGGGCCGCCGATGATCGTTTCGCTGTGCCGTCTGTTTTCTTCGCCGCTTTCTCTGGCGGCTTTTTTATCACGTTCCCTGTCGCCTTCTCTGTGGGCTTCGATGTCGCTTTTTTTGCAACAGTCTCTGCAGTCTTTCTGGCCGACTTCTTCACCGTTTTCACGGCGGTCTTCTTGCTTGCTCTGCTGTCGGTTTTTTTCGCTCTCTTTTCTGCCATCAAGAGCAAGATGGGCGAAGCAAATAAAAAGTCATCACAAAAAAGCGAAGCCGTTAACCATTGCCGCCGGATCACGCCGGAATGAAAAAACCCCGCCTTGCGGCGGGGTTGAAAAAACCATCGAATCCGTGTCTGTATTATCTGAGAAGCTGCAGAACGGATTGCGGTCGCAGATTGGCCTGAGCAAGCATCGCCGTTCCCGACTGAACCAGGATCTGGTTCTTCGTGAAGGCAACGGATTCCTCCGCCATATCGACGTCCCGAATACGAGATTCGGATGCCTGCGTGTTTTCATAGGCGACCATAAGGCCGTTCGAAGCATGTTCGAGACGGTTATAGTAGGCACCCAGGTCAGCACGCTGCTTGTTAATCCTGTTCAACGCAGAATCCAGGACTCCGATGGCATCATTCGCGAACTCCGCCGTCGAAAGCGTGAGAAGCGTTCCGTCGTATCTTTTCAGTGAAAGGGACTGAGAGGTCATCGTCTGGATGTAAACCCTCTCTCGCTGATGCTGGTTCGGTCCGATGTGGAACCACATCGACGATACACGCGAACCGCGAGCGAAATCACCCTTCAGAAGATTCATCTTGTTGAACTCGGCCTGAGAGGCGATACGATCCACCTCGTCGATCAGCTGAGATACTTCAACCTGAATCATCTGACGGTCCATAGCCGTGTAAATACCGTTAGACGACTGTACGGCAAGAACTCGAACACGCTGAAGGATGTCGGCCACTTCTGCCAGATACCCTTCGGTAGTTTGAATCATGCTCATACCGTCTTCGGCGTTACGCTCGGCCTGACGGAGCCCCTGAATTTGAGCCCGCATCTTTTCAGATACGGCAAGACCGGATGCGTCATCGCCAGCGCGGTTGATGCGCATACCGGAAGAAAGCTTTTCCATGTTCTTGTCAACGTCCCAGTGCTGAAACTTCAGCGTGCGATGGGAGTTGATCGCAGACAGGTTATGGTTAATGATCATACTAAGTTTCCTCCGTGAAACTCATAGAATCGCCTCAGAGCATCCATGCTCATCACATTGGCGGTTCTGATATAGATTCGGGGAAAGGGAGGAACAAAATTAGAGCGAGAACGATTTTTTCGGCCCGCTGTCGGCATACTGCCGAAAAAAGTGCATCGCTTTTTTAGCGGTGGTTACGAAAAAATACGCAGTATGGCTAAAGTCACAGATTGCGATACGCAGTCATCGGATTGACGATCTGCGTAATCTGAACGGCGTAAAACTCGTCGACGACGACGAGTCTTCCGCGGCCGAAAAGGCGATCGTTGACAAGAAGATCGACGTCGTCGCCTACGTTTTTATCAAGCTCGACGATTGATCCCTCAGAAAGAAGCATCACATCTTTGATATACATCTGCGTGCGGCCGAGCTCGACGATGAACCTGACGTTCACATCAAGCAGCAGAGGAAAGTTCTTCTTGCCCTGATCGCCGCTCATCTCTTCGTTACGAGATGCGCCGAAGTTCATCGCTTCAACCGGCTCGGAGGAGGGAGAAGAAGAGCCGAGGAAGTCGGCGATCGTATTCAGCTGATCCTGATCAAGGCCGGCATCCGATGCCGCGGGAGTCGGTCCGCCGCCGAGCAAATCCTGCGTCAGGGCGTCAAGCTCCGAGGCGCTTGCCTTCTCGCTATCGGTTCCGAGAAGCTGATCAAAATCCTCCAGACTGAGATTGGTTTCCTCTGCCATACGTTCCTTTATCGGCAGATCGCCGCAGCCGAAAATGAAAAAAGTCAGAGCCCGATGATGCCCTTTCTCTCACGCTTCTTTTTGCCCCCACTCCGGCGTGTCGTCTTTTTCCTACGGAAGACGGTTCCTGCCTTTTTTGCGGCAGGCGGCGCCATCCATGACAGGGCGGATTACCCGCTGACGCTTGCCGCGCTGCGACCGGCTGTGCGGGCCATCTTTCACAATAGAAGAAGCGACCATAGAGTGCTCTACTGGCTACAGGCTTGCCGGTGGATCCGGCTCAGCGCACGCCTCGCCGCGCACTCCGTCGAACTGCGCCTTGAGCCAGGGTCGTGGCCGGGGCGACTTCTTTTAAAGCTCTTCTCGTATCAGGCCACCCGGTCGCTGCGTCGATTGCATGCGCGCATCTATGAGGCGGCCTATCAGGCGAGCGGCTTCGAGTTTGCCGGCAGCATGACCCACTACAGCCGCCCCGCTCCCTTAAACCGTTTTGCGGCGCTGCTGCAAACCCTCTATAGATTCCGCTGGCTGCCTGTGGAACGGCTGCGTCTCAGCTCCGCCTTTTTTATCGCGCTGAAGCCGACGCTTCCCGACATCCCCCCTTTTCATAGCGGTGGGGCCGGATGGCTTCTCTCTGCTGAGCTTTTTGCCATTACCGCGAAGAAAGGCCTGCGTATTCCGCGCCTCCTCTCTCGCCGACTGCAGTCGCTCCTGTGGCAGATGCATCCGGTCATGCTCATTCGAAACGAAGACGGCCGACATCTGCATGGCTATCTCATTACAGAGCAACGGGGGCATGCCGTGCGGCCGGCCGGTCCGTTTTATTATCTGCCGCTTGAGGCCGGTATAAGCGGACTCGCCCTGCGGCCCGGTCGGTATGGCGGCTTCGACAGAGCCTTTCCGTTTCGCAATACCGATGATCCGACATTCCTTTTTTATGAAAGGTCGGATGGCCTCATCGACTGCTATCAGGTGCTCTGCGAGTATCCGGCCAATCATCTACAGCGTTTTTCGGTGCGGCCGCTATACACATCGGAGGCAGGACAGCAGAAGCGCCCCTTCGTCGAAACGCCACAGAGCGTGGTTCGGCCGCTTCCCGTCGACGGAGCGCTCTATCTGAGCCGGATCGACCTGCATCTGCAAACGTTCTTCCGTCTGCGCCGCGCAGATTGTCTGTGGCGGCCGGCGCTTGATTCCGCACCCGCTCTTGATCGTGTTCCGACGCTTGATTCCATGCCGGTCGATACGCGGCCAGCGCCGTAAATTCCCGATTGCACGCTATGACATGGCCGCTTCAATGAGTCATGATCGACTTCCTCTTCAAGAATAGCGTGCGCATGGCAGAAACGGCGCTGGTGCTCGGCCAGGCCGGCCTCGGCTGGCTGCTCGGACATCGCCCGCCGGCCCCCCGGCTGCTTCGCGAAACCTTTGAACGACTCGGCACGACCTTTATCAAGCTCGGTCAGTTCATTGCAAGCGCTCCGTCCATCTTTCCTGCCGAGTACGTTGAAGAGTTCCAGTACTGTCTCGATCGCACGCCGCCCGTCGCCTTTTCTGATATCAAACGCATTCTGAAAGAGCAGTACGGGCGCGATCCGTCCGAGGTATTCCGTCGCATTGAAGAGAAGCCGCTTGCCTCGGCTTCTATCGCTCAGGTGCACGAGGCCGAGCTGCATGACGGTCGCGTCATCGTGCTGAAGGTGCAGAAGCCCGGGGTGCGCGACATCATCCTCACCGATCTGAATTTTCTTTTTATCGCCTCGCGACTTCTCGAATGGTTTGTGCCCGGCATGGAGCGTACGTCCATCTCGGCCATCATTGAAGATCTGCAGAAAACGATGATGGAAGAATGCGACTTTCTGCATGAGGTCCGTAACCTGAAAGAGTTCCGGGAATTCCTCGATCGTACGGGCATCGACTTCGCCACGGCTCCGGCCGTCTATGAAGAGTTAAGCGGTCCACGCGTGCTCGCTATGGAGCGCCTCTATGGAGTATCGCTTACCGACCTCGACTCCATTCGCAAGTATTCGAAAGATCCAGAGCAGACGCTTATCCAGGCCCTGAACGTCTGGTTCCTGAGTCTCATGGCCTGCGACTTCTTTCACGCCGACGTGCATGCAGGCAACCTGCTGGTGCTCGAAGACGGACGCATCGGCTTCATCGACTTCGGCATCGTCGGCCGCATCAGCAAAGAGATCTGGTCGGGCATGGATCTGCTGATGCAGGGCATGAACGCCCAGGATTACCGCCAGATGGCCGAGGCCATGACAAAAATCGGCGCCGCCGATCGCGACGTAGACATCGACGTTTTTGCAAACGATCTGAAAACGATCTTTGAAAGCATGCAGCGCATGGAAACGGCCGCCTTCCGGTCGGGCCAGGTCGACGAGATGGAGATCAATCATCTGGTTCTATCGTTATCCGAAGCGGGTCGCAAGAACGGCATCAAGTTTCCGCGCGAATTCGCCCTGCTCATCAAGCAGTTCCTGTACTTCGATCGTTATATTAAGATACTGGCGCCGAAGATGAATATGTTTCAGGATGCGCGCATTCAGCGAACGGGGTTATCGGGGTGAGGGGGTTCTCCCGTCTAACCCATCCCATCGAACCGGCACTCACCTGAGAGCAGAGCGTGCCGGTGTGACTTACAGTCTCTGCAAATCCGCCAGAAACGACTTCAACGCTCGTCCGCGATGCGATCGCTCGTTTTTCTCCTCTGCCGAAAGAGAGGCGTAGCTACGACCGGTGATCAGATCTTCGAAAACCGGGTCATAGCCAAAGCCGCCGATGCCTTCGGGCTCGAGAAGGATGCGGCCTTCGGCAACGCCTTCGTAATAACGTATCTCGTCGTCCGGAGTCAGGAAAGCAAGCGTGCAGACGAAGCGTGCCTGCCTGAGATGCGAGGCGACTCCGTGCATTTTTTCAAGCAGCAGCCTCAGACGTCCGGTGTCGTCCAGGCCTTCGCCGCCATAGCGAGCGCTTTTCACGCCCGGTTCGCCGTTCAACGCATCGACGACGAGGCCGGAATCGTCGGCAAGAATGGGAATGCCTGCGGCCTCGCAGAAAGCACGCGCCTTCAGGGCGGCGTTTTCGGCGAAGGTGTCTCCCGTTTCCTCGACATCAAGGCTGAGGCCGATAGAGGCCGGCGTGCGAACGGGGATGGCAAATTCAGAAAGCATCTCTTCGAGCTCGCGAATCTTATGGGCGTTGCCGGTAGCGATGAGGATGCCGCTTCGTCTGAGCTCAGGGAGTTTCATGTCCCTGCCCTCTTACCTGATAAGAATGCACGGCTGCGTCAAGGTTATCAAATACGAGAAAGACGCGGTCAAGCAGAGTGATCTGCAACACGCGAAGGACGTCGCCGGCCGTCGTAACGATTCTTACGTCTCCTTCGTGACGGCGAATGCGTCGCTTTACAGAGATAAGGGCGCCAAGCGCCGAAGAGCATATATGCTGAACGGCCGTCAGATCGAGAACGATGAGACGACTGCCCTGCTCCAGAGTACGCTCAAGCTCCTTCTCAAATACGGGGCTATCCGTATGCTGGATGTTGCCCTTCACTGTGAGAATGTCGACGTCTCCCTTTCGGTTTCTTGAGATGGAGTCCATACCAGCCCGTCCCTCTGTCTCTGGAAGAGCGAGATGACATGCACCTCTTTCACTCCGGCCCTTTTCAACAGGCGAGCCGATTCGTTCGCCGTTGCGCCGGTGGTGAAAATGTCTTCGAGCAGCAGATAATGGTCTACTTTCTCAAAGGATGCTGTCAAGCGTAACGAACGCGGAAGGTCAAAAAAACGATTCTCATATCGCGCAGCAGATTGCTTTGCGCGCTTGATCTTCATGATATCGGCGCCGCATGCGACGCCCGCTCTTTTCGATGCGTATTGAGCCAGATCGGCGACGGGTTGATAGGGGCGAATCCGGTGTGCAAGCTTGCCCGACGAGATCCATCCGATGCGCCGCACTTGCATCGACGACATAACGTCACAGATGGCGTCGGTAAAAAGGCGGATCAGCCAGCGCTCGTTCTCGAATTTCAGTTTACGTATCAGCGGCGCCGTCGTTTCATCAAGAGCGTACAGGGCCCTGTAGGTATCAAAGAAGACGTTACGGCTCGAGCAGAACGAGCATCCGTCGTCCAGCCGCGAAAAACAGGTTGCACATCGTCCTTGCCCATCAAGCCTTTGCAGGCGAAGACTGCAGGATGGGCAGAGGCCGGTGTTCTCTATTTCGATTTCGCAGATCGAGCAGAGTGAAGGGCTGTAAAGATGAAGCAGACTCATGCCTGTAAAGGTGCGAAAGTGATCGAACGGAAATAAAAAAATGGAAAAAAAACGACAGAGCCTGGCCGCTCTGACAGGGATGGCCTTTTCAGGCCGGATGCTCCGCTTACTGCCCGCCCTGTTTCTCATGGCCTTCTCAGCGATGGAGGCACGACCGTTCAGCGATGAGGCGACGCTTGCAGCGGAAAGCTATATCGTTCAACCGGGACGGGGGCCTTTCAAATACGCTCACCTTTTTAATATCGAGCAGGATCAAGAGGGCGAACGATCGCTCGGACTCATCTTTCGCGCACGCACGGCCGTAACCCTGCGTCTGAAGAAGCCTCTTCGCCTGCACGGCTTCACGACCTCGATCCATCTGCGCCTTGAAGGATTTCGCGGCGCAGAGACCGTCTATGCCCTGTTTGTCGATCGGCGCGGTAAGACGCATCGCGTTCTTATGGGAAGGGCCGACAACTACGGCTTTCAGGAATGGCATGCCGATCTTCGCGGTAAGCTTGTATTCAGACCGCAACGTTTATCTGAAACGAGCTACGTCGACTTCGTCGGATGGAATATCGAACCCGATCTGCGGCAGGCGGAGCGCAGTACCTATATTATAATGCGTCAGCCTGTTTTTGACGTGCGCCCGTATGATATGCGCGGCGACGCTCTCTAAAAGCGCCTTCGCCTCTCGCACAGTATCAATTACGGAGCAGGATTAAAGCTCTGACAGGATACGTTTACGCTGCTCTTCGTATTCCTTCTCTGTAATGACGCCTGACGCCTTCAGCTGCTCGAGTTTTTTCAAGCGCTCGGCGACATCGCCCTTCATTTCACCCGGCTTCCCGTCTGGACTCTTTTCAGGCGAAGGCTTCTCGGCCGTGTCGGATCGCATAAACCGCGGATCGGGTTTCAATGCCAGCATCTCTTTTTCGGGAATGACGATATGCGTCAGGTGCGTGAAATCGCCCACTTTCTCAAACGAATAGAGCGTACTATCGAGAAGACGCGTATCTTCCGGAGCCTTCCGCAGATTGACCGGCTGCACATCGATCCACTTATCATCGTTGATGAAGTCGTCGCCCAGTAGCTCGGTGTGAATCTCGCCGAATACAAGATGTACGTTCTCGCCATCGGTCCAGAAAAGCATCGTATTACGACGCATCTTCGAAAGCACCGTATTAAACGGATCGAACCTTGTTACAAGCAGATAGCGCACATGCGGCTGTCCGGCCTCGATCACATCTTTCAATACCGGAGCGATCTCGGCCAGCTGCGCCTTGTAGAAAACGGGATACGTGCTGGCGCCGATCAGCCCTTTTTTCTCGACCCGCAAATACGTAAACAGGCTGAGCAGTCCTTCTGTCGAACCGGCCGGCAGCGGCTTCACCGGCTTCAACAGCGGACGAATCTCGTCGTCATCGGGATAGTCGGCCTCGGCAAGGGTATAAACGTAGACCCGCTCAGATTTGTAGATTGCCTGCTTTTTGTAAAAGGCCGATGAGCACGAAGCAAGAAAAAACAATACGATGAGGACGATAAGGCTGCGGAGGGAAACGCTAAAATCCATGGGCAGTACGCTACCGCTTCATAGAGAGCTAAGTCAAGCGGCTTTATCGAAGCTCAAAAAAAAGGTCGAAGCTCCTCTTCTGAGAAGACTTTCTTGAGATCGGCGACCTCAATCACGCGGAAAATCTGAAAGAGACCGGCAAGCTTGAATACGGAATGAAGCGACCGATTGAGGCCGACAAGGTTCAGACTGCCCAGCCCGTTACGAAGCAGCTCCGAAGATTTGATGAGGATTCCGATGCCGGAGCTGTCGACAAACTGAACTCGCGAGAAATCAAGATAGACATTTGTGCCAGAAACATCTTCGAGAGCCAGCAACTCGTCGTAAAAATCATGCGCATTCTCCATGCGGATGTCTTCAAGAGGACGGATGAGGATATCACGAGAGTTCCTGATCAAAACTTCTATCATTCGAGATCTTCTTTCTTCAAGCCCGGAATCACGTGCTCGAACCCCTCTTTATCTCTGTAGAGAACATGGATCGACTCACCCTCTACCTTCTGAATCAAGACGGGGCTGCCCTGCAGGACAAAAATCCCCTTGAAGAGAAAGGTCGGTTTTTTCAAAAATCGCTGTTCGCCGGGTTCAAATGACACGCTGGACCCCATTCTTCTCTGCTCCAATTGAAAACAAGGTTTTTTTGATACCCTATCAGACCCTGCCCGCCTGCTCGGTGTAGAGTGTCTTTCCTTCCTGCTTCATGACCCTGTACAGATGCACCTGCCTCTGGTCGAGACGTGTGCCGACGTCATAAAGGGCTCCGTCAAACTGAGCGCCGTCCACCTGCGCCCCTGCCAGCTTTGCCCAGCGCAGATCGGCCTCGCGCAGGTCGGCATTCTTGAGATTACAGCTATTAAGGAAGGCGCCGCGCAGTCGGGCGCCGCGCAGATTTGCGCCTTCAAGATTCGCATTCTGCAAGAAGGCATTCTGTAGATTGGCGCCCTCAAAATCGACGCCTCGCAGATCCTCTCCTTCGAGGATGACCTGCGTCAGCTTCTCACCGCGCAGATGGCCCTGCTCTTTCAGCTTCTGTAGAGCGACGGTACGCGACACACGATCGTCGGCGCTGATGCCTGTTCCGTTACGAAAATCGGCGATGGCCTTTTGCATGGCCTCGACGGCCGATTCGGGATAGTTCTTGCGCCGCTCGGGGAACTCAAACATACCCTCAACGTCGGCGGCGGTGATGCGTTCAACCTCTTCGACCGACCTTCCTTTTGCCCATTCGGTGGCCATGGCAAGGGCGGCCAGGCCGAAGCCACAGCCCGTCGTCGTATAGCTGGCGTCGACGACGCGATCGGTATCGATTTTCAGATAAAGCCTGTATCCGTCGCCGCAGCCTGTATTGCGATATGATGAGACGACGGTGGCATCGTCCATCTCACGATAGTTCAGACGGGTATCATTGATCTCTTTAAAGCGTTCGTAGTCCATGGCCTTCTCTTGAAGCGTCCTCGGTAGGATGCCGACGGCGTCCCGGAGGCTTGCGACTCCGAGCAGCTTCAATTAAGTAAGGCCCGACGCAGACGACGAGCGAAAAGGACTGAGAACAGGCTTAAACCGCGCCCTCAGGGCGCATTGAACAGGCTTTCACTTTTCTCGTCGAGAAGCACCGACGACCGGAGACGTATACGAATACAATCCGTGCACCGTTCCCTGCGCCTGTGCCGATAGCGATCGCCTTTCAAAGCGCACCTTGCCCTGCGCCATCTGCTCATGCAGCTCGGGAATGCTCTTCACGCCCATATCCTGAAAGGATTGCTTCAGGCCCTGTACGAGATAAGGAACATACTGGAACATGGAGCCTTTATCGACGACGGCGCCCGTTACTCCCTGCGCTACCTTGATATCAAGATCTTCAGAGAAATAACGCTTTGCGCCGCCTGCTTCCATCGCCTCAAGCGAGGCCATACCGCGATACCGCTTCAGTCGGACGCCGTTCTCGTAGAAATACTCGCCGGGAGCTTCGGACGTTCCCGCAAACATAGAGCCCATCATCGTCGTCGATGCTCCGATAGCAAGGGCGACGGCGATATCGCCGATGTTCGAAATGCCGCCGTCAGCTATGACCGGAACGTTGTAGCGACGTGCGAATTTTGCCGTCTGATAAACGGCCGTCGCCTGCGCACGGCCCACGGCCATCGTATCCTGCGTGATACAGATCGAACCGGGTCCCATACCGATACGCAGCGCATCGGCGCCGGCTTTGATGAGATTGTAACACTGATCCATCGTCACGACGTTGCCGGCGATGATCTGCACTTCGGGATAATGCTTCTTCATGTACTGAAGCAGCTCGATCTGATAGTGAGAATTACCCTGAGCCGAATCCACGACAACGACGTCCACACCGGCTTCGATTAACGCTTCCAGTCGATCACGGGCCTCAAGCTTCGTCGAGATCGCGGCGCCGACCATGAGCCGCTTCTGCGAATCCTTCGAAGCGTCGGGATATTCACGATGCTTCTTGATATCGGTACGACAGATAAGCGAAACAAGCTGGCCCTTCTCGTTCACGATGGGCAGCTTCCCTTTTTTTGAGCTTTTCAATATCTCGTTCGCTTCGGCAAGCGGGATGCCTTCGCGCACCGTAACAAGGTCCTTTGTCATCACCCGATCGAGCGTGAGAGTGCGGTCTTTCTCGAGGTCGACGTCGCGGTTCGTGACGATACCGATCAGTTTGCCGTTGCGCGTTCCGTCTTCGGTAATCGGAATGCCCGAGAATCCGAAGCGTGCCTTGATCGTATAAACGTCTTCGATAGTATTTCGGGGTGAGAGCACGATCGGATCGGTGATAAAGCCGTTTTTAAAGCGCTTCACTTTCAAGATAAGGTCACGCTGCTGTTCAATCGTGTTATTGTAGTGGATGATACCGATGCCGCCCGTCAGAGCCATGGTGATGGCCATACGGTCTTCGGTAACCGTATCCATCGGCGACGAGATGAGAGGCTTTTTAATGCGAAGATCACGAGTAAGCTGCGTGTCCAGATCCACTTCAGACGGATGGAAATCGATAAAGCCGGGCAATACGATGAAATCTTTGTAGGTCAGACCGGTCTGGCCGGCGAACATCTCTTCGGCCGAGAAGCCGTCTCTCAGGTCTTCGGCGTTGATCTGAAAGTCCGCATCGTCTGTGAGCTTGGTGTATTCCTGCGAGCCTGCACCGGGCATACTAGTCCTCCCACAGGAGCTCCCTGTGGAAGAGAGCCACTGTAGAAACAAGATTATCAAAATCCCTGTACAGGCAAGTGATTTAAGAGCGGAGGAAGCCGGCGGCCGAACGGATTCCCTGACATATCATGGCTACATCTCGCCGCAGGGTCTTACAGAATCCGCTTCTTCTTCAACTCCTCAAGTCTGGCCGCATCAAGACCCAGCGCTCCGTAAACGGCGGCATTGTGCTCGCCGACGTCGGGCGGAGCAAGCCGATAGCTGACGGGCGTTTCTTTTAAATGAAAGGGGGAGCCCGGAACTCTGATCTTCCCCAGACGTCGATCCTCCAACTCTACGATGGCGTCACGATCGTGTAACTGCGGATTGGCGAACGCCTCCTCTATCGTAAGAATCGGCGACAGACAGGTATCGGTATGATCGAAGATGGGTTGAAGATCGGCGTAGGTTTTTTCGGCAAAGAAGGCGGCCAGTTCGGTACGCACGCCTTCAAAATCGCCATCCGCAGTTCGCTTCAACAGCTCCTCACGACCGATCTGACGCAGAAAGACCTGAAAGAACTGACCTTCAAGAGCGGCCAGAACGACATGGCGACCGTCCTTCACGCGATAGATCTGATAGTTAGGCAGAAGCCGGCTCAGCTGCATCTTGCTGCGCTCTGGGTTGCGTCCTGTCGCCAGATACTCGCCGGCATGCAGCGTGAGCATGCTGAAGGCTCCGTCCATCATCCCCGTATCGACGAAGTTACCGCGGCCTGTGCGCTCTCGTGCATAGAGAGCGGCTAAGATGCCCGAAAGAGCAAGCAGGGTTCCACCGGCGATATCGGCGACCTGAATGCCCGGTAGTACAGGATCCTCTTCCGTGCCCGTAATATGCAGAACGCCTGTGCCCGCCAGGTAATTCGCGTCATGCCCGGCCTTATCGCGATCGGGCCCGGTCGTTCCATAACCCGAGATGGCACAATAGATCAAACGGGGAAAGCGCTCTTTTAGCGCCGTATAACCCAGACCGAGATCATCCATCATTCCAGGTCGAAAACCTTCGAGAAGAACATCGGCCGTCTCAAGGAGCTTGAGCAGCAGCTCCTGGCCTTCCTGTCGCTTGTAGTTCAGAGTGATAGCCTTTTTGTTGCGGTTAACGACATAGAAATAGGCGTTTGTTTCTTCTCCGTTGCCTCGCAATACGGGGCCCATACGCCTTGTTCCGTCGATGGCGACGGGATGCTCCACCTTGATCACCTCGGCGCCCAGATCGGCGAGATGCATGGAGCAGAGCGGCCCTGGAAGCAGCATGGAAAGATCAAGAACACGAACGCCGGCCAGAGGGCCGTTGCTGGCATCGCTGCCGGAATACGAATAGGTTTGCATAAGAAATCCTTTATATTTTAGAGTATCTGAGTGATTGACGGGCACTTTTTATCGATCCAGATTGACTTTCAAGTCAATTTTCACCTGTTCGGTTATCACAATTTCGGATTTCAAAGCAAGAATCGTGGTGCAACGGCTCCCGGGTCATGCTAACTACTATGTATGACGGCTGACACAGCATCACTGAAAACACTCGCAGAAGAACGCTGGAATGTGCTTGTATCGAGGCGGAGCCATGTGCCCGATGCAAGCACTTCAGGCCTCGCCGTTCCACTTAATCCCGCCTTGCTCGACCCGGGCTTCTTTTACGGTGTGAAGACGACGAAGATCTACTGCCGCCCGAGATGTCCGTCGAAGCTTGCCCGTCGCGAGAACGTCGTCTTCTTTGACACGATTGAAATGGCCAGGCGGGCCGGATTCAGGCCCTGCAAGCGTTGCCGTCCCGACGATGCGTCCTCCGGTACGAAGAACGACAACATCATCGCCTCACTCTGTCGCTACATCGACGGCTGCGAACATATTCCGACGTTAAATGAGCTCTCTCAGAGATGCGCCATCAGCCCTTATCATCTTCACAGACTTTTCCGCGAGCGGACGGGCCTAACGCCTCGCCAGTACGCGGCCCAGCATCGTCGCGAGCGTCTGCGATCCGAGCTACAGAAAAGCCGTTCGGTCACCGATGCGCTTTATCAGAGCGGATATAATGCCGGCAGTCGCTTCTATTCGGATGCCGATTGCACGGCAGGTATGTTGCCGTCGAAGTACAGGAAAGGCGGCGAGGGAGTCGTCATCCGCTACGCCACAGGCCGATGCTCTCTCGGCCGCATTCTGATCGCCGAAAGCGATCGCGGCATCTGCGCCGTTCTGTTTGCCGATCATGACGATATTCTGAGACGGGAACTGAACGCCATGTTTCCAGCCGCCGGCATCACCGAAGATACAGAATCGTTATCCGATCGCCTGCGCGCCGTTACGTCGCATATCGAGCATCCCGGCCGCATCTTTTCGCTGCCGCTGGATCTGCAGGGTACGGTCTTCCAGCGGCGGGTCTGGCAGGAATTGCAGACGCTTTCACCCGGCACGACGATCAGCTATGCCGACCTCGCCCGCCGTATCGGATCGCCCGATGCAGTCCGCGCCGTCGCCGGAGCCTGCGCGGCGAACCGACATGCCGTCGTTATCCCCTGCCATCGCGTATTGCGCTCGGACGGATCCATATCGGGATACCGATGGGGCGTAGAGCGAAAGAAGCTGCTGATAGAAAGGGAGAGCCGAATCGACGATTAAACGACGACGTAGATCTGCAAAAGCTCCAGATCAAACTCAATGCGGGCCTCGGCCTTCAATTGCGAGAGCTGCAGCTGCATCTCCTGGCGCGCCTTGATAAGCTCGTTCTCTGTGCGCGTCAGCACCGCCTTTCGTTCCGGAACGGGATTCTGTGCGGCACGCATGCGCTCGATATCCTTCTTCTCTTCAAGCTGGCGGATCTTTTTGCCGTAGCTGATCTCGATCTTCGATTCTTCGCTTCGAAAAAGCCCGTTCCGTTCCCGACGCACCTCTTGCCCGCGCTGAAGCGCATGCTCGCTGACGACCTTGCGACATGCCTCGATTTCAGCCGGATGCACAGCGAGCATCTCGGGCAGCAGTCGTTCATCGTCTTCGAAGGGAAGACGATCGAGAATCGTAATCGCTGGCTCTGCATCGGGCAGACCGTCTGATCCTCCGGCCGGACGAAAGCTCATCGCAAGATCGGTGAACTGCAACCCCGAGCGATAGTGAATCACCCAGGTTAAATAGAGGCCGGGCTGCAGGCCGCGACGACGCTTCACGGTTAACTGTGTGCGGCGCTCCGGATGATGCATGAAGTAATCGATAGCCTGTTCGATCAGCGGATGCCCGGCGGCGAGAAAGACAAGTCGCTCATTCTGAAGGGCATAGTCCGAGTCGAATGTCGCCTCTTCTGAGGTTTTTGTCTGCAGATCGTGCAGGCGATAGACGGTACACGTCTCGCGACGTTCCTCGATCTGGCGGCGCCCCTTCCGGGAGGCCTGTTCGGCCTGCTCGGCCCTGACTATCTCCTGCTCACGATCGTCAGGCAGCAGCTCGACCTCGCGCAGGCGTTCAAGACGGAACCGGCCCTCCGGAACGATCTTCAAGAAACGCAGAACGAGGTCTTCGATAAGGCCGTTATCCAGACGTCGCTCCCGTCTTGTATAACGATAGTAATCATTGAGATTAAAGTCGACGAAACGCGGAGCGACAAGCTGATTCAACAGATTATACGAGTCCCGTGCCCTGCTGACGCGCTCTTCAAGGCCTTCGTCGAAGTCATTCTTGCCGATGCGGCCCGAGATAAAGTCCATGAGACTGCGCGAGAAGCGCAGATCGTCTTCGACGGTGCCAAGCAGCATGTCGGAGGGCCCTATCGATTCCTCAAAAAGACGGATCTTCTGCTCAAGTACCTCGATGACGCGCTCGGCAACCGTATCGCGCGTGCAGAAGTTCAGAATCAGGCAATCGTTCTTCTGTCCGAATCGGTGAATCCTGCCGATACGCTGCTCGATTTTCAGAGGCGACCAGGGAAGATCATAGTTCACAAGGATGTCGGCAAACTGCAGATTTCGCCCTTCACCGCCGGCCTCGGTACATATCAGCACCTCGTCGTCGCGCTTGAACGTTTCGATGGCATCCTCTTTCTGTTTGACGTTCAAGGAGCCGTGGAACTGCACGACCCGATAGCCCTCAAGGGCCTCGGCCAGGTACTCCTGCGTCGTGCGGAACTGCGTGAAGATAATGAACTTCTTGTGTCCCTTCTTGCGCAGTTGATCGACGGCCTCTTTCAGCTTCACGACCTTGCGGTCTACGCGAATCCGGCGTCCGAGCTGGATCAATCGCGAAAGCGTGAGGATCTCTTTGCGAAAATCGTTCAGGTTCTTCTGCAAAACGGAGCGGTCGTCGCCGCCCAGCTCTTCGGCAAGCTCGACTAAATACTCTTCGTCTTCGATCGAATCGAGCGAATCCATGAAGTCGTCTTCTTCCTGCACAAGACGCTCGGCGAACGAAGCGGTACGATGCATACGCATCTCAAGCATGGCCTTGCGCTTTTCAAGAGCGCGCAGAAGAGCCCGCGTCGACGAATCAAGCAGCTTCTGGAAGACGATCATCACGAATCCGACGGCCCTGTTCTTCTCGGACATGGCGATGTTGTATTCGCGCTTCACATATTCCGTCGTCGCGTCATAAAAGGCGCGCTCTTCGGGACTGAGATCGAAACGCACCGTGCGGGCGATGCGACGCGTGAATCCGCCCACCTCTACCTTGCGGCGGCGGATCAGGATCTTTTCGAGCTTCGTTCGCAGCTGCTCGACGCTCTCGCCGTTACGCGACGGAATGACGTATTCGTTATAAAAAGAATGCTTCGGACCGAGCAGATGCGGATCGAGCAGATGAATCAGATAATAGAGCTCTTCAAGCTTGCCGCGAAAGGGCGTCGCGCTTAACAGAAGAAGGGCGTCGACACGCGAGGCGATCTGATCGGCGAACTGATACCCCTGCGTGATCTTGTTGTCGTCGCGACGCAGACGATGCGCCTCGTCGAAGACGGCCATATCCCACGGCATCTTTAAGATCTTTTCGTTATACTTCTCGTTTTTGATGAAGTCGATCGACGTGATGATGCGGATGGACTCGGACTTCGCTGCCTGCGCCATAACGGAATTGAAGTTCGCCCGGTTCATGACGAGGAACTCTTCGTTGAACCGCGTGCGCATCTCATTCTGCCACTGAATCGTAAGCGTCGCCGGCGTCGTGACGAGGATGCGTCGGTAGCCTTTACGAAGCATCAGCTCCTTCATTACCAGACCGGCCTCGATCGTCTTACCGAGGCCGACTTCATCGGCGAGAAGAAAGCGAGGTCGCAGAGCGGAACAGACGCGATGTGTCGCCTCAATCTGATGAGGGAGAAGACGCGTGCGCGAATTGGAAAGACTGCTGAGCTTGTCGTAGCTATGACTGAGACGGATGCGATGGGCCAGATAAACAAGCGCCGGTAGATCGCTTCCGTTCGCAGGCACGAATACGTGTTTCTCGCCTTCCACCGGTTGCGCGGGAAGCGAGAACAGGTCGACGCCTGTCATTTCTTTAATGGAAGAGGAAGCCTTCATCGATCTATCTGTACTGCGGAAAGCCTGATCGGCTCCAACAGGTTGTACAGACTGGATTATGTCTCATTTTCAGCAAGTCAATTTTTAGAGCCTGTCCCAAAACCGCCTCTTCAAGGTCAGCTTGCGCCGCGCAATCGCCCATCCCCGTTCAAGCGGATTCCCGGAACTGTAAAGCTGCTTCACAGATGCCAGCGCAGTCGGCTGCCCGCCGGCCCTGGCAGGACTTCGATACGCGCCTCCACCTGCTGGCGTATCTCTTCGACGTGCGAGATGACTCCGACAAGACGTCCGCCTTCTTGAAGCTGCTTCAAAGTCGAAAGCGCAAGATCAAGGGCTTCAGGATCAAGAGATCCGAAGCCTTCATCGATGAGAATCGTATCAAGTCGGATGCCGCCCGTGCGCGACTGGACGACCGAAGAAAGGGCAAGCGCCAGAGCAAGCGAGGCGAGAAAGCTCTCTCCACCCGAAAGCGAAGAGACGGGACGCAGCTTACCCGTGCGATGATCGTACACAACGAGATCAAGTCCGAACGTCTGTCGCAGGTCGTCGCTTTCCTGCGATCTGCGCAGTGAATAGCGTCCCTGTGTCATACGACGCAGGCGCTCTGAGGCGTTACCCAGAACCTCTTCCAGTCGATAGGCAAGCACATAACGCTGCAATGTGATCCTTCTACCCGATGCGCCCGATGCGGCATCGGCTAACCCTTTCCATAGCTCTCTTCGTCTGCGCAGGCTTTCCTGATCGCGATCGAGTTCGCGCACCGCTTCGATGGCGCGTAGCAGATTCATCTGCCGTTCGACAAGGGCCCCTTTCTCAGTATGCAGACGACTCTGGCTTTCCTGAAGCCTTTGATTCTCTTCTTTGAGGATGCCCGGGTCGGGGCGTTCTTTCTGTGCTGTCTTCTCTGCAAGCTCGCTGAAGCGAGACTCCAGGCCCTGACGCTGCGCGTCGTAACGTCTGATCTTCTGCTTGAGTAATTCTCTTTCTTCGACTGGCATGGCCGCAGCAAGAAACTGCTCTTCAATCTGCCAGCCTGATTCTTCAAGTAGAGAACGAAAGGCATGACGCTGTTTTTCAAGCGCTATCGACTCTTCGGCATGACGCTCCTGAAGCGAACGCAGCGTGGCCGAAGTAGATGCCTCTTCGCGTACGGCCCTTCCATAGTCGCTTTGCAGTTGAGTGAGTCGCTTCTGATCGGATTGCTCATCTGCAAGAAGACGCTCCAGTTCTTTCGTGATACTGAGGATGCCATCTTTTCTCTCTGCTCCCTCAATACTGCCAACAGAACGAAACAGCTGCTCTCGCCCGGCAACGGAGGCAGAGAGCTTGCTCAACTCTTCAGAAAGCAGAAGCTGCATCTCGCGCAGACACTCCGTCTCGCTTTCAAGAGATTTTTGCGAAGTGAGAAGAGCGTTACGTTCCCCCTGGATCTGCGCTTCCCGGCGCTCCGCATCGATGGCCAGGCGCAGATGTTCCTGTCTTTCTTTAACTTCGACCCGACGCTCGTCTTCACTCGCCAGGGCCCACGGACCGAGCTCTGCCTTCAACTCGCCAATACGTTCCTGAAGCAGCTGCACCTCTTTTTGATCGGCATGCTTTTTGCGCGAACATGCGTCATGCTCGGCTCGCAGGGCGTCAAAACGCTCACGAAGCGTCAGAAGCGAATCATCGTCATGAGCGGCCGATGGCACGGCCGGAGCCGGATGGTGCTCGGAGCCGCAGACGGGACAGGGCTCGCCCGGAACAAGACTGCCGGCAAGCACGGCTGCCTGCGCCTTTTTCTGCTCTTCTTCAAGAGCGTGAATCGAACGCGCCGTTTCGTCAAGGGCTGTTTTTAAAGCGGCCTCTTTTGATGCAGCCAGTTCGGACTCAAGCGCCTCCAACCTCTGGCGGGATTGTTCGAACGACGCATGCAACCGCATCAATCGTTCCCAGTCGACGAGCGCCTGCTCGCGAAGAGGCCGTGACGCTGCAGGCGCACGCAATTCGGCTAACTCTCCGTCGATGCGCTCCAGGGCCTGGCGACCCGCCTCTCGTTTTGCGATCGCTTCTTCAAGCGTGCGCTTGATCGTCTCGATCTGTTCTGTCGCCTCACGAAGACGGCGCCGTTCGCCCTCGAAGCGCTCCCATTCAGGCAGGATGCGTTGCAGCTCTTCGATACGACGGCGGCGACTCTCGCGATCGGGCGCAGCGTCGGCCATGCGTCGGTTCTCTTCCTGTAGCGAGTGCAGGCGATTCACAAGGCCTTCACGTTCTGCACCGATCTTTCTCAGCTGCTCACTCTGAGAGAACAGGCTTCGCTCGATCTCCTGAATGCGCTCGAACGCAGGCTGCAACCTGACGGCCTTCTCGGCCTCCTGAAGTCGTGCATCATCGCGATTGCGATGTATTTCATCAGCCCTGCATCGGTCAAGCTGCTCGGCTACCGAATCATATTCGAGAAAGATCTGATGCAGGGCTTCGGCCGATGTCAGCCTGAGACTCAGCTCTTTCTGTCTGACGGCAAGCTGCGATTCTTCCTGTTTCAGGCGCTCCAGCTCGGCGGCAAGGATCGGCTCGCGGGCCTCAAGCTCTTCAAGCGAAGAAGCGCCCTGCCCTGTTAAGAGAGTCGTGCGCGAGCTCTCGATGGCCGTATAACGGGCATTCTCACTCTGCGCCTGTTCCTTTAAAAAAGCGGTGATCTGTTCGTAGCGGTCCGTGCCAAAAAGCGTTTTCAGAATCGCTTCTTTATCTTTACTGCTTGCAAGTAAGAAACGCGAGAACTGCCCCTGTGGAAGCATGACGACCTGTCGGAACTGCTCCACGTCAAATCCAAGAAGAGCCTTGATATGATCCGAGAAATCCTTACGTTCGACGATGATCTCATAGCCGCCGTCTTTCCATTCTTCCAGCTTCGGAACTACGTTTCCTCCTTTCGTCATACGACGCTCTGCGCGAAAGCGGCGTTCGCCCAGCGTGAACTCAAAGACGACCGAGGTCAGCGTCTTATCGTCGGCATGATGCGACCTGTAAGTATCGCGCATGCCCGTGCTGCGTCCGTACAGCGCGAAACACATAGCGTCAAGCAGCGAGGTCTTGCCCGATCCCGTCGGACCATGAATGAGAAAGAAGTTGCGGCCTTTCAGTTCGCCGAAATCGACGATCTGTTCGTGAACATAGGGCCCGAAGGCCGTCATCTTCAAAACAAGAGGTCTCATGCATCCTCGCTTTGCGACAGTCGGTCGAACGCCGCGACAAGAAGGCCGTTCTGTTCTTCGTCGATCTGCTCGCCCATCGTGTATTCGTAGAACGATCGGAACAACTCGATGTCGCTCATGCGCTCTTCCTGGATTAAAGGCAGATCTTGCGATCCCACAGAGGTCTGCACCCAGCGCAGATTCATAAAATTCGGATAACGCTTTCGCAGATGAACGTCGGCGTCGGGCTCGGGAACGCTTTCTGTGAATCGGAAGAAAACATAATCTTCGGCGTTCACTCCTTCGGGAATGCGGTCGCGCAGATCGAAGTAACTGCCTTCAAGCACATGAAGCTCGCGACGAGGCGAAAAGGGAAGCGCATCGATCGTTACGGCGCCGGCACCGTCGATCGTAACCAGCGACGCCGATTTCTGCTGCCCCGCCTCGGACTCTGAATAGCGCAGAAGAGAGCCCGAGTACCGAATGCGGTCGCCGATGCTCTGCGGGCGATGCAGGTGGCCGAGCGCCACATAATCGAAGTCATAGAAGAGACTGGCATCCATGATGCCGGTGGCGCCGATCTCGCGCTCCGATTCGGTGGGGGCGGCGCCGACGACGGCAAGGTGTGCGATCAGGACGTTGCGCTCTTTCTTGCGAAAGCCGCGACGTATGTGATCCAGAAGCGCTCCCATGGCGGCTCCATACAGCACGGGCTCTCTGCCCGGCGCTACCCTGTCGAGATAGGCCTCGATCGCTCCCGATTCCACAAACGGAAGCGGATGAAAAGCCACCGTTCCGTGCTCGTCTTTCAATCGCAGAGGCGATCCGATACGCGAAAGATCCCCCACCATGAGCAGCCCGGACTCTTCAAGCAGGCGTGAGGCAAAACCGATGCGATCGGCGCTATCGTGATTTCCCGAGATCACAAGCACGCGCTTCTTCAGATCAAGCACAAGCCGGTTGATGACGTCGTTCATGAGTCGGATGGATTCGGCGGGCGGATTGGCGATGTCATAAAGATCGCCGGCAAGCACGATGAGATCGGGCTTCGTATCGGCGGCCATGCGGGTAAACTGTTCAAGCACATAGGCCTGATCTTCAAGCAGATGAAAGCCATACAGGCGACGGCCAAGATGCCAGTCCGATGAATGCAGTATTCTCATGGTTCTTCTCTATGAAATTGCCGAGGGATTAGCGAACGGTTGCAAAATCTGCCGTGCCAACGCGCTCTCTGCGACTGTAGCTCGCCATCGGGACAGAACCTGTAAATTCACGCGCGGCGAAACGATTTTTTTGTTTCCGTTTACGGTAACGTGAATAGGTTCGGCACCAGCTGAGGCAATTTCATGAAACGTATCGCTCTGTCCATCATCAGTTTCTTACTGATCCTTTTCGCCGGCCTGTACACGTGGGCCCGGCTTACGACGCTGCATCCGGCTGAAACGCAGGAAGAAACCGTGAGCTGTTCTGCTGACGCTCCGCAGTGGGACGGTCGGCCGCTCAAGGTGATGAGCTGGAACGTGCAGTATATGGCCGGCAAATCCTACGTCTTCTTCTATGATCTGCCCGATGGGTCGGGCCCCGATGAACGGCCTTCTCACGAAGAAATCGAGAAAACGACGCTCGAAGTCGCTCGCATCATCAACGACGAAAGGCCCGACGTCATCCTTCTGCAAGAGCTCGACGATGGCGCCTCGAAGACCGATTATCGCGATCAGCTTGCCGATGTGCTCGGTCTTCTAACAGACCGGTATCCCTGTCATGCGTCGGCCTTTTATATGAAGTCAGCCTTTACGCCGCATCCTCATATTCGCGGAGCTACGGGCATGAAGCTGTCGACGATCAGCCGCTATCAGATGAGCAAGGCGATCCGGCATCAGCTGCCGACGATTCCCGATAACTTCGTCGTGAAGCTTTTTAACTTTAAGCGCGCCGTGCTCGAGGTTCGTATTCCGGCCACAGGCAAAGAACCGAAAAAAGAAGCGGCCTTCCTCAATACGCATACGGACGCCTTCGCCCAGGGAACGACGACGATGCAGGATCAGATCGATCGCATTCATGGCATCCTTTCAGATCTGAAGGCGCAGGGGATTCCGTTCGTCATCGGCGGCGATTTCAACCTGCTGCCACCGGAGTTCGCGCGTACAGAACTGCATGCAAGCGTGCAGGTGTATTATAACGACGAAACGGAGATCGCTCCGCTGTTCAGAGATTTCGCGCCGGGCGCCACCATCGAACAGTTAACGGGAAAAGACAGGGCGAAGTACTTTACGGCCTACCCGAATAACCCCATCGCCTCGGGACCGGACCGCACGATCGACTATCTTTTCTATGACGGCCTTAAGATGAACCGCTATTATGTGCGCCAGCATGATACGCTGAAAATCTCGGATCATCTGCCGCTTGTGGGCGAGTTCGCTCTGCCCTGACAGCCCTACGCCTGCTCGGCGGCTAACTTCAGTATGTCGGGAGGAAGACGGCGGGGACGGCCTTCGTGGCTGATGCACAGATGCCACGTATGGCCCGTAACGAGCACTTCTTCGCCGCGCATCACCCTGTAATCGACGCGAAAGCGTCCGCCTTCTACGACGGCGACCCGGCCGCGGATCTCGATGCGATCATCATAAAGAGCGGATTTGAAATACTCGCAATGCGCCTCGATGACGGGAAAGCGCAGCCCCGAGGCCTCGATCTCTCTGTAGCTGCGGCCCGAGCTGCGAATAAGTTCGTTGCGCAAGCGCTCGAAATACACGAAGTAGTTCGCATAATAAACGACCGACATCTGATCGGTATCGGCATAGGGTACGGTATAAGGCAGGATAACTTCTTTCATAACGATGGCGGCAGCTGATGTCGATGGATAGATAAAAGGCCCGTCTTCCCGCCGGTTGTCTTTCCGACTTTTAGACAGGTCTTTCGTTAAAGTTGATTATCGGGCGAGCTTGATCTCTTCCCAGATCTTGTTATGCACCTGAACGGCGTCGCCGATATCTTCAAGCACGGTGGCTCGCTTCAGCTCCTCAATCGGATACAGATCGGGAATGGACTTCAGCTTGCGCGCCTCGACGTTGATCGACGGCATATTGAAATGCTCGACGATTTTAACATATACCTCGGGACGCATGATGAAGTTCATAAAGCGATGGGCCGCTTCGACGTTCTTCGCGTCTTTCAGAAGAACCATGCTGTCGATGGCCATCATGGCGCCTTTTTCGGGAATGAAGTAGACGAAGTGCTTCTTCTGTTCGTCTGAAAGTTCGGAGTTGATATTCTCTGCGTATCCGTGGGCGACCCAGTATTCTTCAGAGGCGAAGGCCTTGCCGAAGCCTTCGGAATCAAAACGCAGGATGTTCTTCTTCCATGCAAGGGCCTCTTCTTTCGCCTTCTTCAGAGCCTCCGGATCTGTCGAGCCCTGATCGTAGCCGTGAATCAGAAGCGCAGACGAGATGATCTCACGCATGTCGTCAAGCAACGTCATGCGATTCTTATACTTCTCCATTTTGAAGATGTCGAAGCTGCGCGGAAAATCTTTCACATACTTCGTGTTCACGGCGATGCCGACGGCGCCCATCGCATACGGAACGGCATAGTCGTGCTGCGGATCGAAGGTCATCTTTGCCAGAAAATCGGGATCAAGATGCTTCATATTGTCGAGCTTCGAGCGATCGACCTTCTGTAACATGCCTTCGCCGATCATGATCTTTGCATAGTCCGACGACGGGAAGGCGATATCATAACCGCCGCCGCCGGCCTTGATCTTCGCGTACATCTCTTCGTTCGACGAATAGACGTCATAGACGACGTCGATGCCCGTCTCCTTCTCGAATTCGGCGATGACCTCGTCGGGCATATACTCGGACCAGTTATATACGTAGAGCTTCTTATTCGCCTCGCCCTTAGAGCAGCCGACGGAGAGAAGCAGAATCGCTGATAGCAAAATCAGGATGCGAAATCCCTGCTTGCGGAAAGTTTCTCGAATCACGGAATCACCTCTTTTATTATCAGATTTAACAGATAGCATCTCACATGAAGACGACCGTTTGCTTTCGGGCATCTGCCCGGCATGTCATGCCTTCTGTCGACCGATCATGTATTTCTGCACGTTCTTGCTCATCAGAGTGAGAAGAACCGTGACGGCAATCATAATTACCGAAAGGGCATTGATTACGGGCGAGACACCGAAACGCAGCATGGAGTAGATATGCAGCGGCAGCGTCGAAGATCCGGGGCCCGATACAAAGAAGGTGATAACGAAGTCGTCAAGTGAAAGGGTCATCGACATGAGAAATCCGCTGATAATGCCCGGCAGCAGCATCGGAATAATCACGCGGCGAAGCGTATAGAACTCGCCCGCACCGAGATCTCGCGAGGCTTCGATGACGGAGTCGTCGAATTCTTCGAGACGGGCCAGCAGTATAAACAGAACAAAAGGAACGCTGAACGTCGTATGCGCGATAAAAATCGTCTGCAGACCGAGATTGAAGTGCACTGCGGCGAAAAAAATCAGGAGCGAAACGCCCATGATGATGTCGGGGATAATAAGCGGCAGATAGGTGACGAATTTCAGATAACGACGTCCGCGAAAGTCATACCAGTGCAGGGCAACGGCGCCGGCCGTTCCGAGGACGCAGGCCAGCGTCGACGAAGCAACGGCGATAAGCACGCTGAAGCCGAAGGCGCGCCACAGCATATCGGAATTCATGAAAAGCTCTTCATACCAGCGAAACGAGAAGGCCTGCCAGATCATCGTCTTCGCCTCATTGAACGAGAAGAGCATCATCAGAACCAGCGGCAGATAGAAGAACAGCATCGTCAGCCCGAAGACGACGGGCGAAAGCCTTTTACGCTCCATGTTCGTCCTCCCGCGCCGAATAGCGCATGAAAAGAACGATCCCGACGGCCGTTACGGCCATAAGCACGACCGATATCGCCGAGGCCATAGGCCAGTTTCGCGTTACCGTCAGCTCCCGCGCAATGACGTTGCCCAGCATCATCGAATCCTTTCCGCCGACGAGCTGCGGTACGGCATACGAGCCCATCGCCGGAATAAACGTAAAAAGCAGAGCGGTCATCAGCCCCGGCCGGATGCCGGGAACAAAGACCTTCCACATCGCCTGAAACTTGGACGCTCCAAGATCACGGGCCGCCTCAAGCAGCGAGAAATCGAATTTCTCGATAGAGGCGTAAAGAGGCAGGATGGCATACGGAAGATATGTATAGACGGTGATCAGGACGACGGCGCCGACGTTATACAGAATCTGCACGGGTTCGGTCAGACCAAAAACCTCCATCAAGCCGCGATTCACAAAACCGTTATTGCCGAGCAGAGCGATGAAGGCATAGACGCGAATCAGAAAGTTCGTCCAGAACGGTATGATAATGAGCATGAGCAACAGATTGCGTCGTCGCGAACGTGCGATAAAATACGCCGTCGGCAGGGCGAGCACGATGGCGATAATCGAAACGGCGACCGAGATATAGAAGGTGATCCAGAGCACGTGAAGAAAGTTAGGATCAATGAAATTACGATATGCCTCGAGCGAGAGATTCCACTTTACGCCGCCGTAGGTTCCGCGCTCAAGAAAGCTGTAAAGAACGACGATGGCCGACGGAACCGCGAAGAAGATCGTTATCCATAGGAGAAGCGGCGAGGCGTAAAGCAGCCCGCGATTACGGTCCTGCATGCTCGACCTCCACAAGGTAGGCATCTTCGCAGTTCCAGAAGAGAAATACCTTTTCCTTCCATTTGATGAGCTCGTTTGATTCGACGTACTCGACATGCTGCCTGTACACACGGATGCGGTTCTGCGTTTGAATCAGCGACATGCCCTCTTCAAGCAGCTCCTCATCATGCATTCCGTCACCGGCCGTCTCTTCGTCTTCGGCAGATTCCGTGTCATCGCTTCGCCGCACCTCGCTATCGGGGCGCCCACCTGAAGCGGCGCTGACGGCGACAAAGAAGCGGGTCTGGAATCCCGAGTAGATCAGATCTTCGACCGTACCTTCGAGAACGTTATGATTCGGATTCACAATCTCGGGACGACTGCGCGAGATGCGCACCTTCTCGGGGCGCAGCGTGATCGTGACGCGATCGCCGGGAAGACAGGGTTTATCCATCTGAAAAACGATGCGGCCGAAAAGATCGCTCTGCATGACGCCCGTCGGCACCGATCCCTGAGTGCTGACCTCTTTCACCGTTCCTTCGATGAGGTTCGTCTCGCCGATAAAATCGGCGACAAAGGCCGTGGCCGGGCTTTCGTAAATCTCTGCCGGCGTGCCGATCTGAAGAATGCGCCCTTCGTCCATGACGGCGATGCGATCCGAAACGGAAAGAGCTTCCTGTTGATCATGCGTGATAAAGATAAAGGTGATACCCACCTGATCGTGGATGGCGTCGAGCTCCATCAGCATGTGATGCCGCAGTTTCGCGTCGAGAGCACTTAACGGCTCGTCGAGAAGAAGCACCTCCGGATGATTGACAAGGGCCCGCGCGATAGCAACACGCTGCTTCTGCCCGCCCGATATCTGATGCGGACGTCTGTCGCGCTGTCTCTCCAGCTTCACCATCGCCAGATGACGCATCACCTCCTCTTCGATCTGCTCTTTCGGCAGTTTTTTCACGCGAAGACCAAAGGCAACGTTCTCGAAAACGGTCAGGTGCGGGAAGAGCGCATAACTCTGAAATATCGTGTTAACGTTACGCCGGTTCGGCGGCATGCCATTGATACGCTGGTTGCCGAGCAGGATCTCGCCTTTATCGGGCTCGACAAAGCCTGCAATAAGGCGAAGCAGCGTCGTCTTGCCGCAGCCCGACGGGCCGAGAATCGAGAAGAACTCGCCCGGTTGAATCTCCAGGTTGATGCCATCCAGGATCTTCTCGCCATCAAAGCTTTTCTCCACTCCGGAGATACGAACCGAACTACCTTTCAATGCAATGCCTCGCCTGACCTGCTTTCTCTCCAGGCGGACACAGGGCAATCCCATTTTCGAGGATTTGCCTGCAAAGAGAACCGCGGCAATGACAGAGGAACGTACGCACAACAAGAGCGAGCCCGTGATCGAAAACCGACACAGTCTGAGTGTGCCGTCCCGCACGCTTGATCAGGATGGTCGATCGGGCCTGCGAGATCGAACTGGCCGATAGCTCGATGCGCCGCATACCTCTATCGGCGCCTATTCGCTCAACGCAGATCAGAGTTTTACGGAGGTCAGTTAACGTCCGTATGTCGACTCAGAGCCGGTCCCAGAACCCACGGAGAGGTTTTGAGGCGTTTCCTTATTGAATGGTAGCGCATTGATTCGTAGCGGCGCCGGGGCCGTACCTGCATTCGCTCATCATAACCGTCCAGCCTGTCGGCCCTGAAAACGACAGATCACGGCCGTCAAGAAAGAAGTATCCTGGAAGATAGGCCGACATCTGAGCCATCACCGCGGTCTGACATGCCGATGTGGCAGACTGGAGCATAAAATACCCCGGTAACAGATGTAAGAACTGGGTTTCCGTTGCCCAGTAGTTTGCCCGTGCCTGCTCCGTTGTGACCGATAACTTATTCGCCGAGGTAATGGCCGACTCACTTACAGGATCCTCAATCCTATAAAAGAGCGAAAGAGAATAGTCGCTCTCATTGAGAGCCAGGCCACCGCTTGAGAGAATCGAAGGGCTTCCGATCGTAGTTGCATATGTCGTATAAGGCGTCGAACAATCTACATGAAGCGAAGCGAAATAGGCCGCAGAAGGCATGCTTCGTTGAAAGTAGTTGTAACGACTCTCCAGATATTCTGAGTATGACTTCCCAGAAAAATTGCATCCGCCCCGTTGCGAGGGAAAGATTGTCACCGTGTAATAGTTATTCCCTGAATCAAAGGCCGTCTCGCCGCAGCCGATGCTCTGAGAAAGATACAGCGTCGTTAACAATCCTAGCACACTCAGATCTTCGATGCTATCCTCAAAGGTGGGCGTTGCCTTACAGGAAACCGTCGACAGCCCCAGGGCCACAGTGAGTAAGGCAAGTTTTCTATTAATCTCGCTATTGATAGTCCTACGCATACTTTATCCCGCAAAATCAGAAGACCTGAAGGCGCGATTGCCGACGGTACGCTCTGGAATAACACGGGCAATATATTGTAGGAATCTATGGAAGGATAGCAAAATTCGTTATTCAGGGTCTGGTATGGGCGTTTTTCTCTTCGATATTCTCAAAGATCACTCGCAGCTCGCGAAGCATGCCAAGCAGCATCGCCTGCTTCTCTTGCGGGAACGGCGAGAGAAGAACGCCAAAATGTGACAGCACACGCTCGGGCAGCACATCGGAGAGATTGCGACCCGCCTCGGTAAGCACGACGCGACTGATCCGCTGATCGGCCGCATCAACCTCCCTGTGCACCCACCCGTCACGTTCCATGCGGGCCAGCATTCGCGATACGGTGGGCGCATCCTGAAGGGTAACGGCGGCGATCTCGCTCTGACTCAGACGATCCTTTCCCCAGAGGGTAACAAGCGCCTGCCACTGTTCGGGCGTGAGCGAGTATTCCCCCAGGCAGTGCAGCAGTTCCCGACGAAACAGCAAAGAAAGACGGTAGAGGTTGAATCCGATCTGTTCGTCGAGCACGATGCGTTTATCCATTAGAATTCCCTGTTCTCGAAACCGATTTTAACAACGTCTTTCAGCTTGCCGAGCTCTCTGGTTAACGTCTCTATACGCACTTCCCGCGGGAGGCCTATAAGCATACGCACATGCGTTTCTTTTTTCTGTAAAGAGCGCACGAGATCGACGTCCGACGCCTCGACGCCATGAGCCGAAAGAATGGCGTTGACGTCGTCGATGTCGAAACGTCCGCTTTTCAGCGACAGTAAAAGAACCTTCTGGCGATCCCCTGAGAAGAAGCGCTTCTCGACCCGGTCAAGAATAACGAGAGTAAAAAGAGCGGCCGCCGTGGTGAGCACGGAAATGACATACATACCCGCTCCGACGGAAAGCCCGATGGCGGCGACGATCCAGATGGAGGCGGCGGTGTTTAATCCTTTTACGTTCAATCCCTGCCGCATGATGACGCCGGCGCCCAGAAAGCCGACGCCCGAAACGACCTGAGCGGCGATACGGGTGAGGTCGCCGTTCTCGCCGCCCGACATGTTCGGTACGTGAATGCTCACCAGCATGAAAAGCGTGGAGCCGACGCTGATCAGCACATGCGTTCGAATGCCGGCCGGCTTCCTCTTATACTCCCGGTTCATGCCAACGGCAGCGCCAAGAAGCAGACTGAGGCCGAGTCTGGCTGCGGCCATGTACGGTGAAAGCGGATCCATACTGCATAAATACGCATGATTCTCGGGCCGTCAAGAAATGCCACAGACCTGAAAAAAAGCGCGAACAGGATGCAGGATGTTTGCAGAGATGGCATGCCGGTTAAAATGAGGAGCGGTTTTCGCAAGTACTATCCGGAATCTGTCAATGACGGCTTTTTTTCTTATTCCGCTCTCGGCTTTTCTGGCCGATCTGCTTTTGATCATCGTACTGCGCAGGCGAAGAGATACCTTCGGTCGTGCGTTTCTTTTGCTGGCCATTTTTCTTGCCGGCGCAAACCTGTTGCTTGTATTCCAGCTCATATCTGCCGACGAGAAAACGGCCGGCTTGCTCTTTCACGCGATGCGGCATGCACTGTTCCCTGTACCGGTAATCCTGCTCGCCCTGTCGGTGCTTCTTTCGGGTCGAAAGCTATCTTCGCCGGTGCTGCTTTTCCCGCTCGGCCTGCTTTTCATTTTTCTCGTGCTGATCAATCTCGCCTTTTTCAGCGGAAGCTCCCTTCTCGTCGCAGGCATGAAACGGCATGCGTTCGGATTCTTCCCCGTTCTTAATACACCGGGCTTACTGCTGCTCAGCACCCTTTTCGGAAGCTGCTTTCTGCTCTCGATGGCCGTTCTGCTGCAACCGAAAGAGGCCTCTGTCGTCGACCATCCCCTGAAGAGACGTCTGCCTGTTCTTTTCTTCCTGTGGTGGGTCGGATTTTCGTTGAACCTCATCCCATTGAGCGGGCAGGCCTTTCCGCCGGTGGGCATGGCTGTCGACGCCCTGATCTGCATTCTCTTCGCCTCTCATCTGATCAGCAGCGACGACCGCTTGTTTCGCACCACTGAAATGCTCGGAGCTCTCTCTTCGGGCGCTCTGGGCGGAACGCTTGTCCTGTTGCTGCTTCCCGACCAGCCGGGATCCGTGCAGACGGCCACTGTTATGATTGCCTGCGCCCTCTCGGCGCTGCTCTGGACGCGCATCATTCAATCCTCGCCGAAGCCATCCGGTGATTTCTCTTCTGCCGCTCTCACCAAACAGGAGAATCGCATCTGCGAGTTGATCAATGAAGGCTACAGTAGAAAGCAGATCGCCTTCTTTCTCGGTGTTACGGAAGGAACACTGCGAAACCATCTGATGAACATTTACGCGAAACTGCTTGAAGGCGATGATGGACGCGATCGCTTTCAGAGGCTCACCGTCTTAATTAAGAAGGCTTCGGGCAAAACATGACGGGCGTCATGCCCCTTCGACGGATTCATGACGCCGCGCCGATGGACAGTTTTATCCGCGCGATGCATACTCTCTGTAAATCCCTTCACAGGAGAGAAGTATGTATCACTTCGCTGTTCAGATTCCGGCCTTCACACAGGCCTTCATTCTTGCGTCCGTTGTAGCTATCGTCGCTCTGTTGCACCTTTCCCTTCGACGTCTCGTCGGAGCACAGCCGTTTCTATGGAAGGCGACGGGCATGCTCTGCCTCTATCTGCTTTTCATCGCCGGCCTGTCGGTGATCGGCGTTTTTGAGGATTTCAGTTTGCCGCCTCGTATTATCGCCGGTGCGTTGTTGACCATCGTCGTTCTAATTCTGATCTCGATCTACTTCAGACAGAGCATGCACCGAATGACGACAGAACACCATGGAACCGGCATCAAGAATTTTACGCTCTCAGGGTTAACGATGGTACAGGTCTGGCGCATTCTTCCCGAGACGATTATTCTGCTTCTCATTCAAAACGGTATAATGCCCGAAGTCATGACCTTTACGGGTCGCAATTTTGATATCTTTGCGCCGTTAACAGCGCCTTTAATGGCGATGATGATTCGCCGGGAATCGCCGGCAAAGCTCAGAATCCTGCTCGCCTGGAACGTAGTCTGCTCGCTCATCCTGATCGTTACCGTCACGCACGGAGTGCTTGCCTCTCCCACCCCTCTGCGTATAATATTCTCAGAGATTCCAAACGCCGCAATCGGATCCTTCCCCGCCACGATGCTACCGGTCTTTATGGTGCCGCTTGCCTTTGTAATTCATGGATGGAGCATTCGTATTTGCCTGAAACGCCTGACATCGATCAGAAGCCTTAATTAAGGTAAGGCTCTAACTCAAATTCACACTAACTCAGATTACGATAAAGCACTTCTTTCAGCTCTGACGGTCGGAATGGCTTGGCAAGATAGTCGTCCATTCCGACCTCAAGGCAGCGCTCTCTATCGCCCTTCATCGCATCGGCGGTAAGGGCGATGATACGCCTGTGGCCGCCGCTCCGGGCCTCCCTGTTTCGTACGGCAATCGTCGCCGTATAACCATCCATGACGGGCATGTGAACGTCCATCAATACGACGGCATAGTCCGCCCGTTCCATCTTATCGAGAGCCTCGCTGCCATCAGTCGCTTCATCGACCTCGAATCCCATGGATTTCAACTGTCGACGCAGAATCTCTCTGTTCAATGGATCGTCCTCTACGATCAGGGCTCTTGTCCCTGGATCGGCCTGGAAGGCTTCAGCTAACGAAACGGTGCTTGCAGGCAGCGCACCGGACGTTCCCGGAAGAGACAATTCCACGACAAAGGTCGTACCTCTATCGAGTTCGCTGTGAACGCTGATCGTTCCGTTCATCAACTCGACAAGCTTCTTAGCAATGGATAGTCCGAGGCCTGATCCAGGATAACGCCGACGCGTGGTCTGATCGACCTGAAAGAAACGGTCGAAGATACGCGGAAGAACTTCAGAATTTATGCCGATTCCTGTATCACGAACAGTGAAACGAATCACATCGTCATAGGCAGACTGGACGCTGAGCTCTATCTCGCCGTGCTCGGTAAATTTCAAGGCGTTACTGAGCAGGTTCAACAGGATCTGTCGCAAACGCCCGCCGTCGCCGAAAACGGTCACAGGAACGACGGGATCGATCTTCCAGAGGCAGTGTACCCCTTTCTGCTCTGCCCTGATCTGCAAAGGCCTCATCATTCGCTCGATCAGTTCGGCGAGAACGAAAGGCTTTGCATCAAGAGCCAGCATGTCTGATTCGATCCTTGAGAAATCGAGGATGTCGTCCAGCACCTCAAGCAGTTCCAGAGCCGATTCTCGAATGTTCCTTACATCCCCTTCGATAGAAACAGAATGGGCATCGGTTAACTGCCCGGCAAGAACGAGATCGGCAAGGCCGACGATGCCGTGTATCGGCGTGCGGATCTCGTGGCTCATCGTAGCGAGAAAGGCTGACTTTGCTCGATCGGCCTTTTCAGCCTCTTCTTTCGCAAAAAGTAGAGCCTGCTGATACTGATGTCTGTCAGTAACATCGCGATTCGAAATTCTGCGACCCAGAAAGCGACCGTCCGGAGCGTAAACGGGACGACAGACATGCTCCATCCAGCGCAGCTCTCCGTCTTTATGAATGATGCGGAACTCCAGACGATGGAAGGTCTCAAGATGGCTCTGACGGCCGCCATGATAGTCGCTCAGATGCCGGACGAATTCCGGTCGATCCTCTACATGAACGATCCGCTCGATCAGGCCGGGATCTTTCATGAATTCTTCGGGCCGAAAACCGGATAACGACTCACACGAAGGAGACATGTAAACGATGCTACGATCGGGATCTATCCAGTATTCCCAGTCTCCCGTATAATCAGCCATCGTACGAAACTTCTCCTCGCTGCTCTGCCTGCGACTGTACTCTCCAAGAAAAACAGTAACCAGAGAAGTGAGGATCAGGCCGGCCGGAATGGCCCACCAGTAAAGAAACGATCGATGGGTCATAACATAGTCCGCCGTTCCGCGCACATCGATGCGATACGATCGTTCCGCTTCATTGAAAAAGAACGTGTGTCTCAGCTCGGGCGCCGGATCAATCAGGAGGACGGTGGGTGTGTCGGCGGAGTCGGGGCTCCAGGAGATGACCTGTTGATCTCCCGGTGCGGCCGAGATATCAAACCATTGCATGGGTAACGGTAAGATCTGGCGTTCTACGGCTTCTTCCAGAAGCGTCTTTATCGCTATCCTGACGACGACGATTCCGGTAGCCTTTCCGGGTCGCTCATACACCGGCACCGCCAGGCATAAAGAGTCGCGCCCGGGGGGCGAAGCAACTGCCTTTCCGGAACGCAGAGCACTCAAAAGAAGATCGAGAGGCAGACTTTCGCCCGATGCCGGTTGACGCTCTTCCTGAAATCGCATGCGGATTCCCGTCTCAAGCTGCGGAGCGACATAGTAGAAGCCAAGGATGCCGGGGCGATTACTGAGGGCCGGACGGGTAAAGGCCGCGAACTCCACATCGTCTACGGCAACGGACGACTCAAACAGGCGACGGACGGAATCGGCCTCCTGCAAGTAGACTCTGTAAACGGTAGCCAGACGGCTGGCCTGATTCTCGGCAGCGGGGCGAAATCGCGCCTCAAGGCCGGCGTTCTCGAGACTGCGCCCCAGAAAAAAAACGACAGCCGTAACGACCATACCGGAAAGCCAGATCGTCAACAGATGAGAGCGATGCATAGATTGCCTTCATTTTTGCGATGCCATGAAAAGAGCATGCATTTTTCGTGACTCATGTTCTTCTTTCTTTCAAAAGTCGCCTCCCTTTTTCTTCTGCCTTATCCCTTTTTTTACTTCTGTGGCCTGTTCGGATTGCTTGCCTATCGCCGTCGTATTCAAGGGCGAAAACCACGCTGGCCTGTTCTGCTCTATCTTCTGTTCGGCCTGATATCGACGGACGTCTTTGCGAACTATGCGCTTCGCCTGCTTGAGGATCGGTTTCCGCGACGCGGCATCGCCGATGCATCGCCGGCGGATGCGGTCTTTGTTCTCGGTGCCATCAGCAATCCGCTTGCAAGCGTCGATGAGACACCGCAGTTTACCGATGGAGTGGACCGCCTGCTTACGGCCATGGATCTTTTCAAGGCAGGTAGAGTAAAGTATATCATTCTCACAGGAAAATCTGCGCTTATCGAGCATAAAGGCAACGCCGAATCGGAGGATCTGAAGAACTACCTGATTCAGCGCGGATTCCCCGCCGATCGTATTCTCGTTGATGCCGATTCGCGTAACACTGCCGAGAACTTTCTCTACGGCCTCAAGCTCGGTAAGGAGCGCGAGCTGCGCAGCTACTATCTGGTCACGTCAGCCTTTCACATGTACAGGAGCATGCTGACTTATGATAGAGTCAGGGCCGGGCACTTTACCGATCTATCGATTGAGATGAGGCCCTTTCCTGTTGACTACCGATCAGATCGAATCCCATCGGGCATTGAACAGTATTTTCCAGCCTCGCATTCGGCTTACAAATCTTCCCTCGCCATCAAGGAGTTCATGGGATTGCTGGCGTATACAGCGAAGGGGTATATTAGCTTTGATCGCCTCGTTTCGGATTTCAAGACCGTGGACTTCTGATTGGCGCAGTTTCACGAAGCGGAAATAAAGGCCTGACCGTAACCGTCCGTCGAAGATGACGAATGATCTCTGCGCGGAGGTAACCATGAATCGTACCGCAGCTCTTGTCGTTTTCTCCATCTCTCTCTTATCTGGAGTACTGGCATGCGCCGATTCAGGTGCTGTGCCCGGCAAAAGTGAGGAAGCCATGCAGCAAACGAAGCGACCGGACTTCTATATCGCAGGAACGCCTGATCAACTCGATGCCTATCGTTTTGATGGTAAGACCATTCAACTCAGTGAAGACGAATGGAAACGCATCCTCAGTCCGGAGGCCTATCATATTCTACGCGAAAAAGGAACGGAGCGAGCCTTCACCGGCAGTCTCAATAAAGAGTATTCCGAGGGCGTCTTTCAATGCGGCGCATGCGGGATGCCGCTCTTTACTTCTGACAGCAAATTCGATTCGGGCAGCGGATGGCCGAGTTTCTTTCGGCCAATCGTACATGAGGGGGAACCGGCCCGTGTGAAAGAAGTCATCGATCATGCATTCGGGATGGTGCGCACCGAAATCCTCTGTGCGCGGTGCGGATCGCATCTCGGCCACGTCTTCCCCGACGGACCTCATCCGACAGGACTGCGCTACTGTGTGAACTCCGCCTCGCTCGGCTTCAGTAAAGACAGATAGCGTCCGCGAATCCCTGCGCGTACCGTGAGCTTACAGGGCCGAGAAAGTTTGATAGACAGCGATCTTCACCTCTCTATCATGTGACCATGTTCTCAAGAAAACTGCAGCGAACGGTATGGATCGTTCTTGCTCTTCTTATATTTTTACAGTGTAAAGAAGAGCCTAAACTCAAGGCTCGCATTAACCGCACACAGGGCTCGGTCGAAATCGTATCGGGCGCAGCAAAGAAAGCGGCGGCGGTCGGCGATCTGCTCCTGCCCGGTGATCGGCTTGTAACGGGCTCTGACAGTTCGGTCGATTTACTGTTTCCGGGCGGCTCGGTGCTCAGGCTCCAGCAGAGCAGCGATCTTACGCTCGAAGAGCTCGGAGCAAAAAGCCAGATGAAGCTCGATAAAGGCGATCTTCTGCTTGGAGTGAGTAAGCTGAAGGCCAGCGAAAGCATGCAGATCACGACGCCAACCGTCGTCGCCGCCGTCCGTGGAACGTCGTTTTCGATCTCAACGATAAAGAATGCCATCGCCGTCCTGACCGGCAAGGTCCAGGTAGAAAAAGACGGACAGAGCGTCGTCGCCGAATCGATGAAAGAGGTTCGCACCGACGAAGATAAGCTGCAATCGGCGAAGCTGAGCAAAGAGAACGCCGATCAGCTGCGAGAGATTCTTGAAATCGAAGGCGTGCAGAATCTCGATGACTTCGAAGAGATGCAGAAGAACTGGGCCGGCTTCGCTCTCGAGAATAACCTCGACTACCTGCCCGCCGCAAAACAGGAATTACCTTCACGCGAGGTTCGCGAGAAATGAGATTTCGTCTAACCATCACGTTATTGATCGCCGCCCTCTCCTCCTGTGTATCGGCGCAGGACCTCTTTCAAAAAGGCGTAACCGAAGAGTCGCAGGGAAACCGGGAAAAGGCGATCGAGTATTACAGCGCCGCCATTCAGACCGACGCCGACTTCGTGAAGGCCTACAACAACAGAGCCCTTATCTATATGCAGAACAATCGACTCGCCGATGCGGCGACCGATCTCGACGAAGCGCTGAGGCGTCAGTCGCAGTATGCTCCGGCTCTTGTGAATCGCGGAATCCTCTATGAGAAACAGGGAGATCTGGAGCGCGCCTACGGCTCTTATGACGCCGCTTCACAAGCCGACGGCGCCCTGCTTGCCGCACGTTTTAACGCTGCGAAAGCGGCCCTTTCGCTCGGTCGAACGAAAGATGCCGTCCTTCATATCGACGAGGCGAAAAAGATCGCCCCCGCCGACGCGGCCGTTAACCGGCTGGCTGCCCGTGTCTATCTGGCCGCAGGCAGAAGCGGCGAAGCCCGCGATATCTACAAGACGATCTACGACGGCGACGGCAAAGACGAAGAGGCGCTGGTCGGTCTGATACAGGCGTCGCGACGCATCGGCCGACGTGATGATGCCCTGAAATACGCCGAGATCTATGCCCGTGAAAGGCCGGGTTGTTCGCGCTGTATCATCCTTCTCAGCTCTCTGTATCTTGAGAACGGACGTAACGAAACGGCGCTGACCACGCTTGAAGCGGGCGTACAGCGCTTTCCATCCGACTCGACGATACGCTATCGCCTCGGACTGCTCTATGCAGGCAAAGGGGAACGGGCAAAGGCCGTGGCACAGCTGGAAGAATACGTAAAACTGCGCGGCGAAGAAACGGATGAAGAGGCCGAGGCGGCTAAGACGCTGCTTGCGACGATGAAGAAGAAATAAGGGCCCGTATCTGATAACTGTTTCCGGAAGGTAAAGGCGATGGAACGTATCTCGACAGAGTTTCTCTACCTCTGGCGGGCTTTTGAGCAGGTTCTCGGCGAGAATGGCGAGGCCGAGCTCGCCGACCGCATGTCGGCCCTTTTCCTGTCGCCGGCAGCAGACACCTCCGTGCATGCTGCCCGATCTCTGCCGGTTTCTCTTGCCCTTTTTCAGGCCGGCTCTCTTGCCTTTCACCTGATGAATATCGCCGAAGAGCGGGCTCTTTTGCGGGCTTACCGGCGCGAAGAGACGCCCGGACTTCTGCCCGAGCGTCTGAATCAGCTGAAACATCCCGGCACGGATGATCAAACTCTTGCGCTCTTGCAGCGTGTTCGCGTCGAGCCCGTCTTCACCGCGCATCCCACGGAAGCAAAGCGGGCAACGATACTCGAACATCATCGTGAACTTTACGATCTTCTGACCGAAACCGATCGTGAGGCTTTAACCGAAGAGGAAAATCGGCATATACGCGAGCGGATTCTCGAAATCATCGATCGACTCTGGAAAACAGGCGAGATCTACCTGGAAAAACCCGACGTAGCTTCCGAGGTCTCGAATATTCTTCATTACGCGACGAACATCCTTCCCGACGCGATCGTTAAGCTGGGGCAGAGGTTAACCGATAGTTACGAGACGGCCTCCGGCGCCTCTTTACCGTCAGAGGCACAGCCCGAAATCCGATTCGGCTCCTGGGTCGGAGGAGACCGCGACGGTCATCCCTTTGTTACGGCCCGCGTTACGGAAGAGACGTTACAGCGTCTGCGCCTGCAGGCCTTTATCGTTATCCGCAGACAGCTTCTGCGCCTCATCGACCTGAGTCTTTCAGACCATCGCGTTCAGGTTCCGGATCATTTCGTCAATCGGTTGAAAGAGCGAGCATCATCTCTCGGTGAATCCGGACAGGCCGCCCTGAAGCGAAACGTAGGCGAATCATTCCGGCAGTGGGTTCAGATCATGCTGATCAGGCTTCCGCTTGCCGTCGCCCGTGACCACGCCACACATCTTGAACAGCGCCCGGAATGTTATACAGATCCCGCAGAGCTTCTCGATGATATTGCCATCCTCAAAGACGCACTCATATCGGCCGGCGGTCAGCGACAGGTGCGCTGGCTGCTCGATCCCGTCGTGCAGGTTATTCGCACGTTTCGGTTTCATCTGTTAAAGCTTGATATCAGACAGAACAGCGCGTTTTACGAGACGGCTCTTTTGCAGATACTCCAGCATGCCGGCATTCCCGCACCCGCGACGACCGACGAGCGTCGCCTTTTCTTCGATCAGGAGCTTTCATCCTCCCGCCCGTTCTTTCCTTACGATCGGAATCATGCATATTCTGACAGACCTGAGATGGCCGAGAGCCTTGCAACATTTCAGGTGATCGCCGACTGGATGCGAAGGTACGGGCCTGAAGCGATCGGCCATCTGATCATCAGCATGACGCGCGACGCTACCGATCTGTTTACCGTCTATCTGCTTGCGCGCGAGGTCGGTTTACTCCGGAACGATGGCGATGGCAAGGTCTTCATGCCCGTCTCTGTAGTGCCGCTCTTTGAAACGATCGACGACCTGAAACGGGCTCCGCAGATTCTCGAACAGTTCCTTGATCATCCGATCACCGCGCAGAGCCTGCGCTTCTGGAATCCTGGCGGACCGCCTGCTGTGACCATCATGGTCGGTTATTCCGATTCCAATAAAGACGGCGGCTTTCTTGCAAGCCAGTGGTCTCTGTATCGATCGCAGCAGGATATGATCGCCATTGCGGAAAAAAGAGGCATCGCCGTGCGTTTCTTTCACGGTCGCGGCGGAACGATCAGCAGAGGAGCCGGACCGACGCACCGCTTCGTCGAGTCTTTGCCCGAGGGATCGATCAACGCCGCGGGCATCCGATTAACCGAACAGGGAGAAACGATCGCCCAGAAATACGGAACGCCTCTGACCGCCTGCTATAACCTTGAACAGCTTGTGGCCGGAGCGCTCATACGCCTCGCCCCGCGACGCAGGCCGGGTCCGCCCGGAACGATTCTCGACCGCCTCACACAGAGCAGCTATGAACGCTGGCGCAGCCTGCTTGACCGCCACGCCTTCTTACAGTTTTACGCAGAGGCTACGCCGATCGATGCCATCGAAACGAACCGCATCGGTTCGCGCCCCGCTCGCCGTACCGGAAGGCGCAGCCTTGCCGACCTGCGGGCCATCCCCTGGGTGTTCAGCTGGAGTCAGTCTCGCTTTCATCTAACGGGTTGGTTCGGCACCGGTCATGCGCTGGCAGAACTGCGACAGAATTCTCCGCAAGAATGGGATGAGCTTCAACGCCTCTCGGTTGAAGCGGACGCAGCAGGAGCAGATCGAGCAAAGGCCAGTCCGTTTCTTATCGCCCTCTGGAGTAACATCGAGAACAGCATCGCCTGGGCCGATCCGTCTATTATGGAGTTATACAGCTCCCTTGTCAGAGATGCAGACGTTCGAAGCGACGTTCTGTCCCTGATACTTGCCGAATATGAATCGACGATGAAAGAACTCCACCTGCTCAGAGGCGATCTCTTTCCGCGAAGAAAAGGCCTGCATGCCACGCTTCAATCCCGCAGTGCGGCATTGCACGAACTGCACCGCCATCAGGTTACACTGCTTCGCGAATGGAGAGAGACGGACCGCTCGAACAAAGGTATTGAGCAGGTTCTGTTGCTCAGCCTGAGCGCTATCGCCGCCGGTCTCAAGGCGACAGGTTAGTCGAAGGTCCTCGATCGAGCCTCCAGTCCGCTATCCTCCCGATACGGAAAGCAGGTAGAGCGAAACAAGCGAGGTCACAACGGCAAAGATCTTCCTCAACGTCAGTTGTTCCCATTTCAGAGCTACCGACAGCAGCAGAGCGAAGACAAAGCTCAGGTTTGCGACCGGAACGACCACGCTGGCCTCGCCGAGTTCCACCGCCTGCAATAGAAGGTTTACGATTAAGAATACGAGAACCCCAGAAAACAGTGCGTAGAAAAGCAGCGTGCGATCGAGCGGCTGACGATCTCTGAAAGATGGAGCGGTCAGATACCGAATCAGGGCGTAGAGAAGCCCTCCGACGATCCATGAGACGGCCGTAATCAAAAGCATGGTGTCCTTTGAAGCGCCATGCAGCAGAGCAAACTTTGAGATGACGGCATACAGGGCGCGCAGAACGGAAGCCACAACCGCCAGCCCGAAGAAGAAACGAAAATTCGTGTATAGATCGCCGGCATGCCCGCTCCGCCTGTAAAGCAGAAGCACGGCCGCCAATCCGGCCAGCACGCCCGAGGCCTTGAAGAAGTCCAGAGCCTCGGCCAGGAAGAGCACGGACAGGATCACGACGACAACCGAATTCAACCGATAGATCATCGAACCAAGCCCGACGTCAATATGAGTGAGGCTTTCGAGAAGCAGGATGTTCGATGCAGCAAGCAAAAGGCCGCAGATCAATCCAAAAACAAGCGAAGGCGTGCTATAATCGAAGACCTGCCCCTGAACGGAAGATACGGCTAACTGCAAGATCGTCCATACCATGCCGATTCCTGCAAGATACAGACCTCGCGAACGAGATCGTGTAGAAAATCTTTTAAAAACGACATCGTTCAGTCCGGCGCAGATCAGGCTTCCCAGAGCGAAGAGTAACGCTGATGATATCATCTCACTTCGCCACATACATCCCGTAGCCGTAATAGGCGCCAGAGGTTTCGTACATACGGATCTCTTCTTCGTCGACGGCCACAACCGATATCGGCGATCTTTAATCTGCGCGAACGGTCCAGACCGGCCAGCGAAAGGGCTCGCATCGTTTCGGTATCGTCACCGGGACCCTGTCTGTGATTCGGACGGTGTTCATCGACGAGCAGTTGCAATGTATCCATATCGTAAGACTCCTGTTCGCTCAAGAAGCGGCTTCAGGTCAGATTCTGATGAGCATCGTTATCGAGCTATCAGTCAGGCGATAAACCGAGAGCATACCAGTACGGATCGAAGGCCGCTTCAGCCAGGTCTATACTCAAAATGAGAAAGCGATCGTAATCCTGCGTCGTATGAGCAGAATCGAGCGCTTCATAATATTCCAGTCTTCTTTCCATCGGAACGATCAACGGCGGAAATCCGTTCTTCATAAGTTCAAGGTTCATCAGCAATCGGGCCGTTCTGCCGTTTCCATCGATAAAGGGGTGGATGCCCACGAAATCGACATGAAGCCTTGCGGCTCTCTGCACAGGATGCATGGCTGTAGCGGAGTCGTACCAGTTCATGAGTTCTTCCATAGAGCTCTGCACGTGAAGGGCATCGGGTGGCCGATGAACGGCGCCAGCAATCGTAACGTTAACTTTGCGATACACACCTGCATGCTCATCGTCGATATTCTTGAGTATCAATCGATGAATAGACCGAATCAAACGTTCCGATAAAGGCTCGCGATTCTGGACGACATCCTCGATAAAGAGAATGGCCTCACGATGGTTCATGACCTCAAAGTGTTCCCGGATCGTCTTCCCTCCTATCGTGATCCCCTCCAGAGCAACGCGCGTCTCTTTCAACGTCAACGTATTCCCTTCGATGGCATTGGAATGATAAGTCCAGCGAAGGACCAGATCTTCATGCAGGTTCCGCGCCACCTCGGGTGACAGAGGACGAACGGCATCAAGCTGCCGTTTCAAACGGTCCAGTTTTGCGAAGGTCTGCACGGCCATCTCTCTGATATCTCTATAACGAGGTAACATGTAGAAAGATAATCCGATCAAACCGCTGTCAAACGATGTTTGCCTTCGATAAAGTACAGACACCGTTTCGGGCTCGACGCGGGAGTGCGGCGTAAGATTCTATACTTTCAAGGATTTTTTTCTGCCCGAGAGCAGATGAAGAAAGGCCGCAGCAGGAGCGAACGGATGGGAATACGACTGGATGAAAAACTTGAGCCTATCTACAGAGAGGTGCTCTCGCGAAACCCCGGCGAGTCGGAGTTCCATCAGGCCGTACATGAGGTGCTTGAAACGCTCGGGCCGGTACTCGTAAAGCATCCGGAGTTTGCCGACCGAAAGCTCATCCAGCGTATCTGCGAGCCCGAACGACAGATCATCTTTCGCGTGCCCTGGCGCGACGATAAAGGCGAGATTCACATTAATCGCGCCTTTCGTGTCGAGTTCAACAGCGCCCTCGGCCCCTATAAAGGCGGTATGCGATTTCATCCCTCTGTCTATCTCGGCATCATCAAATTCCTGGGCTTCGAGCAGATTTTCAAGAACGCCCTGACAGGCCTTCCTATCGGAGGCGGAAAAGGCGGCAGCGACTTTGATCCGAAGGGAAAATCGAACGAAGAGATCGAGCGATTCTGCCAGAGCCTCATGCTTGAGCTCTATCGCCATCTCGGCGAACACACCGACGTCCCGGCCGGAGACATAGGAGTCGGCGCTCGCGAGATCGGCTATCTTTTCGGACAGTACAAGCGTATTACGAATCGCTACGAATCGGGAGTTTTTACGGGAAAAGGGTTAGCCTGGGGCGGAAGCCGTGCCAGAACCGAGGCCACCGGTTACGGCACGGTCTTCTTCATGCGCGAGATGCTGAAGGTGCGCAAGAACGGCGGCATGGAAGGAAGGCGCGTCGTCGTTTCGGGATCCGGCAACGTGGCCATCTATGCCATCGAAAAGGCGCATGCGCTCGGAGCGAAGGTCATCGCCTGCTCCGACTCGGGCGGATTTGTCGTCGACGAACAGGGCATCAACCTTGAAACGCTGAAGCAGATCAAAGAAGTCGAGCGCCGTCGCATCAGCGCCTATGCCGACATTCACAAGCATGCTCGCTACATAGAAGGCGGCTCGATCTGGACCGTCCCCTGTGATATTGCACTACCCTGCGCCACGCAGAACGAGTTAACAGGAAAGGATGCGAGTATTCTGATTAAAAACGGCTGCATCGCCGTCGCCGAAGGGGCGAATATGCCCACGACTCCTGAAGGCGCTCAGGTGTTCCAGGAAGCCGGCGTCGCCTTCGGCCCCGGCAAGGCGGCTAACGCTGGCGGCGTTTCCACATCGGCTCTTGAAATGCAACAGAACGCCAGCCGCGATTCCTGGTCTTTTGAATACACCGAAAAGCGGCTTGAAGAGATCATGGTCGACATCCACCGCACCTGCTACGAAACGGCCGCCGAATTCGGAGCAGAAGGCAACTACATCCTCGGAGCGAACATCGCCGGATTCATCAGAGTGGCAAAGGCCATGGATGCGATGGGATTGATCTGACGAGCGATTAGAGGGTCAGTCAGTTTGAAACGGCTTCGTAAAGCGGGGCCTTTTCTTTTTATGGAGGAGTTGATCTGCGAGAGGCGGGGGGAGTGGCCTCACACGAAGTCTCGAAGGCACGAAGGTTTTTTCACGCGAAGACGCGAAGGGGAGAGCGGTCTGCTTCGACGGGAATCGATCGGGTCACGGTCGGGCGCAAGGCGACATAACGTGCGGCATTGAAGCCTGTCTGCGTTAGTCGATGGAAGGGGGGGCCACACCAAAAGCCGACTATGTCCCAGTGATAGTTAGACTTTGAGGCAGGACCCACTGAAT